>Ga0075431_100000490_pt1 | contig 32831 bp, 24 predicted proteins | sample RhiMetdeltSRZDD5_FD_75297 | JGI IMG/M metagenome (GOLD analysis project Ga0075431, IMG submission 75297) | Populus rhizosphere microbial communities from Tennessee, USA - Rhizosphere MetaG P. deltoides SRZDD5 | ecosystem: Host-associated > Plants > Roots > Rhizosphere > Soil | place: USA... | reverse complement strand
CGCTTCAGGCCGGTCTCGCCGGTTCTGTTCCGTGTTTGCATGTCCGACACGGAGGTGGGCGGCCAGGAGGTGCGCAAGGGCGACCTGGTCTGCCTGCTCGTCCAGGCGGCCAATATGGACCCGCGCAAGTTCAACGCACCGCAAGACTTCCGGCTCGACCGGGAGGCCGGCGACTATCTCCATTTCGGTCCTGCCGGCCAGCCCGCGCCGCACAGGTGCCTTGGGGAACACATCGCGATGGCGGAGCTGCGCACCATGCTCATGGCGATCGCACAGCTCAAGGACCTGCGGCGCGCCGCTGGTCCGAAGGGCGACCTGGAGGAGCTCCTGCGGTTGCCGCAGAGCATGGTCGTGCGCTTCACCGCAGTGGCGCGCCCGCGCTGACGCGTGAAGCTCAGGTGGTCAAGCTCTCCGCATCGGCAACGCGGCGCTCCAGGCCCAGCGCCCGGAATGCCTGGGCCGCTCGGGACGCGAGCCGTCCCGCCTCTCGCCGGCGGCCAAGCCGCTCGATGGCGCGGGCAAGGGAAAGGTCGCACTCGGCAACGAGCGGCAGCAGGCCATGACCCTTGGCGATCTGCCTTGCCTCCTCCAGGTCATCGACCGCTGCCTCGGCAGGCAGCGCGAGCTGGAGGCGTACGTCGCCTCTGCACTTCAACCCCTGTGCGTAGTGCAGGCTCTCCTGTGCGTCTGTCGTCACCTGGATCGCCTTGTCCGCCCACGCGAGGGCCTCCGCCGCATTGCCCAGGCCGGCATGCGCTTCTCCAAGCGCCTTGAACAGGTAGAACCAGGTGTACATGCCGCCGGCCAGATGCGCGCGGCGGCGAAACGAATCCTGCGTCACGGCCAGCGCGTCCGCCGGGCGCCCAAGCTGCACCAGCGCGGTTCCGAGCCAGCCGGCAAGCAGGGCCTCCATCGTGAACACGCGTCGGCACATCTTCAAGGTGGGCTCGAGAATGGGCACGGCGCGCTCGGGATATCCGCGCCGCAGATGATAGAGCCCTTCGCCCGCGTGGATGAGAACCTGCGAGTAGGGCTGCTTCTCAGCATCGGCGAGCGCACACCCCGCCTCGATCTGCTTGCGCGCATCATCGAATTGTCCGGCCTCGATAAGGAACCAGGCGAGGAATGCCCGCGACATGACGCTCGGCAGGCCCGCCCAGCCAAGGCGCTGGTTCTCGATGCCGTGCTGTGCGAGCGTCTCTATGATCTGCCGATGCAGGGAGATGGCGTCCTCGAGCCGGCCCTGCCCATGCTCAGCGTTGGCGAGCGTGTGCTTCCCGAAGATCTGCAGCGGCAGATCGTTTGTGCGTCGGGCATGCTCCAGCACGAAACGCGCCGCGTCGGCGGCAGCGACGTGGTCTCCCTGCATCCACTGCGCCATGGCAAGCTGGGCCGTCGCGAGCGCCAACCTGCGCTCGTCTCCGAGCGCCTTGGCCGTCTCGACGGCGCCCGTCAGCGTCGCGGTCATCGGCCCGATCTCGCCGCGCATGAGATAGGCCCGGAACAGCATCAGCCGCAGATCGACCTCGTGCTTGCGGCGTGTGGTCGTCTCGGGCAGCTCGGCAAGCAGTTTCAAAGCCTTTTCGAACTGCGCGCTTGCCTCGACCATTGCCGATCGCTCCAACGACAAGCGCCCGGCCTTGGTGGAATATGACGCTGCCTTATCGGGGATGCCGGCCTCGGCGTAGTGATGGGCCAAGGTCCCGGGTGTGGTCGCCACGACGCTGGCAAACCTGTCCTCGAGCACGCCTGCGATCCGGGCGTGCAGGAGCTGCCGCGGGGCGCGGAGGAGGCTGTCGTAGGCCGCGTCCCGCACGAGCGTATGCTTGAATCGGTAGGTGGCATCGGGTGGCACGCCGCGCTGGAAGATCAACTCCGCAGCGACGAGCTGTGCAAGCGCCTCGTTCAGCTGAGGCACCGCAAGCTCGGATACCGCAGCCACCAGGCCGTAGGAGAAATCTGCACCGATCGTGGCTGCGATCTGCGCAACGTTCTTGACAGAGGACAGCCGATCGAGGCGCGCATGCAGCGACGCCAGCAGGGTGGAAGGAATGGAGCGCAGCGGCAGCTGTCCCGTCAACTCGTAGCGCTCGCTGAATTCCCGCAGCATGCCGCTTTCGAGGATGGACTTGGTCAGCTCCTCAACGAAAAGGGGCACGCCGTCGGTCCGAGCGACGATCTGGGCAACCACCTCCTGCGGAACGGCCTTGCCTTTCGTGACGCTTCCGATCAAGGCCTCGACATCGGACGGCGGCAGGCGCGTCAAGGGCATCGCGGTCGTGTGCCAGTGGTTGGGCCAGGGCGGCGCGAACTCCGGGCGCGCCGTCCCGACGACGAGCAAAGGCAGGTCCGAAGCCTCCTCCACCACCTGGGTCAACAGCTCGAGCGTCGTCGGATCAATCCAGTGCAGGTCCTCGAACAACGCAAGCACCGGCCTCGCCGCGCAGTGCCGCCTGAGCAGGTCGAACAGCGCACCGAGAGTGCGCTTCTTCATTTCCTGGGGCTCCAGGTCCGGCAACGGGTAGCGGCTCCCGCCCGGTATCGACAAGAGTGCAGCGAACAGGGAGACGTGCTCGTCGGGCGGCCTGCTAGAATACTCCAGCGACAACTCGAGCTTCCTGAGCTTGACCTCCGGTCGGTCGTTCCGCCTGATGCCGGCGGCCCGCGCGAACTGGGTAACAATCGGGTACAGCGCAGTATCCCGATGGTGCGGCGCGCAGTGGTAGACCAGCGCCGTATGGGGCTGCTCAGCCAGCCGGTCCTGCAGGGCACGCGCTACGCGCGACTTGCCGATCCCGCCGTCGCCTGTCAGCAGCACGACCCGGCCGTTGCCATGCGCGGCCTGCTCCCAACGGCGCAGCAGGAACTCAAGCTCCTCGCCGCGCCCCACCAGGGGTGACGCGTCCGCCCCGCGCAGCGCTTCGAAGCGGCTGGCGATTGCCCCCTCGCGCAGCACGACAAAGGCGTCGATAGTCTCTCCGCCGCCCTTCGCATCGAGGCTGAGGGGGCGGCATTCGAACAAGCCACCCACGACGCGTCGCGTCGTTTCCGAGACCGCGACTGTCCCCGCAGCGGCGACGTTTGCGAGATGCGTGGCAAGGAGGGGAGTTTCACCGACGAGCGCAGGGTCGTCCGATTGGTCGTCCCCGACAAGGACAAGGCCCGTGGCTATGCCGACGCGCGCCTGCAGGCCCTTGGAGAGGAGCTCGATCTCGAGCTCGTCCACGGCTTTCGTCACGCCAAGCGCCGCCTGCACTGCCCGTTCCGGGTCGTCCTCGCGCGCTTGCGGATATCCGAAATATGCCAGAACGCCATCCGCCAAGAGTTTCGGAACATGTCCGCCGTGGCGTTCGACAACCTGTCGGACGCAACCATAGACGGCCGCGAGAACCTCGCGGAGGTCCTCAGGGTCGATGCCTCTCGCAAGGCTCGTCAGGCCCACGATGTTGCAGGTCATGACCGTCAGCTGCCGGCGCTGGGCGTCGCGGGGACGAACCGGCTCCGGCGGGGCCTGTTGAGGGCCAGCCAGCGGCACACGAGTCCCGCTGCCACCCGCGGGCCGCTCGTCCCCGGAAACCGCCTGCTCTGGGGCCTCGACAGACGCGACCGTCAGGTCGAACAGGTAGCCTTGCTTCGAGATCGTCTTCACGATCTCCTGGTTCTCGTCGCCGAGCGCGCGGCGGATCTCGCTGATACAGCGAGTGAGGGATTCCTCGGTGACCGTGACTCCCGACCAAACAGCGTTGATCACCTCATCCTTGGTGACGACCCGGCGTGCATTCTCGACCAGATACCGAAGCACCGCGAAGGTCTTGGGCCTCAGCTTGGTCTCGCCGGACGGGGAGCGCAGGCATACACGATCCAGATCGAGCGTGAACGATGCAAACCGGAACGATCGTGGCGCCATTTTTCCAGCGTGCCCCCTCGTCGCAACGGGAACGAACCCAATTGCAGCAAATCTTCAGGAAAACTTCATCGAAGTTTCATGACCAATTGCACCGCCCTGATGTCAATCAACGTATAGCATGACCGCGGCTGATAGGTGCTGGGGGTCAGTGTACCACTGCTAGACCACTGCAATATTGGATAAATTTCATTCCCGCTTGTGTGCTTGGTGCGCTACTGGCGGCCGGCAGTGCGGGGGCGGCGGTGCGGGCCGCCTCCGCACCTGACCCGCACCCGTTGTGCAGGGGCTGCTTTCCCGGTCTGTCGGCAGGTGACTGAACCCAGGCTGTAGGGGCGCCCGGATGCCGCGCTCCGCTGCCGCCTCGATGAGGCGGCGCGGGACGGCGACGGCAAATGAAGGCGCGCCGGTTTCCGGCGATCATCGCGCGGCAGCGTGGCTCAGGGTCAGATCGCATACGAGCCCCTCGCGGCGCCAGTCGAAAGCGACATGACCCCTCCCGAACTCATCGTGGGCGCAGGTCATTATCGTCCCAAGGCCAACGCCATGGCGACTTGGCTCGCTAACAGCTGGTCCACCTGTCTCAGACCATCGCACTCTCACCTGCCCGTCATCACGCTGCGCCCACTCGACTGAAACGCGTCCCTCGCTGGTCGAGAGCGCCCCGTGCTTTGTTGCATTGGTGGCAAGCTCATGCACCGCCATAGCCAGGGCCTGTGCCGCATCGTGACCCAGCATCACCGTGGGGCCGCTCAACGTCACACGTGGCGTCCCCAAGACTTGAAAGGGTGCCAACTCCGCTTCTACCAACCTGGCGATCTCCGTTTCCTCCGTGCTTGTTTCCGAGAGTAGCCGCTGCGAGATCGCCAGCGCGTCGATGCGGCCCAGGAGACTTTCCTTGTATTCCGAAACTGTCTCGGCATCAGTCAGCCGAGCGATGCTCCCGATCACAGCGAGGATGTTCCTGGCGCGGTGGTCGATCTCCCTGCTGACCAAGACGAGACGCTCCTCGTCGCGTTTGCGCTGCGTGATGTCGTTGAACAAGATGGCCACCCTGCGCTCGCTCGGTGCTCCGACCCGGAAGGCGTAGACATCGTACCATCGCCCCAATGCTCCGGCTGGTTTCTCGAACCGCAGAGGGCGGCCCGTCAGTGCGATCTCGCCATACACGTCAAACCAGTGCGCTTCATGATCCGGCTCAAGCGAGCGCATGGTCTTGCCCACGGCGTCCTTCAGCCCCGTCTGCGCCTCGAAGGTCGCGTTGATTTCGAGGAAGCGGTAGTCGAGCGGCTGGTTCTGTTCGTCGAACAGGACCTCGACTATGCAGAAGCCGTGGTCAATCGCATCAAATAGTGCGCGGTAGTCCTGGTTCTTCATGGCGCTGGGATTGGATGGTGTCAGCGGGGCTACACGCGCGAGCATCGATCACGAGTGTCGGCGAGAGCGCGTCCGGGAGTTGCGCGCCAAGCGGATGTGCTCCCGAATTATCCCCGCGTCGTCGAGGCGTGTCGTCCAGGGTTAATTCCGCTGGCTCAGTCTCCGGTCGGTCGCCCGACACCCTTTCACTTGGCGGCATTGGGCCCGGAGCAGCTCTCAGGCGCTACGTCGATCGACCCAGCCGAGACGCGCCGCCAACCGCAAGGTAGCGAAGCCGGCAATGAGGGGCGCCCACACCGGCGCCAAGAGGTAGGCGGCCACGAGGGCGTACTCCCACCACTCGTCTGCCATGGCCGGATGGGCGATCACGGTCAACAGCCACCAGGACAGGAGGATGAGCACGCCGCCGCCAGGAGCGCCAAAGGCAAAGACAACTGCGAGGGGTGCCGTGCGGGAGGAAGTGATGCTGGTCAGCTTCATGCGAGCGCTCCTCTTGCGGTGACTGGGTGCGCCCCGCATTCCACCCACAACAGACGCCACGTGATTCCGGCGGAACGTCGGCCGCGAACGGGCCTTTCAAGGGCAACCTTGTAGACGTTGCTGGACCTGCATCGCCACCGAGGCTGGCGAGACCTTCACCTCGTCGCAAGACTAGGCACTCACGGATGCGGCACTGTCGTGTGTGCGGCGCATCATGACCGCCCCGCACCTGCTGCATCCGGCACAGGACCGAAGGCAGCAGGTGTAGCAGGAATTAATCACTACTCCCCTTTCCAAGGAACCAAGCAACCCAGGCGTGCGCTCTCCCGTGCACAAGGAGAATGAGCCCTCGACGGAGGTCCTCCAATGCTCAAGCGTACCCTTGCGGGTCTAGCCTTTGTACTCGCCGTCACCGCGTTCAACAGCTCGCCGGCATCGGCCTTCGGTTGGTGCGGGTGGGGGTGGGGTTACGGCGCCTCCTACGCACCCAGGGCCTACTCGTATGCGCCGAGAACCTACTACCGCCCCAGGGCTCGATTCTATCGGCCAGCCTACTACGGTCGGGCGTACTATCGACCAGGGTTCCGGGTGTATCGGGGAGCGTACTACCGGCGACCCTTCGTTGGACGGGCCTACTATCGGCCAGGTCTCCGGGTGTATCGAGGTGCGTACTACCGGCGACCTTTCGTCGGGCGGCCAGCGGTGGCTCGGAGCTTCTACCGGTCGGGCGCTCGGGTGTCCGCCCCGCGCGCCCGCGCCTATCGATCGGAGGTCCGGGCCTTTGGCACAGGAGATCGCGCGCGGTTCCGGGGACGCCTCCCGTAGTGAAAGTCCGCTAATGGGATAGCACTGCGCTGCCATTCCCGGATTTCACCAGAGCGTGGGTGGCCTGTTCCCTGGGCTGCCATGGGAACGCTGGCCCCGGTCGCTGTCCCGACCGGGGCCTTTCGTTGCCCGGCGTGGCGCCCCGAGGACACGCTGCGCACCACCGCGTGCAGAAACATTAGCCCCAGCTGAAACTCTCCGGGTTTCACCTGATGGACGTTGCCGAGGCGGCAAGGGCATTGTTGCGTCTGCAATTCGGGATGCATTGGGGACTTCGAATGGAACATCGCCAGATTTTGCGGGCGTCCTCCTTTGGGCCTGACGCAATGAAGGTGCTCTTCACGGCGTTTGATGGCGCCTGGGGCGAAATTGCACCGAGGATATGCGCCACCCCGGTGGTGGTTGAAGCGGCCCGTACGTCACTGGCCACAATCGTGCTCGGGCTTGCGAGCACAGAGTTGACTACAACCGATGGGCTCAGGACCATGGCTGTCGCAATGTTCTGTGCCAGGCACCGGATCGAAGTTGGTACGGACGAGCAAGAGGTCGCACGCGCAAGGCGGCAGCCGGCGTGACGCAAGCCCCGCCGCGGCCGCATCCGGGGACGGGACAAGGCGCGATACGTCCAGAGACTCTCCCTTGACCGATTCTTCCAGATTCAGGCCATTTGCGCGCGCTCTCCGACAGTGACGGCTGCTCACGTGGGGTCACGATCAGGTGGTGCCCCTTGTGGGGTGCGACCATCGAGCCCACGAATATCGGCAAGTTGACACCTTGCTTCGTGGAGCCGGTATGCGTCCACTTCTTGCCTTCCTGATCGCCGCCAGCGGCAGTCTGTCGGCGCTCTCGACCGCCGATGCACGCGAGCTCAGGCGCAGCCCACAGCCGCCGTACGACACAGCGCCGCCGTCATCCAATCCGAGGGCGCAGTCCTTGTGCGAGGAGCGCGCGCAGAACTCGGATCCGGCCGGCCGCTACGCGGGCTATCCATGCTGGGCGCGAGAGACCTTCAGCCGCCAGCCGAGGTGACTGACGCGGCGATGGGCAGTGCCGAGGGGCCGGCGTCGAACCGGCTTCACGCTCGCTTCATGCGTTCCACCAAAGAGCGACAAAAAGCGACAACGAAATCAACATCGTATGGCGGACAGGGAGGGATTCGAACCCCCGGTGAGCGTGAACCCACGGCGGTTTTCAAGACCGCTGCCTTAAACCACTCGGCCACCTGTCCGGCACAGGATGTCTAGCAAATCGGCAGGCCGACGCAAAAGGTGTGGCGGATGGATCGCATCGCACCGGAGGCGGAGACCCGGCGCGCTCCGGCTTCATCACGCCGTTGACCTTGCATCCTGGGGACCGTTGACTTGCCGGCGGCGCCGACCCGATAGTCCGGCCCCGAGCCCTGCCACGATCGGAGCCCCACGCATGCTCGCCCTTGCCGGTGCGCGGTCAGCCCGCTTTGCGTTGCGCGCCGCGCTTGCCCTCACCCTGGTGGCGGGCCAACTCGGCGCGGCTGCGCGACCCCTCGCAGCCCAGCAGCCGCAGAGCGGCGAGGTGGTGCTCAAGTCGCCCCAGGCCATCGTCATGGACGCCGAGACCGGCGCCGTGTTGTATGCGCGCAACGCCGACGAGCTCGTGCCGCCCGCCAGCATGAGTAAGCTCATGCTGCTCATCATGGTGTTTCTGGCGCTCAGGTCGGGCGAGCTGAAACCCGACACGGAGTTCCTCATGAGCGAGTACGCCTGGCGCAACGGCGGTGCACCGTCGCGGGCGCCCGCCATGTTCGTGCCGCTCGGCAAGACTGCCAAGGTCGAGGAGCTGATCAAGGGCATCATCGTGCAGTCGGCCAACGATGCGGCCATCTCGATCGCCGAGAACATGAAGGGCAGCGAGGCGCTGTTCGCCGAGGCGATGACGGCGGAGGCCCGGCGCCTGGGCCTCAAGAAGTCGGTCTTCAAGAACGCCACCGGGTTCTATCATCCCGAGCATCTGATGACGGTCCGCGAGCTCGCGCAGCTGGCCCGCTACATCATCAAAGAGTTTCCCGAGCACTACCCCCTGTTCTCCCAGCGCGAGTTCTTCTACCGCACCCACAAGTTCCACAGCCGCAACCCGCTGCTGGGCCTGGTGGCGGGCGTGGACGGGCTCAAGACCGGCTTCATCAAGGAAGGCGGCCACGGCATCGTCGCCTCGGCCAAGCAGGACAACCGCCGCCTGATCGTCGTCACCCACGGCGCGCCCACGGCCGAGGAGCGCCGCGACGACGCGCGCCGTCTCCTGGAATGGGGCTTCAGGAACTACTCGGAGGCCAGGCTGTTCGATGCCGGCGAGATCGTCGGCTATGCCCGCGTCCTGGGCGGGGAGCGCATGTATATGCCGCTCGTCGGCGGCGAGGGGGTGAGCGTGGTGCTGCCGCGCTTTCCCGCCAATCCCAAGGTCTCAGCGCGAATCTTCTACAAGGGGCCGTTGAAGCCGCCGCTGCGGAAGGGCGACCCCGTGGGGACGCTGCGGGTCACGACCGCTAACGACGCCACCAGCGAGGTGCCTCTTTACGCGGCGGAGGACGTGGGGCAAGCCGGTTTCGTCCGCCGGGGGCTTGACTCGCTCCTCTATTTGGCTACGCGGTGGATACCTTAAGAGAGGGATCAGTTTCAGGGACCAGGTTTCAGGGGGGTGTCCCCGTCATCTCTCCCGAACCTAGTCCCTAAAACCTGATCCCTGAAACCTAGAACCCTGAATATGCCATCGGGTCGGTTCATCACCTTCGAGGGCGGCGAGGGCTCCGGCAAGACGACGCAGGCGCAGCTGCTGGCCCAGCGGCTGCGTACCAAGGGCGTCGAGCCGATCCTGACGCGCGAGCCGGGCGGCTCGCCGTTCGCCGAGCAGGTGCGCAGCCTGGCGCTCGACCCTGCGACGGCGCGGCATTCGCCGCTGTCGGAAGCGCTCCTGTTCTACGCCGCCCGCGCCGACCACGTGGAGAAGCTGATCCGTCCGGCGCTGGTGGCGGGACGCTGGGTGATTTGCGACCGGTTCTCCGACTCCACCCGCGTCTACCAGGTGGAGGCCGGCGGGCTGCCGCTGGAGGTGTTCAAGGCGCTCGAGCTGATTGTCGTCAAGCTGACCTATCCGGACCTCACCATCGTTCTCGACACCCCGGCGGAGGTGGGCCTCGGCCGCGCCACCACGCGGCGGTTGGCCCGGGCGATCGCCGGCGAGGACGCCGACGCCTACGAGAAGCGCGACCTGGAGTTCCACGAGCGCCTGCGCCAGGGGTTTCTCGACATCGCCAAGGGCGAGCCGCGCCGCTGCAAGGTGATCGACGGCACGGCGCCGCCCGAGAAGGTGGCCGCCGAGGTATGGGCCCACGTGGAGCGCCGCATGCTGCCGCCGGGGACGCAGTGATGGCGCGCGCGGCCAGGGTGCAGGACGTGCCGGACTCCGAGGCGCTGCCCGAGGCCGACCGCCTGGGCGCGCTGCCGCATCCGCGCGAGACGCACGAGCTTCTGGGCCAGAGGGCGGCAGAGGCGACACTGGCGCAGGCCTTCGCCGGCGGGCGCCTGCACCACGCGTGGCTGCTCGCCGGGCGCGCCGGCATCGGCAAGGCGACGCTGGCCTACCGCATGGCGCGCCACGTGCTGGCGCGAGCGGAGGAGCGCGATCCGGCCGGCGGGTCCCTGGCCGTGCCGGCCGATTGCGCCGCGGCCAGGCAGGTGGCCCAGCTCGCGCATCCGGGGCTCCTGGTGCTGCGCCGGCCCTACGATCTCAAGTCAAAACGCCTGCTCTCGATCATCTCCGTGGACGAGGTGCGCCGCCTGCGTTCCTTCCTGGGGCTCACGGCGGGCGAGGGCGGGTGGCGGGTGGTGATCGTCGACAGCGCCGACGAGCTCAACGTCAACGCCGCCAACGCCCTGCTCAAGTCGCTGGAAGAGCCGCCACCGCGCGCGCTGTTCCTGCTCGTCACCTCGCAGCCGAGCGGTCTGCTGCCCACCATCCGCTCGCGCTGCCGGCGCCTCGACCTGGCTCCGCTCGATGCGGAGAGCCTGCGCCGGGCGGCGGAGGCGGCGCTGGAGGCTGCCGGCCTGAAGCCGCCGCCGGCCGACTCGTGGCCACAGCTGGCGCGCCTCGCCGACGGCAGCGTGCGGGCCGCGCTGCAGCTGGCAACCGGCGGGATCGACCTGAACGAGCGGGTCGAGCACATCTTTGCTCGTCTGCCGGGCGTCGACTGGCCGGCGCTGCACGCGCTCGCCGATGCGCTCACTGCCGACGCCCAGCAGCAGCGCTACGAGATGTTCTTCACCCTGCTTCTCGACCAGCTGGCCCGCCTCATTCGTGCCGGCGCTTCGGGCCAGGGCAGCCCCGCGGAGACCGCCCTGGCGGCGCGGCTCATGCCCGCAGCGCGACAGCCGGCCTGGGCCGGCCTGTGGCAGGCGATCCTGCGCGACAAGACCGACGCGGGGGCCCTCAACCTCGACCGCAAGGCGCTGATCGTGCGCACGTTCGCCCGCATCGAGGCGGCGGCGCGCTCGTAGGTTGGGTCGAGCGATAGCGATGACCCAACGCAAGCAAAGGCGACGGATCATCAATTGTGTTGGGTCTGCGCTTCGCTTGACGCAACCTACGGACTGACCGACCACGCCAGGAAGGACAGCTCTGATGCGCTGGTTCCACGCAGGCGTCGATCGTCTTTACGTCGGGAGCATGCGCTGGCTGGTCCCGCCGCTGTTCCGTCGCGGCAGCGTTTCGGCGAAGCTGCACGATCATCTGGCGGCGGTCGAGTTGCAGATGCCCACGCTCGCCACCGCCGGGCGATACGACGTCACGGCACGCACGCAGGTGGGCGATGTGCAGGCCGGGTTCCGGTGGCGACCGGCCTCAGACGCGTCTCGGCCTGTGCTGATCTATCACCACGGCCTCGGCGAGATTCCCACCGACCATATCTTCCGCGGGATCTTCCGCCGCCGCGCGCCGGTGGACGCGCATCTCGTCGCCATCAGGGCGGCCTTCCATCGGTCCCACATCGATTGCTGCCGCGGCCTGGCGAGCCTGGACCGGTTCATGGCCATGTGCGCTGTTTCCGTCGCCCTCATGGAGGCGGCTCGGCTGGCCCTCGCGGAACGCGGGGCGCAGGGGTCGGTCGTTTCCGGCATCAGCCTCGGCGGGTTCGTGACGCTGCTGCACCACCTCACCTATGGCACTGCGAGCCGCTATGTGCCGCTGATGGCTGGCCCTGACCTCAGCCATGCGATGCTCTCCACGCCCTGCCGCGGCTTGCTGGCTTCGCAGGCGCTCGCCCAGCCCGAGCAGCTGCGCACCTGCCTGGACTTCCGCCAGGCCTTCCAGGCCAGTGGCGCCGAGCGCGTCTTCCCGCTGCTGGCACAGCACGACGTGTGGATGTCTTGCGCCTATCATCAGGCGGAGTACGCCGCAAAGGGCGTGCCCGTGACGCTCATCGACCGGGGACACATGACGGGCTCGTGGGCCTTTGCCGGATTGCGTGCGCACCTCGTGTCGGTGCTGCAGACCTTGACCGAGTCGGATACGGACCGGGGTCAGACCCCGCGGGTCTGACCCCGGTCTGACCCCATGCCGCGACGGCCGTTCAACTCTGGCGGAAACCAGCACTTTTCTGCATTATGCTCGAGACAAGGTCTTGTCCTGAGCGCGCCCCCTTCTAGCGCGGAGCAATGGGGTCAGGCCCACAGGGTCAGATCCGAACGCGAGTCCCCATGCACAGCATTACCACCCAGCAACAGCTCGACGTTCTCTACGGCAAGGCGGTCGAGTCATCGGTCGTCAAGGAGATCGACTACATCTCCGACCACTACGAGGCCTTCATCGACAAGGCGCCGTTCGTGGTGGTGGCGACGGTGGGACCGGAGGGGCTCGACTGCTCACCGCGCGGCGATCCGCCGGGCTTCGTCAGGGTCCGCGACCCCAAGACGGTGCTGATTCCGGACCGACGCGGCAATAACCGCATCGATACCCTCCGCAACTTGGTGCGCGATCCGCGCATCTCACTTCTCTTCATCATTCCAGGAATCGGCAACACCCTGCGCATCAACGGCCGGGCCGAGATCAGCGCCGAGCCCGAGCTGTGCCAGAGCTTCGCCATGCACGGCAAGCCGCCCAGGACCGTGCTGGTGGTCACTGTTGATCGCATCTATTTCCATTGCCCCAAGGCGCTGGTGCGGTCGAGGCTGTGGAGCGCAGACGCCCAGATCGCCCGCTCCGAGCTGCCGAGCACCGGAGAGATCCTGCAGGCGGTGAGCAAGGGCAGCATCGATGGCGCGGCCTACGACGCGGCCTATCCCAAGCGACTCGAGGAGACGATCTATTGAGAGTGGCGGCGACGCAGCCCTGGAGGCCGGCCCCCAGCCGCTGCGATCCTGCGGCCGCGGGCGAGCTGGTGGGGGCAAAGCCCTCCGGTCAAGTCCGCCGCTCCCGAAGGAGCTCCTGGCAAAGCCAAAGCCCCAAGGAGCGACCCGTCGGGCCCTGCCCCTGCACCATTGTGTAAACGTGTGGAACCGGATCGTGGCAGTTCTGTGTCAGAAGCCGGGCACCGTCGAAGCCTGTGCGCAAGCGTGGCTCAATCGTCTTGCAAGCGTCTGGCGCCGACCAGACGTGAGGGAGCCGCGATTGTGGCCGCCGGTGGCTTCGTCTACCTTTCACGCCTTCATCGGCCGCGAGCACCCCAGAAGCCTCCAGCAACGCCCAGGAACCGGAAATGATCGATCTTTACACGTGGTCGACGCCCAATGGGCGCAAGGTCTCCATCATGCTCGAGGAGTGCGGGCTGCCCTACACCGCGCACGCCATCGACATCGGCAAGGGCGACCAGTTCAAGCCGGAGTTCCTGAAGATCAGCCCGAACAACCGCATTCCGGCCATCGTCGACGGCGATACGGGGCGTTCCCTGTTCGAGTCGGGCGCGATCCTCATGTATCTCGCCGAGAAGACGGGCAAGTTCTGGTCCAAGACCGGCGACGCCCATTGGCGCACCGTCGAGTGGCTGATGTGGCAGATGGGCGGCGTCGGGCCGATGTTTGGCCAGGTGCATCACTTCGTGAAATACAACAAGGGCAAGGCGCCCTATGCCGAGGAGCGCTATCTGAACGAGGCGAACCGGCTCTACGGCGTGCTGGACCGGCGCCTGGCCGAGGTGGAATACTTGGCGGGCGACTATTCGATCGCCGACATGGCAACTTGGCCGTGGGTCTCGCGTTTCGAGTGGCAGACGGTCGATCTCGCCAGGTATCCCAACGTGCTGCGCTGGTACAAGGCGGTCGCGGCGCGGCCAGCCGTGCAGAAGGGCTATCACGTGCCCGTCCCACAACCCGGAATTCCCATGCCGTCGTGAGCGGCGGCGACTGAGGCGAGGAACACGATATGGCTAAGGAAAGCGGTTTCTCGGGCGTGATCGCCCCGGTGCTCACCCCGTTCGGAGAGGACGGCAATCCCGACGGCGAGCGCTTTGTCGAGCACGCCCAGTGGCTCATGGAGACGGGCTGCACGGCGCTGGCTCCGTTCGGCACCACCAGCGAGGCCAACTCGCTCGGACTCGACGAGCGCATGGAGCTGCTGGAGGAGCTGGTGGACGAGGACATCGACCCCGCCCAGCTCATGCCGGGCACCGGCACCTGCTCGCTGGCCGACACCATCGTGCTGACCCAGCACGCCATGGAGCTGGGCTGCGGCGGCGTGCTGATGCTGCCGCCGTTCTACTACAAGGGACCGAGCGAGGAGGGCCTCTACCGCTACTTCTCCGAGGTGATCGAGGGCGTCGGCGACGACAAGCTCAAGGTCTATCTCTATCACATCCCGCCGGTGGCCCAGGTCGGCTTCTCCCTGCCACTGATCGGCCGGCTGATGAAGGCGTTCCCCAACACGGTGGTGGGCCTGAAGGACTCCTCGGGAGACTGGAGCAACACCGCCGCGATCCTGGCCGAATACCCCAAGCTCGAGGTGTTCCCCGGCTCGGAGATCTTCCTGCTCGACGGACTCAAGAACGGCGCGGCGGGCTGCATCTCGGCCACCTGCAACGTCAGCGCTACGGCCATTCGCAAGGTCTACGATAGCTGGCAGGCCAAGTCGCCGGAGGTGGAGCAGCAGCAGGCCGCCATCACCGCCATCCGCAAGGCGATCCAGGCCTATCCCATGATCCCCGCGCTCAAGGCGCTGATCGCTCACTACCGCGACGATGCGGATTGGGGGAACGTGCGTCCGCCGTTCACGCCGCTGCCGGCCGCCGACGCCGAGAAGGTCGTGCGCACACTGGCCGACGCGCACGGCTTCAAGCTCAGCTTCGCCGAGGCGGCGTGAAGCAATTGTCCTGAGATCGTGAAGTCGTGAGGTCGTGAGATCGATTTCACGAGGGGCGGTCTCGAGACTTCACGAGTTCACGATTTCACGACCTCACGAAGCCAATGCAAGACCGCCCCGAAGTCAAAATGTACTCCGACTACAAGAGCCCCTACGCCTATCTGGCGTTCGATCCGGGGTTCGAGCTGGAGCGCAAGTTCAATGTGCGCCTGCGCTGGCGGCCGTTCCAGCTGCGCATCAAGGGCAAGGGCGAGCGCAGCGTCTATTCCGAGTACAAGGTGCGCTACTCCTATCTCGACGCCCGGCGCTGGGCCAACATGCGCCCCGGCGGCTTGGTTCTGAAGGGTCCCCTCAAGGTCTACGACACGACGCCGGCGCTGATCGGCGGCCTGTTCGCCGAGAAGCACGGACGGCTGATCGAGTACAGCCGCACCGTGTTCGAGAAGTTCTTCCGCCGCGAGCTGGAGGCGGACCAGCCGGACGCGGTCGCGGCCGTGATCGCTGCGCTGGGCCTGCCGGAGGCCGACTACCGAGCCTACCTGGCAGGCGACGGCGTGCGCGACTATGAGGCGGCGCTGGCCGAGGCAGCCGAGGACCACATCTTCGGCGTGCCCATGTTCGTCTTCAACGGCGAGCCGTTCTGGGGGCATGACCGCATCGGCCTTCTGGAGCGCCGCCTGACCGAGGCGGGGCTGGCGCAGGGCAGAGATCAGACCGCAGGGGCTCCGCCGCATCCGTGATGCCTGCGCCCATGAGCCCGAAGCTGCCGATGCTGACTGGCTACCGCGTGCTTGATATCACGCAGTTCGTGGCCGGCCCCACCTGCACGCGGCTCCTCGCCGAAGCCGGCGCCGACGTGATCAAGGTGGAGCTGGCGCCGCACGGCGACCGCTCCCGCATCCAGGGCATCAAGCCGCGTGCGCGACCGGGAGACACGGCCGTTTCCTCGCAGAGCACCTACTTCTTCCAGCACAACCATTCCAAGCGCTCGCTGGCGCTGGCCTGGAAGCACCCCCGCTCCGCCGAGATCCTGAAGGCGCTGGCGGCCAAGTCCGACGTGCTGGTGGAGAACTTCAGCCCGGGCGTGATGGCCCGCGCCGGCCTCGCCTACGCGCAGCTCTCGGCCATCAATCCGCGGCTCATCATGTGCTCCATCTCGGTAGCCGGGCAGACGGGGCCGCTCAGCGCGCAGCCGGGCTACGACTACATCGCCGCGGCCTACGCCGGGGTCACCGACCAGATCGGCGAGCCCGACGGCGCGCCGGCGCAATTCAGCCTCGCCATCGGCGACGTCTCCACTGGGGTGGCGGCGGCCATGGCGATCGGCTTCGCGCTGCTGCACCGCGAGCGCACGGGCGAGGGGCAGCTGATCGACGCCGCCATCCTCGACACCTATTTCCACATGCACGAGGTCAACGTGCCGCGCGTGGCCTTGCGCGGCGACAAATTCACGCCGACGCGCACCGGCTCGCAGCATCCCGACGGCGGCCCGACCGGCCTCTTCCGCTGCCGCGACGGCAGCTACGTCAACATCACCGCGCTGGCGCATCAGTGGGGCCAGCTCGCTGCCGCCATGGGCAGACCTGAGCTGGTGGACGATCCGCGCTTCAAGGACGCCCGCGCCCGGCGCGACCACAACGGGGAGATCGTGGCGCTGATCGAGGGCTGGCTCGCCGGCTTCGAGACGCGGGAGGCGGCATTGGCTGAGCTGGAGCGGCATCGCGTGCCGTGCGCGCCAGTGCTCTCGCTCGGCGAGGCGATGGCACACCCGCATCTGCGCCAGCGTGGGACGGTGCGCGAGGTCTCGGACCCGCAATTGGGCGCGTTCGCCATTCCCGGCCCGCCGGTGAGGTTCTCGCGCTGGCCCGAGCCGCAGCACTTGCGCGCCGACCGGCTCGGCGCCCACAACGAGGAGATCCTGAAGGAGCTGGCCGGCCTGTCTGACGCCGAGATTGCCGAGCTCTATGAGGAGGGCGTGCTGGCGCGGGACCCGGCGCTCGGTTGACAGCTGTCAGCCCGGTCACGGATTCCCATCGGCGATGCGAGCCGCAGCCGAGCAGCGCCCAGAGGAAGCCATGGGCCGGGATCACGCGAGGAGGCTCGACTCATCTTACGATATCCCAAATAGCCTTGCCTTCCGGATGACGGGTGAAACAACAACAGATGAACCAAGGGAGGGACCTAACACATGCGATCCATTACAGCGGCCTGCGTTGCAGCGGTGCTCGCGTTTGCGTGCGCGACCGGAGCGGCGAAGGCTGACGATGCCGCCGCCAAAAAGGAGCTGGCGCCCACCGGCAAGCTGCGCGTCGGCATCGCGGTGGCACCGACTCCGGGTGCCGGCAACGTCGCCCGCAACGCCGGCGGCGGATATCGCGGCGTGGCGGCGGACCTGGGCGAGGAACTGGCCGCCAAGCTCGGCGTGCCGGCCGAGTTCGTGCCCTACCCCAACTCCGGCGCCTTGACCGACGCCGTGGCAAGCGGCGCCTGGGACGTGGCATTCCTGCCTGTGGATGCACAGCGCAAGGCCAAGGTGGATTTCGGCTCGGCGCATATCGTCCTGCAAAGCACATACCTCGTGGCGCCAGGCTCGCCGATCGCCACGCTGGCCGACGCGGACAAGGCGGGTGTGCGCGTGGCGGGTGTAGAGAACACGGCCACGGCGCGTGCCGCACAAGCCTCGCTCAAGACCGTAACCGTGACGCTGGTCAAGACCGCGGACGAGCTGTTCGATCTGCTGAAGTCGGGCCAGGCCGACGCCATCGCGCTCTCACGCGAGTCACTCACCCAGCTCGCGGCCAAGCTGCCGGGCTCGCGCGTGCTCGACGGCGCCTATCTCAACTCCTACGTCGCCGTCGCCGTGCCGAAGGGGAAGCCTGCCGCGCTCGCCTACGCCAGCGCATTCGTGGACGCCGCCATCGCCGCGGGCAGCGTGCGCCGGGCGCTCGACAAGATCGGCATGCAGAGTTCCACCGTCGCCCCGCCGGGGACCAAGCCGTAGGGCAGGGGTCAGACCCCTCGCACCGACGTTTGAAGCAAGGCTCCGAGGGGTGGCGGCGAGGGGTCTGACCCCTCCCGTCAACCGATCGGCGTCCGCGCGGCCTGCCTGATCCACCGTTGGAACGCGAGGAAGGCCGGCTGCCGGCTGCGCTGGGCCCTGTAGACCAGGTACCAGCAGCTGCCCTTGGGCACCGAGAGCCCGAACGGCGCGACCAGCCGCCCCGCGGCCACGTCGTCGTCGATGTAGGGCCGGATGCCGATCGACACGCCGACACCGTCGCCCGCCGCCTGCAGCGCCTGGCCGTAGAACTCGAACGTCGGCCCCGCGGCGCGGGTACCGGCCAAGCCCGCGGCCTCCAGCCAGAGCGGCCAATCCTCCGGTGCGTGGGCGACGCGCAACAGCGTCTGCGGCTTGAGATGTCGCGGCGACTTGAGGCGCTGCGCCAGCCGCGGCGCGCAGACCGGCGTCAGGTCGGCGTCGAAGAGACGCTCAGCGACGAGACCGGGCCAGCTCCCGTCGCCGAGCTTGATGCCGCAGGTCCAATCGTCGGCGAAGGGCGCCGCCGCACCTCCCGTGGTGATGCGTACGTCGATGTCGGGCGCAACCGCCTGGAACGACGGCAGCCTGGGAATGAGCCAGCGCACAGCGAACGTGGGGCCGACCCCGACGGTCAGCGCGCGGCTGCCGGCATGCCCCGCCACCTGCTCGGTGAGCTGCACCAGCGCATCGAGGATCGGGCAGAGCCCGACATGATAGGTGCGGCCGTGCGGAGTGAGCCTCAGCCGGTTGGCGCCGCGTTCGAACAGGGCGACGCCGAGACGCTCCTCCAGCACCCGCACCATGCGGCTGACGGCGGCGGAAGACACGTTGAGCTCGGCGCCCGCAGCCGCGAAGCTGCCGCGCCTGGCTGCGGCATCGAACGCCTTGAGGCCGTTGAGGTGCGGAAGTCGTCGCATGGCGAGCATCAGGAAAAGTTACGCCGAGGGCTAGATAACTCCGCTTTCCCACCGCCCGCAATCGGGGCATAGAGCGACGGGGAGGGAACCCTCGATGACCGCCACCTTGATGCTCGGCCTCGCCTCGACGATGGTCGCCACGGCGTTCCTGTCCGGCATCTTCGGCATGGCAGGCGGGCTGATCCTCATGGGCGTGCTGCTGGCCCTGCTGCCCCTGCCGGAAGCCATGGCCCTGCACGCCGTGACGCAGATGGCCTCCAACGGATGGCGCAGCCTGCTATGGCTGCGCTACGTGCGCTGGCGCGCCGCCGCCACGTTCCTGGCCGGGTGCGCGCTGGCGTTCGTCGTCTGGACGCAGTGGCGGTACGTCCCCTCCAAGCCCGTAGCCTTCATTTTGCTTGGGCTGTCGCCGTTCCTGGTGAGGCTGGTGCCGGCCGATCTCAAGCCGGACCCGGAACGGCTCGCCAACGGCTTGCTGTTCGGCTCGGCCTCGATGACGCTGATGCTGTTCGCCGGGGTCTCGGGCCCCCTGATCGACGCCTATTTCCTCGGGCGGACGCTCGACCGTCGCGAGATCGTCGCCACCAAGGCGGCCTGCCAGCTGGCGGGCCACGGTGCCAAGCTCGCCTACTTCGGCGGGCTCGTCGATCAGGCGGCGGGCCTCGATCTGTCTATGGCGGCGGCCGCGATCGCCGCCTCGATGATCGGCACCTCGCTGGCACGTCCGGTCCTGGAGCGGCTCACCGAGGCGCAATACCGCCTCTGGGCCTCGCGCATCATCACCGCCATCGCCGCCGTCTACCTCGCGCAGGGCGGCTACCTGCTGCTGTGGGCGGGACGCTGACTCGGTCAGAGATGACGTAAGGCGCGCCAACCACCGTGGAGTTCGCGAAGGGCGGCTCGGCACAAGCACGAGATGCAATACTACCTGGGGCCAACTCTCTTGCGCTTCTCGGCGACATTCGATCTAGCGCGCCGCGCGCGCCTGCTGCCTCAGAGCACTTTCGTCACCTCGAGGAAACCCTGCCGGCCGGCATTGGCAGCGGCGACCGCCTCGGGCGAGCCGACCACCACCACCCGGTCGGTCGCTGACATCGCGTCCAACACCGCGCCGAAGGCGCGGAAATCCTCGACCTTGGCGGACAGCACCTCGTCGCGATAGCGCTGCAGGCTCTCCTCCGTCTCGCCGATCAGATAGCGCAGCGTCGAGGTGAAACCCTTGGCGTCGGGCAGCCGGTAGTGGTCGATCTGGCCGATCACGCCGATGATGCTCTTGGTCAGCTCCGCCCGGTGGATCTCGGCCTCGCGCAGGAACGCGCCGGTCGCATCGTACACGTCGAGCGTCTCGATCAGGTTCGGATCGCGGTAGGACGAAAATGCGAAGAGGCCGGCGTGCCGGTCCACCGAGCAGGAACCGCCATAGGCCCCGCCCTGCACGCGCACCTTGTTCCACAACCAGGTGGTGTTGAGATAATGCTGGATCACCGCTGTAGCCCCGCCGGGCTCCGCACCGGCCCGGCGCAGATCGCCGCCCTTGACGACGTAGTTGACCTGGGTCGGGATCGTCAGCGCCTGCGAGCGGCCGCCCGTGCGCGCCGGCCAGGCCGCCGCCTGGGCCTGCCCGTCCGGCAGCTGCCGCAGGAAATCGACGAGCCTCGGTTCGAAGCGCTGCCAGTTCGCGGCATCCGTGGTGACGTTGCAGATCATGGCCCCGCGGCGCACGAGCGTAGCACGCACCCGCTCCAGCGCCGCCTGCACGCCGGCCCAATCCCCGGCGATCCTGTTGGCCAAGCCGCGCAAGAACATGAGGTAGGAGATGCCGCTCATCTGCTCGGACGCCCAGGAGCCCTCGCTGAGACCCGCGCGCAGGTGCAGAGCGGCGAAGCGGCTGCCTGCGAAGGGAATCGCCGATTCGACCTGGGACTTCTCCTCCAGCACCAACTGCTGGATGCGCTCGCGGTTGTCGAGGCGCGCCCGCTTCAGCACGTCGAGCAGGATCGACACTAGGTCGTCGAGCCGGTCGGGCATCGCCTTGGTGCGCAGGAACAGGCGCGCGGCGGCCGTCGGCGAGCCGGTCACGCTCGATGTCCAGGGATGCGCCGAGATGCCGCCGGTGGACCGGCCGATGCGCTGGGACAGCTGCACGAAGTCCAGGTCGGCGGCGCCCGTCTCCAGGAGCGCGCGGCCGAACAGCTCCACATACGGAAGGAGGTCGGCCGGCAGGGTGTGCAGGTCCAGCCCCAAGTCCAGGTAGACGATGCCATTGGTCGGCTGCTCGTGGAACAGCACGCGGGTGCCGGTGCGCTCGGTCACCACGCGCGGGATCGGCTTGTTCCGGCGCGGCAGGTCGTCCAGCGTAAGGCTCGGAATGGTGGCCAGTGCCTCGGGCGAATCGGCCCTCTCCTGCGCCAGCTTGAGGGTGCGTGTGGTCTCCACCGCGGCCTCGACCTCGGCGCCGTTCATGCGAGCGCGGGCGGCCGCGAGCCGCGCCTGCTCCTCGGCCGCGTCTTGCTGCGCCAGCTGCGCATCCGGCGTGACGAGCGTGGTGGTGCGATGGGGGTTGGCGAGCAGGTGCTGTCCGATCAGGCGCTCGAAATAGCGCTCGCGCCCGGCTACGCGGGCCTTGATGCGTGCCAGCGGCGCCTCGAAGGCCAGTGGCGCCAGCGGGTCGCGGCCGTGCAGCCAGTAGGTCAGCGCGTCCAGCATCAGGGCGAGCCCGCGCGGGAACGAGCCGGTGTTGCGCTCGCGCAGCCTGAACTCGAAGGTGTTGAGCGAGGCCTCCACCGTGCCCTGATCGACGCCTTCCTCAGCCAAGCGCGTCAATGTCGCCAGGATCAGGTCCTCGATCTGCTGGGTGTTGGCGGCATCGATGCCGCGCATGCCGACAGTCATGATGGACTGGCGCAGGCCCTCGTCGAAGCTGCCGCCCGCCTCCTCGCCGAGGCCGGAATCCATCAGCGCCTTGCGCAGTGGCGAGGCCGGCGTGCCACTCAGGATGTGATTGAGCATGGCGAGCCCGAGGTCGCGCTCCACGTCGCCGATCTCGGTGAGCATCCAGTTCACCGACATCACCGCCTTGGAGTCGCCATCGCTGGCCGGGAAGGAGCGCGCCAGCCGCTTGGGCGCCCCGAAGCGGGCCTGCAACACGACGGGCGCGTCGATCTCGGCGCCATCGAAGCCGCTCAGATAGCTGTCGAGCAGACGCAGCCGCTCGGTCGGATCGTCGTCGCCGTAGAAGTAGAAACGGGCGTTGGAGGGGTGGTAGTACCGCTCGTGAAAGGCCTTGAACGCGGCGTAGGTGAGGTCCGGGATGTGCCTCGGGTCGCCGCCCGAATCGAGGCCGTACTCGTTGTCCGGGAAAAGCGACTCCTGCGAGAGCTTCGACAGCAGCGCGTCGGGCGACGAATAGGCGCCCTTCATCTCGTTGAAGACGACGCCCTTGTAGGTCATGGGCGCATCGGGAGCGTCGAGCTCGTAGTGCCAGCCCTCCTGCATCAGCACCTCGGGGCCGATGCGCGGGTGGAACACCGCGTCAAGGTAGACATCGACGAGGTTGTAGAAGTCCTGCAGGTTCTGGCTGGCGGTCGGATAGACGGTCTTGTCCGGGTAGGTCATGGCGTTGAGGAAGGTGTTGAGCGACCCCTTGGCTAGTTGGATGAAGGGGTCCTTCACCGGGTACTTCCTCGACCCACACAGCACCGAGTGCTCCAGGATGTGCGGCAGCCCGGTGGAATCGGGCGGCGGCGTGCGGAAGGCCACCCCGAACACCTTGTTCTCGTCGTCATTCACCAGCGACAGCAGGTCGGCGCCGGTCTTGACGTGACGGTAGCGCCGGGCCGTGGAGTTGGCCTCCGCCAGCGCCTGCTCGCCGATCAGCTCGAAGCCGTGCACAACTGTCATTGCTACTCGCTTTCCTGTCCTTCGCACGCGCCCAAGGCGCTGCGCCTTCAGGTATCGCGCGCCTTCCGCAGCCGGACGTAGAGGGCGCCGTCGCCGCCGTGCCGGGTCCCCGCCGAGGCGTAGCCGAGCACGATGGCCCGGAATTCCGGCTCCTCCAGCCAGAGCGGAACACTGCGCCGCAGGACGCCACGTGAAGTGGGGTCAGCCCCCTCGCGACGACGCTCGCGACTCGCACCCACGTCCGGTGCGAGGGGTCTGACCCCACCTGCGCCACCCTTGCCGGTAATGACCAATACCATCCTAAGCGCCTTCGCCTGGGAACTCACCAGGAAAGCCCGCAGCCGCGCGTGCGCAGCGGCCTGATGCAGGCCGTGCAGATCGAGAACGTCGTCGATGGCAACCTTGCCTGCGGCAACCTGGCGCAGGCTGCGCCGGTCGAGCTCAACAGGCGGCGGGGGCTGCTGCACCCGTCGCGGCGAGGGTGGCGCAACGAGAGCCGGAAGGGGCGCTGCATGGCGCCTCTGCCCCGGCTTGGCCCCTGACGGGCCAACAGGGGCGGGCGCGTTCGCCAGCCCCTCGTCATGGGTGGCGACGCGGGGCTTGGCCTTTACCTTATCGACGGAATGCGTCAGGTGGCGCCAAAGCTCGGCTTCGTCCTCGGTGACATGGCGGCCGCCCTTGCCGGGCCGGCCGCCGCCGCCATGTTTCATTCCTGCGCCTTCTGCGGTGCCGGGACGGCCGCAGTCGCGGGCGGGGGACTGTTGGGCACCAGCACGAAGAAGCGCCCTGGATACCTGGTGCTACCCGCCAGCTTACCGGCCTCGTCACCGGAGCCAAAGTAGATGTCGCCACGCTCGGCTCCCCGGATGGCCGAGCCCACGTCCTGCCCGACCATGAGGCGATTGAACGGCGATGCGTTTGGCACGTGCTTCATGGTTGGAACGTTGAGATAGATGGGAGTTCCCAGTGCGTGAAACGAGGGGTCGATGGCCAGGCTGCGCTCCGGCGTCAGGGGCACGCGCATGGCGCCGAGCGGCGCGCCCACGTCGTCCTTGATCTCACGGAAGAACACATAGGAGGAGTTCTGCCACATGATCTTGCGACCGCGATCCGGGTCGGCCCGCAGCCATTGCGCCAGCGCCGCCATCGACATGCGATCGGCGGCCAGGATGGCCTTCTCGATCAGGTAGCGACCGATGGAGCTGTAGGGGTGGCCGTTCTTGCCGTCGTAATGCACCCGGACGGTGCTGCCGTCGGTGAGCTTGACCCGGCCGGACCCCTGGATCTGCATGAAGAACACCTCGACCGGATCGGTAAAGTAGAGGAGCTCCAGGCCCTTGCCCTTGAGCGCCCCACCTTCGATCTCCGCGCGCGTGAAGTAGGGCTCCGCGCCGGTCGCCGTTTTGCGTACGTGGGTCGGCTCCCCCGGCTTGAGAGTACTGCGCCGGGTGTCATCAACAACGTTCACCAAATCCGGCGGTCGCTTGTAGATGGGCGTCTGATAGTCACCGTCAGGTGTGCGCGAGCCCTGCAGTACCGGCTCGTAGTAGCCGGTGAGCAGGCCGGGTTGGCCTTTCTTCGCCACCGCGTTGGGCGTGAAGTTCTCCTCGAAGAAGGCGCGCGCCGCCTCCTTAGTCGCAATCTCCCCGGCTTGCGCGGTGGCGCGGGTGCAGACAGCCGCCAGGGCGGCGGGCGGCACCTGGGGACGCCTGCTGTCGACCTCTGCGGCGCTGTCGCGGCTGCGGGCGATAACCCGCCCACACGACTTGAGGAACGTCTGAAACGCGACCAGGTGATCGTCTTTCTCCCAGCCGGGCAGATCTGCGAACCTCACCGGGCGATACCAGGGAACGCTTCCCTTGGAGGCGGTGGCCTTGGCGGCCCCCACCTTTTCCTTCAGGGTCGCCCCCTTGGAAACTTCCTTGAGGGCCGCCTCCTTGGAAACTGGCTCCTTGGAAGCTGGCACCTTAGAAACTGGTTCCTTTGACGCCCCAGCTTTTGCAACATTTTCCTTCGAAACACTCGCTTTGGAAGGGGCCGCCGTCTTGTCCTTCACAATCCTGACCTTCCAGGAGGCTTCCGGTTCGGTGGCATCGGACTGCGCCTCGCTGCCGGCGGCAATCCCGGTGGCCGCACACGCCACCAGCACGGCAACAGCCGTGCGTCGAATCGCAACGCTCAAGACCACCGCGCGTGTCCCCCGTTTGGACGCCCGAACCTATTTCGGCCCCAAGACATTGGCTGTCTAGTGGCAGTCCATGCCGGCGATGACACAAATTCGCGCGCGAGGCGTACATGTCACTTCGCCTCCCGTTGCATGGGAGGTATCCGCGCTCCGACGATCAGCGCCGAAGAATGCCCAAGAATGCCTTGTTGGCCAAAGGTTAAGCAGGTGCCGCCGGCCGCGCCGGTGCCACCTTGCGACCTAATCCTTCCCTCCCCGCACCGCCGGCACGTACATGCGCTCGGCCGAGCACAGCCGGCGCTGGTCCTCGTTGCGGCCGCAGGCGCGGAAGTCGCCGGACTTGGTGAAGCAGAAGCGCACCTCCTTGAGGCGGTGGCCGGCGCCGCCGCACTGCACCGACATCATATCCGGCTTGAGGCCGGGGTTGGCCTTCAGGAATTCGTCGATCAGTTCGCCCACGCCCACCGTCGTGCGCTCGTCGACGAGGTTATCGTAGCGGGGCGGGATCTTCACCCTCTCATAGAGCTGCCGCGACAACTGGAAGTAGCCGTCCACGCCCAGCCCCGAGCAGGTGCCGTGCTTGCGGTACTGGTAGAACGCCAGCCGCTTGCTCGGCATGATGTCGAGCATGCGGTCGGCCACCGGCCCCGGCACCCAGCCGCGGTCGGAGCTGCGGCACTCCTGCGGCCAGCCGCGCTCGTACTGCGGCCACAGACCGTGCAGCACGAACGCATAGGGGCGGCCCTTTCTCCGGCGCTCGCATTGCGGGTCGTTGCGGTCGTCGCCGCTCTCGATGCAATAGGTGGGGCTCCAGGACAGCGCCAGCACGTAGTAGTCGAACACGCCGGCCTCGTTGCGCTGCGCCAGCGCCGCCCCGCCGATGCCTGCGGCGAGCGCAACCGTGGCGAACGCGATCTTCACCATCCGAGCGAGCTGCATCACCCAACCCTCCTTGGACGCATTGTGCGCCCTCGTCGCATGCCGCTCTGGCGACGTCAACTGTCGCCATCCGAGCAGGGGTCAGACCCCTCGCCTAACGTCGCGTTCAACACAAACTGTCGCGACGAGGGATCTGACCCCTTTTTCGCCGCCTAAGCCGCCAGCTTAGCCATGATGCGTGCCCAGCTGCGGGCACCTTTGCGGAAGGACGACAGGTTGTACTTCTCATTCGGGGAGTGGATGCGGTCGTCGTCGAGGCCAAAGCCCACGAGCAGGCTGTCCATGCCCAGGGCGTCCTTGAAGGCCGTGACGATGGGGATTGAGCCGCCCACGCCTACCAGCGCCGCCGGCCGGCCCCATTCCTCCTCCAGCGCCTCGGCCGCCCGGGCAACGAACGGCGCGCTCGGGTCGAAGGCGATCGCGGCCGAGCCACGCCCGCCCATGAACTCCGCCTTGCAGTCGGCAGGCAACCGCTCGCGTACGAACGCGGCCAGCGCCTCCTGCACCTTGTCGGGGTCCTGCCCCGGCACCAGGCGGCAGGTGATCTTCACCGAGGCCTTGGAGGGGATGACCGTCTTGGTGCCGACGCCCTGGTAGCCGCCGGTGATGCCGTTGAACTCCACCGTCGGCCGCGCCCATAGCTGCTCCAGCACGCTGTAGCGCGCCTCGCCGGCAGGCGTCTTCAGGCCCACGCCGCCGAGGAACGCCTCGATATCGAAGCCCAGGCTCTCCCACTGCTTGAGCTGCCTGGCCGAGGGCTTTCTGATGCCGTCGTAGAAGCCGGGAATGCGCACCTTCCCGTTGTCGTCGTGGATCTCGCCCAGGACCTTGACCAGGGCGCGGATCGGGTTCATGGCCGCGCCGCCGTAGTTGCCCGAATGCAGGTCGCGGCTTGGCCCTGTCACGGTCAGCTCGGTGCCCATGAGGCCGCGCAGCTGGGTGGAGATGGCGGGCGTGTCCTTGTCCCACTGGGCGGTGTCGCACACCAGGGCCAGGTCGGCCTTCACCTCCTTGCCGTGCTTGGCGAGGAAGCCCGGCAGGGAGGGCGAGCCGCACTCCTCCTCGCCCTCGATCAGCACGGTGATGGCGATGGGCGGCGCGCCGGTGACACTCCGCCAGGCCCGCACGGCCTCGACAAAGGTCATGAGCTGGCCTTTGTTGTCCTCGGCCCCGCGCGCCACGATCACCTTGCCGTTGGCCTTCTCGGTGGCGAGGCGCGGCTCGAACGGGGGCGTCTTCCACAGCTCGATCGGATCGGGCGGCTGCACATCGTAATGGCCGTAGAACAGTACGTGCGGGCCGCCGTTCGGCCGGGCACCCTGGCTGTGCCCCACCACCATGGGGTGCCCCGTGGTGGGGACCACCTTGGTGTCGAATCCCACCTCGCGCAGCTGGCGGGCGCACCACTCCGCCGCCTGGCGGCATTGCGGTGCAAAGGCCGGATCGGTCGATACGCTCGGGATGCGGAGCAGCTCGAACAGCCGGTCGAGCGCCTGGCTGTGGGATTGATCGAGCGCCTTCAAGACTTTGGGGAGCTGGGCGAGCATTGGTCACCGTGCGGCTGCGGCAGAACTGGCGGCGACAATTGCCGTCACGCCGCAGCGCGTGTCAACCGGCTGCCGCCTTGGCGCCACGGGCGCGCCGCCTTCTGGTGCTAATCAAGGTTGTTTGCCTCGATCGTTTGCTGCGATTTTGGGGGATGCCAGAGTGGATGCGTTAGACGGGCTCGCAACGGTGCGGGCACAGGCGCTCGTCGAGCACTATCAGAAAACGCGCGAGCAGCTCACCCGCGACTGGGTGGAGCGCAATCGCCGCTACAGCCTGCTGGTCGCCATGCTCGCCGTGGCCGCCATGCTGTCATTCGTGCAGGGGCCTATCGTGCAGGCTCTGGGGAGGCTGTCGACCGGCGAGCTGTCCGCCCTCCTGGGAAAGATGACCACGCTCGGCAACCCCGACCTATCGAGCATCGTGGCGAGCCTTCTCGTCTACAACGCGTCCGTCATCTACGACCTGCTCATGATCGCCTTTCTGGTGCTGGCGTTCTATCTGACGACGGACCTATTTCATCGCTCCAGCATGCTAGGCTCAGGATACGTGTATCTGGCGCTGATGGAGCACGAGATCCGCGGCGCGCTACTGTTCGGCGAGGAGCACGCCGCCTTCACCAGGGAAGGCGCGTTCTACCGCGCCACCGGCCGCCGCATGAGCAAGCTGATCGGGTGGGTGACCAAGGGCATGCTTGCGACCTTGTTGGTGCTGTTCTTCGCTGCCCGCCTGCTAACCGACTTTCCACAGGCTTGGTCCCCCTTGCGCCTGCCCGACCCCGGCAACCTTGCCACATGGCTGCAATGGGCTGCCAGGAACTTCCTGTTCCTGCTTGACGTTATTACAGCGCTGCTGACGGCCCGCATGCTCTGGGGCTACCTCGTGCTCAGGCCTCCGTCCGAGGCGAAGGTGCGCGCGGCGATCGCGCAATCCGTGCAGTCCTAGTTGCCCCGGATGCTGAACCCGGCAACCCCGAGGCCAGACTTCGGGCGTCCGAGCGTCGCAGCCTCCACCCGCTTTCCCGGCACAACCTAGGCTGGTATGGCCACAACGCGGGGGGTACCGTCTGTTGCGGGCAGAATCGCCCCATCATCGGAGTGACAAGCATGCAGAAGCCCACCAAGTCCGAGCCGAGCACCTCGAGCAGGCGCGTCTACCTGTTCGGCGCCGGCAAGGCCGACGGGTCGGCAGACTTGCGGGCGCTGCTGGGCGGCAAGGGCGCCAACCTCGCCGAGATGGCAAACCTGGGCCTGCCCGTGCCTCCGGGCTTCACCATCACCACCGAGGTCTGCGCCGCCTACAATGCAGGGGGGCGCGTGCTGCCGGGAGACCTGAAGGCCGAGGTGGAAGCGGCGCTCGCCGAGGTGGGCCGCAGCGTCGGCACGCGCTTCGGCGACGCCTCCCGGCCGCTCCTGGTGTCGGTGCGCTCCGGCGCGCGCGCGTCCATGCCCGGCATGCTCGACACCATCCTCAATCTCGGCCTCAACGAGGAGACGGTGGGGGGGCTGGCCGCAAAGTCCGGCAACCCGCGCTTCGCCTATGACAGCTATCGGCGCTTTATCCAGATGTACGGCAACGTCGTGCTGGGCGTAGAGCACGGCGTGTTCGAGACCATCCTCGACGACCACAAGAGCCTCAACGGGCACTCCCTCGACACCGACCTCGGCGCCGAGGACTGGCAGGAAGTCGTGCGCCGCTACCTGCTTGCCGTCGAGGAGCAGACGAACGCGCCGTTCCCCCAGAATACCTGGGAGCAGCTGTGGGGGGCCATCGCGGCTGTGTTCGGCTCGTGGGACAACGACCGCGCCAAGACCTACCGGCGCCTGCATAGCATTCCCGACAGCTGGGGAACGGCGGTCAACGTGCAAGCCATGGTGTTCGGCAACCTCGGCTCTACCTCGGCCACAGGCGTCGGCTTCACGCGCAACCCCTCCACCGGCGAGCGCGAGATCTACGGCGAGTTCCTCATCAACGCGCAGGGCGAGGACGTGGTAGCCGGCATCCGCACTCCGCAATCCTTGACGGAGGCGGCAGCCGCCCGCACGGGCGAGTCGTTCGAGGCGCTGATGCCCGAGGCCTTCGCCGAGCTCACGCGCGTGTTCGCGACGCTGGAGAGCCGCTACCGCGACATGCAGGACGTGGAGTTCACAGTCCAGGAGGGCAAGCTGTGGATGCTGCAGACGCGGTCGGGCAAGCGCACGGCCAAGTCGTCGCTGAAGATTGCCGCCGACCTGGTGGCCGAGGGCTTGATCGACGAGGAGGAGGCGGTCGCCCGCATCGACACCGCCCGTCTCGACCAGCTCCTGCACCCCACGATCGATCCGGATGCCGAGCGGCGCGTGCTTGCCACCGGCCTGCCGGCCTCCCCCGGCGCAGCGTCCGGCGAGATCGTGTTCGACGCCGACGAGGCCCAGGCGCTCAAGGCCCAGGGCAAGGAGGTGATCCTGGTCCGCACCGAGACCAGCCCGGAGGACATCCACGGCATGCACGCCGCTGCCGGCATCCTCACCGCCCGTGGCGGCATGACCAGCCACGCCGCGGTGGTGGCGCGCGGCATGGGCCGGCCGTGCGTGTGCGGCGCCGGCGCGCTCCGCATCGACATGAAGGCCGGCACCATGACGGTGGCGGGGAGGACCTTCGCCAAGCGCGCCGTCATCACCATCGATGGCACCAAGGGCGAGGTGCTGGAGGGCCGCGTCAAGACGCGCCAGCCGGAGCTGTCGGGCGACTTCGGCACCATCATGGGCTGGGCCGACAAGGCGCGCCGGCTCGGCGTGCGCGCCAACGCCGACACCCCGCGCGAGGCAAGCCAGGCCCGCAAGTTCGGGGCCGAGGGCATCGGGCTGTGCCGCACCGAGCACATGTTCTTCGAGGAGAGCCGCATCCTCGCCATGCGCGAGATGATCTGTGCCGACGATGAGGCCGGCCGCCGCAAGGCCTTGGCCAAGATGCTGCCGATGCAGCGCTCCGACTTCGAGGCCCTGTTCGAGATCATGGCCGGGCTGCCGGTGACCATCCGCCTGCTCGATCCGCCGCTGCACGAGTTCCTGCCGCACGAGGAGAAGGAGGCGCAGGTGGTGGCCAAATCGCTCGGCGTGCCGTTGGCCAAGCTGCAGGGGCGCGTTGCAGAGCTGGCCGAGTTCAATCCCATGCTGGGCTTCCGCGGCTGCCGTCTCGCCGTGCGCTATCCAGAGATTGCCGAGATGCAGGCCCGCGCCATCTTCGAGGCGGCCGTCAACGCCGCGCGCAAGACGGGCAGGCCGGTGATCCCGGAGGTGATGATCCCGCTGGTGGCCTACCGGGCCGAGTACGACATCGTCCGCGACACCATCGTCGGAACGGCCGGCGCCGTGGAGGCGGAGACGGGAGCCAAGCTCGACTACCAGATCGGCACCATGATCGAGCTGCCGCGCGCGTGCCTCAAGGCCGACGAGATCGCCGGCGGCGAGTCGGGCGCCGAGTTCTTCTCGTTCGGCACCAACGACCTCACGCAGACCTGCCTCGGCCTGTCGCGCGACGACGCCGCCCCGATCCTGACCAACTACGCGGAACAGGCGATCCTTTCCACCGACCCGTTCGTCTCCATCGACCAGGATGGCGTGGGCGAGCTCGTCCGCATCGGCACCGAGCGCGGCCGCAAGGTGAAGCCCGACCTCAAGGTCGGTATCTGCGGCGAGCACGGCGGCGACCCAGCCTCCATCGCCTTCTGCCACGCCACCGGCCTCGACTACATCTCCTGCTCCGCCTTCCGCGTGCCGGTGGCGCGCCTGGCCGCGGCGCAGGCGGCGATCAGGGCGAAGCGGGGTGGAGAGGACAGCGGGACGGATTGAAAGGGGGTCAGACCCCTCGCCTCTAACGTATCGGGTTTGCGCAGCGGTGTTCGCGAGGGGTCTGACCCCGTCGCTATTGACTCAGTCAGTGCCGCCATCCGTGTGGGGGAGAAGGACGGGGTCGGCCTCACGGATCAGCCGGCGGAGCAGCACAGGATCGTGGAAGGCCGCGTGCAGCGTCGCTCCCAGACGCTCCAGGGCGCTGCGATCTCCGCTCATGGCGGCGAACATCCCGGCCTCCGAGTCGAACCTCAGCCCGGTTGCGATCTCCGGCATCTGAGACCGTGCCAGCGACTCGGCCAACCCGCCCCAGCCGTGACCGTTGCCCTCGGCGCCGTGGGCCTCGAACACGGCCTCCACCTTCTCCATGTCCCCATCGGACAGCATCAGGCAGAAGGTGCCGGGTTGGTGCTCGTACTCGAAGAGGGTGAATGGAGCAAGGCTGGCCTGTTCGGTCATGCAATCAGCTTCCCATGATGGGGTCAGACCCCTCGCGACAACGTTGGCGATTCTCCGCAGCGGCATGCGCGAGGGGTCTGACCCCGTTCGCGTCACATCCCCGAGTAGCCCGGCCCGCCCCCGCCTTCGGGGACCACCCAGTTGATGTTCTGGTTGGGGTCCTTGATGTCGCAGGTCTTGCAGTGCACGCAGTTCTGGGCATTGATCACGAAGCGGGGCAATTTCCCCTCCTCCTCGACCCACTCGTAGACGCCGGCCGGGCAGTAGCGGGCGGACGGGCCACCGAACACGTCGTGCTCGGAATCCAGCTGCAGCTCCATGTCGGCCACCTTCAGGTGCACCGGCTGGTCCTCCTCGTGGTTGGTGCTCGAGAAGGCCACGTTGGTGAGCCGGTCGAAGGTCAGCACGTTGTCGGGCTTGGGGTAGTCGATAGCCACGGCGCGGCGCGCTTTCGCGAGCGTGGCATGGTCGGGCTTGCGGTGTCGCAGGGTGTAGCCGAGGCCGATGCCCGGGATGAGCGTGTTGGCCCACATGTCGGCGCCTGAGAACGCGGTGCCGAGCACCGTGCCGAGCTTGGACAGGAACGGTTTGGCATTGCGCACGCGGCGCAGGTCGCGGGCGATGGGGCCTTCGCGGACCGCACGCGCATAGTCGTCCAGGCTGTCGTGGCTGCGGTCGGCGGCGACGGCGGCAAAGGCGGCCTCGGCAGCGTGGATGCCGGACAGCATGGCGTTGTGCGAGCCCTTGATGCGCGGCACGTTCATGAAGCCGGCCGCGCAGCCCACCAGCACCCCGCCCGGAAACGCCAGGTGCGGGATCGACTGCCACCCCCCCTCGCTGATGGCGCGGGCACCATAGGCAATGCGCCGGCCGCCCTCGAAGGTGTCGCGGATGATGGGGTGCGTCTTGAAGCGCTGGAACTCGCCGTAGGGATAGAGGTGCGGGTTCTCGTAGTTCAGGTGCACCACGAAGCCCACCGACACCAGATTCGCACCGTAGTGGTAGAGGAACGAGCCGCCGCCGGTGCGATTGTCGAGCGGCCAGCCGAAGGTGTGCTGCACCAGGCCGGGCCGATGCTTCTCCGGCGCCACCTGCCACAGCTCCTTCAGGCCGA
>Ga0075431_100000489_pt1 | contig 32879 bp, 26 predicted proteins | sample RhiMetdeltSRZDD5_FD_75297 | JGI IMG/M metagenome (GOLD analysis project Ga0075431, IMG submission 75297) | Populus rhizosphere microbial communities from Tennessee, USA - Rhizosphere MetaG P. deltoides SRZDD5 | ecosystem: Host-associated > Plants > Roots > Rhizosphere > Soil | place: USA... | reverse complement strand
CACCTCGACCGCGGCCGCCGAATACGAATAGGTCGGCGTCGGGCCCACGCCCGCGCCTTTCCATTTCGCGACCGAGCGCGGCGGCGTGTAGGAGCCGACCGCACCCAGTGTCCCGTGCGCCGCCTCCGCCAGCACGGCCGCCTCCGCGAAACGCAAGGCGCGCGAGGGGTCGGCGGTGTCCCAGATGCGCCCGTGCGCGGCCTTCAGCCGCTCGACCGGCACTTCGAGCTTGCGCCCCGCCGCGCCCAGGACGAGCGCGCGCAGCTTGCGCGCGGCCTCGATGGCCGCGTTGCCCGTCATCAGGGTGACACGCGACGAATACGAGCCGAGGTCGACGGGTGTGAGGTCGGTGTCGGCGGTGACGACGCGGATGTCCTTGGGCGCGATGCCGAGCTCCTCGGCGACGACGTAGGCGAGCACGGAGTCCGAGCCCTGGCCGATGTCCGTCGAGCCGCAGAACACCGTCACTCCCCCGCCGCGGTCGATCTTGATCTGCACGCCCGAGTGCGGCATCGCGTTCCAGTAGATGGGCAGGCCGGCCCCGCTGATGTAGGACGAGCCGGCGAGTCCGATCCCGCGGCCGCCCCCCATTCGTCCGCGCTTGGCCTCGTAGCCGCTCTTCTCGAGGACGCGCTCCAGGCACTCGCGCAGGCCGATCGTCCGCACCTGCATCTGGTTCGCGGTGATGGTGCCGGGAGCGACGGTGTGGTCGAGCCGCCAGCGCGCGGGATCGAGGCCGAGATCGGCGCAGAACTTGTCGATGTGGCACTCCAGCGCGAAGCGCGGCTGGGGCGTGCCGTGCCCGCGCTTGGGACCGCAGGGCGGCTTGTTGGTGAAGACGCGCACGCCCTCGAACTTGTAGCGCGGGATGGCGTACGTCACCGTCTGCAGCGCGCCCGTGTAGTAGAGGCTGGCCACGCCGTAGCTGCCGTACGCCCCTCCGTCGAGGGCGGTGCGGAAGTGCATGGCGGTGATGCGCCCGTCCTTCTTGAGACCGGTGCGGATCCACATCTTCACGGGGTGGCGCCCGCGGTGGCAGTAGAAGACTTCCTCGCGGGTGAGGGTCACCTTCACCGGCCGCCCCGTCTTCATGGAGAGCTTCGCCACCACGATCTCGTGGCTGAAGGGGTCGCTCTTGCCCCCGAAGCCTCCGCCGTTGGGACAGGCGATCACGCGGATGTGCGCGGGAGGCATCTCCAGCACCTTGGCCAGGGCGCGGTGGACGTAGTGGGGCGTCTGGGTCGAGGACCAGAGGGTCAGCTTGCCGTCCGGCCCCTGCGACGCGACGGCGGCGTGCTGCTCGAGCGGAAGGTGGGTGTTCCCTTCGAAGAAGAACGTGTCCTCGCGGACGTGATCGGCCTCGGCGAAGCCCTCCTCGACCTGGCCGAAGTCGAAGGAGACCTCCTTGTGCACGTTGCCGTGCGGGCCGTAGTCGTGGATGCGCACGTACTCACGGGCGAGCGCCTCGTCGATCGACATCACCGCCGGCAGCACCTCGTAGTCGACGTCGATGAGAGCGAGGGCGGCTTCCGCGGTCTCCTCGTCGACGGCGGCCACGGCGGCCACGGGGTCGCCGACGAAGCGCACCTTGTCCACGCAGAGCGCATGCTCGTCCTGGCTGACGGGCAGGATGCCGAACGGAATCGGCAGCTCGGAGCCCACCAGCGTGGCCAGCACCCCCGGATGGGCGGCGGCGCGCGAGACGTCGATGAAGCGGATCCGCGCGTGGGGATGCGGCGAGCGCAGGAGGCGCGCGAAGGCCATGCGCGGCAGGACGAGGTCGTCGGCGAAGACGGTCTGCCCGGTGACCTTGGCCGCCGCATCGACCTTGACCAGCGGCTGCCCGATGACGGCGAGGTCCTTCCGGTCCTGCTCAGGCACGCGACCGCTCCGTCTCCGTGCCCGTCTCCGTTCCCGTCCGTTTGGCCGACCGCATCCTCTCCGCCGCCAGCTCGATCGCCTCGAAGATCTTCAGGTACCCGGTGCACCGGCACAGGTTCCCCGCCGTCGCCTCCGCGATCTCCGGCCGTGTCGCGGAAGGCTTGTCCTCGAGCAGGGCGGCGGCGGTCAGCAGGAACCCGGGCGTGCAGTACCCGCACTGCGCCGCCCCCAGCGCGGCGAACGCCTCTTGAAGAGGATGCAGGGTCGCGCCCGCCATCCCTTCCACGGTCGTGATCTCGCGGTCCGCGCATTCCACGGGCAGGGTCAGGCAGGAGAGGATCGGCCGCCCGTCCACGAGCACGGTGCAGGTGCCGCACTCCCCCAGCTCGCAGCCGTGTTTGGTCCCCATGAGGCCGAGGTCCTCGCGGAGGACCTCCAGGAGCGTGTGGTGGACGGGAGCGAGGCACTCGCGCTCCTCGCCGTTCACCTTGAGCTGGATGCGGATCCTCTCCACGCGCGCGCTCTCCGCGGAATTTGAACGGCCGGTCAAACCCGGATTATATGCGAGAATCGAGCATGCCCGAGGCGCTCGACGTCTCCTGTCCGTGCTGCGGCGCGCTGCTCAAGGTCGATCCCGAGACGGGCTCCGTCGTGTGGGCGGACAAGAAGAAGGCGCCGGCCAGGAATTTCGACGAGCTCGTGTCCCGCGTCGCCTCCCAGAAGGACGTGCTCGAGGACAAGTTCGCACGCTCGGTGGCCCAGAATCGGAACCAGAAGGACATCCTGGAGAAGAAGTTCGAGGAGGCCAAGAAGCGCGCCGCCGCCGATCCCACGGGCCGGCCTCCCAACCCGTTCGACAACGAGTAGCGTGCGCGCAGGGGCCCTGATCGTCATCGGCCTCTGGCTCGGCCTGCTCGCGGCGTCGTGGGCCATGGCCAGCGCGAGCTTCCGTATCGTCGACCGCCTGCTCGGGCCCGAGGCCCGGCCCCAGTTCCAGGCGAAGCTGGCCCCGCTCTCCGCGGACGATCGCCGCGCCGTCCTCCGGCACGTGGCCGCGGAGTCGAACCGCTGGATGTTCCGCACCTGGACCCTCGCCGAGATGGTCCTGGGCGCGCTCCTGGTCGCCGCGAGCTGGCGGATCGGCCCCGTCCCGCGCGCACTGGCCCTGGTGGCGGCGCTCGCGGTCGTGGTGCAGGCGGCCGGTCTCGCCCCCGCGATCGCGCAGCTGGGGCGCAGCCTCGACTTCGTGCCCCGCCCGCTGCCCCCCGCCGACGGACGGCGGTTCGGCCTCCTGCACGCCGCCTACATGCTGGCCGACCTCGTGAAGGCGGGCGTGCTGGTCCCGGCCGCCGTGATCATCGCGCGCCGGCTGTCCTAGCCTCCCCCAGCCCGCTCGTCCACACCCGCGCGCGCCGCGCCAGGAAACGGTTGCGCGGGTCGTGCGGCCGGCGTCCGGCCAAAGCCGCGGCCAGCTCGTCCGCGGACCACTTCGCCAGGTCGTCGAGCGTGTGGATGCCGAGCGCGTCCAGATCGTGCATGCGCCCCAGGCCGAGGCCGCGATGCGTCATCAGCTCGACGCGCGCCCGGGCCTCCTCCAGCTCTTCGAGCGGAAGCGCGGTGTGCGCCGCCCAGTCGGCACGGTCGGATGCGCGTGCCGTCGCCCGCAGCAGCTGATCCGGACTGTCGATCCCGGCCGCGCGCAGCCGCGAACGGACGACCGCGGGCACCACGTCGAGGCGCGCGAGAGGTACGTAGACGGAGTCGACCACGACGGGGTCGACGGCCGCGAACATCGCGAGCACGGCCGCGGGACCGATTACGAGCGCCGCCATCCGAGCCGCGCGTACGCGCGACGGGCGGAGGCGATCGCGCCACCCCCCCAGCCACCGCAGCAGCACCACGGATTCGACCGCGAAAGGGGGGAACCCGAGGAAGCCGGCCAGCGGCATCTCGAACACCTTCAACCCCTCGAAGCCGGGCACCGTGTAGATCCATTTCGTGCGCGCCCAGAAGTTCCAGGCCTCCCAGAGAGCGCCGCAAATGACCCCGGCGAGCAGCGTCCGGCAGAAGGGGGCCGCCTCGCCTGCCTCCAGGTCGCGCAGGAAGCTGCGGCGCGCGTGCCGGCGATTCCATGGTTCGAGCAGGAACACGAGGCTGCCCCAGGTGAGCGGGAAGAAGACGTCCGGCCAGAGGAGCGGCAGGAGGAGACAGGCCAGGCCGACCGCGAGCACGGCCTGCTCCTTCCCCGGCGACCAGGCCAGCGGGCGCACGCGCAGGAGGCGAATCACGCCCCGGTTCTCGAGCAGCTCGAGCGTCTCCAGGATCCCGGGCAGCACGCTCGCGAAGGCGAGGGCGCCGGCCGCCCAGCGCAGCGGCGTCCAGGGCAGGCTCATCACGTAGTACCAGTTGCCGAGGCGCAGGTTGACGAGCTCGAAGAGCGACCACCAGAGCACGGACACTCCGGCCAGCCAGGCGAAGTGCCAGGGCCGATCGCGCAGCAGCGAGCGTCCGCTCCGGCGGCGATTGAGGTCGTCCGCGGCCACGATGTAGGACCACCAGGCCAGGTGGTAGTACCAGGTGGGCACCGGCTCCACGAGCAGGGCCAGGCCGAGGGTGGACAGCGTGAAGACGATCGCCGCCACCGCCAGCATGGGCACGGCGGAGAGGATAGCGGACGGCCGCGTCTAGGCGGAGGTCGATTCGATGCGCATGCGGTAGAACGACCGCCAGATGAAGACGACGGAGACGAGGAAGCAGGCGGCGGCGAGCACGCGGCTCACCGCCGGGCCCTTGGCCGCGCTCAGGTAGACGCCGAGCTCCACCGCGAGCAGGCCGAACAGGGTCGTGAACTTGATGACCGGGTTCATGGCCACGGACGAGGTGTCCTTGAAGGGATCGCCGACGGTGTCGCCCACCACGGTGGCGTCGTGCAGGGGCGTGCCCTTCATCTTCAGCTCCGTCTCCACGATCTTCTTCGCGTTGTCCCAGGCCCCGCCCGCGTTGGCCATGAAGATGGCCTGGTAGAGGCCGAAGAGGGCGATCGAGATCAGGTACCCGATGAAGAAGTAGGGCTCCACGAAGGCGAAGGCGAGGGTCGAGAAGAACACGCCCAGGAAGATGTTGAACATCCCCTTCTGGGCGTAGATGGTGCAGATCTCCACCACGCGCCGGCTGTCGTGCACGGAGGCGCGCGTGGTGCCCTCGAGCTTGATGTTGGCCTTGATGAACTCCACCGCGCGGTAGGCCCCGGTGGAGACGGCCTGGGTGGAGGCGCCCGTGAACCAGTAGATGACGGCGCCGCCCGTGATCAGGCCGAGCAGGAACGGCGGGTGAAGGATGGAAAGGTACTGGAGATTGGTCGTGAGGCCCTGCGTGAGGGCGACGATGATCGAGAAGATCATGGTGGTCGCGCCCACGACGGCGGTCCCGATGAGCACGGGCTTGGCCGTGGCCTTGAAGGTGTTGCCGGCCCCGTCGTTCTCCTCGAGCAGCTCCTTGCCCACCTCGAAGTTCGGCGTGAAGCCGAAATCGCGCTTGATCTCCTCCCCGATGTTCGGAAGCTGCTCGATGGTGGAGAGCTCGTAGACGGACTGGGCGTTGTCCGTGACCGGGCCGTAGGAGTCGACGGCAATCGTCACCGGCCCCATGCCCAGGAAGCCGAAGGCGACAAGCCCGAAGGCGAAGACGGCCGGGGCCTGCATCAGCGCCCCCAGGCCGGTCAGGGAGACGAAATAGGCGATGGACATGAGGCCCATGATGGCCAGCCCCAGCCAGTAGGCGCTGAAGTTGCCCGCGATCAGGCCGGCCAGGATGTTGAGGGAGGGCCCGCCTTCCCGCGATGCCGTCACGACCTCGCGGACATGGCTCGACGTGGTCGAGGTGAAGACCTTCACCAGCTCGGGGATGATCGCGCCCGCCAGCGTCCCGCAGGTGATGACGGTCGAGAGCTTCCACCAGAGGGAGCCGTCCCCCAGCTCCGGCACCATCAGGCGCGAGATCACGTAGGTGAGGGCGACGGAGAGGAGCGAGGTCACCCAGACGAGCTGGGTGAGCGGAGCCTCGAAGTGCATCTTGGCCGCGTCGAGATAGCGGGCCCGCGTCACCGCCTCGTTGCCGAGGTAGGCCAGGCCGGACGCGATCACCATCATGACGCGCATGGCGAAGATCCAGACGAGGAGCTTCACCTGGATGAGGGGATCGGGGACGGCCAGGAGGATGAAGGAGATGAGGGCCACGCCGGTCACGCCGTAGGTCTCGAACCCGTCCGCGGTGGGACCGACGGAGTCGCCCGCGTTGTCCCCCGTGCAGTCCGCGATGACCCCGGGGTTGCGGGCGTCGTCCTCCTTGATCTTGAAGACGATCTTCATGAGGTCGGAGCCGATGTCCGCGATCTTGGTGAAGATCCCGCCCGCGATGCGCAAGGCGGAGGCGCCCAGGGACTCGCCGATGGCGAAGCCCAGGAAGCAGGCCCCCGCGTATTCGCCGGGCACGAAGAGGAGGATCGCGAGCATGAAGAGGAGCTCGACCGAGATCAGCATCATCCCCACGCTCATGCCCGCGCGCAGCGGGATGGCGTAGACGGGATAGGGCTTGCCGGCCAGGCTGGCGAAGGCGGTGCGCGAGTTGGCCAGGGTGTTGATCCGGATCCCGTACCAGGCGACGCCGTAGCTGCCGCCCATCCCGATGAGGCTGAAGATCAGGATGATGGCGATGCGCCCGAACGTGAAGCCGATCATCCAGAAGTACGCGACGATCACCGCCCCGATGAAAAGCTCGAGTATGAGCAGGAACTTGCCCTGCTGGATGAGATAGGCCTTGCAGGTCTCGTAGATGAGCTCCGAGATCTCGGCCATGGAGCGGTGGACGGGCAGCTTGCGCACGCCCAGATAGGTCCAGAGGCCGAAGAAGAGGCCGAGCACGCAGACGGCGAGCCCGCCGAGCAGGAACTGATGGCCGCTCAGGCCGAAGAACTCTCCCTGCTCGAGGCTGGGCAGCTTGATGTTCACTTCCCCGCCCGGCGTGTGCTCGGGAGCGGCGGCCTGGGCCTGGACGGGACCGGGCGCGAGCAGGCCGAGGAGGGCGGCGGCCAGGGCGAGCACGGCGACGAGGCGCGCGCCGCGGGGCTGATTTCCGGTGGAGATCATCGAACCTCTATCCTCTTTGTTGTACCGCGACGCGCCGGGCCGCAGGGCGCCGCCGCGCAAAACAAGACAAGGGGTTCCGCAGATTACGTCGGCGGCCGCGCGCGCGTCAACCTGCTAGACTCCCCGCTCCCCGCACCCCAGGAGGGATATGGCCGAGGATCCAGTCCCCGCGGACGACGGCGCCCCGCCGGGGGCGAACCGCTTCGAGCGCGAGCTCACCACCGACCTCAGCGACCGCACGAGCGATGCGCCGCGCGGCCTGCCCCTTCACACCCGCATACTCATCGGCCTCGGCGTCGGGGTGATCGCGGGCCTGGGCGTGAACCTGGCGGTGGGCGGGGACGACCCCACCGTCGCCTGGATCATCGCCAACCTCACGGAGCCGGTTGGAACCCTGTTCCTGCGCGGCCTCCTGATGATCGTGGTGCCCCTCATCGGCGCTTCCCTCGTCGTCGGTGTGGCGGGGATCGGGGACGTCCGCCGGCTGGGACGGGTGGGCGCGAAGGCCTTCGGCTACTCGCTCGTCATCTCGTCGATCTCCGTCCTGATCGGTCTCGTCCTCGCGAACAGCATCCGCCCCGGCGACCGCGTGCGTCCGGAGACGGCGGAGCGCCTCAAGGCGCGCTACGGGGCGGAGGCAGCCAAGCGCGTGGAATCCGCGCCCGCGACGGCGGGCTCCGCGGAATCGCCCCTCCTGCAGGTCGTGAAGTCCATCGTCCCCAGCAATCCCATCCAGGCCGTCGCCACCGACCCGCCGCAGATGCTGCAGCTCATGTTCTTCGCCCTGGTCATCGGAGTGGCCACGACGCTCGTCCCGCGCGACGTCGCCGATCCGTTCCTGCGCGCGACCGAGGGGCTCTACGCCATCTGCGCGAAGGTCGTCGACATCATCATGCTGGTCGCGCCCTACGCCGTGGCCTGCCTCATCTTCACCAACATGGCGCGCTTCGGGGTGGACCTGCTGGGGGCGCTCTCCTGGTTCGTCTTCACGGTGCTGCTCGGCCTCGGGCTGCACATGTTCGGCGTCTACAGCCTCTCCGTCTATTTTCTGTCGCGGATCTCTCCGATCGAGTTCTTCCGACGCGTCAAGACCGTGATGCTCACCGCGTTCTCGACCTCGTCGTCGAACGCGACGCTGCCCACCGCCCTCCGCGTGGCCGAGGAGAACCTGGGCGTGCCCCGGGAGATCAACAGCTTCGTGCTGACCGTGGGCGCCACCGCCAACCAGAACGGCACCGCCCTCTACGAAGGCGTGACCGTGCTCTTCCTGGCCCAGCTGGCGGGAGTGGACCTCACCCTCGGCCAGCAGCTCATGGTCGTCTACCTGGCCATCCTGGGCGGCATCGGCACCGCCGGCGTCCCCTCCGGATCGATCCCGTTCATCATCCTGGTGCTGGCCACGGTGAAGGTGAACCCCGCCCTCATCGCCATCATCCTGGGCGTGGACCGGATCCTGGACATGTGCCGCACCACCCTCAACGTGGTGGGCGACCTCACCGCCGCCACCTACGTGGCGCGCTCGGAGGGGTTTCCCCTTCTGGGCCAGCCGGCGATGACAGGATCCGCCGAGCCCGGACGCTAGCGGCGCGTCACGGCCTCAGCGCAACTCGTCGGAGTTCGGGGCGCGCCCGACGGGGCCCTTCCCCATCGCGTGCGCCTCGTCCGCCGTGTACTGGCGCATCACGCTGTGATGGCGGCTGTAGCCGAAGTAGATGAGCATGCCCACGGCCAGCCAGATGACCAACCGCAACCAGTTCTCCGCCGGCAGCGAGAACATCAGCATCAGGCAGGTCAGGATGCCGGCGACGGGCACGAACGGGCTCAGCGGCGCGCGGAACGGCCGCTCCGCCTCCGGATGGAGCCGCCGCATGATGAGCACGGCCGCGCAGACCACGACGAAGGCGAAGAGGGTGCCGATGTTGGTGAGGTCGGCCAGGATGCGCAGGGGCAGAAGGCCGGCGCCGATGGCGACGAGGACGCCGGTCAGGATCGTCGCCTTCCAGGGAGTGCGGAAGCGCTCGTGCACGGCGCCGAAGAAGCTCGCCGGGACCATGCCGTCGCGGGCCATGGCCAGCCAGACGCGGGGCTGGCTCAGCATCATGACGAGAAGGACGGAGGTGATTCCGGCCACCGCGCCCGCGCTGATGAGGTAGCGGGCCCAGGGCAGACCGGCCTGGCGGAAGGCATCGGACACGGGCGTCTCGATGTTGATCTTGTCGTACGGCACCATTCCCGTGAGCACGGCCGAGACCGCGATGTAGAGGATGGTGCAGAGGACGAGGGACACGATGATCCCGATGGGCACGTCCTTCTTCGGGTTCCTCGCTTCCTCCGCGTGCGTGGAGACGGAATCGAAGCCGATGTACGCGAAGAAGATGACGGCCGCTCCGGAGAGCATCCCCAGCGGCTCCCCGCCCTTTCCCGTCTGTCCCCACAGCGTGTGGCCGAAGAAGCTCAGGCCGGTGAGGCCGTAGGGAGCGAAGGGGTGCCAGTTGGCGGGGTTGACGTAGAACGCGCCGACCACGATGACGAAGAGGACGATCGACACCTTCAGGCCGACGATGAGGGTGTTGACTCCGGCGCTCTCCCGGATGCCGATGACGAGCACGATGGTGACGGCGATGGCGATGAGGACTCCGGGCAGGTCCAGGATGCTGCCCGTGCTCACCAGCCGGCCCACCGACGGGTCGTAGTCGAAGGGCGCGTTGCTCAGCGCCTTCGGCACGTGGACGCCCACCCCGCTGATGATGTCCTGGAAGTTCTTGGACCAGCCGTGGGCCACGGTCATGGAGGCCACGGCGTATTCGAGTATGAGGTCCCACCCGATGATCCAGGCGAAGAGCTCACCCAGGGTGGCGTAGGCATACGTATAGGCCGAGCCGGCCACCGGGGCCATGGACGCGAACTCCGCGTAGCACATGGCCGCGAAGATGCAGGCCAGCCCCGCCACCACGAAGGAGAGCATCAGGGCGGGACCGGTCTTGTCGTGGGCGGCCACGCCCGTGAGTACGAAGATGCCGGTGCCGATCACGGCCCCGACTCCGAGCGCGGAGAGCTGGACGGGGCCGAGCACCCGCCGCAGGCGATTCTCGCCCTTCATCTCCTCGTACAGCATCGACATGGGTTTGCGCGCGAAGAGCTGGCTTCTGGCCATCGAGTCTCCCCTGGTTAGAGGTTCTTGACCGCCGCCACCAGGCGGGTCAGGGATGTCTTGGCGTCTCCGAAGAGCATCGACGTCTTGGCATCGTAGAACAGCTCGTTCTCGATGCCGGCGAACCCCGGGTTCATGCTGCGCTTGAGCACGATGATGCTGTGGGCCTTGTCGACGTTCAAGATCGGCATCCCGTAGATCGGGCTGCCCTTGTCCGTGCGGGCGGCGGGGTTGACGACGTCGTTGGCCCCGATGACCAGGGCCACGTCCGCCCGCTCGAACTCCTCGTTGATCTCGTCCATATCGTACAGGCGGTCATAGGGCACGTCCGCTTCGGCCAGCAGAACGTTCATGTGGCCGGGCATGCGGCCGGCCACGGGATGGATCGCGTACTTTACTTCGCCTCCGTGCTTTTCGATCAAGGTGGCCAGCTCGCGCACCTGGTGCTGGGCCTGGGCCACCGCCATGCCGTATCCGGGCACCACGATCACGAGCTTGGCGTAGGCGAGCTGGAGGGCGGCGTCGTCCGCGCTGATCGGCCGCACGACCAGGCCCTCCGTCGTCTTGGTGGTGGCGGCGGGGGCGCCCCCGAAGGCCCCGAAGAGCACGTTGCCGAACGAGCGGTTCATGGCCTTGCTCATCAGCACGGAGAGGAGGAAGCCGGAGGCGCCGTCGAGCGCGCCCGCGATGATGAGGACGTTGTTGCCGATGGCGAAGCCGGTGGCGGAAGAGGCCAGTCCCGCGTACGAGTTGAGGAGCGAGATCACCACGGGCATGTCCGCGCCCCCGATGGGCAGCACCATGAAGACCCCGATGAGGAAGGCGAAGGCGATCATCGCGTAGAAGACCCCGGCGGCCAGGGGATGGAGCACCACGTACACGAGCATGCCGACGGTGGTGACGAAGAGGGCGATGTTGACCGCGTTCTGGCCGGGGTAGGTCACGGGGCGGCCCGGCACCAGCTCCTGCAGCTTGCCGAAGGCCATGAAGCTGCCGGTGACGGTGAGGGCCCCGAAGAGGACCTCGAAGCCGAGCGCGCCCATGCGCACGGTGTCGATGGCTCCCGCCGCCTCGCGGTACTCGACGATGCCGACCAGGGTCGCGGCCAGGGCCCCGAACATGTGCGAGATCGCGATCCGCTGGGGCATGGCGGTCATGGGGACCATGAACCCGAGGGGGACGCCGATCACGGTGCCCACCACGAGGCCCCCGATGATCCAGTCGTAGCGGACGATCTCGTGGTGGAGGAGGGTGCCCACGATGGCCAGCAGCATCCCCACCGCCGCCTGCTGCATCCCCCGCCGCGCGCTGTCCGGCCGGGTGAGGGACTTGAGGCCGAGGATGAAGAGGATCGAGGCGGCCAGGTACGCGGCCTGGATGATGTACTCGGTCATCCGCGCGGCGCGCCCGGTCTCTCGATCTTGTCCGCGCGCCGGAACATCTTCAGCATGCGGTCGGTGATGATGAAGCCGCCCACCACGTTGATGGTGGCGGAGGCCACGGCGATCGCGCCCAGGAGCGCGCTGAGCGTCCCGTGGTCGGACCCCGCGGCCACCAGCGAGCCCACCAGCGAGATGCCGGAGATGGCGTTGGTAGCCGACATCAGCGGCGTGTGGAGCAGGGGCGGCACGCGCGTGATGACCTGGTAGCCGACGAAAGCGGCCAGGACGAAAACGTAGATTTCGACGACGTCGAGTGGAGTCATCTCCCTCGCCTCAATCGAACCGACGTCGTGTCGCGAAGCGACCTAGAGATCCTTCAGCAGCTCTTCGGGGTGGGCGGCCGCGTTCACCTTGGGGTAGGCCTTCCTGACCTTCCCGTCCGGCCCGATCAGGTAGCTGATCCGCTTCGCATAGCCGGCTTTCGGGTCGTCCGTCGCCCCGTAGGCCAGGCCCAGCTTCCGCTCCGTGTCCGCGAGGAGCGGGAAGTTGAAGTCGAACTTCTTGGCAAAAGCGGCCTGGGCCTCCACCGTGTCGAAGCTCGCCCCCAGGACCTGCACGCCCTTGTCCTCGTACTGCTTGATGCGGTCGCGGAACCCGCAACCCTCGGCCGTTCAACCCGGGGTATCCGCTTTGGGATAGAACCACAGCACCACGTTCCGGCCACGATAGTCCGAGAGACGGCGGGTCTGGCCGGTGTGGTCCTTGAGTTCGAAGTCGGGGGCGGTGGCGCCGGGCTCGAGCATGAGGCCTCCGCTCGGAGTATCGGTCAGGGCGTCCAGGAAATCCAGAACTGGCAGCTGGGTTGGCCGCGGCACTGGCAGGAGCGTTCCTCCACCGTGGCCGGCGCCGCCCCCAGCATCTCGACGGCCCCGCGGAGGTACCCGAGGCTGGCCCGGCAGAAGGCGGCGTCGTGCTCCGGATACTTCGAGAGGGTGAGCGTGCCCTCCCCGAAACCGCGCCGCTCGTAGGCCGCCTCCCCGAAGCTGTGCAGCCGCGGGTGCTGGTCCGCGAGCCGGGAGAGGAAGCCGTGAATGCTGTGGAAACGCGCGTGGGGCCCGAGCCATTCCGTGCGATGGCGGGCGGAGGCCCGCCCGATCCGCTCGTAGATCGCGTCGTCGCCGGGGGCGGTGAGCCCGGCGATGGCGCGGTCCAGGCGGACCAGCGTCCCGAACGGATACCACTCCCGCCGGTCCAGGCCGCGCAGCACGCACCGGTCGGCCTCGTCCAGTGCCCGCATTACCGCCTCCACCATCGCCGGCCCGTGCTCGCGGCGCACGTACTCGAAGCGGGCCAGGAAGATGGGGCCGCGCAAGTGCGGTGCGGGCGGGGCCATGCCCGGGGTGGAGGCCGAGCTCACCGGGCGATTATAGCGGGCGTGCCCTTGACGTCCGCCCACGAGATCGTTTAAGTCTAAACAATGTTGCCACTGGCCGGCCGCCGCGCCCTGGTCACGGGCGGCGGGCGCGGGATCGGACGGGCGGTCGCCCTGGACCTCGCGCGCGCGGGAGCGGCGGTGGCGGCGGCCGCGCGGACCCTCTCCGAGGTGGAGGCGGTCGCGGAGGCCGTCGCGGCCGGAGGCGGCCGTGCCCTGGCCGTGGCCATGGACGTCACCGATCCGGAGAGCGTGCGCGCCGGCTTTGCCCGGGCCCGCGAGGCCCTGGGCGGCGTCGACATCCTCGTGAGCGGCGCCGGCGTCGCTCCCTCCGCTCCCCTCCCCCGCACCACCGACGCCGTCTGGCGGCAGGTGATCGAGACCAACCTGAGCGGCGTGTTCTACTGCCTGCGCGAGGCGCTGCCGGAGATGACCTCGCGGGGCTGGGGCCGCGTCGTCCACCTCGCCTCCATCGCGGGCAAGACCGGCTATCCGTACATCGCCGCCTACGCCGCCAGCAAGCACGGGGTCCTCGGCCTGACCAAGTGCGCCGCCCTGGAGGTGGCGACCACGGGCGTGACCGTCAATGCCGTGTGCCCGGGCTACGTCGACACGCCGATGCTGGAGGCGGGAGTCGCACGCATCGTCGAGAAGACGGGCCTGACCGCGGAGGAAGCGCGGCGCCGGCTGGCCGACATGAGCCCGCAAAAGCGCCTCTACACCGCGGAGGAGGTCTCCGCGCTCGTCCTTTTCCTGTGCGGCGACGCCGCCGCCGGCATCAACGGCCAGGCCCTCAGCGTCGACGGCGGCACCGTCGTCTAGCGGGAGACCACCATGCCCCTCGTCACCGTGAACCCCGAGTCCCTCACGCCTCCTCGCGGCTACAACCACGGGATGAAGGGCGCGGGGGAGCTGCTCTTCGTCGCCGGCCAGGTGGGCTGGACGCGCGAGGGGCACGTGGTCGGTCCCGACTTCGTCAGCCAGTTCCAGCGCGCCCTGGAGAACGTCATCGACGTGGTGTGGGCGGCGGGCGGGAAGCCCGCGGACATCGCGCGGATGGTCGTGTACGTGACCGACAAGTCCGAGTACGCGGCCCGGGCCCGGGAGATCGGCGAGGTCTGGCGCGCGCGCATGGGCCGGCACTACCCGGCCATGGCCCTGGTGGAGGTGAAGGGACTCCTCGACGACGAGGCCAAGGTCGAGATCGAGGCGACGGCGCTCGTATGACCGCTTCCGCCAACAACCACCTCGCCGTCTCCGTCTGGGTGCGACTGCTCAAGACCCACGGGCTGGTGGTGCGCGAGCTGCGTCGCCGCGTCCCCGAGGACCTCACGCTGCCGCAGTTCGACGTGCTCGTGCAGCTCCATCGGCGGCGGGAAGGAATGACCTCGGGCGAGCTGACCCGCGAGCTGCTGGTGACGGCGGGGAACGTGACGGGGCTGGTCGACCGCCTGCAGGCGCTCGGGCTGGTCGAGCGCCGCCCCGTCCCCGAAGACCGCCGGGCCGTCCGCATCGTGCTCACCGGGCGCGGGCGGCGCGTCGCCCGCCGCGCCATCCCCCGCCATCGCCGGGACGTCGAATCGCTCCTCTCGCCCCTGGCCCCCCGCGACCTCGCGCGGCTCCGGCGCCTGCTCGGCCGCTTGAGCCGCTCGCTGGAGGAGGCACCCCGATGAACCCGCGCAGCTTCCGCTTCGAGCAGGCGGGCCCGGTCGCGACCCTGCGCCTGGACCGGCCCCAGGCCATGAACGCGCTCACCTTCGACGTCTACCGCGAGCTGACCGATACCTTGCGCGCTCTGGCCGACCGCGGGGACGTGCGCGCGGTCGTCCTCACCGGGACGGGCCGCGCCTTCTGCACGGGCGGGGACGTACGCGAGATCATCGGCGCCCTCCTGGGCCAGGACGAGAAGGCGCTGCTCGAGTTCACCACCCTCACCTGCGACCTCGTCCGCGCGATGCGCGCGCTGCCCCGGCCCATCGTGGCCTCCCTCAACGGCACGGTGGCGGGAGCGGGCGCGGCCATCGCCCTCGCCGCCGATTTCCGCGTCGCCGCCGAGACCGCCCGCATCGCGTTCCTCTTCGTCAAGGTCGGCCTGGCCGGCGCGGACATGGGCGCGGCCTACCTGCTCCCGCGCATGGTGGGGCTGGGCCGCGCGACGGAGCTCCTGATGACCGGCGACTTCATCGAGGCCAGCGAGGCGCAGCGGATCGGCCTCTACAACCGCGTGGTGCCCGCCGAGGATCTGCCCGCGGCCACGGCCACGCTCGTGGACCGCCTGGTGCGCGGCCCCGCGGCCGGCCTCGCCGCGACCAAGGCCGCCCTGGAAGCGGAGCTCGTCACGGACCTGGAGTCCGCCCTCCAGGCGGAGGCCCGCATCCAGGCCGGGCTCATGCGAGGGGCGGACTTCCGCGAAGGGTTCGCCGCCTTCCAGGAGCGACGGTCCCCGCGGTTCGAGGGCGCCCCCGAATGAAGCTCCCGCCCCCGCACCCGCCCGACGCGTTCCTCGAGGACCGCCACCTGGCCCTGGCCGATCGGGCACGGGTCTTCGGCGAGCAGCACCTGCGCGCCACCGCCCAGGACGAGTCGCACCCGGCGGCCCGCACGCGCGAGATCGTCGGCGCCCTGGCCAGCGCCGGCCTCCTCCGCTTCGCGGTGGCCCCGCCACACGGGGCGATGGACCTGCGCGCGCTGGTGGCCATCCGCGAGCCGCTGGCCTACTTCTCGTCGCTCGCGGACACCGCTTTCGCGATGCAGGGGCTGGGCTCGTACGCGGTGAGCCGCGCGGGGACCGAGGTCCAGAAGAAGCGCTGGCTGCCCGCGATCGCGGGCGGCGACCTCCTGGCCGCCTTCGCGGTGACGGAGCCGGAGGCGGGCTCCGACCTGGCCGGCGTGCGCACACGCGCCACCGCGGAGGGTCCCGTGTGGCGCCTGCGCGGGGTCAAGACCTTCATCTCCAACGCGGGCATCGCCGGCATGTACACCGTCCTGGCCCGGACGGGTGAAGGCGCGGAGCACCGCGGGCTGTCCATGTTCCTCGTGGACGCGGAGGCGCCGGGGATCACGGTGAAGCCGCTCGAGCCCATGGCGCCCCATCCGCTGGGCGAGGTCCGCTTCGAAGGCACTCCCGCCGTCCTGCTCGGCCAGGAGAGCGAAGGATACCGGCTCGCGCTGTCGACCCTGGAGATCTTTCGCCCCAGCGTGGGCGCCGCCGCCTGCGGGCTGGCCGCGCGCGCCCTGGAGGAGGCGGTCCGCTGGGCGCAGGCCCGCCGGCAGTTCGGACGCGTCCTGGCCGACTTCCAGGCCACGCAGATGGCGCTGGCGGAGATGCACGTGGACCTGGAGGCGGCGCGCCTGCTCGTGCGCCGCGCGGCCTGGCTGAAGGACCGCGGGGCGGAGAGGATCGGGGCGGAAGGAGCGGCGGCCAAGCTCTTCGCGACGGAGGCGGCCCAGCGCGTGGTGGACCGGGCGGTGCAGATCCACGGGGGCCAGGGCGTCATGCGCGGCGCCACCGTCGAGCGGCTGTACCGGGAGGTGCGCGCCCTGCGGATCTACGAGGGTACCAGCGAGATCCAGAAGCTGGTCATCGCGCGCCACCTTCTCAAGGAGAGCAAGTGAAATGACCTCCTCCGACGCCCTGCCCGAACAAACTCGCTCGATGCTCGTCCAGCTCATGGAGAGCCAGGCCTATCGCGAGCTCGCCGCCGCCCACATGTTCGGGTACGGCCTCCGCTTCGTGCCGGACAAGTGGATGAAGTTCATGGTCTGGCACATCCGCGAGGAGGCCGAGCACTACGACGCGGTGGCCCAGATGTACCGGCGGTTCACGGGGGAGGACGTCGAGCCCAAGGTGCGCGCGCGGCTGGAAGGCAAGCCGATCCCTTTCGCGGAGAGCTGGATCGAGCTGGCCATGGCCCAGTTCCTCTTCGACCGCGGCGGGTTCTGGCAGCTCCGCGAATACGAGGAATGCTCGTTCGTGCCCTACCGCGAGGTCGTGCAGAAGATCGTCAAGGAGGAAGCGGGCCACCAGAACCTCGGCGAGAAGATCGTGGTCGAGCAGTGCCAGACCGGGCGCTACGACGACGTCAAGCAGCCGCTCTTCGAGAAGTGGCTGCGCCTCGGCCTCCTGTCCTTCGGACGGCCGGGCACGGAGGGCAACCGCTACGCGATCGAGCAGGGACTCAAGAAGAGGGACTCCGGGGACTGCATGAAGGACTTCGTCGACGACATCCGGCCGGCGGTGCACGCGGCCGGGCTGCGCTTCCCCGATCCGTCGTCATTGAAGCTGGAGCTGCCGTCCGATATCGACTGGAGCTGAGCAAGGAGACCCATGGGACGCATCGTGGACTTGTGCGGGGAGATCGCGGCGGCGGCGGAAGAAGGCCCGGACGGCCTCATCCTTCCTCCCGACGTCTGGGAACGGCTGCGCGCGGACTGGGACGACGAGGACATCGAGGACGCGCTCGGCCTCGTCCATGACAGCCTCCTGCAAGCGGAGCTGGTGGAGTCCGCGGACTCCCTCAGCGCGCGCCTCGTCGAGGTGCTGGGCCGCTTCGGCGAGACGAGCGAGTTCGCGAAGGCGACGGCCGACCAGGGCGCCCTGAGCTTCGAGGCCATCGGCCAGCTCGCCCGCCGCGTCTCGCGCCTGGAGGAGATCCTCGAGGCCTATCGGGAGGGCGCGCCCCCGGATCGCCGCGGCTTCGACGCTCTCCAGCGGCGCCTGGCCGACCACGGCATCGAGGACGAGATGGAGACGGGCCGGGCGGCGGACTCCGCCGCCGGCCCCCTCGGCGAGAGCGAAGATGACGACGAGGAGGAGAAGGACTGACCCTCTCCGTGCGCGACCGTGCCCTGCTCTTCCAGCCCTTTCCCCTCGGCCGTGGCGGCCGGCGCATGCCCAACCGGATCTGGCTCCCCGCCATGGTGACCTGGCGCGGCACCGAGGACGGGTTCGTCACCCCCGCCGTGCGCGACATCTACCTCCGCTACGCGATGGGCGGCCCGGGCCTGATCGTGCTGGAGGCGACGGGAATCCGCGACGTGGCCAGCGGGCCGCTCTTGCGGCTGAGCCACGACCGGTTCGTGCCCGGCCTCCGGGCGCTCGTGGACGAGATGCGCGGCGCGGGCGAGGCGCTGGTCATGCCGCAGATCATCGATTTCCTGAAGATCGCCACGCGCAAGCCCACCCGCGCGTTCATGGAGTCCCTGGTGGGCCGCGGCCAGCTCGGCGCCTCCGTGCTCGACCTCAGCGATGCGGAGTTCGAGCGGGATGCGGCCCGCCACCTCACGCCTCGCCAGCAGCGCGACTTCCTCTACGGATACCGGCAGACCATCGAGGACCTCGGGCTCGACGAGATCCGCCGGATCCCGGGCTGGTTCGCCGCCGCCGCCGGCCGCGCGCGCGCGTGCGGATTCGACGGCGTGGAGCTGCATTTCGCGCACGCCTACACCATGGCGTCTTTCCTCTCCGTGACGAACGCGCGCACCGACCAGTACGGAGGCAGCTTCGAGAACCGGCTTCGCCTCCCCCTGGAGGTGATCCGGGCCGTGCGCGAGGAGACGGGACCCGATTTCATCCTGGGCTGCCGGCTCCTGGGCTCCGAGGACATCCTCGCCGACGACGGCACCCTGCGCGGCAACACCCTGGCGGAGGCGGAGAGGATCGCGGTCGCCCTCGCCCGCGCCGGGCTCGACGTGCTGTCCGTGTCACGCGGGGGCAAGTTCGAGGATGCCCGGCAGCCCCCGGTTGGCGAGGCCATGTATCCCTACACCGGGCACAGCGGGTCGGTGTGCATCCCCCGCGCGCGCCGGGACCCTCCCGCCGTGAACACGTTCCTGGCCGAAGGCATCCGGCGGGCGCTGCGCGGCGCGGGCCTGTCGACGCCCGTCGTCACCGCCGGCAAGATCCACACCTTCGACCAGGCGGAAGGGATCCTGCGCGACGGGCGGGCCGATCTCATCGGCATGGCCCGCGCGCTGCTGGCCGATCCCGACCTGCCGCGCAAGTGGCGCGCGGGAGCGGACGCGGAGGCGCGGGCCTGCGTCTTCTGCCCGTACTGCGAGGAGGAGGACCAGCACCATCGCGTCGTCACCTGCACTCTCTGGCCCAAGGACCCGCGAGACCATCGCCGGCGGCTGATCCCGGAGCCGTGGGCGACGGCGGCGCCGGCGGCGCGCCGCACCTAGTGTTTCCCCACGGAAGCCGGGCGCCCACCGCCGACGACACCGTGGTTGCCGTCGGCTTCGCCGTGGAGCCGCCCGAGGACGACGACACCTACGCCGCGGCCGAAGGCCTCCTCAGCGAGGAGGAGCGCGCCCGCGCGAGGCGCTTCCGCTTCGACGTCGATCGCCGGCGCTTCACCGTGGCCCGCGGCCTCGTGCGGCGGATGCTGTCGCGGCAGGTGGACGTCGCGCCCGCGGACTGGCGCATCGAGGCCGACGCCCAGGGTCGCCCGTTCGTGGCCGCTCCCGCCGACGGGGGGAACCTGCGCTTCAGCGCCTCCCACACGGAGGGCCTGGTGCTGTGCGCGGTCGCCGTCGGGCGGGCGATCGGTGCCGACGTGGAGCGCGTGCGCGAGAGAGCGCCCCTCGAGGTCGCCGGCCGCTTCTTCGCTCCTTCCGAGGTGGCGGCGCTGGACGCCTTCCCCCCGGGAGAGCAGGGTGATGCCTTCTTCCGCTTCTGGACGCTGAAGGAGTCCTACGCCAAGGCGCGCGGCCTCGGGCTGTCGCTACCGTTGCGGCAGCTCGCCTTCGACCTCGACGGCGGTCCGCGCGCGGCCTTCGATCCCGCCCTCGGCGACGATCCCGCGGCCTGGCGCTTCTTCTCGCTGCGGCCGACGCCCCGGCACCGGGCGGCCATCTGCGCGGGCCGGCACGACGGCGCGGACGTCGCGCTCGTCACCAGCTGGGACGGCCTGGCCCCGCACGGCGGGGGCGCGTCCGATCAGCGGTAGGCCTCCATGGGGATCGTCACCCCCTGGTCCGCGGTCACGACGCTGCCGCTGACGGCCAGCGTGCGGTCGAGGAAATAGCGGACCAGGAACTGGGCCACCTCTCTCTCCGTGCGCAGGCGGCGCTCGGCCGAGATCCCCTCCCAGAGACGGATGAGGCGCGACGACTCCGGATAGCGATCGAGCAGCTCCCCGTAGATCGGCCCCACCGCGATCGCGTTCACGCGGATTCCACGAGGCGCGAGCTCGGCGGCCAGGTAGCGGAGGAGCGCCTCCATGGCCGCCTTGATCGTGCCCTGGCAGCCGAAAAGCGGCGTGCAGCGATGCGCCGCCGGCGAGCTGAGGGAGGCGATGTCGCCACCCCGCGTCATGAGCTCGGCGGCGCGGAGAGCGCCCTGGTGCAGGGCCATGACGTTCGTCCGGTAGCTCTTCTCCCAATGCTCGGGCGTGACCTGGTCGAGGGGAGCGATGAGCCCGTTGGACGCGTTGTTCACGAAGATGTCGAGCACGCCGAAGCGCTCGCGGATGCGGTCGAACATCCCGTCGAGCTGGCGCGGCTGGGCCACGGAACCCCAGAGGTGGAGCGCGGTCCGGCCCTCCGCCCGGAGCTCGGCGGTGGTGGCTTCGCCACGGTCGCGCGAGTGGAACGAGTTCACGACCACGGCCGCTCCCAGCGAGGCCAGCTCGCGCACGAGCATCTTCCCGATACCGTGTCCGGAACCCGAGACGAAAGCCACCTTGCCTTCGAGGGGAAGGGGGCGCGGCTCCCGCCCGCGCGTGAGCCCGTCCACGATCGCTTGCAGCGTGCGCGCCTCCGACGGCACCGGCGCCTCCACGCCGAGCGCGGTGGCGGCCAGACGCTCGATCTCGGGGACGGCCGTGCGGCGAATGCCGAGGTCCTCGAGGTCGGCGTCGAAGCGCAGGACCTCGCGGGAGTGTCCGGTGACCGCGGCGACGGCGGCCAGGACCGCCTCCACGGCATCGCCCCCGCCCACGCGCGTCACGACGACGACGAGAGCGAGATGCCGCCGTCGACCACGAGCGTCGCGCCCGCCATCTGGCTGGCCGCGTCCGAGAGCAGGAAGGCCACCGCGCTGGCCACTCCCGTCTCGTCGGGCAGGAACCGGCCGGGCGAGAGGGCGGCCCAACGGGAGACGACGCGCTCCGCATCCGGTCCACGCTGAATCCGCTCGCGCACCGGACCGGCACAGACGGAGTTGACCTGGATGTTCTTCGGTCCGAGCTCGACGGCGAGATAGCGCGTCAGCGACTCCACCGCCGCCTTGACCGTGCCGAGCACCGCCTGGTCCGCGAAGCAGCGCTGGGCGGCGGGATGGGTGAGGGTGACGATCTTCCCTCCCCCCCGCGGCGCCATGAGCGCGGCCGCTCGCATGGCCGCCTGATGGAGGCCGACGACCTCGGTCCGGAACGCGCGGTGCCAGTCGTCGGGGGTGATGGCCGAGATCGGCGCCGCGGTGACATCGGATGCGTTGTGGACGAGGAAGTCCAGGTGGCCGTGGCGGCCCTCGATGGCGGCGAAGATCTGGTCGAGGTGCTCGGCGTTGGCGACGGAACCCCAGACGTGCATCGCGTCCCGGCCTTCCGCGGTCAGCTCGGCCACCGCCGTGCCGCCAAGGGCGGGGGAATGGAAGGTGTTGATGACGACGGAGGCGCCGAGCTGCGCGAGGTGCCGCGCCAGCGCCTTGCCGAGCCCATGCCCCGAACCCGTCACCAGGGCCACCTTGCCCGCGAACACGGCCTCGCCGGCCACCCGCCGGGACGGCGCCGGGACCGCCGACGACCGTGCGGGCGCGGACGGCGCTTCGAAAGCGCGCACCACCGAGGCGGGCGGGTGGGCGGCGGCCAGGGATGCCGCGACCGCGGTATCCGCAACGGGTGCGATCGGGACGGAAGGCACGGCCGCCGCGGGAAGAGGCACCGGTTGCGGTGCGGCGCCGGCGAGCCGCTCCACCGCGGCCACCACGTCCGCGATCGTCCGCAGCGGCCCGATGCTCCCGTCGGGCGGAGGCGCGATCCCGAGCTTGCGGCCGAGGACGGCCACGATCTCCGCGCGCTTCACGGACTCGATGCCGAGCTCGTCCTCCAGCTCCGCCTCCAGACGCAGCACGCTGCGCGGATAGCGCGTCACCTCGGCGATGGTGGCGATGACGGTCTCGCCGAATCCCGAGGGCGCGGGCGCGGCCACCGCGGGCGCTACGGGAGCGGCCACCCCCGCCGCGTGTGACGGGAACGCGATCACCGGCGCGGGAGCGTTGACGGACGAGGACGCGAGCGCGGCCTCGACCAGCGCGACCACGTCCGCGATCGTCTTCAGTCGGCCCAGGCTGCCGTCGGTCGGCGGCGGGGGCAGGGCCAGCCGCGTGGTGAGGACGCTCAGGATCTCCGCGCGCTTGACGGACTCGATGCCGAGCTCGTCCTCGAGCTCCGCATCCAGGCGGAGGACGGTCCGGGGGTAGCGCGTGACCTCGGCGATGGTCGCGACCACCGTCTCGCTGATCGCTTCGGCGCTCGCCGCTCGCGCCGTCCCGCCCGGCAGCATGTCCATGACCTATCGCTCCACGGCCGCGACGGCGGCCTCCACTCGGGGCACGTCTCCCATGCGGCGGCCGACGAGGTGCTCGCCGCGCACGACGAGGCGCCCCTCCGGCGTGCGGGCTTCCGCCCAGTCCACGATTCCGACCTCGCCCTCGAACCGGACCTTCGACGCGAGCAGGGTGGCCACCGGAGTCGAGGCCTCCGGGCCCAGGTCGACGCGCCCGCAATAGGTGGGGGCGAGGATGGGTACCGTCGGCTCCGTGCCCCGCACCGCCGCCATCCGGAACAGCGCGTCCAGCAGCAGCACCGGGGTCAGGGTGGGGCCAAGGCCGCGCGCCGCCTCCCGGAGGCGGTAGGTGCCGCTCGTCGTGCGCGAGCGGCACACGATGCCGCCGAGGGAGGCGAAGGGGCCGCTCAGCCGGATCGGCGCTTGCGGATGCTGGTAGGGATCGGCCAGCTCGATACCCTCGTCGAGAGCGTCGTCGGTGCGACCGAGGGAGAGCGGGCCGGGCTCCGCGGCGAGCACGATGAGCGCGCGCGTGTGCTCGATGTCGCGCTCGAGCACCTCGCCGCTGGCGTGCACGAAATCGGAGAGGATCCGCACCTGGATGACGCTCTGCCCGTCGTCCTCGGCCACCACGCGCGTGACGATCGAGAAGCTCCGCGGGCGCGCGACCTTGACGAAGCGCTCGAACCGCACGCCCTCGACCCGGGCCACCTTGCGGCCGGGTCGGAGCTCGGAGGCCGCGCGCACCGTGAGCTCGAGGAGGAACGTGCCCGGCACGGTCGGGACGTCACCCAGCCGATGCTGGCCGAGGAACGGGTGGACCTCGACGCTGACTTCGACCCGCGTCTCCTGCCCCAGCGCGCCGCGGGCCGGCGCGAGCTCGAGACCGGGGAACAGGGCGGCCTCGCTCGGCCGGACGGGTGCGTTCACCGCGGCCACCGGCCGGCCGGCCATCAGCCGTGCGAAGAAGGCCTTCCCCTCCTCGCGGGTGAGCCACTTCTGTCCGGTGGCGGCGGCGACGGCCGCATATTCGGATCCCCGGGCCATGCCGATGCCCGACCAGCCGAGCCAGGCCGTGGCCGACCATTCGCCTTCCGTACCCGCCGCCGCCTGGCAGGCGGCCAGCCGGTTCAGGGCCTCGTTGGCCGCGGCGTAGTCGGCCTGGCCCGGGTTGCCGATGTAGCCGGCGGCCGAGGTCAGGAGGTGAAAGTGGGGGCGCGACCCCGCGAGGTGGCGCGCGCAGGCGCGGCGGAGGTGGCCGATGCCGTCCAGTTTGGCCGCCAGGACCTGACGCACCTCGGCGAGGGTGCGCCGCGTGAGGATGTGAGACGACTGCACGCCCGCGCCGTGCAGGACGAGGTCCACGCGGCCGTGCTCGCGCGCGATCTCGGCGACGGCGGCGTCCACGGCCGCGCCATCGGTGACGTCGCACCGGCGATACCCGACCTTCCCCCCCCGCCCGGCGAGCCCGCGCAGCGTGGCGGTGACTTCTCGTGACGCGCGATAGGACCGCCACCGCGCCCGGAGCTCGGGGAGGCGCCCCCGCGCCTGGGCCAGCTCGGATTCGTAGAAGGCGGGCTCCCGCGCGTCGAAGGCCGCGTCGTCGAGGGCCGCGAGCTCGGCGGGCACGGCGGCGGGATCGCTCCGACCCAGCAGCACGGCCGTGCAGCCGTACGACTCTAGCAGCGCCTCCACGAGAACGGCGGTCACGCCGCGCGCCCCTCCCGTCGCGACCACGACCGATCCCGGAGCGATTGCGCTTCCGATCGCGACCCGGTCCAGCGGCACGAGGCGGAAGGTCGAGCGGCGGCCCTCGTGATACGCGACCTCGACCGGCGCGGGCAGGGGCCCCTCTCCCAGCTCCCTCTCCAGGCGGGCCAGCGCGTCGCGCGGGTCGGCGTCATCCGTGTGCACGACCTTGACCAGCGAGCCCGGAAGCTCGCGCGCCAGCGACTTCGCGAACCCTCCGACGAGACCGGTCACGGGATGGAGCTGCTCGCCCGATCGCCACGCCCGCAGGCACAGGCCGGCCAGCAGCACCTCCCCCGACGCGATCCGGGAGTAGGCATGCCGGGCGACGCCCAGGAGCAGCTCGACGAGCGTCCGGCCGCAGGCGGGCTCGAGGTCCTCGTCGCCGAGATCGGCCACCACGAGGATCGCGTCGTAGCGCCAGTCCTCGAGGCGGGCGACGCTGCCCTGGAGCGTCTCGTCGGAAGCGAGGTCGAGCGTGATCGTCCCCGCGGCGTCGAAGCCGGCGGTGGCGGGCACCACCAGTCGGTGCTCGAAGCCGCCGAGGAGGCGGTGCGCCGCCTCGGATCGCGCCCAGGCCGGCTGGTCGCACACCACGAGCACGCGGCGCGCCCCCAGCGGGAGGGGCGCCACGGGCTTGGCCGGGGTCTCCACCAGCAGGAGGGCGGCGGCGCGCAGGTCAGGCGGCACGTGGACGGGCTCGGGAGGGGCGCCTTCGACTCCGGACACCACGAGCCCTCGGCGGAGCCCCTCCGCGACCTGGCCCGCGGGATGGCCGGTGGCGGCGACGGAGACCGGACGCGGCTCGAGGGCCTTCGTCACGATGCCGGTGAGCGCCCGCCCGCCCCCGCACTCCACGAAGCGCCGGGCGCCGAGGTCGTGAAGGTCGGTCAGGGCGACGTGGAAGACGAGCGGCCGGACGAGGTGCGAGGCCAGGATCGCGGGCAGGTCGCTCTCCCCTTCATAGAACGCGCGCTCCATGGGCGAGTACACCGCCTGCGCGGGCGCCTGGAAGGAGAGGCCACGCAGGGCCTTCTCCAACGGCTCCACGCAGCCGGAGAGGAGCCGCGAGTGGAAGGGCAGGTTGCTCTCCAGCCGCGTGTGCGCGATGGCCAGGTGCGAGGCCAGCGCCTCCAGCCGCGCGAGGTCGGCGTGCCGCCCGGAGACGACCGTCCGCTCGACGACGTTCACGACCGCCACCTGGAGCGACGAGGGGCCGAGGCCTTCGAGCAGGGCACGCGCCCGCGCGGGCGGGCAGAAGAGCACGAGCATCCCGCCCACGTCGAGGGCCGGGCGCAGCGACCGCGCGCGGTAGGCCACGGCCAGCAGCCCCGTCTCCACGCTCATCGCGCCCCCCAGGGCGAGGGCGGCGAACTCGCCGAGGCTGTGGCCGACGAACACGTCGGGTCGCGCGCCGTTCTCCGTCAGGTATTGCGCGGAGAGGACCGAGGCGAGGTAGATCGCCGGCTGCACGAGGTCCGGGTGGCCTTCCCCATGCGCGCGGGCGGCCAGGGGGTCGAGCAGGGGCCGCAGGGGTGCGCCCAGCACGTCGCCGGCAATCTCGTCCGCGCGGCGCAGGAGCGGAGCCGCACCGGGCACGGCCGCGGAGAGCTCGGCCAGAAGCGTGGGCGACGTGAAGGAGCCCGCACCCGGGAAGGTCAGGGCCAACGCGTTCTCCGGCAGCCGGCGCTCGAGCGAAGCCGGGCGGGACGGCGCGCCGTTCGCGGTGGCCTGCCCGAGGCGAATGGCCTCCGCGTCGAAGATGTGGTGGAGGCCGGTGCCGGCGAGCACGCGCTCGGCGAACGACGGCGTGGCCGTCTTCTCGCGCAGGGAGAGCGCGAAGGCGCGGAATCGTTCGGGGCCGGGGACGATCTGGCCCGACCGGTTGAGCACGACGACGGTCTGGAAGCCACAGCACACCGGGGTGCCGTCGCTCCTCACCACGCGGATGCAGCAGCGCACGCAGGAGGGGGTCACGTCCTCGAGGGAAAGAAGGATGCCGACGGTGTCGCCCACGGTCACGGGGGCGAGGTTCCGGCTATAGCCCTCCCGGGTCAGGTAGACGAGCTGATCGCTCTCCGCGCGCGCCTGCTCGGAATCGAGCAGGCACGTGTACAGGAACTGCTCGCGTGCCTCGCACTGGAACTTGAAGTTCGTGAGGAAGTGGTGGCCGCCATAGGCCATCGTGTCGTGGAACAGGACACGATAGGGCCAGGCAAAGTAGCCCATGACGGCTCCAGAAAAGAGGGAAAAGCCGAAGAGAAAGCGCGGTGGAGGGTAGTCGAACGGGGGGCGCGTCGCAAGGCGGCGCGTGAGCACGCGCACGCGCGCGGCATGTTAGAGTCCCGCCTCCCATGCCCAACCGGCTCCGGAGACTCGTCTTCGGCGCTCCTCTCCGCGTCGGCCTGCTCTTCCATCGCGCGGATCGCGGCGGCGGCGAAGACGTGCGGCGCCATCTCGACGGGGCGGTCACCGCCCTCCTCGAAGGCTACGGGATCGCCCTCGACGACGACGACGCCCACCGCGTCTCGTCGCGGCTGGCCGAGCTCCCCGACCTCGTGCGCGGGTTCGCCTACGAGGGCGCGGGCGCCGCCCTCACCCTCCTCGACCGTTTCCGTCCCGGCCCACGCGTCCGCTTCGAGGCCTTGCTGCGCGGGCCGGGCGCGCCCTACGCGCCGCTCCTGCACGTCGGCGCGGGCCTCGCCCTGGCACGCGTGTCGCGCCGCATCGAGGAGGAGACCCGGGGGATCGACGGGGAGATGCGGTGGCTGCCCCTCGACGCCTACGGGTTCGAGCGCGGCGTGTTCGCGGCCGAGCGCGCGCTCCGCGGGCACGACCCGCGGCTGTCCCCGTATGGACGCCGCGCGTTCGACCAGGGGCTCGGCCGCGGTCTCTGGTTCCGAGCCGCCACCCACCTTCCGCGTATCGCCCAAATCGTCGCCGGCCTCGGGCCCGAGCGTCACGCCGACGTGTGGAGCGGCGTCGGCCTGGCCATCGCCTACGCGGGGCCGAACAGCGAGGCGACGCTCCGCGAGCTCGCGGAGCGGGCGGGACCGCACGGCGGCTCCGTCCGCGTCGGCATCGGACTGGCCGCGTTCATGCGCTCCGAGGGCCGCAACCCGAGCCCGAACACGGAGCGCGCGGCGCGCGTCCTCTGCGCCCGCTCGGCGGAGGACGCGGCCGAGGAGGCCCGGCGCGTCGTGCAGACCCTGCGCGCGGCCGAAGACCCGCCGGGCTCGACGGAGAACCCTTACGAGGCGTTCCGCGGCGGTCTCCAGGCCGCGCTCTCGGCGGAGCCGGTCGCGGAGCCGCCGCGACAACACCTGGCGCAAGGTGTATAGTCCGCCGCTCCCTCTTCGCCACCTGACGGTCACGGAGGCCTGATGGCAAGGACCCTTAAGGCGGTGCGAAGCCACGCGGCGGCCCTGGTCGCGATCGCTCTCCTCGCGTCCTTCTACTACCTCAGCCAGCTCCCCGACGTGACCGCGGCCGGACGCCACACGCTGGCGTCCCGCTTCCGCTTCGAGTCGCGGCCCCTGCCCGAAGACGCCGGGGCCACCTTTCAGGTGGTGCGCCCGGTGAACCCGAGCCTTTCCCGCATCCCGATGTGGGTGTCGTCTCTCGGCTCCGGGATCACCGCCGCCGACGTCGACGGAGACGGGCTGGCCAACGACCTCATCCGCAACGATCCCCGGACGGACATCATCACCGTCATGCCCGCTCCCGGCACGCCCCCGCGCTTTGCGCCGTTCTCGCTCGACGCCGCCGACAGCGAGGAGCAGCGCCGCATCCGGCCCCCGTCCAACACGATGGCCGGCGACTTCAACGAGGACGGGCTGACCGACATCCTCGTCGCCTACACGGGGCGGACGCCGGCCGTATTCCTGCGGCGGTCTCCGGCCGGACCGGGCCCGCTCCGCGCATCGGACTTCGTGCGCCGCGAGATCCTTCCCGCGGGAGAGAAGTGGGTGACCACGGCGATGATCGAGGCCGACTTCGACGGCGACGGCCACCTCGACCTCCTCTTCGGCAACTACTGGGCGGACGGGTCGGACGTCTACAACCCGAAGGCCACCGAGCCCGTGTCCATGCACGACAACATGGAGCGCTCCTTCAACGGCGGGCGGAAGCACTTCCTGCTCTGGCAGGGCGGCACCAGCGGCCCCGAGCCCACCGTCACCTACCGGCGGGTCGAGCACACGATGGAACCGGAGGTCGAGCACGGATGGACCCTCGCCCTCGGCGCCGCCGACCTCGACGGCGACGGCTTGCCCGAGGTCTACGCCGCGCACGACTTCGGTCCCGACCGGCTGCTCTACAACCGGTCCACTCCGGGCCACCTCGCCTTCTCCGTGGTGGAGGGCCGGCGGTCGATCTACGACCCGCCGTCGTTCGTTCTCGGGCAGGACCACTTCAAGGGCATGGGCGTCGACTTCGCGGACCTCAACGACGACGGCGTGCTCGACATCGCCGTGAGCAACCTCTCGTCGCAGTTCGGCCTCATGGAGAACCACTACGTCTGGCTCTCCACGGGAAGCGCGGACGGCCTCGCGCGCGGCCAGTCCCCGTACGTACAGGCCAGCGAGCGCCTCGGAGTCTCACGCGGGGGATGGGGCTGGGACGTGAAGATGGCCGACTTCGACAACGACGGCCAGCTGGAGATGATGCGCGCCACCGGGTTCGCGAAGGGGACGGTGAAGCGCTGGGCCGATTTCCAGTCCTTCGGGCTGGCCAACAACAAGCTCCTCAGCGATCCCCGCCGCTGGCCCACGCTCAAGCCGGGGCACGACCTCAGCGGCCACGAAGCGAACAGCTTCTTCGTCCGCGGCCCGGGCGGCCGGTTCGTCGACATCGCCGCCGACCTTGGCGTCGAGGAGCGCGGGCCGAGCCGCGGGCTCGCCATCGCGGACGTCGACGGCGACGGGCGCCTGGACTTCGCGGTTTCGAATCAGTGGTTGCCCGACGCCTTCTTCCACAACCTGAGCCCCGACCCCGGGCAGTTCCTCGGGCTCCACCTGCTCATCCCGGCGGGCACGGCGGTGGAGGGCGTACGCGAGCGGCCGGGTCATCCCGGACCGGATACGCCGGGCTGGCCGGCAGTGGGAACGGCGGTCACCGTGCAGTTGCCCGGGGGCCGGAAGCTCATCCGACAGGTGGACGGCGGCTCGGGGCACTACGGCCGCCGTAGCGAGGACCTCCACTTCGGCCTGGGCGCGGTCGACGCACGGGCGGCCCTCCCCGTGACCCTCAAGTGGCGGGACGCCGGAGGGAAGCGGCGCGAAGCCCAGCTCGGCCTGACCCCGGGATGGCACACCCTCCTGCTCGGCGGGCCGGCCGCGGCGCCCCTTCCCCTCGTCGCGGAAGCGGCGAGCGCGCACGCCGGCGCGCAAGGAGGCGCGCGATGATCACGACCCTGCTGTTCTACCCGGACAACAGCCCGCGCTGGCGTTACTTCGCGCTCTGGTACTTCACGACCCTGCTCGTCATCTGGAACATCCTCGGCCACACCGTGCTCCGCTTCGAGCAGTCGCACGCGCAGACGCTGGCGGGGCTGGCCACCGCGATCTCGGTCCAGATCCTCCTCGAGTGGGTGGACGCACGAGCGCACCGGCGGCCGGTGCGCTTCGGCGGCGGCTGGAAGAACTTCGTCAACTTCCTGCCCCCGGCCATCATCCCCGGCCTGGCCGTGCCCATGCTCCTGGCCAGCAGCGACCTGCTCTGGCCGGTGGTGTTCGCGACCACGCTCGCCATCGCCTCCAAGGTCCTCATCCGCGTCCCCGTCGGCAACGGCCGCTGGCAGCACCTCTTCAATCCGTCCAACTTCGGCCTCGCCGTCACCTTCCTCCTGTTTCCGTGGATCACGGTCGCGCCCGGCTACCACTTCACCGGAAACGTGACGGGCTGGGGGAACTTCATCGTGCCCGCGGTCATCCTCCTCTCGGGCATCGTCGTGCACGCGCTGTTCACGGGCCGCCTGCCCCTGGTGCTGGCCTGGCTGGTCGGCTTCGTCGTCCAGGCCGCCGTCCGCATCTGGGTGTTCGACATGCCGTTGCTGCTCCCCTTCATGCCGTTCACCAGCGCCGCCATCATCGTCTTCACCCTGTACATGATCCCGGACCCGGCCACGACGCCGCTGCGGACGGTCGACCAGATCCTCTTCGGCTTCGCCGTCGCCGTCGCCTTCGGGATCCTCATCGTGAGCCACGTCGTCTACACGCTCTTCTACGCGCTGCTCGTCGTGTCCCTCGGCCGCGGCCTCATCCTCTGGAGCCGGTCCGCCTGGAGTGCGTACGCGGCGAGGCACACCCAGCCGGAGCCGGCCGTGGCGGAAGTCGCCTGAGCGCGTAGAGCGCGGTGGGCTTCTTCGCCTGGCCCTATCGGGTTCTCTTCTCGGACGCGGAAGCGCCCGACGCGCACCATTTCCTCTCGAACTTCCGGTTCCAGTGCGAGGCGCGCGAGCAGTTCCTGTTCTCGCAGGTCCTCGATACGCCCGAGGCGCGCGCGCAGTGCGGGGACGTGGTCCTGCGCGTGCACGAAGGCTACAGCCGCAACCTGGCCCCCGTCCGTCTCGGTGACACCGTCGGCGTGCTCATGTCGTACGAGGCCCTGACCCCGTCTTCCCTGCGATGCTGCTTCCGCGTCGTACGCAGCGACGGGACGCCGGTGTCGTGCGGTTTCCAGGCGCTCATCTGCCTCTCCCCCACGACGGGGCCCATCCCCTTCCCGGACGTCTTCCTGCGCCACGCGCCGGCCCTGAGCGAAACGCTCACCGCACCCTCGTTCAAGGAGCGGGTCCTCTCCGGCGTCGACCTCCCCGCCCTGTTCGACGAGGAGGTCGTGCGGATCGGCCGCGAGACGGCGACCCGCGTGCGGCCGGGAGGGCGGACGGGCGCCCCTGCTCCGGCGCGAACCGAACCGACGGCCCCCCTTCCCGCGCGGGCCTCGCGCGCGCGACGGGTACCGGGGGCGGCGCCGATCGCCGTGGTCGGGATGGGCTGTGTCCTGCCCGGCGCGCAGGATCCCGAGCAGCTCTGGCAGCGCGTGATGGAGGCGACCACCTGCCTGTCCGCGGATCCGCCGTACGACGCCCGCGACTTCCTGTCGGAGGGGCCGGCCCCCGTGCCCGACAAGACGTACGCGTGCCTCGGCGGATGGGCGCGCGGCTTCACGCCCCCGCCCGCGGCGGCCGTCTTCGGGACCACCATCCAGCAGCACCTCGCGACCGCGCTTCTCCAGTGCCTCGGCCCGTCCGCGGGACGGATGCCCCCTCCCGGCCGCGTGCAGGTCCTCCTCGGCTCCACCGGCGACGGCTGCCGTGAGTACGAAGAGGCGCTGCTGCTGGCCAGCCTGGTCGCGCCGTTGCCGGCGGCGGGGGCGGAGGCCGCCCGGGTCGCCGGCTGGACGCGCGCGCTCGAGTCCGCGGTCGGACAGTCTGCGCAGGCCGGCCGCGACTCGTCGCCCTGGCTGCTCTACAAGGCCGTCGCGGAGCGGCTGGTGGGTCCGGACGCGCACGTCCTTGCCCTGGACGCGGCCTGCGCCTCGGCCCTCTACGCGCTGGGGACGGCGCTGCGCGCGCTCGATCGCGGCGAATGTGATCTCGCGGTGGCGGGCGGGGTCTTCCATCCCGGGGCCGCCAACGCGTGCCTCTTCGCGCAGTTCGGCGGGCTCTCCCGCACCGGATCGCATCCCCTGGACGCGCGCGCGGACGGCGTCGTGTTCAGCGAGGGCACGGCGCTGCTCGCCCTCAAACGCCTCGACGACGCGCTGGCCGCGGGCGACCGCATCCAGGCCGTGATCCGCGGCGTGGCCTGGTCCAGCGACGGCCGCAGTCCCTCGGTCATGGAGCCCCGCGAACAGGGGCAGGTGCTGGCCATGGCCCGCGCCTACCAGGCGATCGGGATCGATCCCGCCAGCATCCAGTTCCTGGAAGCGCACGCCACGGCGACGCCGGTGGGAGACGCGGTGGAGGTCGGCGCGGCGGCGAAGGTGTTCACGGCCCGGGCGGCGCCCCTGGTCCTCGGCAGCGTCAAGTCGGTCTTCGGGCACACGGGCTGGGCGGCCGGCGCGACCTCCGCCATCAAGATGGTCAAGGCCCTGCAGACCCGCACGATGCCGCCGCAGGCGGATTTCCGCGAGCCCAGCCCACGGTTGGCCGCGGAAGGCACGCGCTTCGAAGTCCTCCTGCGGCCGCGGCCCTGGCCGGAGAACGACGGCGCGCCGCGGCGGGCGGCCATCAACGGCTTCGGGTTCGGCGGATCGAACGCCCATCTCGTCCTCGAGGAGTTCGATCCCGCCGCGCACGGCCGCTCCTCCCCCGCCGCCACGCGGCCCAGCGGGGAGGAGCCGGTGGCGATCGTGGCCGCCACCGCCGTCCTGCCCGCGCGGGGCGCGGCCTTCGAGCCTTCCGAGCTCGACCTGCCCGAATCCGTCCTCATCCTGCCCGACGTCGTGGACCACATGGACCGCGCGCAGAAGCTCGCGCTCGTCGCGGGCGCGCGCGCTCTCTCGGCCCTGCCGGGGTGGAAGGGCCTGGCCGAGGAGGCGGGCATCGTGCTCGGCATCGAGGGCAAGACGGGAGCCGGAGTCGAGGCGAACGTGCGCGTCTTCCGCGACCGGTTGCGCGGGTGCGT
>Ga0075431_100000484_pt1 | contig 33034 bp, 28 predicted proteins | sample RhiMetdeltSRZDD5_FD_75297 | JGI IMG/M metagenome (GOLD analysis project Ga0075431, IMG submission 75297) | Populus rhizosphere microbial communities from Tennessee, USA - Rhizosphere MetaG P. deltoides SRZDD5 | ecosystem: Host-associated > Plants > Roots > Rhizosphere > Soil | place: USA... | reverse complement strand
GCCAACCTGCTCGGCATTTACGTGCCGCACTTCTGCTATCACAAGAAGCTCTCGATTGCGGCGAACTGCCGGATGTGCCTCGTTCAGGTGGAGAAAGCGCCCAAGCCTCTGCCGGCCTGCGCTACGCCGGTGACGAAAGGCATGAAAGTCTGGACGCATTCCGATCTCGCGGTGGATGCACAGAAAGGTGTGATGGAGTTTCTGCTCATCAACCATCCGCTCGATTGCCCGATCTGCGACCAGGGCGGTGAGTGCCAGCTGCAGGATCTGGCGGTCGGTTATGGGTCCAGCGGCTCGCGCTACGAAGAAGACAAGCGTGTCGTCGTGAACAAGAACCTCGGTCCGCTCATCTCGACGGACATGACGCGGTGCATCCATTGCACGCGCTGCGTCCGCTTCGGGCAGGAGATCGCCGGCGTGATGGAGCTCGGCATGATCGGCCGCGGCGAGCACGCGGAGATCATCACGTTCGTGGGAAAGACGGTCGACTCCGAGCTTTCCGGAAACGTGATCGACCTGTGCCCGGTCGGCGCGCTCACTTCGAAGCCTTTCCGCTACAGCACGCGGACCTGGGAGCTCACGCGGCGCGTCTCGGTAAGCCCACACGATGGTCTGGGCTCGAACCTGATCGTGCAGGTGAAGCAGAACCGCGTGATGCGGGTGCTGCCCCGTGAAAACGAGGCGATAAACGAGTGCTGGCTATCCGACAGGGACCGTTTCGCCTACGAGGGGCTCAACTCGGAGCGGCGTCTTGCGCGTCCGATAATGAGACGTGGCGAAGGCCCGAAGGGCGGCGTGTGGGAACCTGTAGAGTGGCAGACCGCGCTCGAATTCATCGCCGGTAAGCTGAAAACCATACGCGAGCAGCACGGACCGCAGTCGATCGGTGCGCTTGCCTCGCCGCATCAGACGCTGGAAGAGCTGTATCTCACCCAGAAGCTCGTGCGCGCGCTCGGGTCGGGCAACGTGGATTTCCGTCTGCGCCAGTCCGACTTCAGCGCCGACGGGAAGCTCCAGGGTGCGCCGTGGCTGGGGATGAAAATCGCCGATCTCGGTCGGCTCGACCGCGTGCTCGTCATCGGCAGCGCGCTTCGGGCGGAGCATCCGCTCATCGCGCACCGTTTGCGTCAGGCAACGAAAAAAGGTCTCGAGCTCTCGGTGCTCAACCCGGTCGACGACGACCTGCTCATGCCGGTTGCGTATAAGGCGATCGTGCCGCCCGTGTCGATGGCGGCAACGCTCGCCCAGCTCGTGAAAGCTGCGGCGGCCAGCCGCAACGTGGCCGTGCCCGAGAGCGTCCGCTCGATGGTCGATGCGGTCCCGGATAATGAAGTGGCGCAGAACCTCGCGGGAGGTTTCGGCGCCGGTACTGCTTCTGCGATATTCCTCGGAAACCTGGCGCAGCACCACCCGCAGGCTGCGACGTTACATGCGCTTGCGCAGGCGCTCGCCGACGTCACAGGTGCGCGGCTGGGAGTGCTCGCAGAAGCTGCGAACACCGTCGGCGGCTATATCGCCGGCGCCGTGCCCTTCGGAATCAGCGCGGGCAAGAACGCGGCGCAGATGGTCGCCGAGCCGCTCAAGACTTATCTCCTGCTGGGTGTCGAGGCCGACCTCGACACCCACGATCCGGCGCGCACGCTTGCGGCGCTGAAACAGGCGGAGCTCGTTGTCGCGATCAGTCCGTTCGAGCATCGCGCGGCGCTCGAGTACGCACACGTGATGCTGCCGATCGGCCCGTTTACCGAGACCGCCGGCACGTTCATCAATATGGAAGGCACCGTCCAGAGCTTTACCGGTTGCGTGCAGCCGCTCGGCGAGGCGCGTCCGGGGTGGAAAGTGCTGCGGGTGCTCGGCAACCTGCTTGGCCTTTCGGGTTTCGAGCACGACAGTGCAGATGCGGTGAAGCGTGAAGCGCTACGGGAAGGCGAAATCGCCTCACGTCTATCCAACCGCACTGCCGTCACGCCGAGCGGTGCGAATTCCGCGGCGATGGGTGGTGGGCTGCAGCGCATCGGCGAAGTGCCGATGTACTCGACCGATCCTCTCGTTCGCCGTTCGACGCCCCTGCAGAAAACCCGGCACGCGCAGCCGCCCGTAGCCTGGGTCAGCCCGGCGCTGTATCAGCGCCTGGGCCTCGTGGCAGGCGATTTCCTGCGGGTGCGCCAGGCGGGCGGCGAAGCGCTCGTCCCCGTCGGGGTGGACGAGCGCCTGCCGGATGAATGCATCCGCCTTGCGGCCGCGCGGCCGGAGACGGCTACGCTCGGCGCGATGTTCGGTCCGGTGTCGGCCGAACGCGTGGCGGGCGAGCAGAAAGTGGCGGTATAGCGATGGAGCTTCTCGGCACGCTCGAGCAGCTTTTCGGACCGACCTGGCCGGCCGTCTGGACGCTCGCGAAGATCGTCGCAATCATCGCGCCGCTCATGCTGGCGGTCGCGTATCTGACGCTGTGGGAGCGCAAGTTCATCGGCTGGATCCAGGTGCGCATCGGCCCCAACCGTGTCGGGCCTCTGGGTTTGCTGCAGCCGATCGCCGACGGGTTGAAGCTTCTCCTGAAGGAAATCATCGTCCCGTCCGGCGCGAACAAGTTTCTTTTCGTGCTCGCACCGGTGATGGCGATCATGCCCGCGCTCGCCGCGTGGGCGGTCGTGCCGTTTTCGCCCGAGCTCGTGCTCTCGAACATCGACGCATCGCTTCTTTACATCCTCGCGATGACCTCGATGGGCGTCTACGGCGTGATCATCGCCGGCTGGGCGTCGAATTCCAAATACGCGTTTCTCGGCGCGATGCGCTCGGCTGCGCAGATCGTGTCCTACGAGATCGCCATGGGTTTCGCGCTGGTCGGCGTGCTGATGGCCGCGCAAAGCCTGAACTTCGGTGACATAGTGAAAGGGCAGGAGGGCAGCTACGGTCTCCTGAACTGGTTCCTGTTGCCGCTTTTCCCGCTGTTTCTCACGTATCTCATCGCCGGCGTCGCGGAGACCAACCGCGCGCCGTTCGACGTTGCGGAGGGCGAGTCGGAAATCGTCGCCGGGTTCCACGTCGAGTATTCCGGTATGGCGTTCGCGGTTTTCTTCCTCGCGGAATACGCCAACATGATCCTGATCTCGGCGTTGTGCTCGATCATGTTCCTGGGTGGCTGGCTTTCGCCGTTTCCTGCGTCGTGGCCGATCCTCGGCGCTCCGCACCCCGCATGGCTGTTCCTCAAGCTCTTCCTGGTCGTATCGAGCTTTCTCTGGTTCCGCGCCACGTTTCCGCGCTATCGCTATGATCAGATCATGCGGCTCGGCTGGAAAGTGTTCATCCCGGTCACCCTCGTATGGATCGTAGTCCTCGGCATCTGGATGCAGACGCCGCTCTGGGTCTGGTGGCAATAGGCTCGCCATGACGCGCGTCCGCGATTTCTTCCGTACATTTCTGCTCACCGAGCTCGTCAAAGGCATGATGCTCACGGGCCGGCATCTCTTCGCCCGCAAGATCACCGTGCAGTTTCCGGAGGAGAAAACGCCGCAAAGCCCGCGATTTCGCGGTCTCCACGCGTTGCGGCGCTATCCCAACGGCGAGGAGCGCTGCATCGCGTGCAAGCTCTGCGAGGCCGTATGCCCCGCGCTCGCCATCACGATCGAATCCGAAGAGCGCCCGGACGGCACCCGCCGCACGACCCGCTACGACATCGATCTCACGAAATGCATTTTCTGCGGTTTCTGCGAGGAGTCGTGCCCGGTCGATTCGATCGTGGAGACGCGCATCCTGGAATATCACGGCGAGAAGCGCGGCGATCTCATCTATACGAAGCCGATGCTGCTCGCGATCGGAGACCTCTATGAGGAGCAGCTCGCCAGGGACCGTGAGGCCGATGCGCCGTATCGCTAAATGACTTTCCAGACCTTCGTCTTCTACTTCTTCTCCGCCGTGCTCGTATTCGCGGCGCTGCGCGTCATCACATCGCGTAACCCCGTGCATGCGGCGCTCTTTCTCGTGCTCGCTTTCTTCACTTCCGCCGGCATCTGGCTGCAGCTTCAGGCGGAGTTCCTGGCGATCACGCTGGTGCTCGTATACGTCGGGGCGGTCATGGTGCTGTTCCTTTTCGTGGTCATGATGCTGGACATCAACCTCGCGCGCATGCGCGTGGGGTTCTGGCGATACCTGCCGCTCGGCGCGCTGGTTGCGCTGCTGCTCGTCGCGGAGATGGCCCTCATCCTCGCGCGCGGCTACTTCGGTCTCGAGGGCGCTCCGATTCCCGAGCCGTTGCCGGAGGGGTACAGCAATACGAAAGAGCTGGGACGGCTCGTCTACACCGAGTACGTGTACGCGTTCGAAATCGCTGCTGTGATTCTGCTCGTCGCGATCGTGGCTGCGATCGCGCTCACCCTGCGCCGGCGCAAGGACAGCAAGTACGTCGATCCGGTGAGCGCTGTCAGGGTCCGGCGTGAGGACCGAGTGCGTATCGTGCCGATGCCTGCCGAACGGCGGAGCGAGGAAGCGTGATCTCGCTTTCCCATTACCTCGTGCTCGCCGCGATTCTCTTCGCGATCGCCATCATAGGCATTTTCCTCAATCGCAAGAACGTAATCGTGCTGCTCATGGCGATCGAGCTCATGCTGCTCGCGGTGAACATGAACTTCGTCGCGTTTTCGCATTTCCTCGATGACGCGGCGGGTCAGGTATTCGTCTTTTTCATTCTGACCGTGGCCGCGGCAGAGTCCGCGATCGGCCTTGCGATCCTGGTGGTCCTGTTCCGAAACTTAAGCACGATACATGTCGAAGATCTGGACCGCCTGAAAGGATGAGAGGCGAGTAACGATGACAACAATGCAAAAAATCTACCTCGTCGTTCCTCTCGCCCCCTTAGCCGGCGCGATCATCGCGGGCCTCTTCGGCTGGGCGATCGGCCGCCGCGGCGCGCACTGGGTGACCATAATCGGGATGATCGTATGCACCGTGGCATCCGCCATCGTCTTCTACGACGTCCTCCACGGCAACTTCTACAACGGCACCGTCTACACGTGGCTCACGTCCGGCAATAACAGCTTCGAAATCGGCTTTCTGATCGACCGGCTGTCCGCGACCATGATGCTGGTCGTCTCCTTCGTGTCGCTGATGGTCCACGTGTACACGATCGGCTACATGGCCGACGATCCCGGTTATCAGCGGTTCTTTTCGTACATCTCGCTTTTCACGTTTTCGATGCTCATGCTGGTCATGAGCAACAACTTCCTGCAGCTTTTCTTTGGCTGGGAGGCCGTCGGTCTCGTGTCCTATCTCCTGATCGGCTTCTGGTACACGCGTCCGACCGCGATATACGCGAACCTGAAAGCGTTCCTGGTGAACCGCGTCGGCGATTTCGGCTTCCTGCTCGGCATCGGTCTCATCCTGATGTATTTCGGCACGCTCGATTACGCGGCGGTGTTCGCGAATGCGCGCACGCTGGCGGGCAATACGATCGAGATCATTCCGGGCGCGCCCTGGGCCCTGCTCGCGGTCATCTGCATCCTGCTTTTCATCGGAGCCATGGGCAAGTCGGCGCAATTCCCGCTGCACGTGTGGCTGCCGGATTCGATGGAAGGGCCGACGCCGATCTCGGCGCTGATCCACGCCGCCACGATGGTGACCGCGGGTATTTTCATGGTGGCCCGCATGTCGCCGCTCTACGAGCTCTCCGAGACGGCGCTTTCGGTGGTGATGGTGATCGGGGCGATCACCGCTTTCTTCATGGCGCTGGTCGCCATCGTCCAGAACGACATCAAGCGCGTCGTTGCGTATTCGACCCTTTCGCAGCTCGGCTACATGACGGTCGCACTCGGCGCGTCGGCTTACGCGGCCGGAATGTTTCATCTCGTCACGCACGCTTTCTTCAAAGCCGTGCTCTTCCTCGGCGCGGGCTCCGTGATCATCGCACTGCATCACGAGCAGGACATGCGGCGCATGGGCGGGCTCAGAAAATACATGCCGATCACCTACATCACCATGCTGGTTGCAGCGCTCTCCAGCGCGGGGGTGCCGGGGCTGGCGGGCTTCTTCTCCAAGGAATCCATCATCGAAGCGGCGCGCCTGTCGACGACTCCTGGCGCAGGCTTCGCGTACTTCTGCGTCGCCGCGACCGTTTTCGTGACCGCGCTCTATACGTTCCGGCTGATTTTCATGACGTTCCACGGTCCCGAGCGCTTCAGGGAACCGCCGGTCCCGGATATGCGAGGCGAGCATGGCCACGGCGAGCACGCGCTCACCGAGCACGACGAAGGAAAGCACGATGCGCACGCACATCCTGTGCACGAGCCGCACGAATCACCCGCGGTCGTGACGATCCCGCTCATCCTGCTCGCGATTCCGTCGATTGCGGCCGGCTGGGTGATCGGCCCGGTGCTCTTCGGCGGCTACTTCGGCAACTCGATCGTGGTCGCCCCGGAGCACGACGTGCTTGGCCAGATGGCGCGGGAGTTCCACGGCGTCATCGGCATGATGGCTCACGCGCCGTTCACGCTCCCGTTCTGGCTTGCGCTCGCCGGCATTGCGGTCGCTGCTTACCTCTATCTCGTGCGCCGTGACCTGCCGGCTGTCATTGCGCGCAAGTTTGGGCTGATTTACACGATCCTCGATCGCAAATACGGCTTCGACGAGCTGTATTCGTGGCTGTTCGCGGGGGGTGCGCGGAAAGTCGGTACCGGCCTCTGGCGGGGCGGTGACGTAGGCGTGATCGACGGCATTATGGTGAACGGTTCGGCGCGGGTCGTGGCCTGGCTTGCCGCCGTGATGCGTCACCTTCAGTCGGGTTACATCTATCACTACGCATTTGCGATGATCTTCGGCATCCTCATGCTCCTCACCCTGATGGTGATGGGGCCGCGCCTCTCTGGCATGCTTCCGGGTTTCTAGAATGTCCGGGCTCCCTCTACTTTCGCTAGCGATCTGGGTCCCGATCGTCTCCGGCCTCGCAGTGCTCATAACAGGCCCGGACCGGCATGCAGGAGCCGCTCGGGTGATCGCGCTCGTCGGCGCCGGCCTCGGTTTTCTCGTCACGATCCCGCTTTATCTCGGCTTTGACCCGACGGCGCGGGGCTTCCAGTTCATGGAGTTGAAGCCCTGGATCGAAGCGTTCCGGGTGAACTATCACCTGGGCATCGACGGCATCTCGCTGCTACTCATCCTGCTGAACAGCTTCACCACCGTGCTGGTGGTGATCGCCGGTTGGCAGGTGATCGAGCAGCGGGTCGCGCAGTACCTCGCCTCGTTCCTCTTTCTTTCCGGCTTCATGAACGGGGTGTTCGCATCGCTCGATGCGCTGCTTTTTTACGTCTTTTTCGAGGCGACGCTCATCCCGATGTTCGTGATCATCGGGATCTGGGGCGGTCCGAACCGTGTCTATGCGGCGCTCAAGTTCTTTCTCTATACGCTGCTCGGCTCGCTGCTCGCGCTGGTCGCGCTGATCTATCTCTACAACGCATCCGGCGGCAGCTTCTCGCTTCCGGTGTGGTACGACCTGCCGCTCACGCTGACAGCGCAGATCTTCGTGTTCCTCGCGTTGTTCGCTGCGTTTGCCGTGAAAGTGCCGATGTGGCCGGTGCATACCTGGCTTCCGGACGCGCACGTCGAAGCGCCGACCGGGGGGTCGGTCGTGCTTGCGGCGATCATGCTGAAGCTGGGTGGCTACGGCTTCATCCGCCTGTCGCTGCCGATCGCGCCCGACGCAAGCCATTACCTGGCAGGCTTCGTCATCGCGCTCTCGCTGATCGCCGTCGTCTACATCGGCCTCGTCGCGCTGGTGCAGTCGGACATGAAGAAACTGATCGCGTATTCATCCATTTCACACATGGGCTTCGTCACGCTCGGCCTTTTCATTTTCAATCCGCAGGGCATCGAAGGCGCGGTCATCCAGATGGTCTCGCATGGCTTCATATCGGGCGCGCTGTTCCTCTGTGTCGGGGTCCTTTACGACCGCCTGCACTCCCGGCAGATCGCCGACTACGGCGGCGTCGTCAACCGCATGCCGGTATTCGCCGCGCTTTTCATGCTGTTCGCCATGGCGAACGCGGGGCTCCCCGGCACGAGCGGCTTCGTCGGCGAGTTCGTGGTCATCATGGGGGCTATCAAAGCGGACTTCTGGTACGCGTTCGCCGCGGCGACGACGCTCATCTTCGGCGCTGCGTACACGCTGTGGATGTACAAGCGCGTGATCTTCGGGCCCGTTGCAAGCGAGCAGGTCGGGCGATTGCGCGACATCAATCTGCGCGAATTCCTGGTCCTGGGACTGCTCGCCGTGGCGGTGCTCTGGATGGGCCTTTACCCGCGGCCCTTCGCCGAGGTATTGCACGTGGCGGTCGACGAGCTGATCGCCCAGGTCTCGGAAAGCAAGGTGCCGGCGCCATGACCGTTTACCCGATTCACTGATACGGCAAGAGAGAGAGCCTGATGGAGTTCATCCAGCCCCTCTGGCCCGCGTATCCCGAGCTTTTCCTGCTCGCCGCGGTGTGCGTCATCCTGGTCGCGGATCTGTTCGTCGCGCCGGAGAACCGCATCATCACGTACGGGCTCACGCAGGCCGCGCTCGCCGCTACGTTCATCATCACGTGGCTGACCGCGGCGCAGGAGCCGGTCTACACGTTCAGCGGGCTCTTCGTCGACGATCTCATGGGCGAAGTGCTGAAGCTGTTCGTATGCCTCTCGACGATGATCGTCCTGGTCTATTCCCGACCCTATCTCGCCGCGCGCGGCATGTTCCGCGGAGAGTTTTTCGCGCTGACGCTGTTCGCCACGATCGGCATGATGGTGATGATCTCGGCCAACCATCTGCTTACGCTGTATCTGGGCCTCGAGCTGATGACGCTTTCGCTCTACGCGATGGTTGCGCTGCAGCGCGATTCGGCCGTGGCGACAGAGGCCGCGATGAAGTACTTCGTGCTCGGGGCGCTCGCGTCGGGCCTGCTGCTCTACGGGATGTCGATGCTCTACGGCGCCACGACGACGCTGGAGATCACCGAGCTCGCGCAGATGATCGGCGAAGGTGCCATGATCGGGCCGGTGCTCGTGTTCGGCCTCGTCTTCGTCGTGGCAGGCATCGGCTTCAAGCTGGGTGCCGTACCTTTCCACATGTGGGTGCCGGACGTCTATCACGGCGCGCCCACGGCCGTGACGCTTTTCGTGAGCAGCGCACCGAAGATCGCGGCTTTCGCGTTCATCATGCGCCTCCTGGGACAGGCGCTCGGCGCGGAGGCGCTCACGGCGGAATGGCGGCAGATGCTGATGGTGATGGCGGTGCTTTCGCTCGTGATCGGCAACGTCACCGCGATCGTCCAGACGAATCTCAAGCGGATGCTCGCCTATTCCACGATCTCACACATGGGATTCGTGCTGCTCGGCATCCTGGCCGGGAACGAGATCGGGTACAGCGCCGCGATGTTCTACGTGATCGTCTACGTGCTCATGACGCTCGGCGCGTTCGGCATGATCCTGCTCCTCTCGAGGAGCGGCTTCGAGGCCGAGAATCTGGAAGATTTCAAGGGGCTCAACCAGCGCAGCCCCTGGTACGCATTCGTGATGCTGCTCATCATGTTTTCCATGGTCGGCATACCGCCGACCGTAGGCTTCTATGCCAAGCTCGCGGTGCTGCAGTCCGTCCTTGCGCTCGGCACGCTCGGCATTGTCCTGGCGGTGATCGCGGTGCTCTTTTCGGCCGTGGGCGCGTTCTACTATCTGCGGGTCGTGAAGCTCATGTACTTCGATGCGCCGACCGATACGGCCGAGCTCGCACCTCGCGGCGACGTGAAGGTCGTGATGACATTGAATGGCCTCGCGGTGCTCTATTTCGGCATCGTTCCCGGGCCGCTCATGTCACTCTGCCTGTATTCGATCCAGGCCTCGCTTTAGGCGCGCGTGGCACGGCCTCATCCCGGCGCGGCAGGCCCGTCGCCGCCGAGCGAAGACGCGAAAAGCGATTTCACCGAGACTACGCTCGATTCGAAAACGGTCTTCCGCGGCGTGCTGCTGAACGTCGTCGCGGATACCGTCGGACTGCCGAGCGGCGGCACGTCCGTCCGTGAATATATCCATCATCCGGGCGCGTGCACGATCATCGCGTTCGTGGACGAGCGGACGATCCTTTTCGAGAGGCAGTTTCGCTACCCCCTGCATCGGCATTTCATCGAGCTCCCGGCCGGCAAGATCGACCCGGGCGAAGATCCGCTTCGCACGGCACAGCGCGAGCTTCGGGAGGAGTGCGGTTACGAAGCGGCGGAGTGGCGGCACCTCGGCACGCTGCATCCGTGTATCGGCTATGCCGACGAGCACATCGAGCTCTATCTCGCGCGTAATCTCACGCACGTCGGTCATGCGCTCGATACGGATGAATTCCTCGAGGTTTTCCCGTTGACGATCGCGGAGGCGCTCTCCTGGGTGCGGCAGGGCAAGATCACCGAGGCGAAAGCCCTTACGGGAATACTGTGGGCGGAGAAGATCGCTAAGGGCGAATGGTGACTGCTCAGGCAGTCCCTTTCCTGGCGCGCGCGGGTCGTGTCGCAGGCAGCGCGAGCGTCTCCTCCAGCGGCATGGGGTGGCTGAAAAGAAAACCCTGGCCGTACTGAGCGCCCATCCCGACGAGGATCTTCAGCACATCGGGTGATTCGATCCACTCGGCCACGACCTGTTTCGAAAGACCGTTCGCGACGTCGTTCAGCGCCCGCACAAAAAGCCGGCTGCCTTCGTCGGTGGCGAGATCGCGTATGAACCCGCCGTCGATCTTCAGATAATCGACCTCGAAGCGCTTGAGATAATAGAACGAGCTGAAACCCGCGCCGAAGTCGTCCAGCGCGAACCGGCAGCCCATCTCTTTCAGGCGGCTGATGAAGGTCAGCGTGACGTCGATCTCCGACATCGCGGCGGTTTCCGTGATCTCGAAGACGAGCTGGCTGGGATCCACGCCGCTCGTGCGAAGCAGCGTCATGAAGCGCTTGATCCAGCGCTGGTCCGAGATCGAGACGCGCGAGAGGTTCACGAAATACCGCAGCTTCTTCCCGATCTGGTTGTGCTGCTGCATGAAGTCGAGCAGCCGCTCGACCACGTACAGGTCGATTTCCTGTACGAGCGACAGCGATTCCGCGAGCTCGACGAAGGTGGACGGCAGCACGTAGCCTCCGGCTTCGTCCCGCATTCGCACCAGTATCTCGTGGTGCACGGGTTTCTGGTCCTTCAACCGCACGACCGGCTGGGCGAACAGCGTGAGCCTGTCTTCGTCGAGCGCGTCGCGCAGGCGTTTTGCCCAGTGGATCCGCTTGTGCGTGCTGCGGAGACTGTCCGACGCCTGATCGAAGACGACGCAACGGTTCCGGCCGAGCTCCTTCGCCTGGTACATGGCGATGTCGACGGTCGAAAAAAGCCCCGGAACGTCGTTGCCATGGAACGGATACAGCGCGACGCCGATGGATGCGCTCAGATTCGAGACGATCTTGTGCTCGCTTGCCTGGAACCGGTAATGCCGCACCGCCTCGAGCGCCGCTTCGGCGGTCTTGTTCGCCTGCATGCGCAGCGCTTCGGGCAGGTGTATCGCGAACTCGTCTCCGCCAAGGCGGTAGAGCTCACCCCCGCACGCCCGAGTGGCCTCGCGAAGCACGCTCCCGACGCCCACGATGAGCTGGTCGCCGCACCTGTGACCGAAGTTGTCGTTGACGTATTTGAAGTGATCGATGTCTATGAAGAGGAGCGCGCCAACGCCGCCGTCGCGCAGCGCCTGCTCGATGGTGCTCTGCAGGCTGTGGCGGTTTGGCAGGTCGGTGAGCGTGTCGTGCATCGCGAGGTGCTCGATGCGGCGGCTGGCGAGATGCTGCTCGGTGATGTCGCGGGCGGTTCCGCGGATACCGAGCACTTCACCGTTGTCGTCGTGCGTGAGCCGCGCGTTGATGCCGATCCAGCGGTCCTCGCCCGTCGCGGTGACGACGTGCGTTACGTAGTTTCTGATTTCGCCGCCGCGTCGCAGCGTTGCCAGGAAGCGCCGGTTGGAGCGGTGGGCGCCGCCGGCTTCGAAATCGAAAAAGCAGCGACCGATCAGGTCCCTGGGTACGGCACCAAAGATCTCGTGCGCCGCGCTGTTGAGATAGGTGAAACGGCCACGCGTATCCGTCGCCCAGATGAGATCGTGCGAAGTTTCGACGAGATCCCGATAGCGGTTCTCGCTTTCGAGGAGAAGGTGGATGATGCGGCGCTTCTCGGCGAGCGTACGCTTCACCGTCGCGAGCTCGCGCGAGGTTTTGTCGGCGCTCGCGCCCAGTCCCGAAGCTGCGAGGCGATCGATCACCTCCTTGGAATAGCGCCGGTGCCCGCCGGACGTTCGCACTGCGACGAGCACGCCCTGTTCGTCCCAGCGCCGCAGTTTCTGAATGGGGATGCTCAGGAGCTCGGAGGCTTCCTGAATGCTGTACTCGAGATCCGATCGTGACACTGGATGCTCTCCGCAGTCAGGCCGGTCTGGTTCATCCGGACTTCACGCGCGGCCAGTGTATCACCGGCGGCACCCGCCCCGCTCTGGCGGCGGGCGCGATGGATCGAGTTAATGCACCTGTTCCGACTCCGCGAGACCGTTCTGGCGTGACACGAGCCGCTGCATGAGTTTGAGGTCTCGAAGATTGATGCGCAATGCCGCGTCGACCCAGATCTGTACGACGTCGAGCAGCTCTTCGAACGTGAGGGAGTGTACGCGCCGCCGTGTAGCAGCCAGTGCCGCCAGGCCATTGCGCATGCGTGTGCGTCGCTTGATGAGCGCCGCGACTTCAGCTTCGCCTTCACCGTCTTCCGCGACGGCGTCCACCACACCCAACGCCAGCATTTCGTCAGCGCTGTAGATCTTGCCGCTACTGATGAGCTGCTCGGCCGCTTTCTGCCCGATCTTGCGGTCGAGGAAGGAGTAGGCACCCATGCCCGGGAAAAGATTGAACAGGATCTCCGGGAAGCCGAATCGCGCGCTTTTCTCCGCAACGATCACGTCGGAGGACAGCGCCGCTTCGAAACCGCCGCCAAGGCATTCACCCTGCACGAGTGAAACGGTCGTGACGGGAAGTTCGTGAGCGACGTAGTTGCGATAGAGCACGTCGATACACGCACGCCCGTAACGCAGCAGGCCGGCCCGGTCGTGGCTGCCGATCAGCTGCTTGAATAGGTCCAGGTCCCCGCCGAGATTGAAGACGCCCGGCATGCCCGAGGCCAGGACCACGTAATCGATCGGGTGCTCCTCGCCGTCGCAATGCACGACGCCGCCGCTTTGCGCCAGAAACTCGTAGTAGGCGCGAATATCCGCCAGAAGGCTGGGGTTGAAGCAGGGGCGGGGGTCAGCCGTCCACCGCGACCACATCGCCCGGGTGTCCTTGTCGAAGCGCGCCGTGAGCTGGGACGAAAAAGTGAACTCGACGCCGCTTGGGCACGGCTGAGTCGGCGGAATTTGCCGGGCTTCGAGTATGGCGGCGGGGATGTGCATTTCCATGACGTGGCCTCTCCTGGAATGGGCGTGGGACTGTATTCGTTAACTACGTCACGGCGATTAATAATCTAGGGTTCTTCAAAATGCAAATCTAACATTTTGATAGATTTTGATTTTTTGCTTTGCAAACAAGCTTTAACGAGAGCGCTATTCACGATGGCGTGCAAAATTCCGCGCGCGCCAAACACAAAGTTGGATCTAGATCAAAAAGTGCGGCGACCCGGATTCGGGATCCAACCCCGTTAATTGAGAGGAAGTTAGACCTACGTGTTAAAATCAATCGCTTAAGGACGATACTTAATGTGATACGCGCGATATTGCGCGCTACTCTGAAAGCGCTGCTGCGTTTACGTGTCCAAGGCGACTTGGCAGCGCTCGCGGGAGGCGGGCGGCTGATCGTTGCCAATCACGATTCGCTGCTCGACAGCGCGCTCATTGGCCTGTTTCTGCCAGGTCCGCCAACCGTCGTCGTCGACCGCGACGCGTTGCGTCATCCGCTCGTAAGATTCTTCAGGCGCTTCCTTCGGTTCGTCGTGCTCGATCCCGCGCGGCCGCTCGCGCTGAAGCGTCTCATACGCGAGATACAGAAAGGCGGCAGCGTCGCGATTTTTCCGCAGGGTCGCGTATCCGCCACGGGCGCCCTGATGAAGGTGTACGACTCCGCCGGGTTGATCGCGGCGCGCTCCGGTGCGGGGATCGTGCCCGTGCACATCGCGGGGACGCTGGGTTCCCGTTTTTCGGCAGTCGGCGGCGCGTTTCCGCGTCGATGGTTCCCGCGTGTCGTGCTGACGGTGCAGTCGCCGACGAAGCTGCCCCGCATCGACAGCGGGCACGCTCGCGACCGGCGACGGCAGCTTTCAGACGAGATGCTTAAGCTCATGCAGCGCATGGTTTTCGACGCGCGGCCGCGTCAGACGCTGTTCGACGCATTTCTCGACGCCGTCGAGCTGCATGGGCGGTCGACCGAGATCATCGAAGACGCGCGTTTGCGGCCGGAGTCGTATGGCACCCTGCTCAAGAACAGTCTTGCGCTCGCGCGTTTCGTCTCCAAAGTGAGCGATGAACGGGAGATCGTCGGCGTGATGCTTCCGAATCTCTCGACGACTGTCGCGCTCGTCTTCGCCCTCACCGCGTCGCGCCGCGTCGCGGCGATGCTCAACTACAGCGCGGGTACCGACGCGATGCAGGCCGCGTGTGTGGCGACGGGCGTGCGTACGGTCATCACATCGCGGCGGTTCATCCAGGTCGCGCGGCTGCATGCGAACGTGCGCGCGCTGCAGGATGTGAAGCTCGTCTACGTCGAAGACGTGCGTGAGAACCTCACGCTGGCCGACAGACTGTGGCTCGTCGGCTGGGCGCTCAGACGACCGCGCAGCGTTTTTCCCCCGCAGGACCCCAAGGAAACGGCGGTCGTGTTGTTCACCTCGGGATCGGAGGCACGCTCGAAAGGCGTCGCCATCTCGCACGATGCAATGCTCGCGGGCATGGCACAGCTGCGGGCCGTCATCGATTTCGGCCCGAACGACAAGTACTTCAATGCGCTGCCGATGTATCACACGTACGGGCTCAACGCGTGCACGCTCATGCCGATCCTTACCGGCACGCGTCTCTTCCTGTACACGACGCCGCTGCATTACAAGGTCATCCCGGAGCTCGCGTATACGCGCGACTGCACGTTCATGTTCGGCACGAGTACTTTCCTCGGGCATTATGCGCGGCACGCGCATCCGTACGATTTCTATCGCATCCGTGTGGTGATCTCGGGCGGGGAAAAACTCCACCCGGATGTCGCTGAGCTGTGGCGCAGGAAATTCGGGTTGCGCGTCATGGAAGGCTACGGAGCGACCGAATGCGGGCCCGCGATGGCGCTCAACACACCACTCGGCTTCCGCGAGTCGACGGTCGGTCGCTTTCTTCCGGCCATGGAATGGCGGTTGGTGACGGTTCCGGGTATCCCACGGGGCGCTGCGCTGCACGTACGCAGTCCGAACCTGATGAGCGGCTATTACTTCGCGGAGCAGCCTGGAGCGCTGCATCCGCCTCGCTCTGAAATCGGCCTCGGGTGGTACAACACCGGCGACGTCATCGAGGTCGACGACGACGGCTACGTGACGATACTCGGACGTCTGAAACGCTTCGCGAAAGTGGCCGGCGAGATGGTCTCGCTCGAAGTCGTTGAGCGCATCGCGTACGCCGCGTCTCCGGACCACACTCATGCAGCGACGGTGGAGCAGTTGAGCGGAAGCGGCGAGAGCACGGTACTTTTTACGACCGATGCTACGCTCGATCGCATGGCGCTCGTCAAGTCCGCCCGCCAGATCGGAGCACAGGATCTCGCGATCGCCCGCCGTATCGTCAAAGTCGCCTCCTTGCCGCTGCTCGGCAGCGGCAAGACAGACTACGTCACACTCAACCAAATGGCATTGAAGACGGCCTGAGCCGGCGGTTTCCCACGCTGTGGATGGAATAGGTTTACCTATGGAATTGTTGTAGCATGTGCGGCCAACGCCGTCTGTCTGTCCAGCCTATCAACTTCAACCGGGAGAATCGATGAACAGGATGTTTCTTTCCATGGCGCTTGGTCTGGGCCTGGGCGCAGCGTACTCGCTGCCGGCATATTCACAGGCGAAACCCGAGACACTGGTCAAACAGCGCCAGGCCGCAATGACTTTGCAGGGCAAATACTTCGGCCCGATGAACGCCATGGCGCAGGGCAAGATCCCGTACGACGCGGGTGTGGTCACGCGCAACGCCGGTTATCTGGATGCGTTGTCCAGGATGCCGTGGGACGGCTTCGCACCCAGCACCAAAGGTGAGAAGAGCGCGGCGCTGCCCGCCGTATTCACCGACGCGGGCAAATTCAAGGAAGCGCAGGATCGTTTCCAGGCGGAAGTGACGAAGCTCGCGTCGGTCGCCAAAGGCGGCGACGAGGCTTCCGTGAAAGCGCAAATCAGCACGGTCAACAAGCAGTGCGCGGCGTGCCATGAAGATTTCCGCGAGAAGCGGTAGCACCCTTGCTACCCAATGACCGACAGCCCCGCCATGGCGGGGTTGTCGTTTTTGGGCTGGTCGTGTGGATGCTCGCGGCAACCGCAAGTGCGCAAGGCGACGCACAGCGGGGAAGCTACATCGCGAAAGCAGCAGGTTGCGTCGGATGCCACACGGAAGCGAAGGAGGGTGCGCCTGCGTATGCCGGCGGCCGCGCGTTGAAGACGCCGTTCGGGACATTCTACGGGCCGAACATCACGCCGGATCCGCAAGCCGGGATCGGACGCTGGACAGAAGCCGATTTCGTTCGCGCAATGCGGCACGGCGAGCGGCGCGACGGCTCAAACTATTTTCCGGCTTTTCCGTACCCGTCGTTTACCGGCATGACGGACCAGGATCTGCGCGATCTCTGGGCATACCTGCGCTCGCTTCCTGCGAACAGCCGCGCAAACCAGCCGCACGATCTCGGATTTCCATACGGTTGGCGGATTCTCGTCACGCCCTGGAAATGGATGTTCTTTACGCCTGGTCCGCTCGCGGCTGACCCGCAGCTTGCGCCAGCGGTGGCGCGGGGTCGGTATCTCGTCCAGGCGCTGGCCCATTGTGGGGAGTGCCACACGCCCCGGAATTTTCTCGGCGGACTGCGGAAAGACCGCTTTCTCGCCGGCGGCAAGGGTCCCGACCGCAAAAGCGTTCCGAATCTCACGCCAACGCGCCTGAAGAAATGGAGTGACGGCGAGCTCAAGGATTTTCTGACGACCGGCATGTACAGTGATGGAGACATTCCGGCCGAGGCCATGGCGGAAGTGATCCGCAACACAACGAGTCAGCTGACGCCGCAGGATCTCGACGCGGTGATCGCGTATGTGCGTTCGCTGCCGCCGCTGCCCGAAGAACCCAAAGAGAAGTGACGCCCCTTAACCCGCCGTTCAATGCAGGGTCGCGCGGCGGCCGCGCTTCAAATCGCTCCGTCGTTTCTTTTCCTCGAGTCGCCGTTCGCGTGATGCGCGCGTAGGCACGGTTGCACGTCGCGGCTTCACCGGCTGCGCGGCTTTACGGATGAGCTCGACGAGCCGCGCCAGCGCATCGGCGCGATTGCGGCTCTGCGTTCGGAAACGATCCGCCGTGATGATGATGATACCGGTCGCAGTCGCGCGGCTTCCTGCGAGACGGATGAGGCGCGTGCGCACCGCCTGTGGAAGCGAAGGCGACTCCGCCGCGTTGAACCGAAGCTGCACGGCGGTCGCCACCTTGTTCACGTTCTGCCCGCCCGGGCCCGCAGCGCGCACGAACCGCTCCTGGAGCTCGGACTCGTCGAGCGCGATGTGATCGTTGATGCGTATCATGGGTGCCGCATTGCATACCACGATGATTCACAGATGTGCGTCGGCGGTCGGCGCGGCTCGGCTAGAATAGCCGACGCTCTCGAAACATCTTCGCACATCGGACGCTACGCTGCTCGACCGCCATGACCACGCGCTTCGGCTACACGCTCGGTTTTCTCATCTGCGGTGCTTTACTCGCGACCGGTTTCTACCTGCAGTACGTGGAACAGCAAGAGCCGTGTCCGCTCTGCATGCTGCAGCGTGTAGCGTATCTCGACATGATGATCGTCTTTGCGATCGCGGCCATTCACGGACCCGCGAGACGCGGCGCGCTCATCTACAGCGCGCTCCTTTTCGTCATGGCCGCGATGGGCGGCGGCATCGCGGCGCGACAGGTATGGCTGCAGCACTTGCCGCCCGACAAGGTGCCGGCCTGCGGCCCCGGCCTCGAATATATGCTGGAGCAGTTTCCGCTCGGGGAAGCGGTGCGAAAAATACTGGCCGGATCCGGCGAATGCGCGGAAGCCGGCTGGCGCTTCCTCGGGCTGACAATAGCCGGGTGGTCGCTGGTCTGGTTCGTGGTGCTCGGCGCGCTCGCCGTTTACGCGGCAATACGCGCGCGGCACGCCACACGCGCGCGCAGCTCGGCTGCGCGCTGAGCTACGGGCGAACGTGGTAGTGCGGCGGGTGCTGCGGTGTTAGGCCGAAATATCCGGCGTCAGCTGTCGCTCCAGCAGTGCGATCTGGTCCTTCAGGTACAGCTTTCGTTTCTTCAGGCGCTGGAGTTGGAGCTGATCTTGGATGGGATTTGAAGCGAGGCGGGAGATGACGTCATCGAGGTCTCGGTGCTCGAGGTGCAGCTGATCGATACGCTGCCGGAGCACTTCACCGTCGGTCGTATGTATCATGGGCAGATTCCTCCATACCGACTTTGACTTTCCCAGTATAGACCTAACAAAAACAAAAAACGAGCGCCGCGCGAGCGGCAAAAGGGCACTGTCAGGCGTCGGTTTAAAACCCTGTTTTTTCTCAAATTTCTTAGATCGTGAATCACTGAAGGCGACCCGGAGAGGATTTGATGTCAATCATGCTTACCGTGAACGGCCGCGCGCACGATGTCGCCGCCGATCCTGAAACACCGCTGCTCTACGTACTGCGAAACGATCTCAGGCTGAAAGGTGCGCGCTACGGATGCGGTGCCGGGCTGTGCGGCGCGTGCATGGTCATCATCGACGGCAAAGCCGTGCAGTCGTGTGACGTCCCCGTCAGCGCGGTCGCCGGCAAATCGATTACGACGATCGAGGGTATCGGCAGTTCCGACAATCCGCATCCGCTGCAGCAGGCTTTCATTCGCGAGCAGGCGGCGCAATGCGGTTACTGCATCACGGGCATCATCATGAGCGCGAAAGCGCTGCTCGACGAAAAACCGGCACCGAGCGATGCAGAGCTGCGCGAAGCGCTGGGCGGGAATCTCTGTCGCTGCGGGACGCACACGCGCATCCTTCGTGCGATCAAGTCGTGCATCACTGGAGCGCGGCCATGACAGCACTCGCTGGAACACCACGGAAGCTTCCCGGCAGCCTCGAGACGAATCGCAGCCTCGATCAGTGGCTCACCATCAATGCCGACGGCACCGTTACTGTACGCCCGGGCAAAGTCGAGATCGGGCAGGGCATACTCACTGCGCTCGTTCAGATCGTGGCCGAAGAGCTGGATGTGGCGGTAGAGCGCATCCGGCTGGTCACTGCGGCAACGACGCTGAGTCCCAACGAAGGCATCACGTCGGGCAGTCGGTCTATCCAGGAAAGCGGCATTGCACTGCGCTTCGCTGCCGCCGAAGCGCGCGAGCTTCTGCTCGCACGCGCCGCCACCAAGCTCGATGCCTCGGTCGAGCAGCTGACGGTCCGCGACGGCGTCGTGTCTTCGCGCGCCGGGGGGAGCGTGTCGTACTGGGAACTCACGGATGAATCGCTGCTCAAGCGCGAGGCCAGCGGTGAAGCTCCGCCGAAAACCGCCGCGGAATACGAGCTGATCGGCAGGGCATTGCCGCGCATCGATATCCCTCCGAAAGTGATGGGTGCGCCCGTTTATGTCCACGATCTCGAGCTGCCGGAAATGGTGCATGCGCGTGTCGTGCGGCCGCCGCGACCGGGGATGCGGCTGACGACCGACGATTTCTCAGAGGTCGAGGCGATGCCTGGTGTGCTGAAAGTCGCCCGCGACGGGTCGTTTCTCGGCGTGATCGCGGAGCGCGAAGAGCAGGCGATACGCGCTTCGCGCAGGCTTGCCCGCGTGGCGCAATGGGACGGCGGTACTCCCCTGCCGGCGAGCGACCCGCGTTATCTCCTCGAGCTCGAAACCGAAGACGAAGTGATCAGCGAGAAACTGGAAGGCGCGCCCGAGGCCAGCGCGCGGAAATTCAGCGCCGAGTATACGCGCGGGCACCTCGCGCATGCGTCGCTCGGGCCGTCGTGCGCGATCGCTCGGTTCAAAGACGGTCGCTACACGATCTGGACGCACAGTCAGGGCATCTTCCCGTTGCGCGGCGATCTTTCGACGACGCTCAAGGTAGCCGAGAACAACATCGAGCTCGCGCACATGGAAGGTGCAGGCTGTTATGGGCACAATGGCGCGGACGACGTTGCATGCGACGCGGCGCTGCTTGCGCGGGCGTTTCCGGATCGCCCCGTGCGTGTCCAATGGATGCGATCCGACGAATTCGGGTGGGAGCCCTATGGCTCGCCCATGGTCATCCGCATGGAAGGCGCCCTCGACGCGAGCGGCAGGGTCGCGAGTCTGAGTCTCGACCTGTGGAGCCACGGCCACAGCACGCGCCCGACAGGCAGAGGCGGCGTGAACCTGCTCGCGGCGTGGCAGCTCGCCGAACCGGTGAAAGCGGCGCGTCCCGGTAATCCCCCGCTACCTGCGGGTGGAAGTCATCGGAATGCCATTCCGCTGTACGAGTTTCCGCGCCAGCGCGTGACCAATCATCTGGCGCGAAGCGCACCGCTCAGAACCTCGGCGTTGCGCTCCCTCGGCGCACACGTGAACGTGTTTGCCATCGAATCGTTCCTGGATGAGCTCGCAGAGGCCGCCGGGGCGGATCCGGTCGAATTCAGGCTGCGGCACCTCAAGGATGCACGTGCCAGGGCGGTCATCGAAAAGGTGGCTGAGATCGCCGGATGGCGCAGCCGTGAACAGGGCAACGGCGAGCGCGGCCGGGGCGTCGGCTTCGCGCGTTACAAGAATCTCGGATGCTACGTCGCCGTGATCGCCGAAGTTCGCGTCGGCGATACCGTACAGGTGCCGCGCGTATGGTGCGCCGTCGACGTCGGACAGGTGATCAATTCCGACGGCGTCGTGAACCAGATCGAAGGCGGAATCGTGCAGACGATCAGCTGGACGCTCAAGGAGCGCGTCGGCTACGACCGGGAAGGCGTCACGAGCCGCAACTGGGACGATTACCCGATTCTCACGTTCCCGGAGGTTCCGGACGTGCAGGTGGCGCTCATCGACCGCCCCGAGACGCCTCCGCTCGGCGCCGGGGAAGGGACGCAAGGCCCGACCGCGGCCGCGATTGGAAATGCGATCTACAACGCGATGAAAGTCCGGCTGCGAGACATGCCGTTCACGCGCGAGCGCCTGATCGCGGCGCTGGTGTGACGTTCGCTCCCGTGAAGGCGATCAGCTGCCGAACGTGTAAATGCGTCCGAGGAAATCGTCGACGTCTTCGTCGCGGAGGCTGCGCTCTGGATTGCGCGCGGGCTCGGGGGTACTGGTGGCGGGATTCTGGAGCAGCTCGATCACCGGGTTCCAGTTCGCCGAAAGCAGCTCGTCGCCGTAGCGGCCTTCCTGCGTGTCTTTCTTGTCTGTTTCTTTCATCCCCAGCCCCGCCGATGATCGTTACGGCTTTGTGGCCCGTTGCTGCTCGTAGTTGCTATTCATACCGTATGTTTACGTATGGTCGTGAGGTCATTCCGCACGAACGTCTGCGGTTTGTCGTCGCGGCGCGACAAGGCGTGCGCAATTGGCACGGGTGGCGATGAGCGCCAATACTTTGCTTCCTCTGCGGGTGCAGTATCAGGACCTCGTCGAAGCTTCGGCGATACTCGACGGGAAGGCACACCGCACGCCCGTACTAACGTCGCGCACGGTCGATGCGCTGACCGGAGCACGTGTTTTTTTCAAGTGCGAGAACTTGCAGCGCGGCGGCGCTTTCAAGTTCCGCGGGGCATACAACGCGCTTGCCCACCTGGCAGCGGACAAAAAGCACAAAGGCGTCGTTGCATACTCCTCCGGAAATCATGCGCAGGCGGTCGCGCTCGCCGGTCGGCTCCTCGGGATTCCGACCGTGATCGTCATGCCGGCCGATGCGCCTTCCGTGAAAGTGGAGGCAACCCGGGGTTACGGCGCCGAAGTCGTGCTGTATGACCGCGACCGCGACGACCGGGAAGCGATTACGGCCGACCTGGCGCGCGGACGGGGGCTCACGCCGATTCCGCCGTTCGATCACCTGCACGTCATCGCAGGACAAGGCACCGCGGCGAAGGAGTTGATCGAGGAGGTGGGCCCGCTCGACGTGCTGCTCGTTCCATGCGGCGGCGGCGGGCTTCTTTCCGGTTGCGCGATCGCGGCCGATGCGCTCTCGCCCGGGGCGGCCGTGATCGGCGTCGAACCCGCGCTCGGCGACGACGTGGTCCGCTCGTTCAGAAGCCGCTCGATTGAGCGCGTCCACAATCCGGCTACAATCGCCGACGGCGCGCGCACCTCGGCGCCCGGTGAAATCACTTTTCCCCTCATCCTGAATTACGTATCCGACATGCTGACGGTCGACGACAACGAGCTTTTGCGCGTCATGTGGTACCTCTGGGAACGTCTCAAGATCGTGGTAGAGCCGACCGGCGCGCTCGGAGCGGCCGCTCTGCTGGAAAGGAAACTGGAGGCGCGCGGAAAACGCGTCGGCGTCGTGCTCTCGGGAGGCAATGCCGACGTGAAGCAATTGTGCGCACTCCGTTGAGCGTCGCACCTGCTGCGCGCACGCGTCGTGCCGCGCTTCTGAACGGGATGTTTCTATACGCCGCCACGATATTCTTAAGCGCGTTCCTGCTTTTCCTCGTTCAGCCGGTCATCGCCAAGCAGATCCTGCCCTGGTTCGGCGGCGCGGCGTCGGTCTGGGCGACGTGTCTCGTGTTTTTTCAGACGGTGCTGCTCTTCGGTTACGCCTACGCGGACTGGACGACCCGCACGCTCAAACCGCGCACCCAGGCCGTCCTCCACGTCGCGCTGCTCCTCGCGAGCCTCGCGCTCCTGCCGATCGTCCCGGATGCCCACTGGAAGCCGGGGGCGCAGGAGACGAGCGGTCCGGCGATCGCGATTCTCTCTTTGCTCGGCGTGACCATTGGGCTGCAGTACTTCCTGCTCTCGACGACCAGCCCGCTCGTGCAGGTCTGGTTCTGGCGGCGTTTTCATCACGCAGTGCCGTACCGCCTGTTCGCATTGTCGAATTTCGCGTCGCTACTCGCGCTGCTCGCCTATCCGGTGGCGATCGAGCCCGTGCTGACGCTCGTTCAGCAGTCGATTGCCTGGTCCGTCGCGTATGGCGTTTTCGCCGTGCTCTGTGCTGTGACCGCGCTCGCCACGGTGAAATATTCGGGCGCGGGTCAGGACGTGCCGGCCGCGGCGACCGAAGCGGCACCCGCAGCACCGCCCACGGTCGGCGAGCGTGTGATGTGGATCGCACTGTCCGCGACCGGCTCTTGTGTGCTGCTCGCGGTCACGAATCACCTTACACAGAACATCGCGTCCATTCCTTTTCTGTGGGTCGTTCCGCTCTCGATCTACCTCGTGACGTTCATCCTGTGCTTCGATCACCCGCGCTGGTACGTGCGGCCGCTTTTTCTGGCGGCGGTAGCGGTGATGTTGCCCCTGATGGCGTGGTTCAGCGATTCGCTGAATCTCTGGGTCGCTGCGCCGCTTTACACGGCGGGGCTTTTCATCTGCTGCATGGTCTGCCATGGCGAGCTTTACCGCATGCGCCCGGGCCCGCGTCACCTCACCACGTTCTATCTAATGATCGCGGTGGGCGGCGCGCTCGGTTCATTGCTCGTGGGCGTCGGTGCGCCTAGTCTGCTGAATGGCTACTACGAGCTCGGCATTACGCTCGTCGCTGCGGCACTGCTTTTCGCCTGGCGAACGCGTGGAGCGCCGATCTGGGTTTCGGCTGCGGCGCTCGTCGTGTGCATCGCGACGCTCGCTTTCACGCTGGAGAACGTGCGCGAGTATCGCGCCGACGCGCGCGTCATGGTACGTAACTTCTATGGTGTGGTGCGCACGCGCGACTTTACGGAGCCTGTCCCTTTCCGGGCGATGTATCACGGATCCATCAATCACGGCGGTCAGCTGCTCGACGACTCGCATCGGCGTTATGCCAGCACGTATTTCAGCCGCACGAGCGGCTACGGCCGTGTCTTCGCGAGCTTGCCTCCAGCGCCGCGGCGGGTCGGCGTGATCGGGCTCGGCGCGGGCGCGCTCGCGGTCTATGCGCGCAAAGGCGACGTGTTCCGGTTCTACGAACTCGATCCGCAGGTCGCGGCAGTCGCCACGACGGAATTCAGCTTCCTGCGTGACGCGCCCGCGCAAATGGACATCGTTCTCGGGGACGGTCGGCTCTCACTCGAGCGCGAGCCGCCGCAGAACTACGATGTGCTCGCGATCGACGCGTTCTCCGGCGACTCGATTCCGATGCATCTCATCACCCGCGAGGCGATGGCGCTCTACGTCAAGCATCTCAGGCCGAACGGCGTGATCGTTTTCCAGGCGACGAATCGCTTCGTGGATATCGCGCCGGTGGTGGAGCGGCTTGCGGCGGAGCTTGGGCTCACTGCCGTGCTCGTTTCCGACCAGCCGGACAGCAGCTACGAAAGCAAGCACGAGTACTGGAATTCCAGCACCGATCAGATCATCGTCACGCGCGACAAGGCGCTACTCGATGCAGAGCCCGTCAAGTCGGGGGCACAGCCGCTGGCCGTGCGTCCGGATTTTCGCGTGTGGACCGACGATTTCTATAACCTGCTGCAGGTGCTGAAGCGCTGAGCAGGCGTCGCGCGTCCACTGTGTGAAATTGTTCAAATTTTGCGCAGCCCAAACATCGGCGATTTAAAGCGACTGGGCGCGCCGCGGATCGGACGCTTACCCACATTGTTATCCACAGAAATTGTGGATCACCGATAGTCGAAGAGATTGCGGCGGGCGTGCTGAAGGTGAGCGACGATACGGTCGCTTGCGCGCTCGGCATCGCGCGCCTTCAGTGCCGTTACGATGTCCCGATGCTCGCGCTGATACTGCAGCCGCCGGTCAGGCGTCACGATCCGGTCCTTGAGCTTTCCCCAGGCGGCTTGTTTGCGCACTGCAGCGACGAGATCGAGCACTCGAATAACAAAGCGATTATGCGTTGCAGTCGCGAGCGCTTGATGCAGTGCAGCATCCCACAGCTCGAACTCGTCGAGCGTCCCGGCCTTCTCCGCTTTATCCAGACACATTTCCATGCGGTCGAAATCCGCGGGCGTCGCATTCGTGACGATGAGTTCCGCAAGCGCCGGCTCGATGCGCAGCCGCGCTTCCATGAGCTCCGCGGGGCTCGTGTTCGAGAAGCTTTCCGAATGAAATTGCTCGGGAGCAGGTGAGGCGGCGCCCGCGAGAAACGTCCCACGGCCAACGTGCCGCGTGATCGAGCCCTCGGCCTCGAGCTGCGTCAGCATTTTCCGCACGGCGTTCCGCGGCACGGCAAAACGTTCTGCAAGCTCACGCTCGGTAGGCAGGCGTGCGCCCGGCGGCAGCGTGCCGTCGGCTGCGGCGTTCATGATGAAATCCCGGATGCGTCGCGCACCTTCGCGGGAGCTCGCGCGGTTCGTGGATATGGCCATGCCCCATTGTGGCGGTTTCGAACCAATCAGGTCAATTGGTCCATTTTATTGACACTTGGTCCACTCATGCCTAGCATCATGCCCGCAACGCACGCCGGAACAGACGCCTTTATCCCCCGCGACTTCCAGGAGGAGCATGCCGTATCGCGCATCGCTGCACGCGCCTGTATCGCTTTACCGTCCCTCACATTCGTCTGCAGGCGCAACGCCATGAGCGATCCGCGTGTGGAGGCCGCCATCGCGCACTGGGCGCCGCGTTTCGTCGCGAATGGCGTGCCGCTCTCCGATTTCGAAGAAGTGACCCGCGGCATCTCCAAGTGGGATGAATGGTGCGCGGCCTGGTCTGCGCGGGCCGCCGTTCATGAGGCGCTCGGCAACGAGGCCATGGCTGCGGGATACAAGTATTCGGCCGCAGAGCATCTCACCCGCGCAGGTGTCTGCTACCACTTTGCAAAGTTCGTTTTCGTTCAGGACTACGACCAGATGCGCGCGGCGCACATAAAAGCCGTCGAGTGCCGGCGCACGGCGTTGCCGCATCTGGATCCGCCCGGCGAGAGCGTGGAAATCCCGTACGAGCGCACGCGCCTTCACGGAAATCTCCGGAAGCCGCGTGGCATAGCGCGTCCTCCCATCGTCGTCATGTGCATGGGGCTAGATTCCGCGAAAGAGGAAATGGATGCGTACGAATCGATTTTTCTCGCGCGCGGTATGGCAACGCTCGCGTTCGACGGGCCCGGACAGGGCGAAGCCGAGTACGAGCTTTCCATCCGCGGCGACTACGAAGCTGTCGTAAAAAGCGTCGTCGACTGGATCGAGCAGCAGGACGCAATCGATGCTCGACGCATAGGTCTGTGGGGCGTGTCGCTGGGCGGCTATTACGCGCCGCGCGCCGCGGCTTTCGAGAAGCGGGTGAAAGCGTGCATCGCACTATCGGGTCCCTACGACTGGAGCGATCTCTGGATGCAGATGAATCCGCTCACGCGAGAAGCGTTCCGGGTGCGGGCTAAATGCGATACCCCGGAAGCAGCACGCGAATATGGCGCAAGCTTGACGCTGAAGGGCGTCGCGTCGAACATCACGTGTCCGCTCTATATCGTCGCCGGCAAGCTCGATCGAATCGTGCCGTGGCAGGATGCCGAGCGACTTGCCGGGGAAGCGAGTGGCCCGGTCGAGCTTCTGATTATCGAAGACGGCAACCACGTCGCGAACAACCGCGCCTACCGTTACCGCACGCAGTCGGCTGACTGGATGGCGCGGGAGCTCGGCGCGACGCTACTTTAAAAAGCCTGGACGAGCGACAGGCACACGGAGGGAAAAATGAAACGTCTGGGAATAGCGGCCGCAGCCGGCGTGCTCATGGCGACAGGTGCGCTGACGGCGCTCGCGGCCCAACAACAGCAGAGCTTTCCGTCGAAGCCGATCCGGATGCTGGTGCCTTTCTCGCCCGGAAGCCAGACCGATATCCTGGCGCGCTGGGTGGGGGAAAAAATGACGGAGAACTGGGCCCAGCAGGTCGTCGTCGATAACCGCCCGAGCGCCGGCGGGACGATCGCTTCGCAATACGTCCTCGCAGCGAATCCCGATGGACACACGCTGATGATGGTCTCCACAGGACACGCGGGCAACGCGACTCTCTATTCGAAGCTGCCCTACGACACCATCAAGGACTTCTCAGGCGTCTCGCGTGTCGCGAGCGTGCCGAACCTCCTGGTCGTGTCTCCGAGCCTCGGCGTGAAAACGGTGAAGGAGCTGATCGTATTCGCGAAGTCGAAGCCCGGCCAGATCAACTTCAGCTCCGCAGGCATCGGGAGCGGCACCCAGATCAACGGCGAAATGTTCAAGCTCGCGGCGGGGATCGAGGCGACCCACGTCCCATACAAAGGCGCACCCGAAGCGCTGACCGAAGCGATTACCGGCCGCGTGCATTTCAATTTCTCGCCGGTGCTGGTCGCGGCCGGCCAGGTGAAGGCTGGCAAGGCAGTTGCGCTCGCGGTCAGCACCGCGACCCGCTCTCCGATGTTCCCCAATCTGCCCACGATCGCGGAAGCCGGGATTGCAGGATTCGAGTACGACCAGTGGTACGGCTTGCTCGCCTCGGCCAAGACGCCGCGGCCGCTCGTGAACACGGTGAACAAGGAAGTCGTGCGTATCCTGAGTTTGCCGGATATGAAGGAGCGCTTTCTGACGCAAGGGGCGACGCCTGCGCCGACAACGCCCGAGGAATTCGATCGCTTCATTCGCTCCGAAGTGCAGCGGTTTGCGAAAGTGCTGATCGCTGCCGGCGCACGCATCAATTAGGAACGGCCGCGTGCGCCGCGGGCGCACCGCCACAAACAATCCGAGGAGAAAAATGAGATTTCGTTTCGTCAGCGTCATCGCTGCTGTCCTCTCGCTGAGCGCCGGCGCGGCGGCGGCGCAGGAATATCCCGCAAAGCTGATTCGCTTCATGGTGCCATTCCCCGCCGGCACGGCAACCGACGCGCTCGCGCGCGCGATCGGGCCGAAGCTGAACGAAATGTGGGGACAACCCGTGGTGATCGAGAACCGTCCGGGTGCGGGCAGTGTCGTCGGCACGAGTGTCGTCGCAAACGCTCCCGCGGACGGCTATACGCTCCTGATGGTCTCCGCAAGCCACGCGATCAACGCGACGCTTTATTCGAAGCTCCCATTCGATCCGGTGAAGGATTTTGCCGGTGTCACGCCCGTCGCGCTCATTCCGAACGTACTCATCGTGCATCCATCGCTGCCGGTGAAAAGCGTGAAGGATCTCATCGCGCTTGCGAAGGCGAAACCCGGCGTCCTCAATTACACCTCGGCGGGGATCGGTTCCGCGTCCCATCTGAACGGCGAGCTTTTCCGCAGCACGGCGGGCATCAATATCGTTCACGTGCCGTTCAAAGGGTTTGCAGATGCCGTCACGGAGATCATCGCCGGGCGGCTGGAGATGACTTTCGCGCCCGCAATTCTCGCCACTCCCCACATCACCTCCGCACGCGTACGCCCGATCGCGGTAAGCACGACCAAACGGTCCGCTGCTTTTCCGAATCTGCCCACCATGGTCGAGGCGGGCGTCAAGGATTGCATCTTCGATCCCTGGTTCGGCGTGCTGGTCAAGGCCGGAACACCGAAGCCCGTCGTCGACAGATTGAACGCGGCCATGATCAAGGTCCTGCACATGCCCGATGTCGCCAAGCAGCTCCAGAACCAGGGCGCGGATCCTTATACGATGTCGCCCGAGCAATTCGATAAGTACATACGGGCGGAAGTCGCGAAGCTCGGCCGGATCGTCAAGGAATCGGGCGCGAAAGCCGAATAGTGGCTACCACGCAGAAAGATAAGCGCGTCGAGATCGCGATCCATCACTGGGCGCCGCGCTTCGTTTCCGCAGGCGTGCCGCTCGCGGATTTTGATGAAGTGACTGCCTCCATCACGCGGTGGGACGACTGGTGCGCCGTGTGGTCCGCGCGCGCAGCCGAGCACGAGAAACTGGGCCGCGAAGCGCTTGCCGGAGGCTGCAACATCTCCGCCGCGAGTCACCTCACCCGCGCGGCGCTGTGCTATCACTTCGGCAAATTCATGTTCGTCCACAAACCCGAAGAAATGCGACGCGCCCACCGGAAAGTCATCGAGTGCCGCAGTCTTGCGTTGCCCCATCTCGATCCGCCTGGAGAACGCGTCGCGATTCCATATGAAGGGAAAGCGCTGTACGGCATCCTCAGAAAACCTGCCGGCCCGCAGCGGGCGCCGGTCGTCGTGGTGTGTGTCGGCCTCGATTCCACCAAAGAAGAGCTGCACGTCTACGAAGACATCTTTCTCGAGCGCGGGATTGCGACGCTGGTGTTCGACGGTCCCGGGCAGGGCGAAGCCGAGTACGACATGCCCATTCGCGGCGATTACGAGGTGCCGGTCAAAGCGGTGATCGACTACATCGAAACCCGATCCGACGTGGATGCGGGACGCGTCGGCATTCTCGGCGTTTCGCTCGGCGGCTATTACTCGGCGCGCGCTGCTGCGTTCGAGCGGCGGATCAAGGCGTGCCTGTCGTATTCCGGGCCCTACAGCTGGGTCGAGATCTTCGACGGCCGCAACGAGCTTTCGCGCGAAGCGTTTCGCGTGCGCAGCCATTCGAAAACGATGGATGAGGCGCGCGAGAAAGCAAAGACGCTGACGCTGAAAGGCGTCGCGAAAAACATCACCTGTCCCATATATATCGTTGCCGGCGAGCTCGACCGCCTGACGCCGCCTGCGAACGCCGAACGGATTGCAGCGGAAGTGTCGGGACCGAAAGTGCTCGAAATCGTCAAAGGCGGCAATCACGTCGTGAACAACCGGCGCTACATGTATCAGACCCAGTGCGCCGACTGGATCGCCGTGCAGCTTGGCGTCGCAAAAGGTTGAACGAGGAGAACCGATGAGATACGCCGTGGTTATATGCGCAATAGCATCTCTCACGTCCGCTGCCCAGGCCGCCGAATCGGGAGATAAATATCCCACGCGTCCGGTACGTGTCATCACGGGCTCTACAGGCAGCACCTCGGACCAGATCGCGCGGTTCACGGCGCAGAAGCTGACCGAGCGCCTCGGACAGCAATTCATCGTGGACAACCGTGCCGGCGCGGGCGGCACGATTGGCACCGACATCGTCGCGAAATCGGTGCCCGACGGCTATACGCTCATCATTGCCCACGCGGGCACCCATGTGTCCGCGGTGTCGCTTTTCAAGAACCTGCCATACGACCCAGTCAAGGATTTCGCGCCCGTATCGCTTCTCATGAAAGGCGTGACTGTGCTCGTCGCGCATCCGTCCGTGCCGGCGAACAACGTCCAGGAGCTGATCGCGCTCGGCAAAGCCAAAGGCGGCAACGCGGTGGCGTGGGGCTCGGCCGGGGCGGGAACGATCAGTCATCTCGCGGGCGAGCTTTTCGTGCGCGTCACCGGTATCGATTTCCTGCATGTTCCCTATAAAGGTGCGGGTCCGGCTCTTACGGGCCTACTGAGCGGTGAAACGAATTTCGCGTTCCTGTCGCCCGTTACGGCGCGCACGCAACTTCAGGCGAAGAAGGTGAAAGCGTTCACCGTCACAAGCCTGCAGCGCTTTCCGGGCTTGCCCGACGTGCCAAGCGCGGCGGAAGCAGGCGTGCCGAAGCTCGACGCGCTGCTGTGGTTCGGCCTGATGGCGCCCGCAAAGACGCCGCAGTCGATCGTGATGAAGTTGAACAGGGAAATCACGGAGAGCTTCAATCAGCCCGACACGAAGGAAGCACTGCTCAAGCTCGGGGCTATCGCAGCGCCGACCACGCCGCAGGATATGAGCGCATTCATCAAGGCGGAGCTTGCGAAGTGGACGCCGGTGATCAAGGCTGCGGGCATCAAGGCCGAATGATCGGGAATTGACATGGACCTACCGCAGACAAACAAAGACCCGCGCGTCGAGGCGGCGATCTCGCACTGGGCACCGCGCTTCGTCATCAATGGTGTGCCGCTTACCGATTTTCAGGAGGTGACCGCCGGTATCGAGCGCTGGGAGGACTGGTGCAGCGCCTGGAGCGCGCGGGCCAAAATCCACGAGGAGCTCGGCGACAGGGCTCTTGCCGACGGTTTCAAGTTATCCGCCGGCGAACACTGGACGCGCGCGGCTGTCTGTTATCACTTCGGCAAGTTTCTCTTCGTGAACGATATGGCGCAGCTTCGGGCCGCGCACATGAAAGCCGTCGAATGCCGCAACCGTGCGCTGCCGCTGCTCAGGCCGTCCGGCGAGCGCGTTGCGATTCCGTACGAAGGCAGGCAGCTCTACGGCAACCTGCGCAAGCCCGCCGGCGGTGGTCGAGCGCCGATCGTCGTGATGTGCATGGGGCTCGACTCGGCGAAGGAGGAGATGGACGACTACGAGAACCGGTTCCTGAAGCGCGGCCTCGCGACGCTGGCATTCGATGGTCCCGGTCAGGGCGAGGCCGAATACGACATCCCGATCTGTCCGGAATACGAAAAGCCCGTCGGCGCCGTGGTCGATTATCTGCAGACGCGCTCGGACATAGACAGCGAGCGCATCGGCGTCTGGGGCGTATCGCTCGGCGGCTATTACGCACCGCGGGCTGCTGCTTTCGACAAGCGCCTCAAAGCCTGTGTCGCGCTTTCAGGGGCGTTCGAACGCAGGCCCACGTTCGAAGGACGCCCCATCATCAACGTGGAAGCGTTTCGCGTACGCTCGCACAGTGCGAACCTCGAAGAAGCCGCGAAGGTCGCTGCGCGCATGACGCTCCGCGGACATGCGAAGAACATCACCTGCCCCATTTACATCGTCGCGGGTACCAAAGACCGCCTCACTTCGCCGGACGAAGCGAAGAAGCTCGCCGCGGAAGTGTCGGGCCCGTGTGTACTGTCCGTGATCGAAGGCGGCAATCACGTCGTCAACAATCTGTGGTACCGCTACCGCGACCAGACGGCGGACTGGATGGCGACGCAACTGGGCCTGCCGCGGAAGTAATCGCGATCGCTTCAACAAATAACGGGTGAACGGGTGAAACTGAAAACGAAACGAAAAGCCGCGGAGCCGAAACGCGTCCGCGCCTCCGACATCGATCCGAAAAGGCGAACATCCGAAGCGCCGGATGTTCTCTACGACCCGGCGAATCCGAACCATCGCTGGGAGCGACCGCTCCAGGCGCCGGGGCGCATGCAGGTCGATTTCGAGGAGCGCGTCGATTTCCGGCGGCTTCACGATTATCGGCTTGCCCGCACGCGCAAGGCGCTCGCGAATTCAGGCCTCGGCGCGCTGCTCGTCTTCGATCAGTACAACATCCGCTACATCTCGAGCACGGTCATCGGCGAATGGGCGCGCGACAAGCTGACGCGCTGGTGTCTCCTGACCGGCAACGGCGAGCCGTGGGTGTGGGATTTCGGCTCGGCCGCGCGTCACCACAGGATCTACGCGCCCTGGCTGCCGAAGAACCATTGTCTCGCCGGCCTCACGGGTCTTCGCGGCGCGGTGTCGCCTCGCGTCGGCCTGTTCGAAGACATGGCGAAGGAGGTCTACGACATCCTCGTGCAGGAAGGCGTAGCGGATATGCCGGTCGGCATCGACGTCGTCGAGCCGCCGTTTCTTTTTGCGCTCCAGAAGCTCGGCGTCGAAGTCCGCGACGGCCAGCAGGTGATGCTCGACGCGCGCGAGATCAAGAGCCACGACGAGATCACGCTGCTCAACATGGCGGCTGCCATGGGCGACGGCGTGTATCAGGACATTTTCGAAGCGCTCAAGCCCGGGGTCCGCGAAAACGAGATCGTCGCGATGGCGACGAAGCGGCTCTACGAGATGGGCTCGGACAACGTGGAGGCGATCAACGCGA
>Ga0075431_100000483_pt1 | contig 33045 bp, 24 predicted proteins | sample RhiMetdeltSRZDD5_FD_75297 | JGI IMG/M metagenome (GOLD analysis project Ga0075431, IMG submission 75297) | Populus rhizosphere microbial communities from Tennessee, USA - Rhizosphere MetaG P. deltoides SRZDD5 | ecosystem: Host-associated > Plants > Roots > Rhizosphere > Soil | place: USA... | reverse complement strand
ATTCCGACGCGCGAGATGATCCACGGCGCGGCCGTGACGGAAGCGGTGGTGAAGTCCGCCGCGTCAGGGAAGGTAGAGACGGTATGAACCTCGGGAAGGGCCTGGGCCACCTCACGTATTCGACGCTGGTCCATCACACCGACGACTGGGATCAGCTCTGGAAGAGCGTCAACACCTATCTGCCCGCGGTGAAGGTACGAGTGGCGCCCGATCAACCATTCGGCGTGTGCCTGCGCACATCGGCCCCCTCGGCCGCGGCCCTGTCGGCGGATCCCAGCAAGCGGGCGGCGCTCAAGCAGTTTTTCGCCGACCAGGACCTCTATCTCTACACCGCCAATGCCTTCGTCTACGGTGTCTTCAAGAAGCAGGTGATCAAGGAAGACGTCTACGAGCCGGACTGGCAGACGCCGGAGCGCCGGGAGTATACGAAGCAGGTTGCGAGTCTGCTGGCCGAACTGGCCCCGGAGGGCGTGAACCCCTCGATCCAGAGCGCGCCGCTCGGCTTCAAGCCCAAGGTCACCGGCGCGCACGTCGTCGACGAGTACACGAGCAACGTCATCGACGTCGTCGCCCATCTCGTGGACCTGACGAAGACGACCGGCAAGACGGTCACGCTCGGCCTCGAGCCGGAGCCGCGGTGTTATCTCGAAACTACCGACGAGACGATCGCCTACTTCACGAACTATCTCTTCTCAGGGGAAACGGCCAAGAAGCTCGCGAAGAAGACCGGTTTGAACGAGGCCGATGCGCACCAGGCGATGCGCGACTACACCGGCGTGGTGTTCGACATCGGCCATCAGTCGGTCGGCTACGAGGACATCCCGGTGTCGCTGCAGAAGCTGGTGGATGCAGGCGTGCACATTGTCAAGCTGCAGGAAGCGGCGTCGATGCACATGCCGAACGTCACGCAAAAAACAGTCGACGCGCTGCAGACCTTTGCCAAGACGATTTACCTGTCACAGACCTGCCAGAAGAAGGACGGGAAGACGACGTGGTTCCTGAATCTGGAAGACGCCTTCGAAGCGTTCCAGAAGGATCCAGGTCCGCGCGACTGGCGCACGCACTTCCACGTGCCGGTGTTCCTCGACGACCTCGGCGCGTTTGGCACCACGCGCTTTGCGCTCGAGCAGGCGCTCGCGTTCCACAAGCAGACACCGCTCTCGACGCACCTCGAGATCGAAACCTACACATGGGACGTCCTCCCCGACCATCTCAAGACCGGCGACATCGTCGAATACGTCACGCGTGAGCTGCAGTGGGTGAAGGGGCAACTCACGTAAGTCAAAGGTCAAAAGTCAAAAGTAAGGTGTAAGGTAAGGCAATGAAAGTCACACCCGTTATTACCGTCGCACTCATCTTCGCCTTGTCGTCCGCGGTACTCGCGCAGTGGCCGAAGTATTCGCCGCCCGGAGTCCCCAAGACCCCGGACGGCAACGTGAATACGACGGCGCCTGCACCACGAACGGTAGATGGCAAACCAGATCTATCGGGCGTCTGGGAGACGATTCCCGGCCGGCGTCCGAACACGCCCGCGGTTGCGGCAGAGGGCACGGGCGAGTTGCCGCCCTCCGGCTCTCTCTTCGGCAACATTGGCGATCAGGTCGCTGGGGGCGCGCCCTATCAGCCGTGGGCAGCCGAGTTGGTCAAGAAGCGGATGGCCGACAACAGCAAGGACAACCCGGATGCGCACTGCCTGCCGCTGGGTCTCATGCAGAACACGACGCACCCGTTTCCGAAGAAGATCATCCAGACCGCCTCCGAGGTCATCCTGATTTACGAGGGCTCGGCAACGACTGTGCGCGAGATCTACCTCGATGGTCGGACGCCGGATCCCGAAGCGGATCCCTGGTATCAGGGTTACTCCGCCGGGCGCTGGGAAGGTGACACGCTCGTCGTCGAGACCACGAACTTCATCGACGACGACCACTGGAGCACGTGGCTGGATGTGAGGGGGAGCCCGTTGACGCGCAACGGCAAGATCATCGAGCGGTTTCGCCGACTCAATTTCGGCTCGCTGGTCATCGAGGTGACGATCGACGATCCGAAAGCGTACACGAAGCCATTCACAGCCACCATAAACAATCGCCTGCTCCCCGATACGCAACTGATCGAGTTCGTGTGCATCGACAAGAGCGCTCAGCACTATGTCGGCTCTGATGGAAAAGCCGGGGCCCCTCGCCAGGTAAAATAGACGTCTTGAATGGCAAAATGCCTTGTGAACGAGCCGGGTGTGAATACGCCATTCAAGAAGTCTCCGCCCGCGCGGAGCGCGGGCAATCAGACGCTGCGACTAGCGAGGCGGAGCCTGCGTTCTCGCCGGTCTGCGGCGGAGCCTCGCTAGTCATGCGGTTCAGGGCGATCGTCGCGGCGCTTTCGTTGTCGACGGCAATCGTCATTGCCGCACAGAATCCATCTCCGTCGGCTACGTCCGATCGAGTCATTCCGCGGCCTCCTGCGCGTGAGCAGGGAGCACCCGAAACCGGAAGCACCGCGCCGGACGGTTACGCGCCAATCCCGCAGTGGCTGGGTCAGACGCGTGCCGCGCGGGTCGCGAGAACCGAAGCATTCACGATGCAGACGATCGTGTCTGGCGTCGGCGGTGGCTTCTCCTTCCATTTCCTTCCCGATGGTCGAATCCTGATCGGGGAGCGGCCAGGCCGAATGCGGATCGCCGCGAAGGACGGTACGCTCTCGGAACCCATCGGCGGGCTGCCCGAGCTCTACGCGAGTGGGCCGCAGGGTCTGTTCGAGGTGCTTCCCGATCGCGACTTCGCGACCAACCGGCAGATCTACTTCGGCTTTACCGCCTTGCCGACGGGACCCCGTCCAGCAGTCCTTCCTCGTCTGGCGGGTCTCCTTATGATCGCGCGCGCACGTCTCTCGGTCGACGATCGGCGTCTCGAGGACGTTCGCGTACTGCTCAATGCCGAAGGCATCAACGGCAGGATGATTCAGGCTCCGGACGGCACACTGCTCATCACGTCCGGCATTCCCGCGGGCGTTGGAATCGACTCCCCTGACTGGCCGCAGCCGCAGCAGTTGACCAGCCGCATGGGAAAAGTGCTGCGCATCAACACCGACGGTTCCATCCCCGCGAACAACCCGTTTGCCGGACGTCGCGAGGCGCTTCCTGAAATCTACGCACTCGGTGTGCGCGACGATCAAGGCGTCGCAATTCATCCCCAGAGCGGCAAGCTGTGGACGAGCGAGAACGGTCCCAAGGGAGGCGACGAAATCAACGTCATCGAGCCGGGAAAGAATTACGGGTTCCCGACGATCAGCTACGGACACGAGTACAGCGGCAAACCGATCAACGGCGATCGTACGTCCGAGGCTGGACTGCAGCAACCGGTGTACTTCTGGAACCCGTCGATCGCGCCGTCGGGAATGACGTTCTACACCGGACGCCTGTTTCCGGCGTGGCAGGGAAATCTGTTCGTCGCGGCGCTTGCCGGCAAACACGTGTCGCGATTGGTGCTCGACGGCGAGCGTGTCGTCGGTGAGGAGAGGCTGTTGACCGCGCTCGACACTCGGATGAGAGATGTGCGTCAAGGTCCCGATGGCGCACTCTATGTGATGACTGATGGTCCCGATGGCCGCATTCTCAAACTCTCGCCGCAAAACTGACGGGATCAGACCCCTTCACATATTTGCCATCGCGGTCGCTGTGATGTGTATGACGCTGGCGATCGCTTCAGTGGTCGCCGAGGAACAAGCCGGCTCGACTCAGACACCGAACCCGGCGCAGCAGAACTATCCGTATCCCGTCGTGCGTGATCTGCGCGGCGTCGTGCCGCCGGGACCGAAGCCACTGCCTTCGCCGCCGCTCGGTGCCGGTCCATGGACCTTCCACACGACGGAAGCGAAGATGCGAGTCTCGGTGGTGACGAAAGGGTTTTCGCATCCCTACGGATTCGCATTTCTGCCGGACAACGTGATTCTCATCACCGAACGCGCGGGCGCTCTCCGCGTCGTGCGCAACGGCGTCATCGATCCGAATCCGGTCGCGGGTGTACCGAAAGTAACTTACCGCGGGACTGAAGCGGGATTAATGGATGTCGTGTTGCATCCGGCCTACGAGAAGAATCACTGGATCTACTTCACGTATCACAAACCGATCGGCAACAACCTGGCGAGCAACGCCGTCGGCCGCGGCACGTGGGACGGCAAGGCGCTCACCGACGTGAAAGAGATCTTCCTGTCCGACGACGTCGATACCGAAGTGAGCCGCATCGCGTTCGGTCGCGACGGCATGCTCTACATGACGATTGGCGGACCGGGCACCGGGCCTGCGCCAAGTCTGAACCGCCCGCAGAACGGCAACGACTACGCGGGGAAGGTGTTGCGGATGCGCGATGACGGCAGCCTGCCCCCGGACAATCCGTTCGCTGGCAAGGCTGGCTACAAGCCGTACGTCTACGCGATGGGATTCCGGAATCAGCTCGGCCTTGCCGTCAATCCTTACAACGGCGAGTTGTGGGCGGCGGAGCAGGGACCGAACGGCGGCGACGAGGTCAACGTGATTCTCCCGGGCAAGAACTACGGATGGCCGTTTGCCAGCTACGGTCGCGATTACATGGGGCCGCGGTTCAACGCGCAGCACACGGCGCAAGGGTTCGAGGAGCCGACGGTGTACTGGGTCCCGTCGATTGCAGTCTCCGGCATGGCCTTCTACAACGGCGATCGCTTCCCGGCATGGCGACGGAATCTGTTCGTCGGCGGGATGCGCGAAGGAGAGATGTCGCCGACGGGCAAGCTCGATCGCATCGTGTTCACCGACACCTGGCAGGAACTGCGTCGCGAATCGTTGCTGCGCGATCTGCACCAGCGCATCCGCGACGTCCGGCAAGGGCCCGATGGCCTGTTGTACGTCGTCACGGAAGAGGATGACGCCGCGCTGCTTCGCATCGAACCTGTCGAATAACGAGGGCGGGTCTCGGGCTCGCAGGCGGGTGCTCACCCGGCGACGCCACACGAAAGTGGAAAACGCGATAAAGGGCGCTCTCCAGGGCCTTCGAGGACCCACGAGGGCACGCGACGTGATCGTCTTACGCGGGAGGCCCGGATCGGCGTCTGCACGCAGGCGCCCTTCTCGTTCTCAGCTAGCCCACCCGGTAGGCAGTCCGTGCCGGGTCGCTATACGGCACCGGCGCGACCGTCGCGCGGATTTCCAGCTGCACGTGACGCTCGACCGTCGGCTTCGACGATCCACCGCCTTCTTCGCCCCACACGAACGTGACTGGCGTTCCTGGCTCGCTGTGCTCGACGTCGACGATCGCCAGCGTCAGCATCGCGCCTTCGTTCGCGCTGTAACCGCACCACGTCGACACGCCGATCACCTTCCCGTCCTTGACCACCTTGTCGTACGGCAGCGTCGAATACACCGCTGACGGAAAGTCGAAGTATTTCGTCCGCCGCCCCTGCTGGAACATCGTCGAGATGCCACGCGTGACGTCCTCGCCGTTCAGTACGAGTGTGACCTTCTTGCGCCGCGGCCGCTCGGCAATCTTTTCGAGAGCCTCACGTCCGATGAAGTCGTGATCGAATTTGACCGAGGGGCCATACCCCAGGTCCCACGGCGTGAGGTAGTAGTCCCGGATGTCGTCGGAATAGAAGCTGCCGCCCAACGACGCGATGGCTTCATACGTGTTCGCCGGCAACCACTGGCGGTACGGCTTCATCTTATCGCCCGTGTAGATCGCCGGGAGCGGAGAGGGGATCCACCCTGATTCGAGCGTGTTGCTCGAGTAGGTCCGGGCGCCAGACTGCTTGAGGCCGAACTCCTGGCCGGCCTCGACGATCGCCGCTTTGACCGCCTCTCCGTCGTCCCACGGCCCGAACAGCTCGAAGCCTGGCTGACCGACCATCCCGTGACGCAACGCGCGGACCTTGCGTCCGCCGATTTGAAATTCGGTCATGTTGAAGAACTTCACGTCCGGGACCGGTTTGCCCGTGACCTTCTCGATGACCTTCAACGCGTTCGGTCCCTGTACCTGATACCGATACGCCTTCCGCACGATCGGGCCCGGCCTTGCAACCGTGCGCTCGTCGCGCTCGATCTTCACGTCATACTTGCCGGTCTCGCAGTGGTATTGGACCCAGTTGTGGATCGATGGGCGACCGACGAGATTGAAGCGGTTTTCTTCGAGATGGAAGAGGATGACGTCGCCGATCACGTAACCGTCGTAGTTGCACGCGACGAACTGCTTGGCTTTGCTGGGCCCGAAGTTCTTGAAGCTGTTGACGCCGAGCATCGTGAGCACCTTCAGCGCATCAGGACCCTCCACGTACATGTCCGTCATGTGGAACGACTGATTGAAGAGGATGCACGTGTCCCGCCACGCACGCTGTTCGTCACGCCAGTTCGTGAACTCGCTGGGGACGACGGGGTAGATATAGGGTCCTGTTTGCGAGTTGCGTAGAAGCTGGACCGGGCTGCCGGCGGCGTTGATCACATCCTCGAGGCTCTTGTGACTCATTCAATCTCCTACTTGGGAAAGTACGTCGCTCATCACCAGATCACCGATCAACAATCTCCAATCAACAACGAATCGATAATCCGCAATCAACGATCAAGAGTCGACTCTACCCGGTCGCGAACTCCGAACAGCTCCTGCGAGGCGAGTTGGGCGCCCTCAGCCAGCACTTGCAGCTTTGCCCACATGATCTGGGGGTGTACTCGCTGATAGGCCTCGAGCTGAGCGAAGCCGCAGTCGGTACCCGCGATCACATTTTCACGGCCGACAAGCGAAGCGAACCTGACGATGCGATCGGCCACCAGGCGCGGATGTTCGACACTCGTCGTGTGATGTGTCACCACGCCGGGAATCAGGATCTTGCCAGGAGCCAGCTTCGCTGTCTGCCATGCTCGCCATTCGTGCTCGTGCCTGACGTTGGCCGCCTCGATCGAGTACGCTCCCGCCGGCACTTTCAAGATCAATGGCAGGAGCGCCTCGAGCGGGGCGTCCGCGAGGTGCGGCACGTGCCAGCTTCCAAAGCAGACGTGGTATCGCACGCGTTCTTCGGGGATGCCTCGCAGCGCGTGATTGAGCGCTTCGACACGCAGCTCGGCCCATTGGCGGTACCGGCCCGCGCCCTGTTGCATCAGCTCGTCGTACATGTTCGCCAACACGGCATCGTCCACCTGAAGGACGAGACCTGAGTTGACGATCTCCAGATACTCTTCGCGCAACGCCTCCGCGATTGCGAACACGTAGTCGCGCTCGTCCTTGTAGAACTCGTTCGAGGCGTCGTAGCCAGTGCTCGCCGGCGCGACTGCTGTCATGAAGCCTTCGCCAACACCGGCCACCGCGAGCGCCGTCTTGAGGTCGCTGATGTTGCGGCGAACGGCCTCGTGTCCTTGATACGTGATCGGCCCGATGCAGGCATGCCCGGGTGCTCCTTTCACCCCGCGCGGGAACTGCGCGGCCATGAACTCCGCGAAACGGAAGCGATCGCGCCCCAGCCACGTTGCCTCGTAGAGCGTGTCGGGCCTGAATTCGAATCCCGTCATCCGGTCGAGGACGTAATTGGCCCAGCTCGATTTGCCGTATTCCCCATCATTGACGATGTCGAGGCCCGCCTCGAGCTGCTGTCGCACCACATCCGCAGTGGCCTGCTGCAGCGCCTGCTGATAGCGCGGCTGATGCTCGGGCTGCTGTCTGGCTGCGGTGGCTTGCTCGAGAAGCTCTTTCGGGCGGATCAGACTGCCGACGTGGGTCGTCAGGATGCGGTCGGTGCTGCGTCTCATCAGATTCGCATTACTATCCTTTTCGCGTAGGCGAAACCCGGTTCGATATGCGAAATCATATAGAATTTAACGGTTCTAAGGCCATTCGATGACTCGCGGAATCCTTGCGGCGTGTCTTGTCTGGATTGCTTCGGTTGGCGTTGCGATGCCGCGCGCGGCGGCGCCGCAGGCGTCCGCAGCCGATGCGTCTTCCAATATCATCTCGGCCGACCGTGGCGTCGTCGATAAGTACTGCGTGACGTGTCACAACCAGCGGGTGAAGACATCTGATCTTGCGCTCGACGCCGCTGAGCTGAACGACGTCGCCGCGCATCCTGAAGTGTGGGAAAAGGTGATTCGTAAAGTCGGGGCAGGCATGATGCCGCCCGCCGGTATGCCGCGGCCGGACGAAGCTACGAGGCGAGCCTTAATTTCCCGATTGGAGGGCGTGCTCGATAGCGCGGCCAGGTCCAGGCCGAATCCCGGGCGTCCGTTGGTGCATCGTCTCAACCGGACTGAGTACGCGAATGCGGTTCGCGATCTCCTCGCGGTCGATCTTGATGTCTCGGCGATGTTGCCGCCCGATGATTCGAGCGGCGGCTTCGACAACAACGCCGACGTACTCGGGCTCTCGCCCGTGCTGCTCGAGAGCTACCTGACGGCCGCCGAACGCATCAGCGCCCTGGCCATCGGCGATCCGAAAGCGCCGCCGATGGGTGAGCTGTTTCGCGTCCGGCAGGATGAATCGCAGGACCGGCACATCGAAGGATTGCCGCTCGGAACGGTTGGCGGACTACTCATACCTACGACGCTGCCGCTCGACGGCGAATATCAGTTCCAGGTCAGGTTGTTCCGCACCAACCTCGGTACGATGCGCGGTCTCGAGTATCCGCACCAGCTCGAGATCTCGGTGAATGGCGAACGCGTTCACCTCGCGTCGTTCGGCGGCGACAAAGAGATCACGGCGTCGAGCGACAACCCCACGATCACCGGCGACGATGTGGACGGACGCTTCACGGTGCGCGTTCCGCTCAAGGCCGGTCCGGCGCGAATCGGCGTGGCCTTCGTTGAGAAGACGCATGCGCTCAACACGCGACGGTTGCAGTCCTACGTCCGAAGCTCCTCGGACACTATCGACTTCTCCGGTTATCCCCACATCGACGAGGTGATCCTGACCGGGCCGTTCAAGGTGACCGGGCTTGGCGACACGCCGAGTCGTCGCCGCATCTTCGTGTGCCAGCCGAAGGTGGCGTCGGAAGAAGACGGATGTGCGAGGAAGATCCTGTCGACGCTGGCTCGGCGCGCATATCGAGGCGATGTGGCAAAGGAAGATCTGCAGACGCTGCAGGACTTCTATCAGCGCGGCCGCAAGGACGGCGGGAGTTTCGACGCCGGAATCGATCTCGCGCTCCGGCGCATGCTGGCGAGCCCGAAGTTCCTCGTCCGCGTCGAACGCGATCCCGCGTCGGTTCCGGCAGGCACCGCGTATCGGCTGTCCGATCTCGAGCTCGCCTCACGGCTGTCGTTCTTCCTCTGGAGCAGCATCCCGGACGACACGCTGTTGGACGTCGCCAGCAAGGGTGGTCTCAAGACGCCAGCGGCTCTCGAGCAGCAGGTACGGCGTATGCTCGCGGATCCGAAGTCGCAGGCGTTCGTCGACAACTTCGTCGGGCAGTGGTTGCAACTGCGGAACCTGAAAACGAAGCAGCCCAACTCGCACGAGTTCCCCGACTTTGATGACAACCTGCGCACGTCTCTGGGGACCGAGGCCGAGATGTTCTTCGCCTCCATCATGCGCGAGGATCGCAGCGTCGTCGATTTGATGACGGCCGACTACACGTTCGTCAACGAGCGGCTCGCCAGGCACTACGGCATTCCGAACATCTACGGCACACACTTCCGGCGCGTGACACTCAACGACGATGTGCGCCGCGGGCTGCTGGGCAAGGGTGCCGTCCTGATGGTGACGTCACATCCACATCGGACCTCTCCCGTGCTGCGTGGAAAGTGGATCCTCGAGAACGTCCTCGGGTCACCACCGCCGCCTCCTCCAGACGTCGTGCCACCGTTCGAGGAAGATGCCGGCGCCGCCAAGCCTAAGTCGGTGCGCGAGCGCATGGAGCAGCATCGCCGCAACCCGGCGTGCGCAAGCTGTCACCGGATGATCGATCCTGCCGGCCTGGCGCTCGAGAACTTCGACGCCATCGGTGCCTGGCGGACGAGAGACGGCGGGACGCGTGGCACGCCGGTCGACGCCTCGGGGCAGCTCGTCGATGGTACGCAGATCAATGGTGTCGTCGAGCTCCGGAATGCCCTGCTGCGTGAGCCTGAAATCTTCGTCAGGACACTGACGGAAAAGCTGATGACGTATGCACTTGGCCGCGGGTTGACGGCTACTGACATGCCAGCAGTTCGCACTGTTGTGCGCGATTCTGCTCGTGGTCAATATCGCTTCTCGTCGGTTATCCTTGAGATCGTGCGGAGTGTGCCGTTCCAGATGCGGACGAAGTCGCCCGCAGGCGAGGGTGTCAGCGCAGGGCGAGCCGCGCCCGCCGGCGCCACGGAGACCACAGCGAGGTTGAACTAGCCATGTTCATCACGAAGACGTCCTTGTCGCGTCGAACGGTTCTGCGAGGTCTTGGAGCGACGCTTTCTCTGCCACTGCTCGAAGCGATGGTGCCGGCGATGACCTCGACGGTCAAAACGGCGGCCGCGCCGACCAAGCGATTCGGCGCGGTCTTCGTGCCGATGGGCGAGCGCCCGAGCCACTGGACGCCCACGACCACCGGCGTCAACTTTGAGTTCAGTCCCATTCTCAAGCCGATTGAGTCCTTCCGAGACTCGATCATCGTCGTCTCGAACATCGATCGCCCGCTCCAGGGCACGCACGCGGTAAGCACCGGCACGTGGTTGACCGGAAGCGCGCCGAAGCGCACCGAGGCTGAGGACTTCGTCGCCGGGACGTCGCTCGATCAGATCATTGCCGGAAAGATCGGCGGCGACACCGTGTTCTCGTCGCTTGAAATCGGCACCGAGGACTTCACCGGGTACGTGGGCGCGTGCGACGTCGGTTACAGCTGCGCCTACATGAACACGATTTCGTGGAAGACGCCGACCACGCCGATGCCGATGGAGACGAACCCGCGCGTCGTGTTCGAGCGCATGTTCGGACGTCCCGGATCGACGGAGGAGCGCGTGCGGCGGATGGAGCAGAACCGCAGCATCCTCGACTCGGTGAAAGGCGACGTGTCCAGCCTCGAGCGCGGACTCGGCGCACGCGACAAGGTCAGGCTTGATCAGTATCTCGAGCACGTGCGCGAGATCGAGCAGCGGATCCAGCGCGCCGAGAAGCAGGCGACTTCAGAGATCACGATCCCGGTGGCGCCGGTCGGCATCCCGGATTCGTGGGAAGAGCACGCCACGGTGATGTTCGACATGATGGCGCTGGCGTTCGAAGCCGACATGACCCGCGTCTTCTCGTTCATGTTGAACCGCGAGGCCAGCCAGCTCGTGTTCCCCGACCTCGGCTTCAACGAGCCGTGGCACCACGTGTCGCATCATGGCAACGAGGCTTACAAGCTGGAGCTGCTCGTGAAGCTGAACACCTGGCAGATCAGCCTGTTCAGCAAGTTCCTCGAGCGCCTGAAGTCGACGCCCGACGGCGACGGCTCACTGCTCGATCACTCGGCCATCGTGTGGGGCAGCGGCATGAGCGACAGCAACACCCACTCGCCGCTCGACGTGCCGTTCCTCATGGTGGGCAAGGGCGCCGGATCGTTCACGGGCAACAGGCACCATGCCGCGCCCAAGGGAACGCAGCTGGCCAACGTCATGTTAACGATCGCGCAAAAATACGGAGCCGAGCTCGATCGCTTTGGCGTCAGCACGGGCGCCTTCGAACTGTAGTCGAAACCGCGAGGTCCACACGTGAGGCGATTCCACCGTGTTGTCGCGCTGCTGACGCTCGTACTATCGACGAGTCTGTTGGCCGCGGATGGCGATTCCCCTCTTATCGACGCCGTCAAGCGTGGCGATCACAACGCCGTGCGGACGCAGTTGCGCGGTAAGGTCGACGTCAACGCGCCCGGGGTGGATGGCACTACGGCGCTGCACTGGGCCGTGCAGGGCGATGATGCCGAGCTCGTGACGATGCTGCTGCGCGCGGGGGCGAACGCCAAAGCGACGAATCGATACGGTCTTCCGCCGATCACCCTGGCGGCGATGAATGGTAGCGCGAAGGCGATCGACCTGCTGCTTGCGGCCGGTGTGGACGCCAACACGAGCACGACGGAAGGCGAGCCGGTCATCATGATCGCGGCACGCACCGGCACCGTCGACGCGCTGAAGGCGTTGATCGCCCGCGGCGCCAACGTGAACGCGCGTGAGAAGTGGTTTGGCGAGACCGCCGTCATGTGGGCGGCCTCGGAGAACCACGGTGATGCGATCCGCGTGCTCGCCGAAGCGGGCGCGGATCTCAATGCGCGGTCCACGCAACTGGACGCTCCGGTCCTCGAATTTCCACGGAGCGGGGGGCCTAACTCTCCCCTGCCGCGCGGCGGCTGGACGGCGCTCATGTTTGCCGCCCGCGACGGCGCGATCGATGCCGCGCGTGCCCTTGCCGATCTCGGCGCCAATCTGAATGCGACGGCGCTCCCGCAGACCGACGTCCCGCTGAAACCAGAAGAAATCGCAGCGGCGCAGGCGAAGAACATCGGCACCTCGGCGCTGGTCTACGCGATCATCAACGTCCACTACGACCTCGCCGCGATGTTGCTCGAGAAGGGTGCCGATCCCAATGTCGTCGACGGCGCCGGCATGGGCGCCCTCTACGCCGCGGTCGACATGAACAGCCTGCAGTGGGTGCAGGGCCGGCCGGCGCCGATCCTCACGGACAAACTCGACGGTGCAGATCTCGTCAAGCGGCTGCTTGCGAAGGGCGCAAACCCCAACGCCCGCCTGACGGGCAAACCGCTCAAGCGTCACCATGATGCCGGGTCGACGATGAACTTCGGCGAGGGCACGACGCCGCTGATTCGCGCGGCGCGGACCAATGACGTCCCCGTGATGAAGGCGCTTCTCGAAAGCGGCGCCGATCCGTTCCTGACATTGCCGGATCGCACGACTGCCCTCATGATCGCGGCCGGCCAGGGCTACGGCGGCATCCGCGGCGAGGGCATCCGCATCGTCATACCAACTCCGGAGAGTGCGATCGACGCCATGACTGTCCTGCTCGATCGTGGGTTGGACGTTGACGCATTCAACAACGTCGGCAATACCGCTATGCACGCCGCTGTTGCCCGCGGCGACGCCGTCGTGAAATTCCTCGCCTCACGGGGCGCGTCGCTCAACCTGAAGAACAAGGCTGGGTTCACGCCGCTCGATGTCGCTCTCGGTAAGGGCGGCGGCCGCGGAGGCCGTGGCGGCGGTGTCGTGCGCGAGAGTACGGCGGCCCTCCTCAAGCAGTTGATGGAGCAGGCTCCCGCCAAGACCGGCGCTCCGTAGGCCCGGCGTCATTGGGCGTCGTAGCTTGAACTCGTACGTCTCGTACGTAGTGTCCGGCTTTCTTGTCCGCCGTAGCGCGCAGCGCGAAGGTGGAAGCCGGACCCTGTCATGCGATTTCTCGATCTGACGATGGTGCTGCTGTTTGCTTTTGCGGCAGCTGTCCAATTCAACGATCCCGACCCCATTCGATGGATAGCGGTTTACGGCGCCGCGTGCGCGCTATCGCTGCTCGCCTTGGTCAGGCGTCGTGTCCCGCCGGTGGCTGCGATGGTGGTCTTCGTCATCGCGATCGCATGGGCCGCGCTGATCGGGGTTGGCGGGCCGGCGGCATCGGAATATGGGCACATGTTCGACGCGTGGGAAATGAAGTCGCCGTCCGCCGAGGAGGCGCGTGAAGCCAGCGGCCTGCTGATCGTGGCGGCGTGGATGATGGTGCTCTTCATGCGCGCGCGTCGTTCCGCGGTGCACGCATGACTCGGAGCAGCATCGCGTCGATCTTGACTCGCGGCGAGCGACGCCCTAGGCTATGTGTCGAAGGTTGAGGCAAAGAAGGTTGAGGCGTCCATGCCATCCGCTCGATTTCCGATTCCGCAAGGCACGCTCGACATGTTGATTCTGCAGGTGCTGTCGCTCGAGGCCGCGCATGGCTACGCCATCGCGCAACGACTTCAGCAGATCTCGCGCGACGGCGTGCAGGTCAATCAGGGCTCCTTGTATCCGGCGCTGCACCGCCTCGAACAGAAGCGCTGGCTGACGTCGGAGTGGCGTCAGTCGGAGACCGGCCGCGAGGCCAAAGTCTATGCACTCACTCGGGCAGGCCACAAGCAACTGGCGCGCGAAAAAGCCAGCTGGGACCAGTTGACGACGGCGGTTCGGCTCATCTTCAACGAGGGAGCATGAACATGAACAAGTTCCTCAATCTCCTGCGGTGGAGGCGCGATCGGCTGGAATGGGACCTCGATCGCGAACTGGGCTATCACATGGATCGTCGCGTCGAGGACCTGATCGCGGACGGCTTGAGCGAGCCCGAGGCCCGAAGACAGGCACGCCTCGAACTTGGCGGCGTGCCGCAGGTGCAGGAGGCGGTGCGGGATACATGGATATCGCGATCGCTCGACGAGTTCATGGGAGACGTGCGTTATGCCACACGCAGCCTGACCAGGAGCTGGGGCTTCGCACTTGGCGCTGGCGCCGTCCTCGCCCTGGCCATCGGTGCGAACACTGCCATCTTCTCGGTGGTCAATACGGTGTTGCTGCAGCCGCTCGCCTACCCTGACGCCGGGCGCATCGTATCGCTCGAGACACTCTCGACCAATACCGGCCAGAGCAGCCAGGACGTATCCGGCCCCGACTTTCTCGACTGGCAAGCGCAGAACGACGTGTTCGAGAAAATGGCGGTCTCGCACAGCACCGACGACGAGAGCATCGTTGTTGGTGATCGCGCGGTGTTTGCGAACGGCCGGTACGTCTCGACTGATTTCTTTGCGGTCTTCGGGCAGACCGTGTCCGCGGGACGCGTGCTGACGGAGCAGGATGTTCCGGCACGCGGCGCGCCGCCAACGGGCGCCATCGTGGCGAATCACTGGGCATTGGCACATTTCGGCAATGCCGAGGCCGCGCTCGGGAAGACGATCATCGTGTACGGCAACCCGATGGAGATCGTCGGCGTCGCGGCACCGGGATTTCGTTATCCCGGCGCCGCGGATCTGTGGATGCCCTGGCCCACGAACCCCGACCACCGCAACCAGTACGATTACCAGGCCGTCGGGAAGCTCCGAGGAGACGTGGACCTCACGCGCGCGCAGGCGCAGATGCGGATCATCGGCGACCGCATCGCCCAGCTGTATCCCGAGCACCGCCAGAAGACAGTGACCCTGGTTCCGCTGCAGGAGCAGCTGACCGGCAGTCTGCAGGTGACGTTGTGGGTGCTGATGGGAGCCGTGGGCATGGTGTGGCTCATCGCGTGTGCCAACATCGCGAACCTCCTGCTGGCACGGGCCGCGGACCGAACGCGTGAGATCGCCCTCCGCGCCGCGCTCGGCGCCGGACGTAGTCGCGTCGTGCGGCAACTGCTCACGGAGAGTTGTGTGCTCGCAGGTGTGGCCGGGATCGCAGGCCTTCTGCTCGCGTCGACGATTGTGCAGGGAGTCGTGGCGTGGTCACCTGCGAATCTGCCCCGCATCAATGAGGTGCGGACGGACACGACCGTCCTCATGTTCGCGCTCCTGCTCGCGCTGGTGTCGACGGTGCTCTTCGGGCTCGTGCCGGCCTTGCATGCTTCACGACTCGATTTGTCGACTGCGTTGAAGCAGAGTGGCGCCAAGGCCACGGCGTCGAAGGCGAGCTCCCGGTTCCGCTCGGGACTGGTCGTCGCCGAAGTCGCGCTGTCGGTCGTCCTGCTGGCCGCCGCGGGGCTCCTGATGCGATCGTTCCTGGCGCTCCAGCACGAAGACCTTGGTTTCACGACCGACCGTGTGCTGGTGGCTTATACGGAGCATGTCGTCAGCGATGCGACGCCGGAGATACATGCCCGGGACCTGCAGGTCCGGAGCAGGTTCTATGCAGACGTCCTCGATCGCCTGCGTGCCATACCCGGGGTGTACGCAGCGTCGGGCGTCGCTTACCTTGGGATGGGACGGGAGCCGAGGGCGCCTCGGGATTTTTTCATTCAAGGCCGGCCAGAGGGAAAACTGAGGGAGCGACCGCAAGCCGAGCTCCACGCGATCACGGCGGACTACTTCAAGACGCTGGAGATCCCCGTTCTTGCCGGACGCGACTTCGACCGCACCGACACGCCGGAGCGCCCGGACGTGGCCATCGTCAACGAGGTCTTCGCGCGCGCTGCTTTTCCAGGCGAGTCGGCCATCGGACAGCGTATTCGGGTAAATAGCAGGTCGCCCTGGATGGAGATTGTCGGGGTTGTGGGTGATACGCGGTGGCAGGATCCGAGTCACCCACCCCCGCCGGTAGTCTTCGCGGCATCGACGCAGGGCTGGGGCAACTCGCTGTCCATCCTGGCTCGGACCTCGGTGGACCGACGTTCGATCGCGAGCACACTTCGCGCGATCCTGCACGACGCCAATCCCACCGTGCCCGTCAAGTTCGAGACGATGGAGGAGTTGTTCGACGCCACGCTTGCCTATCCGCGATTTCGCACTCGGGTGATTGGTCTGTTCGCCGCCGCCGCGGCCCTTCTGGCTTCAGTCGGCATCTTCAGCGTGCTGGCGTACCTGGTGGGGCAACGGACACGGGAGATCGCCGTCCGTCGGACGCTGGGCGCCAGAGCCGCCGATGTCATTCACCTCATCGTCGGTCAAGGGATTCGGTTGGTCGCGATCGGCCTCGCTCTGGGACTTGCCGGTGCGCTCGCCGTGGCGCGGCTGCTCACGGGGCTCCTCTATGCGATCAGCCCTTGGGACGTCGCCACCTATCTCGGGACGATCGCCGTGCTCGGCACCGCGGCCCTGCTCGCCATCCTTCTTCCCGCGATCCGAGCCGCTTCGATTGCGCCCGTCATCGTGCTCCAGCAAGAGTGACCGGCGGCTTGGTCCACGAGCCGAATTCATATCGCCGTAGAGCGCAGGCTTTAGCCTGCGCGGTCATCGCGACGCGGGGCTTCCACGTTCGCCAGAAGGCTACGGTGGACAGGAAGGCCCCCGCTTTACGCCAATTGTGGAAATGCGCTAAGCCGTCTGAGTTCATCAGATAGCTTTCTCGACTGTTCGATCCGTTCCTCGATCGACACGTCGACCATGCCGAGAGCGCGATCGAGTCCTGTGAATCGGTCACCGGCGAAGCGGGGAATCACGTGGAAGTGAACGTGGAACACGTCTTGACCGCCATGCCTGCCGTTGTTCTGACGAATCGAGACGCCATCGGCCGAGCACACGGTTTTCACTGCGGCCGAGACGCGCGCGAGTGTCGTCATCAGCGGGCCTGCCAGATCGTCGTCAACCTCGTAGATGTGGGCCACATGGCGGATAGGCACGACGAGCATGTGGCCACGGTTACGCGGCTGCTGACCACGGCTCGGGAACACAGCCGTCTGGCTGTCGCGAAACGCCACGACACCCGGTGTCAGCTCTCCATCCAAAATCCGGCAGAACACGCAGGACGTTGGCACTTCCGGCGTCATCGTTTTTCTCTAGCCTCGTGGCTTTCCATGATCACGTCGGTCGCCGTCGGTTGCAATCCGATTGGCCCTGGTGAGCGTTGATCAGCGGGTGCCACGAAGGACACGAAGAGTCCGAGCAACACGAAGCTGTGAGATCCGCATCAACCTTAGTGACTGGTTCGCTGATTTCACATCGGGCTGAGACCGCCGGGCGACCACGGCATTCGCAGCCACTGCGCCCTCACTCAAGACTAATCGCGTAGAATGCCTGCGGGGCGTAATGGCACTTGCCCTTGGTACGCGACTTGGCCCGTATGAAATCGGCGCCCAGATCGGTGCGGGCGGCATGGGGGAAGTTTATCGGGCCACGGACATCAACCTGGGCCGGGACGTCGCGATCAAAGTGCTCCCGGACGCGTTCGCACATGACCCAGAGCGATTGGCGCGCTTCGAGCGCGAAGCCAAAACGCTCGCATCGCTGAATCATCCCAACATCGCAATCATCCACGGCCTGGAAAAAACACAGAGCGTCCTCGCGCTCGTCATGGAACTGGTCTCGGGGCCGACGCTGGCGGATCGCGTCGCGCAAGGACCGATGGCTATCGCTGAGGCGCTGCCGATCGCCTGGCAGATCGCCGAGGCCGTCGAAGCGGCGCACGAACAGGGCATCATCCACCGCGATCTCAAGCCCGCCAACGTGAAGGTACGTGAGGACGGCACAGTCAAGGTGTTGGACTTCGGTCTGGCAAAGATCCTTGAGCCCGTCGGGGCAACGTCGACCCTATCGCAGTCTCCAACCATCACCAAGCCCGCAATGACCCAAGTTGGCGTAATGCTTGGCACGGCCGCTTACATGTCGCCTGAGCAAGCGCGGGGCCAATCGGTGGACAAGCGCACCGACATCTGGGCGTTCGGCTGCGTGATGTTCGAATTGCTGACTGGTCGTCGCGCTTTCGGGGCAGACACGATCGCCGACACCATGGCAGGGGTCGTCGGAGGCGCTGAGCCGAACTGGAGCGCGTTGCCGAGTGCGACACCAGACTCGATTACTAGACTCTTGCGAAGATGTCTGGAGAAGGACCGCAGACGACGACTGGCCGATATCGCCGACGCTCGGTCCGACCTCGAGGAAGCGAAGGCTCGGCCGGCGTCGCCGAATCGCGCAGCGGTACCGCTGCGCATCGTGCCCCTCGCCGCCGCGTCGATCTTGGGTATTCTCGCCGGGGCTTTCATGATTGAACTATGGAGGCCGTTTCGCTCTGTGCAGTTGGAACGCTCTCCACCGGCGAGCCTCCTGCGCGCCGCCATCGACCTTCCGCCGAACGCGAACGTCGTTGGCACACGAGGCCGCAACATCGCGCTCTCGCCTGATGGACGCCGGCTCGCTTACGTGGGCCGATCGACATCAGGCACGATCGTCTATCTCCGTGATATGCAGTCCCTGACCGTTGCGCCGGTGTCTGGCACTGAAGGCGTGACATCTCTCTTCTTCTCGCCCGACGGGCGATGGCTCGGCTTGCTGACGGCCGACAAGGTGAGGAAAGTTGCAGTGGACGGCGGCTCGCCGATCACTCTCTGTAATGCGAGAAATCCCCGCCGCGCGACTTGGGCGCTCGATGACCAGATCTATTTCGACGAGAATCCGGGTGCGGCCGGATCCGTTTCGCGGGTTGCTGCCCAAGGCGGTGAGCCAGCCGTCGTCATTCCTGCGTCCGGCGAAGGCAGGCGCACGTTCAGTCAAATGATGCCAGATGGCCGAACCGCCTTGATGAGCGTGAGTACGCGCGGCGTAAGTGCCGACTATGCGGACGTAATGTTGGTGTCTGTGGCTACTGGTCAGTCGATTGCTTTGATTCGCTCCGCTTACGAAGCGCAGTACGTGTCCTCGGGTTACGTGATCTTTACACGCGCGAGCAACCTGTTTGCCGTTCCTTTCGATGCCTCTCGATCCAAAGTCACGGGCGAACCAGTACTCCTGGTGGCAGGGGTACGCAGCCTCTCGTCGTCCGGCAATGAAATGAACCAGGTGGCGATCTCAGAGAGCGGGCTGCTCGCGTTTATCCCTGGCGATGATCAGGCTGTCGGCCGATTAACGTGGGTCGACGGACGAGGGAGCAACGAGTTCCTGCCGTTGCCTGCTGGCCCGTACATAGTTTTGGATCTTTCGCCAAACGACCAGCGTCTCGCGGTTCACGTCGCTGACGTTACGGATTACGTCCTGGTATACGACTTGGCGCGAGGCGAGAGTCGACGACTGTCTGCCACGGAGGGCCGGGGCTGGCCTGTCTGGAGTCCCGACAGCACGAAACTCGCCTTCGCTGCCTGGCAATCGCTGGCACGCGCTTCGGTGCGAGTGCGGGACGTCGATCGCGGCGAGGAAGCGGAGGTGCTTCCCACGTCAAGCGGTTCTGTGAGGCCATCGTCGTGGTCTTCTGATGCGTCAGTCTTGGCGCTCGATCTGCCTCGGCGCGGACTGGGGATGGCTTTGCTGACTATCGGTGGGACTTTGGAGGAGATTCTCGACGAACGAGTTCAGATCAGTGGGGTGAGCTTCTCGCCTGATGGTCGATGGGTCGCCTACGCGGCTGACGGAGCCGGTCTGGGAGATGTGTTCGTACGCCCCTCTACAGGCTTCACATCCGGTGGAGCTCGCCAGATATCGACTGACGGTGGAACCGAGCCCCTCTGGTGCCCCTGCGGGAAGCTCTTTTACCGCAACGGCAATCGCTGGATGTCCGTGCGCATCCGTACCACTCCCGAGCTGCACTGGGACGCACCAACGCTAGCCTTCGAGACGGAATTCATCGACACGCCTGGTCGCTCGTATGACGTATCCGCAGATGGCACACGGTTGCTGATCGTCAAGCGAGAGACACCTGACATCCTCAATCGCATCAACCTCGTCGTCAACTGGATGGAACTACTCCTTGTAACTCCGAGGCAGTGACGCGTGTGCATTCGTGTGGCTGCAGCCGTCGCAGCGCCCGTCCGAAAACGACGGAATCTGCCGCTCCTCCGTAGCCGACGATTACTCCCGAGCAGTCGGCAAGGGTATTTCTACTGGCTCTGCAGAAGATGGGAAGCCACTGCGCCCGTTGATCGTTCTTTACTAATCAGGCCCACGAACATGGGACCAAGAAATCTGGCCATTCGGACAAGTTACAGGTGTATAAGCGTGCTGAATCAGCGACTCCCAGGCGGCGTTTCACCACAGAACATCGGCCATGACGCTTAGAAAGGGAGACACGTATGAACCGAGCAAAGATTGGCGCAATCGAATTGGAATATGAGGTCCAAGGGACCGGCCAGCCCGTAGTGCTGATTCACGGCAGCTTCATCGCCGATGGCTTGAGGCCACTGTTGGTAGAACCCTCGTTGACGGAACGATGCCAGCTGTTTCTGTATCACCGGCGCGGATTTGCCGGCAGCACCCAGCTTGATTGCCCGATAAGCATCGCGCACAAGGCGGCAGATTGCCGCGAGTTCCTGAAACATATGGGCGTTCAGCGGGCCCACGTCGTTGGACACTCCACCGGCGGAAGCATTGCCTTACAGCTCGCATTGGATGCGCCAGACGTCGTCCATTCCATCGCGTTGCTGGAGCCAACGTTGTTCGCTGTTCCTAGCGCGCCACAACTGATGGAATCTTTCGCTCCAGCGTTTCAGATGTATGAGGCAGGCAACAGGGCAGGGGCCGTTGACGGTTGCCTCCGAACAGTCTTTGGTCCGGAATACCGTGACATGCTGGACCGCGTGCTTCCCGGCGCCTTCGCGCAGGCTGTCACAGACGCCGACACCTTCTTCCAGTTTGAAATGCCGGCGTTACAACAGTGGAACTTGAACTTCACGAAGGCAGATGCTGGCCGCATTGAGCAACCAGTCCTCTCTGTGGTTGGCTCCGAGAGTCACGCTCTTTGGGTCGGACGGACAGAAATCCATGAGCTAGTGCAGGCTTGGTTCCCCCGTACTGAAGCTTTCGTGCTCCAGGGCGCAGCACACGCACTACAGCTCATGAACCCTACCGGCATGGCAGAGGGATTGGCAGGGTTCTTTGCGCGTCACCCGGTCGCCGCGTCCGCGACAGCGCGCGTGGGAGCATAGCGCTCGATTGAACGCCGCTGCACTCGTACGGCGTGAGCAGGAATCCTCGCTGCTCGCGCCGTTCAGCGAGCCCGTGCTGAGAATGTGTGCAGCAATCCAGAAGGAGGACAATCAAGAGCGTCGTCAATCGCCAGTACCTGGTCGAAACCGATTGGCTCGCCAACCATCTCGACGATCCTGATCTGCGGATCGTCGACTGTACCCAGTATTTGCCCGTTTACCGACTTGTTGAACCGGGCCCTCCAGACGAGGACTAATCGGTTGGAACACGAAGCTCAGAGTCCGGCGTAACGCCTGCGATTCAGCAGCAGCCGCATCAAACAAAGCGCGCGAAGCGCGCACTCAATAGCTCGGGTGTCTGCTGCAATCGTTTGTTGGGCAGCGGGGATTCACTCATGACTCGCTAAGGTAATGAGAGCTCCCCACCAAGAGGTCGCAATCAGGCCGACCCGGACCCAGTTCAGCCCAATCCAACGGCGCGCCTCGACCTGCAAGCGTTCCGGCGGAGTGTTCCCGCCTCCGCCACTAAGAAACCGCTCGATCGTGGGACGAAAGTACAGCAAGGTCCACGCAACCACCGCGATGGCGCAGACCGCCGACACGATGATGGCCTCCCCATGGCTTCCCGACAAAAGGGCGAGCCCCAGCGTGCCGAGTCCACTCAGTGCGTACAGCGGGGCCACAGGCACCCAGAACCTCGGCAAATCCATCCGACTGACCGGCGTTCCCACGAACCCGCGAAAGGATTCCGGCGGCTTCCGGCTCCACGCGGGGTGCACGACCAATGCTTCGTACACACTCGCGCCGAACACCACCGATACCATCACGGAATAGAACCACAGGACGGGCGCGTACAGTGTCATCTCATCTCCACTGGTTTGCCAGCCCAACGTTGGCGCTCAGCCGCGAGCGGCGCTCACGATTGCTCCGAACCAGCTTGGACTCGCACGCCGCTCGTCGGCTGCAGCGGAAGTTAGGCGGCAACCGGGCACAAGACAACAGTGCGGTCAGCGCGTAAGCCAAGCCGCAACCGACAGCCACGTCGCTGTGCCGCCAATCAACTCGCTCGTCGCATATGCCCAGGCCATTACAGACATGCCTCCCCACAAGAAGGCTGAATGCATGCGACCACGGGTTATCAGGTCGTAGAGGAAGCAGGCCGACAGACACACAGCGGTGAGGATCATAGACGTCAATGTGTTTAGCGGTAGACTGCTACGGCTCCAGCGCCAGCTTAGCCCGCCTTCACGATTGAATAGCAAAGGGCGTCGCGTGGCGCGTTACTGAGATTCGGATGGACTAGCCAACGCCGGAGGACCCCTTCTCGCTCCATTCCGACTCGTTCGAGGAGTCGGGCCGAGGCGACATTGTCGATATCGCAAGTTGCCCAGACGCGGTAGATCGTCGGCTGCGCCAGTGCCCAAGCAACTACTGCCGCCACCGCTTCACTCATCAGACCTTGGCGCCACCACCGCCGTACCAGCGCGTAGCCCAGATCGACAGTGCTGGTGCCGACTCGGATCTCGATCACGCCTGCAAAAGCGCCATCCTGCTTCCGCCAGAGACTCCAAGGAAATGCCGACCCCTCAATCCACACCCGCTCGCATCGAGTCAAGAATTCGACCGTCTCATCGACGCTGCGATGCGCCCTCCATGTCATGTACTTGGCGACAGATGCATCGCTTGCGTACTCATCGAAGATGACTTGCGCATCCTCGACCACAGCCGGCTTGGCGAGAAGCCGCGTAGTCTCCCATGTACGCTCCGGTCTTGTCATGGTTTGAGTAGGTGCCGGGCTAACGTTGGAGTTCAGCCGCGGCCGGTGAGGAGCGAAGCGACGAGCCGGACGTCGGCTGCAACGACTGTTTAGGCATCATTGCTCTACCAACGGCAGCAAGCGAGAGTCTTCCAGTGCAGCCGTTCGATGCCCCATGCCCAGTAGATAGCTCTGGTCGGATGCGAACGCCAAAAACGAGGCCAGACTGGCCTGACGCACTAACATTGCAGCGTCCCACCGTTCGTCGCTCGGCCCGATCAGGAACCGGCCACCGCTTCCATAGAACAGTACCTCTCCGCCCGACTTGGTGAGAAAAGGTAGCGTGTGATCCATGTAGAGCTTATACGCAGCTTCACCGGTGATTTGTGTGCTTGGAGCCAAATGCGGAGCATTCGAGTAATCGGCGACCGTCCGAAACCGCATCAAGTTGAGCATCACCACCGGTCCCTGGATGTTGCGACTGAAGAACTCGCGACCCGCCTCCTGCGTTGCTTCGAGATGTTTTAGCGGTTGGTCTGGCATGTTGTTTCCCAATGATGCCTGACTATGAGTAGGCCGACCGGCATATCACGGCCGGCCCAGCGAGGCTCGCAGCATATCAACAGACGGGCCGCGTCGAAGAATGTCTGCGACTTCATACGGTCACAGGCACTTATTGGACGAAGCAGTCGCCCGTGAGACCTCAATAGGCCGACCTGCATAACACCCCGCCAGGTCGCGGCATATCGCGGCTGGACGGATTGGTCCTGAGAAGTCGGCCAGTATTTGTCTTCCATTCCAGAACGGGGCTTCAAGACCTTCGTCGGCTTCGTGATTTTGTGGCCTTCGAATCCGCGCCGCCAAACAGCCGGTCGTGGCAGGGCGTGCGGTGGCTGAAGCACCGCGGCGACCTCAAGTTGGAGCCGCATCGCAGATCAATCAGCAGGGAGTGACCGGCCCGGAGGCAGGCGATCTTGATGGCGATGGTGACCTCTAGAGTGCTTGGTTCACGTCGGGCTGAAACCGATCCACGACCACGGCATTTACTCGAGAAGCGTCGGCGAGGGAACGATGTCACGTTGAACGATGTGTACGACAGAGGTGGGCAGGTCAGTCAGCGCCAGCGGTAGGAACGCGGGGAGGAGAGGCAATTGCACGAGCAGGTCAGCCTGCACGGGATGCCACTTGAACCTGAGGAGCACGCCGGCATCAGTCCTGTCGAATGCTGCAGACGTGCGGGGCAGGCTGTTCTCGGGGAACCGAATCAGGAAGTACAGCGCGATCTCGTGATAGCTGAGCCCCTCATAACTGAAGAAGTTTTCGACGAACCACAGCAAGCGCACCACGTCCACGTCGGTCTCGAGTTCTTCCCGCATCTCCCGCTTGACGGTCTGCTCGGCGGTCTCGCCGTGCTCAGCCCGGCCACCCGGCAGCGTCCAGAACGGCTCGTGGTCGGCGCGGTGGAGCAGCACGAAGCCATCGTGCATGGCCACGGCCACGACGCGGTAATTGAAGCGTCGCATCCCCTCGTCAAACCGAATCATCGTTGCGACACCGTACCACGACTCGCGATGCTACCGAAGGATGCACCCGCGCTGCGCGCCGCGGGCGCGCGTCGCCCGCCGGCATTAGTACCTTTAGAAATCGAGATCAAGACGAGAATGGATCCGCCATAGGCACATGCATGAACGGCACGCAACAGGACGCTGACCGCCCGGAAATCTCGGTTGTCATTCCGACACGCAACCGGCGCCAGTTGCTGACGCTGGCGCTGGCAAGCGTGCTCGATCAACAAGGCGTGCGGCTGGAGGTGATCGTCGTTGACGAGGCGTCGACGGATGACACCGTCGAGATGGTCCGTTCGATCGCCGATCCTCGCGTTCGGCTGGTTCGGCATGAAGTCCCACTCGGAAAGAGTGCCGCCAGAAACCGCGGAGTCTCCGAGTCCGTCGGAGAGTGGATAGCTTTTCTCGACGATGACGATATCTGGGCGCCGGACAAACTGCGGCTTCAGCTCCAGGCTCTTCGCGCAGCGGGACGAGGCTGGGCGTACACAGGCGCGATCAACATGACCGGCGATCATCGCATTCTCGGGGGCGCACCCCCCCGAGCACCGGAGGAGATGGCGCGCTCGCTGCCTCGGGTCAATGGCGTTCCGGGCGGCTGTTCGACTGTCATGGCCAGAAAGGAAGCGTTACCACCGGACGGCTTTGACGAGCGATATCGGCTTTGTGAGGACTGGGACCTTTGGATTCGACTGGCGCGCAGTGGTCTTCCTGCCTTTGTCCCACACCCGCTCGTCGGCTACCGCGTCCACAGTGGAAACTCCTCCATGAACACGGCGAGGTTTCTCGCGGAGCTCGACATGATCGAGAAACAGCACGGCGGGCCGGTCGACCGCGTCGTGTTCTATCGCCATCTGGCTCGGGTCTGCCTCAGGATGAACCGCCAGTGGCCGGCTTTTGGTTTCTACCTTCGGGCGGCGGCCCACGATCCGCGTTCGTACTTGATCCGAGGGTTTGTGTCCGACGCAGGAGGGGTGTTCCGGTCGTTGACGGATCGGTTCCGGCAACGACTCGGCTGGCCGCGGCGCTCCTCGTACCAAACGCCGACGCACCCAGACACCCTCTGGAAGGAGGAGGCCCGAGTCTGGTTGGAGCAGTTCGTCCGGCGCCACGCTCCCTGATGAAACTGGAGTTCCTACCAGGATGCGTTTTTCAGCATCCTGTCAGGCAACGCGCGTTCGGATCGGTTGTCGGGAAAGAGGAACCGCCGAAGCTTCGCGCCAATGACTTCCAGCGAGAACTCCTCCTCCATGCGGCGTCTGGCAATTTGACCAAGCTGCCGCCCCAGTTCTGGCGCTTCCAGCAAGCGCATGAGAGCGTCCGCCAGCGCCGGCGCATCCTCGCAAGGGACAATAATCCCGCCGTCCTCTTCGCCACGAGCGAGGACATCTGCAACTCCTGGCACGTCGGATGCGACCACAGGCAGCCCACACGCCATTGCCTCCAAGAGCGCCACTGCGAAACCTTCCCGTCGAGAAGGGATGGCGTACGCGTCCGCCGCCAGGAGATACGACCACAGTTCCCGGCGTTCGAACACGTACCGGTCAATCCACAGCACCTTGTCGGTCGAATCGACGCGATGTCGTACGACGTCGCGGTCGCGGCCGTCTCCGACCAGCAAGAGCCGAATGTCCGCGTCTGGTCGTCGTGAACAAATACGATTCCAGGCGTCTAACAGAGTATCGAGGCCTTTTTTCGAGATCTGGACGCGGCCATGCCACGCAACGACACGCGTATCGCGCCCTATCCCGAGCCTGGCCCTGACGACGTGCCTATCGGATGGCTCCGCCGCCACCACGTCCACCGGATTCGGAATGGGACCGATCCTGTCGGACCGAACACCATACTCAGTTTGGACGCGGGCGATCTCGGCCTGGGACGGAATGATCAGGCCAGCACAGCGCCGCATAGTTGCGCGGCGCACCACCCGCTCGATCGGCGTTCTCGTCTGATTGCTTCCTTGGTAGGTAGCAAACACCGGAACGCCCAACACGCGTCCGAAGAGCACGCAGACATCGAATCGAGGGTGCTCGTACTCCTGGCACATGATTGCGTCGCATCGCTCCTGCCGAAGGATGCGCGCGAGGGCGCCTAGAGGAGTAGCAACGTACGATGTGACGCCAACCAGGGCCTCCGATTCAGGAAAGAACCGACGCTGCCCATTCCGGAGTTTCCTGTGCAAACGAGGTGAAGGGAGGACCCACACCGTCGCGCCGGTATCGGCGTGCGTGAGTCGGACCGGAGAGTCCACCCTCGCCGACATGTACAACAGCAGCGTGCGGACGCCTGACAGGCGCAGAGCCCTCACGTAGTTGAACAGCCAGCCGCCGGTGAACTCATCACGAAAGGTTTCGAGAGATACACCTATCTTGTCGAAAAAATCCTCAAATCGATCGCTGCCCGGAATCAGAACGATCGTTCGCGTGGGCTGCGTTGTCGCGTCATCCGCTCCACGCGTCTCGGGAGCACCGTCTGGCGAACCGGCGGTCATCGAGAGAACATCGGTCGTGGCAGGAAGTCAGTCATAGTGGACTTGCAGCGTCCGCGACGAGCCTGAGATCGCTCCAACCGAAACAGGATTCTGCTGTGCCGGCTGAAAACGACGGCGACAATTGGATGGTGATGATTTGGTCCCGAAATTGGTCCACGTCGACGCTCGCCACCTGCTGTGATTGATTCGGCGGAACGCTGAAGACCTTGGACACGATTTGCGCTGGACCACGATGGGAATTGAGATCAAAGACTTCGACGGTGTACTCCGAGCGAGCACAGGTCGCCTGTGGGTTCTTGACGACATTCCAACGCAACGATCGCACTGTATCCGGCACGTAGACATACGGGAATTCGATCGGCTCGTCGCCACGCGTCGTTACGATGTCACTTCGGCCGGAGGGCAACTCCCACTGAACCCTGTTGACGGAGAATAGATCCGCACCGTGGCGGTTCGTTGCGGTGACATAGTTCTCTCCGGCTGTCGGCTGCGTTGGTTCACCGTCGAGCGCTCGATAGACAACAGCTTCACGGCCTTCAGGTAAGGCCACTGTCCCGACGACACTAAACGGTAACCGCTGATCTTCCAGCACTCTCTGTAGTACAGGCTCGCGATACTCGGACTTCAGTCTGACCGGTCCCTGGACAACCACGACGAAGTCCCACCATCTGCGATGCAAGCTGCGGTCCTCGAGCATGCTATATGTGAGCGACTGGTGATGGTCGAGTAGCGACTGATAGTTCAATGTCGGGCCATCCAAAAAGGGAACATGCCCGACTACTCGAACTCTGGGCGCACGATCCCGAATGTGCTTGCTGTGCGTGGCCACGAGGCGAACGATGTCCGCGACAGGCCATGCGGTCGAGTCTGCTGGTCGAACGAACAACGATTCACGGTCTGCCGGCAGCAGCAGAATCGGGCCGAGTCGGACATCCTTCGACGGGGCAGGCCACCCGTTGAATGACAGTACTAGGAACTGATAGGCCGGAAACGCGAAAACGGCAGCGACGACGAGCATAGGGCTCTTGGACGAAATCTTTGCCATGTTGTGCTCGAGCAGGGCGCCGATCAGGATACCCAGAGTGGCGAAGGCAGGGAACAAATGTCGAGGTTCCTTCAAGTACTGAAACGTGAAGAACACGAGGGGCGGTAGGCCACACGCGGCGAGAAACCATGTGTCGAACAGCGGCAGCCTGCGTTCCCGCCGCACTAACTGCGCAATCGCGAGACCCGCGAGCACGATCGCGAAATATCCTGAGATTCCGAAATTGATCAGCGTGACCCAGTACTTGAGGACCGTGGCCGAAGAAAAAACGGGCCCGAGCGAAAACTGCTCGATCGACGGTTCGGGACGTGAGTTGAAGGCAACAAAATCCCACAACGAGTCAATCCGCCAGAAATAAAATGGCCCCGCGACGACTAGACTGGCCACTGCTGTCCAGAGCAGTATTCTGGGATTCGATTGCCGCTGAGGCGCGCGCGCGCGGTCCTTCGCGTCCGCCAGGCTACGTACGAGCACATAGCAGAGTGGGCCTACGACGAACACCGGCGCTGAAATCTTCCACAGCATCCCCCACCCGATGAAAGTCCCGGCCAATACAGCGTGCCACCCGCGCCAGCGGCTCGCCGTGGTGCATCGCAACAGATGGAAGTGTGATGCGACAACCGCGACTGCGAGACCGAAATCCGCCATTACCAGCCGCCAGAGCCCATACGTCAAAGGAAAACAGCAGGTCACGGCGACGGCGAACATCGCCGCACGCTCGTTTCGTGTGATCTCTGTCGCGAGTAGGAACACGTAAACACAAAACACGGCAATGAGAATCGTGTATGCGTAGAGCGCAGGCCTCATTCCTGGGCCCATCAAGACATACGTCGTGATCGGGAAGAGTTTGGCCATCGGCGGGTGCACACCGCGGGCAGGTCGGCTCGACATCCGCAGAAACTCGGTCAGATCGCCGCGCTCGAGTGCGTGGTAGGTATCAACGCTCTCTGCCAGGTACTCGGCGTCATCCCAACTCCGCGGGGGCGCGGCGTTCCCCTGAATCCAGGCCACATTGGCAACACACGCGACCAGGATGCAAGCGATCAGCCCTGGTGGAAAGCGAAGTGTTCTTGTGCGTAAAACGAGGCCGCGCTGCGACTCAGAAGCGGACAGGCGACTCATTCAATGCCACAGCTGTCTATACCGTCGCCGGCAACCAGCCGATCGATCCAGGCCTGGCCCTCACGTCTCCACGCGCGATGCTCCTCTGACAGCTGCGCCGAGCCGCGGACAATTGGCCAGCGAATGCGCAGGCGATGCTCGAGGATGTCCCGGGAGAGCGATGCGACATCTGCCGCCAGCATCGCTGTAGAGTACTCGCTCCGTCGTTGCAGCCAACTCCGGACGAACAGCTGCAGCGCGCCTCGATGATTTTTGACCCTGAGCGCCCACCAGCCAAGGTACCGATACAGGATCGCCGGGTTCGCTGCCGGGTTGCGGTCGGACAGAATGCGAAACTCGGCTTCGACTCGGGCCGTGTCGAGCGACATCTGCTGGCCGTGCACCCGGTAGGCGACAAGAGGCTGAGGCACCCACGCCGGAATGCCGGCATGCGACAGACGCAGCCAGAGATCCCAGTCCGCCAGCGGCTGGAGTCGCGCGTCGAACATGCCGGCGATGGCCAGGGCCTTCTTTGAAACCACGACTCCCGAACATCCGCCCGGCACGACGTTGTGGCGTGGGAGCTCTTCGAGGAGTGCGCTCGGACACAATGGCGGCGCCCCTCCGGTAACTACATGGTGCATGTTGATGTTGATATGCCCCACGTACGCCCACAACGCGCCACTCGCTCGCGCTGCCTGAAGTTGCAGCGCCAGTTTGTTCGGCGCCCATAGATCATCGTCGTCGAGGAACGCGATCCAGTCGGCGTGGGCCTCGGCTGCGCCGCGATTGCGTGCGGTGCTGACGCCGCGCGGAGTGTCATGCCGGATGACACGGACGCGCGAGTCCCGAACGGACGCCAGCAACGCGGGAGTGTCGTCGGTCGATGCCTCATCCACGATGACCACTTCGAGATCGACGTCTCGCTGACACAGCACGCTGCGGAGCGTCAGCGCGAGAAGAGTGCTCCGGTTCCGCGTCGGAATGACGATGGATACCTCCACGCGCGTGACTCTCAGGTAGAACGCGGCAGGTTACTGGCCCGCAGGCCGAATGCGAAGACTTTGCTCGCTGCGTTCATAATCCATGAGCTCGCCGCCCGTGAACTCTCGGCAGCTCCCAGCACTCGACGGGCGACGTCCGCGAAGAATAGCACCGGCGTCTGCGATGCTCCTCAGTATCTCACCGCGAACGAAAGCTTTGGCGAATTGACCAGGAGCGGCGCCACGTGCCTTGATCGCAAACGCTTCGAACAGGTGCAGCGCGAACCGGCGATCGGCCGCCGACGCTTTCACATATTTTCATCGGTAACGTTGATTAGGCCGGGCGATGGCGTGCTGGTGAAAGGTGGACGGCAGCTATAATTGCGACGCAACCCCATCACATGTCGCTCGCGCGAGCCACTCGCCTCGGGCCATACGAGATCGTCTCGCCGATCGGCTCGGGCGGGATGGGCGAAGTCTACAGGGCCAGAGATACCCGACTCGATCGCACTGTCGCGATCAAAATACTTCCAGCAGAGGTTGCGGACGATAAGGAGGCTCGTGCTCGTTTCGAGCAGGAGTCGCGAGCTATCGCCGCCATCGACCATCCGCACATCTGTGCCGTGTACGACGTGGGTGTTCAGGACGGGCTGCACTACCTGGTTATGCAGCACCTGGATGGAGAGACGCTAGCGGAGCGGCTGGCCCGCACGAAAGGACCGTTGCCACTCGAGCAGGCTCTCACCATCGCGATTGCAGTTGCCGACGCGCTCGACAAGACCCACCGCGCCGGGATTACGCACCGCGATTTGAAGCCGGGCAACATCATGCTGACGAAGGCGGGCGCCAAGCTCCTCGACTTTGGCTTGGCGAAACTGCGCGGTACTGGTGGTCCGCTCGGACTCTCGAGCATGACGCAGGTCGCCACCTCGGCGCCGAACACGGCTCAGGGCACCATTCTCGGTACTGTGCAGTACATGGCCCCTGAGCAGGTCGAAGGCAGAACGGCAGACGCACGGAGCGACATCTGGGCGTTCGGCACGGTGCTATTTGAGATGGTCGTTGGGGAGCGGCCATTCGCGGGTGAGTCGGCGGCGTCGGTCATCGGTGCGATTCTCAAGGATCATCCGCCGTTTGTATCCGCGCGACAGCCGTTTTTGCCACGCCCGCTCGACGACCTGGTTGATCGGTGTCTCGCGAAGGATCCCGACGACCGTTGGCAGAGTATCGGCGATGTCAGACATCAGCTGATCTCGATCGCGGCGCTGTCAGCAACACCGTCATCTGCTGTGACAACTCGCCGGCCGCGGGTGCCTCAGTGGGTCCGCGTCGTCGGCGCCGCGGTGCTATCTGCAGCCATAGGGGGATTGGCCGTCTGGTCCACTGCGCGCCGCCCAGTTGAAACACCGGTACGCGGGCCCATCCGCCTCGCGTTCGATCTTGGCCGAGACGCCTCATTCGCCACGGACTTTCCCATTGCGGCGCTTTCGCCCGATGGAACGCGAATCGTGTTCGTATCCGCAGGCTCTGATGGGTTGAGCCGTCTCTCGACCCGACGATTGGATCAACCGGAGGCGACACCGCTCAAGGGTACGGAAGGCGCGTACAGCCCATTCTTTTCGCCCGACGGCGAGTGGGTTGGTTTCTTCGGTCGTGGAAAGCTGAACAAGGTTCGCGTCGACGGCGGCGCCCCGATCGTCCTGTGCGATGCTCCCGCAGGACGGGGGGCGAGCTGGGTCGAGCAGGGGCAGATTCTCGCTGCGCTCGATAATCGCAGCGGCTTGTCGCTCGTCACAACCGATGGCGGAGTTGTCACAGCAGCGACGACGCTCGGAGCCGGAGAGCTCACGCACCGCATGCCGCACATGCTTCCAGGAGGCAAGGCCGCGGTGTTTGTCGTCAACAGTGCTCCCGGAAGCTACGGCGCTGCGAGCATTGCCGTGGCGTCACTGGGGCCGACGCCGGCAAGGGCACGCATCATCCTCCCGAACGTTGGGATGTTCCCTCGGTATCTTCCAACAGGGCACCTGGTGTACGTCGCGAATGGGACGCTTCATGCCGTTCCGTTCGATGCGGACAGGCTCGAAGTAATCGGCGCGTCGACGCCGGTCCTTGAGGACGTATCGAGCTCGGTCGCGTTTGGATCGGCACAAGTGGACTTCTCGAGGGAAGGCGACTTGTTGTACCTGAGCGGGCGGACGAGCGGGCGCACGGTTATCCAGTGGCTGACGGCCGATGGGAAGGTCGAGCCGCTCTGGCCCGAGGCGTCCTTCTACCAGTTCCCGCAAGTGTCACCAGACGGGAAGCGTCTTCTCTCGGTGGTCGCCGAATGATTAAAAAAAAAAACAAACGCACTCGAACTGGATGTGCGGCGCGGCGTGCTGGATGCCTGTTCAGGAACGTTAGCACAGGCGACGGCCTTCGTCTTTGCATCCAAGGGAGTCTCCGGCGAGTTTCCGCCTGTCAGCGCGACCTTAATCCGAATCACAGGGGGAATCATCACGCTTTGGGCGTTTATCGCGTTTCAAGGGAACATCAAAGCGACGGCGACGATATTCAAAAATGATGTCCGGTTGTTCCTGCAACTCACGGGGGCAGCACTGTCGGGGCCGGTGATTGCCGGGTCACTACTGCTGCTCTCGTTTCAATTTATCCCGG
>Ga0075431_100000480_pt1 | contig 33148 bp, 33 predicted proteins | sample RhiMetdeltSRZDD5_FD_75297 | JGI IMG/M metagenome (GOLD analysis project Ga0075431, IMG submission 75297) | Populus rhizosphere microbial communities from Tennessee, USA - Rhizosphere MetaG P. deltoides SRZDD5 | ecosystem: Host-associated > Plants > Roots > Rhizosphere > Soil | place: USA... | reverse complement strand
AACCAGGTGGCGGGTCCGTTCATGGCGTCCGTCCCGGCCGGCCCGTCCGGCTGGTCCTCGTACAACTACACCGCCGATACGAGCACGGGAGTCTTCACGATCTCGGCCACCGGCGACAACTCCACCGTTCGAGTGCCTTAAGGGTTGCGTTCGCGGGCGGGGGAGGTCGACGCCTCCCCCGCCGCTCGTTCCGTCAAGATCCGAAACTTACTGGAGATGAAGACGGCTTCACATTCGCTTGACCTCGCCGCCGCGCAGAGCGCTGCTCCGTCGCCGTGGCGCGTGCTGGCGCTGCGCATCGCGCGGATCCACCACCATCCCTTCAGCAATCGCGAGATCGCCCTCGCGCTCATCCTCGCGGTGGTCATCGTCTTCGCGCACGGGCTCTACAACGAGTTCGTGCAGTGGGACGATCCGATCAACCTCATCGACAATCAGAGCTTCCGCGGGCTTGGCTGGACCCAGTTGCGGTGGATGTTCTCCACGACGCTCATGGGCCACTACATCCCGCTCACGTGGCTGACCTTCGGCCTGGACTACCTTCTCTGGGGCATGGAGCCGGCGGGCTACCACTTCACCAACCTGGTGCTGCACGCGGCGAACGTCGTCATCTTTTTCTTCCTTGCGCTGCGGCTGGTGGCGCGCTCGCTGCCCTGGGCCACCGCGCTCGAAACTCGTGCCGGCGCCGCGCTGGCGGCGCTGTTCTTCGGCATTCACCCCCTGCGCGCCGAATCCGTCGCCTGGGCCACCGAGCGGCGCGACGTCATGTCGGGCCTGATGTTCCTGACCTGCGTGCTGTGCTACATCGCCTCGACGGACCATCACGGCTGGAAACGGCGGCGAAGGCTGATTGCCGCCGTGGTCTGCTTCGCGCTGGCCTTGCTGTCGAAGTCGATCACGATGTCACTCCCGCTCGCGCTCGTAATCCTCGACGTCTATCCGCTGAAGCGGCTACCGCTAGCACCGCGGGAATGGCTCCGCCGGAGCACGCGTGGAGTCCTGCTCGAGAAGATTCCGTTCGCGCTCGTGGGCGCCGCCGGCGCCGCCGTCTCGTACTGGGCCGTGGCGAGCAACTCGTTCTTCACGTCGACGGTGCAATACCGGCTGCTGTCCCGCGTCACGATGGCCCTGTACAGCGTGTGCTTCTACATCGGAAAAACGGTGCTCCCCGTCGGCCTCGCCGCGCTCTACGAGCTGCCGGCCGTGGTCGACATCCGCGAAGGACGGTTCGGGCTCAGCGCGCTCGCCGCGCTGCTGATCACGGTGAGCCTTCTCGGTCTCTGCCGGCGCTGGCCGGGACCCTGCGCCGCCTACGTGTACTACGCGATCGTCATCACACCCGTCGGTGGCCTCGTCCATGCGGGTTTTCAGCTGGCGCACGATCGCTACAGTTATCTCTCGTGTCTCGGCTTCGCCCTTCTGGCGGGGGCGATTCCAGCGCAGCTCGGACGCGCCGGTGTCCGCGGCATGCTGGATCCGCGGCTGCTGCGGGCCGCCGGCGTGGCCGTCGCCGTCTGGATCGTCGCGCTCGGTGTCCTGACCTGGGATCAGGTCCGCGTCTGGCGTACAACCGAGTCATTGTGGATGCACGCCGCCCTCGCGGAGCCGGAATGCTCGATCTGCCACAATAATGTCGCAGCCCATCTCGTGAATCAGGGCAACCCGCAAGCGGCGTTCGTGCACTTCGTGCAGACGCTGGCGCTACGGCCGGATCGTGACAAGGCGTACGCCGGCCTCGGGCTTGCCCTGATCCAGCTTGATCGCTCGCCGGAGGCGGAGGTGCACCTGAAGCGTGCGCTCGCCACGCACGCCTTCGACGTGCCCGTGCTGAACAACATGGTGATCGCCCTCATACGGCAGGGGAAGTTCGATCAGGCCATCCCTTACGCGCGACGGGCGCTCGTGCTGGAGCCGAAAAATGTGCTGGCGAGGTCGAACTACGGCATGGCGCTGGCCGGCGCCGGACACGTCAAGGCGGCGATCGAGCAATTCCACCGCGCGGCCGCCCTCGATGCCTACGCCGTCGAGCCACGGATCGGCCTGCTGCGCGGGTACCTCGAGGCCGGCAACCATGCCGAGGCACGCAAGCACTACAACATCCTCCGGCAGCTGCACCCGAAGATGGCGGGGCCGTTCGCACACCATTTCGGCTCCTGAGATGGCGCTCGTTCCCGTCGTGACGTTCGGGTTGATGATCGGCAGTTTTCTCAACGTCGTCATCGCCCGGGTACCGGAGCGGCGCAGCCTCTGGATGCCGGGCTCGACGTGTCCGGAGTGTGGGCATGCCATCGCCTGGCACGACAACATTCCGGTGCTCTCGTTCTTCCTGCTGCGCGGTCGGTGCCGCGCGTGTGCAGCGCCGATTCCCTGGCGATATCCGATCGTCGAGGCGATCACCGCCGTGCTCTTCGCAGCGGCGTGGCTTCGGTTCGGCGCGGATGTCCGTCAGTTCATCGTGGCCGTCGTCTTCCTGGCCGCGCTGGTCGCCATCACGGTCATCGACCTCCGCCACCAGATCATCCCGGACGCCATCACGCTGCCCGGCGTGGTTGCCGGCGTCGTGGCCGCGCTGGCGACGCACCGAATCGCGTGGGTCGACTCGGTGGCGGGCATTCTGCTCGGCAGCGGCCTGTTCGTGGCCGTCATCGTCGTCAGCCGCGGCGGCATGGGAGGCGGCGACCTGAAGCTCGGCGCGATGCTCGGCGCCTTCCTGGGCTGGCAGGCGCTGCTCGTCGGGCTTTTCATTGCGGTGATGCTCGGCGGGATGCTGGCGGTCGTGCTCCTCGCATCTCGGCGGGTCGCGCGCAAGGACGCCATCCCCTTTGGTCCGTTTCTCGCGATCGGCGGCGCCGCGGCACTCTTCTGGTCCGACGCAATCCTCGCCTGGTATCTGGGGGGATTCGAGCGATGATACGCCGCGGTTCCCGTCGTGCCGCCTTCACCCTCGTCGAAGTCGTCATTGCGGTGATGGTGCTGTTCGTCGCAGTCGTCCTCACGGCATCGATGTTCCCCACTGGCCACCAGCAGCTCTCGGACGCAGCGCGTACCAGCTCCGCGGTGGCGGCCGCCCGCCAGATCCTCGAGGACATCGGCGGCCTGCCGTTCGACAGCGTCCGGAGTCTCGACGGGTTCGACACGGGGAACGCCGCCACCGTTCCCGCGGCCGATCCGGAGCTCGCGGCCGCCCGCCGCTGGCGTTACCTCGTCGCCGGCCCGGGCGGCGGCTTCAGCTTCGCGCCCGCGGAGATCGCACAGTACGGCGCGGTCCCTCCGCTCGGGGGAACCGCGAGCATCCGGGTGTCGTCGCCCCCCGGGGGCACGTGCTCGGCAGCCGGCTCGCGGTGTCAGGCCACGGTGACCGTCTCCGTGCCGGGACTCGCCAGTAGCGTGCAGCTCACCACCATCGTCGTGAGGATGTTCTGACGATGGGCCACCGCTCTGGACACGAGGGCTTCACCGCCGTCGAGGTGATCGTCGCCGTCGGAATTTTCCTGCTGATCCTCGTCGGCATCATGCAGATCTTCGAGCCGAGCAGTCTCGGCTATCCGTCGGTACAGCGACCGCTGCAGCCGCGGCGCAACGGCCGGGTTGCCATGGAGGTGATGACGCGACAGATTCGCATGGCCGGCTACTTTCCAGAGAACATCGACACTGACCGCGCCAACGATCAGGCCAATGCCGTCGAGATCGGCACCGGCACCGCGCTCGCCGTGGCCGGCGATCTGGACGGATCCGGCGTCAGCAGTACCTTCTTGTTCTGTCTCGACGGTACGGGCCTGCGGCGCGTGCAGGGCGCGCGCGGCGTCCCCGCCTCCTACACCTGCCGCAGCGGCGGCGTCCTCGCCGACGGCGTCAGTCGTCTTGCGTTCGCGTATTACGACGCCGACAACAATCCGGTGCCGAACCCGCCCGCGCCGAGCTTCGAACTTGACGGACAGGCGCTCGGCACGCCCCCGAGCTTCACGCCGATGGCCCAGCGGGGGGCAGTCCGGCGGGTCGTGATCACGCTGACCGCCACGGAGGCGGTGCCGAATCAGCCGCCGCAGACCTACACCCTCACCTCCGACGTGAGGCTGCGCAACCCATGATCGGAATCGCGCGCAGCAGGATGACGCAGCATCGCGCTCACGAGCGAGGTTTTGCGCTCGTCATCGCGCTTTCGGTCATGGCTGCCCTCCTCGTGGGCGCGGTGATCCTCCTGCGCGTGGTCAGCATCGAGCGTGACGTCGCCGTCAGCTCGGTGTCGGCGGAAGCCAGCTTCTTCGCCGCCGACGCCGCGATCAACGTGGCGCTCGATACAATCGGGCCGGACGTGCACAGCTGCGCCAGCGCTCGAACGCCGATCGGTGGCGGCTATACATATCAGGTCGTCAACACGCCACCGCACACGAGCTGCTTCGCAGGCACGCAGCGAGTCGCCGGCTACTCCGTCGCGAGCGGTACCGGGTACAACACGTCGGGATACGTCTTCTACACCTACGCATTCACCGGCTTGGGGACTGGCCCGAGGAGCGCTCAGCGCACGATCGACGCCCGCGCCGTCTACGGACCGATCGCGCAATGACACATCGATCAAGGCGCTGACCGCAGCGGTTCTCATGGGCGCACAGCTGGCGTCCATCGTGCCGGCGGCGGCCGACGGCATCGATCTCGTCGGCGATCCGATCGCGCCGAACGTCGTGCTCATCGTCGATATCTCCGCCAGCATGGCCGAGAGCGCTCCGTTGAACCTCTACGTGCCGACCAAGCGGTATCCCGTCCAGCGTCGTTGTGAATCGGTGGCGAAACGGCGCGGGACCACGGCCGCGCAGCCGTGCGCATCGGGCGCTGTCTTCAGAGGGCCGTCTCATGTCCGCTACGCCGAGTCCGTCGGCGCGCTGAGCGGGAGCGGCGCCGGTGAGGCGCGGACGGCTCTCGCCGAATCGGGCCATTGGTCGGGCGCCATCGAGGGGCGGCACGTCGCGCTCTATACGGGCAACTACGTCAACTACCTGGTCGGCAGCTGCGCCAGCGGCGGCGCCTGTCCGGAATCGAAGCTGACGAGCGTCAAGCGGATCATCGGCTCGCTCGTCGACACGGTCCGCGCCGTTCGATTCGGCATCATGACGTTCCATTACGGCGCACACGGTGCGCGCGGCGCGCGGGTGATCGCGCCGGTCGGCAGCGAGCCTTCGGCGATCAAGGATGCAGTGAACGCGCTGGCGCCGGCCCGCGATGCGCCCCTCGGCGACGCGCTCTTCGACGCCGGCCAATACTTCAAGGGCGAGCCGCTCACCGGCGGCACGGCCGTCGCGAGCCCGATCCAGCACGGGTGCCAGCCGAACCACGTCGTCCTCATCGCGAGCGGCATGCAGACCGCCGGCGCCAGATCGCTGACGGCCGAGGCCATGCGTCGCCAGAGCGAGGATCACGCGAGATCGCTCCCAGACCTGCAGCGAGTGAGCGTGCACACGCTCGGCTTCGGTCCGGCGGGCGGCGCAGTGTCGTCCGCGGCCGACCGCGTCGTCGCGGACCTCAACCAAGCCGCCGAGAATGGTGGAGGCAGCTTTGCCCAGGCCGCGACGGCCAGGGACCTGGAAACCTCCCTCCGGCTGACCCTCGCGCGGATGACGGACGCGACCTACAGCCTGGCGGATCCCGTGCTGCCAACGGCGACGACCGCCGCCGGCCGACGGGCGTACGTCACAGCGTTTCAGCCCTCGGCTTCGACACCGTTCTGGCGCGGATCGTTGCGGGCCTATCATCGGGACGCAACCGGCGTCGTCCCCGTTGACGCCCAGGGCGTGCCCCTTACCACAGCGCTCATCTGGGATGCGGGGAACGTCCTGAACCGTCTCGCGCCGGGGAGCCGCACGATCTACACGGAGATCGGCGGTCGCTTGACGCCGTTCACGAGGAGCAACAGCGCTGTCACGCGAGCCATGCTGGGCGTCGCAAGCGCCGCCGAGCGCAATCGCGTCATCGACGTCGTTCGCGGCGGCAGCGTGCACGCCGGAAGCCGGGGCGGCGGCGGCGCCCCCGATCGCCCGTGGAAGCTCGGCGCCATCGTGCATTCCACGCCCGTCCTGGTCTCCGCACCGACCCTCGTGCTGAGCGACCCCAGCTATCAAGCATTCAGAGCCGCTCAGCTGAAGCGAACCACGGTGCTCGTCGTCGGGGCCAACGACGGCATGCTGCACGCGTTTCGCGAAAGGGACGGTGTCGAGCTCTGGGCGTTCGTCCCCCCCGATATGCTGGATCGTCTGCGCGCGCTCACGTTGGTCGACGGCGCACCCGCGGTGTTCGTAGACGGCAGTCCCATCGCCCTGGACGTCAAGGTAGCGGGAACCTGGAAGACGATCGTGATATTCGGGGGGCGGCGCGGGAGTGCCTCGTATTACGCGCTCGACATCACAGAGACCACGGCGCCGACCTTTCTGTGGCGATTCTCGGATCCGAAGATCCGGGAGACCTGGTCCCAACCGGCGATCGGCAAGGTCAAGCTCGACGGCGTCGACACCTACGTCGCCTTCATCGGCGGCGGTCGCAGCGCGTCGAGCGACAATGCGTCGGGCAATATCGTCATTGCGCTCGATGTGGCGACCGGCAGGAAGCTCTGGGAATACGCCGCCTCTCCCGGCTCCACCGACGATCGTCGCTACATGACGTTCGGTGTCACCGCGAGTCCGGCCGCCGTCGACGCGGACAGCGATGGCTACGTCGAGCGCGTCTACGTCGGCGACGTCGGCGGGCAGCTCTGGAAATTCGATGTCTCGGCCGGCGATACCCGTGCCTGGAAGGGCAAGCGTCTCTTCGCCCCGGCTGCTCCGAACGTCGGATTGGCGATCTCGGCCCCGCCCGCGCTCACCTTCGACCATCTGCACAAGCTCTGGCTGTTCTTCGGCACCGGCGGGCCAGACAATCCGGACGCAGCCTCGGGGGGCCGGTTCTACGGCCTCAGGGACGACACGGACATGGCCAATGGCGACGCCGTCCAGGATTCGGACCCGCGCATCAAGGATGTCACCGCCGCGAACGTCACTGCCTCGCAGGGATGGTACGTCGTTCTCCGCGGCCATCACGAGATCCCGGTCGGGGCGGCCACTGTCTTCAACGGCACGGTGTTCTTCTCGACGTTCACTCCTGACCGCGCGGGCGTCTGCACTCCCGTCGGCGGGACCACGAAGCTCTACGCGGTGGCGCCCTCGACGGGCCTCGCGAAGATCGACTTCACCGCCGGCACGACACTCCCGGCGCCCACGCCCGCATCGCCACGGTTCAAAGACGTTGGGCCCGGCATCGGTTCGACGCCGATCGTCGTGCTGACGGCGCCGGTCAGCCCGGGCGCACCACCAACGGCGTCAGTGGTCACTGCCACGTCCCGGCAGGCGCTCGCGAGCACGCCCATCCCGGCGCCCGCATTTCTGAAGCAGGTGCGGTCGTGGCGCGAGCGATGAGGTAGCCCGCCGGCGTATCGATCTTTCGGCATTGTCACGACGGCGGCCTTGGCCCTCAATGCGGGCATGGACGCCACCGCCACCGGGCGACGCATCGGCAGTTCTTTGGCTGACGGCTTCAGCCTCCCCGAGCTCGTCGTCGTGCTGGCCATCACCGCCGCGCTCGCCGTCCTGACCGCTCCCACGCTGCTGCGCTACTGGGACAGCTGGTCGCTCCAGGCCGCGGCGCGCGAGCTCGCGAGCACGATCAATCTCGGCCGTCAGCTCGCCATCGCGATGCGCAGCCCGGTGTGTGTCGACCTGAGCGGCAGTGGTCTTCGCTTTCGCATCGGCGGCTGCGCCGGCGACGCGTGGACCGGGTCTCTCACGGACGCGTCGGGGATGATCCACGTTTCTGATCCCACGACGATCGCCATCTCGTCGAACGGGCGCCTCGTGTTCACAACGCTCGGCGCCGCCAGCCCCGCCGCGACCTACACGGTCCGGCACGCCCGCACGCAGGCGTTACGCACCGTCGTCGTCGCAGGCTCGGGCCGGATCTCCGTCGAATGAGCGCGCCTGCGGATGACAATGGCTTCACGCTGGCCGAGGTGCTGGCTGCCATGTCGATCATCGCCGTCGCGCTGCTCGCCACGACGGCGGCTCTTCAGTACGGCCTGAGCGGTATCGAGATCGGCCGCGGCGAGAGCAGCGCGGTCCTCCTGATCGAGCACAAGCTCGAAGAGCTCAAGGCGGTCGCTCTCGCCGACTGGGCGGATGATGCCCTCAAGCCGGGCACGACGACGGAGTACTGCGTTGCGTCGAGCGGCGCGTGTTCGGCCATGCCGACGCCCGCGGCGTTTCGGCGGACAACGACGGTCACGGCAAATAGCGGCGGACACTGCACGGCGCAGTGTAAGTTCGTGATGGTCTCCGTGTTCTTTCGGCCGATCACGGTGCTGGGACAATTAAATGCCGAGCGCCGCGTCGACGTCGGCGCCGTTTTCGTCTCGCGGACGTGAGCCATCGCCGCCGCCCCCGCATTTCTCGGAGGGTGACGGACAACCGCGGCGCCGCGCTCGTGCTCGCGCTGATGGTGCTCGTCGGACTCAGCGCGATCATGCTCGCTCTCCTGTCGCTCGGCGCCGTCGAGCCCCAGATCTCCCGCAATCATGTCGACCTGATCCGGTCTCGGTATCTGGCCGAGGCCGGCATCGAGTACGCGTACGACACGCTGGCCGTCCACACCGGCACGTGGAGCGATTACCTCGCAGGGGCGACGTGTACGTCGGGCGCTGTCCTCGTGGACGGGGCGCTCCCGGAGCCATCGCACGGTCGCGTTACCGTTCTGGTTCGCAATGACTGCGGCCCCGGCGACGAGAAGCTCAGCGGAATTCCCCGCGACGACGCCGTCGGTCCCACGCGCGACACGAACGGAACGGTGATCGTCTCGTCGACGGGGGTCGCCGCCAGAACGAGCCACACGATCACTGTTGTGGTCTCGGACGCCGGCGCCTCGCGCACCGCGGGCCAGAGTGTCCCGAGATCCTCGGTCAAGCCTTACAACTGGTCAGAGCGATGAAAACGTGACGACACGGCACGAGCGGGCGGCGCCCGGCCGGGCGGCGAGGGAGGAAAAACGCCCTCGACATACGACCCCTTGGAGGGGTAGGATTGGCCGGCTACCGGGGATAGTAGGTGGAAAATATTGGTCGGGTAGGAAGCAGCACCCATACTATTGAGGAACATGAAAAACCCATTCGCTGGGCTGCTGCGCAAGACCCCTGAAATACTGGGGCTTGACATTGGTTCAAGCACCGTCAAGGCCGTTCAGCTCAAGCCTTCGGGCCGCACTCACCGCCTGACAGCCCTCGGCGTGGCTCCCCTACCGCCGGATGCGATCGTCGACGGGACCATCAAGAACCCCGCCGCAGTGATCGAAGCGATCAAGCGGGCTCTTCCGAAGGGTGAAGCAAAGGGACGGGATGTCGCAGTGGCCATCTGCGGGCGGGAGCTGATTATCAAGAAAGTGCAGATTCCGCACGTCGACCGGGACGAGCTGGCCGGCGCGGTCGAGCTGGAGGCCGAGCACCACATCCCGTTCGCCATCGACGAGGTATTCCTCGACTACCACAACGTCGGCGAGCGCGACGGTATGATGGATTTGATCCTGGTCGCGGTCAAGAAAACGAAGGTGAACGAGTACGCCTCGGTGGTCGAGGAGGCGGGCCTCGTTCCTGCCATTGTCGACGTCGACAGCTTCGCGCTTGGAAATCAGTTCGAGGTGAACTTCCCCGACGACTCCCGCGACGCCGTGGCGCTCATCGACATCGGCGCCTCGATCATGAAGACCAATGTCGTCCGCGGCGGCTCGACGATCTTCGCGCGCGACATTCCGTTCGGCGGCAACAACTACACGCAGGCGATCTCGCAGCAGCTGCGAATTCCCTTCGAGCAGGCGGAGTCCGCCAAGCTCGGCCGTGACGTCGGGGTGAGCTGGGAATCGATCGTGCCGGCCCTGGAAGCGGTATCGCGTGAGCTGACGCTCGAAGTGCAGCGCACCTTCGACTATTTCGCCTCCACTGCCGAGCCGGAACGCATCGTGAAGATCGTCCTCGCGGGCGGCTGCGCACAGCTTCCCGGTCTCAACGATTACCTGTCCTCGAACTGGGGTATCCCGGTCGAGCTCGCACGACCATTTCAGCGCATCGAAGTGGATTCGGCGCTCGCCGAGGACGTGAACGCCGCGGGGCCGTCGCTGGCCGTCGCCGTCGGCCTCGGCCTGCGGCGACCGGGAGACAAAGGGCAATGATCCGGATCAATCTCGCGCCCGAGCGCGGACGCCGGCGGCGAAGCGTCGGACTCGGGCTCAATTTCTCGCTCCCCGCCTTCAACCTCGCCTGGCTGTTCGGCATCGTGTATCTGGCCGCGCTCGTCGGCATCGGTGGGTACTGGTGGACGCTCAAGCTCACGGAGGGCCGGCTCCGGAGCGAGATCGCCGGCGCGAGAAAAGAAATCGAGGTCCTGAAGGTCCAGATCGGCCAGGAAAACAAGATGAAGGAGATGGCGGCCGAGTTGCGCAAGCGCATCGGCGTCATCGAGACGCTGACCAAGGACCAGTCGCGCTCGATCCTTCTCATGGACACCTTTGCGAACGCGGTACCGCCTGACCTCTGGATCACGGCGATGGAGGACAAGAACGCCGCGCTCAAGATCTCCGGCGCTGCCACTTCCTCCGTGGCGGTCTCCAACTTCATGACGAATTTGCGGAACTCCGGCAAGTTCAAGGACATCGATATCGTGGTCTCCCGGCAGGATCTCGCCCGGCCGACACCGCAGGTGACGTTCGAGGTCACCTGCAGATTCGAGGGCTGACGCGATGGCGCTGCCCGCCTTCTTCAATCCCATCGTCAATGCGCCGACGCCGCAGAAGGTCGTCGCCGGCATCATGGGTGTGGCCATCATCGTCGGCGTGTCCTACGTCACGCTTCTGCAGCCGCAGATCACCGTGGTCGACCAGCTGCGCCCGGAGCTGGCGGCGCTCCAGCGCGAGGTGGCGGAGAAGCGCACGATCCTGGCCGACCTGGCGAAGTTCCGCCGGGAAGTGGCCGATCTCGAGGCGCGTCTGAATGTGCTGAAGGATCGCCTGCCGTCCGAGCGCGAGATGCCCGGCCTTTACCGGACGTTGTCCGATGCGGCGGCCGCATCCGGGCTCGGGCTGTCGCTGTTCCAGCCGCGGCCGGTCACGACCCACGAGGTCTACACCGAGATTCCGATCGCAGTCACCGGTGAGGCGGGCTATCACCAGGTCGGCGAGTTTCTCGAAAAGGTCGCGCGCTTTCCGCGGGTCGTCACGGTCACCGAGCTGAAGATGGGCACCGGGCCGCGCCCGCGCGTCCTCGTCAAGGCCGACCTCATTCTGGCCACCTACATGTACCGGCCAATCGGCGCGCCACCGCCGCCGAAGCCTGCAGGAGCGAAATGAGCGCCGATTACCCACGACGATCGACCCGCGCCGTCATGGCGCTCGGGGTGGTGACCATGCTCGGCGGATGCGGCAATCCGCCGGCGCCGCCGCCGGTCGTGGTGACGCCGATACCAGCCCGCCCCGTCGCCGCCGCCCGGCCAGCACCTGTTGCGCCGCCCGCGGTCAATCCTCTCGAGGGCACCGACGACAACATTCCCAAGTATGAAGCCAACGGACGGCGTGATCCCTTCGAGATCTACCAGGTGCGAGGCGGATCGGACGGACTCAGCGTCGCCTCGACGCGTCTCACCGGCATCGTGCGGAATTCCGGAGCAGCTCTCGCTCTTCTCGAAGCGCCCGACGGCATCGGATACATCCTTCGGCCCGGCGACACGCTCGGTGACGGCCGGCTGATGGACATCGGCCTGGACAACGTGGTCTTCGCAGTGGTGGCGAAGCCCGGCGCGCCTATCACGCGGGTCGTACTGAAGTTGGCCAACTAGATCAGGGGGAACGTGTGAGGCATCTCGCGCGGCGAGCGTTGAGCGTCATCATGTTGCTTCTGTTGCCCGTCGGGGAGACGGTCACCGCCCAGACCGGACAAGCCGTCCAGCTCAGCGAGATCAGCGTCAGCACGCAGGAGGACACGGCGACCATCTTCGTGAAGACCTCCGCACCGCCCAAGTACCAGGCGGACCTGATCGACACGCCGACGCGGCTCGTCATCGACTTCGAGGACACCGAGTACACGTGGCGCACGACCCCGCTCAAGCTCTCCCCGGCGCCTCTCAAGCAGCTCCGCGGCAGTCAGTACAAGAAAGGCACCGCGCGCGTCGTCGTCGAGTTCACGCGCAAGGTCGGCTATGCCATCCGCGAGGACGACCACGGCCTGTCGATCGTCATCCCGACGGGCGCGGTGACGCCAGCGGCGAAGCCGGCGACCAAGCCGGATGCGGCCGTCACCCCCGTGGCCTCCAAGACGCCCGCCAAGCCCGAAACCGGCGCGATCATGGCCGAAGAAAAACCCTCGGCGGAGGAGAGCGTTGCCGCGGCGCCGAAGGTGGTTGACGCACCGAAAGTTGTTGCTCCGCCGGCACCAAAGCCGCCCGACTCGCCGAAGGTGGCCGAGGCGCCGAAGACGGCTCAAGCGCCGAAGCCGGTCATGAGCACGACCGCCGCGACGCCGGCTCCGCGGGTGAAGATGGTGCAGGCGCCGCGTCCGGCCGCCCCCGCCACACCGCCGTCTACCCCTGCCCCGGCCGCGCCGGTCGTGCGCGCGCCCGCCGGAGGCGGTCGTCTCATCTCGCTGGACTTCAAGGACGCTGACGTGGTGAACCTGCTCCGGATCCTGGCCGCCGAGAGCGGCCGCAACATCGTCATCGGCGACGACGTCCGGGGCAAGATGTCGATCTCCCTCCGGAACGTGCCATGGACGCTGGCACTCGACACGGTCATGGAGGCTCGCGGCCTCGTCAAGACCGAGCGCGAGAACGTCATCCGCATCGCGACCGCGGAGCAGCTCACGAAGGAGCGCGAAGCTCGCGCGCGCGTGGAAGAGGCAAAGCTGAAGGCGGAGGCCGACGTTCGCACCAAGCTGGCGGAGGCGCTGGTCAAGGAGCAGGAGGCTCAGGCCAAGAAATTCGCCGCTGAGCTCGCCGCCGCCGAGGCAGTCGCTCGCGGTCCGCTGCGGGAAGAGACGATCCGCCTCTCGTACGCCGATCCGGAGGACGTCGCCAAGACATTGCAGGGCATCCTGGGCATTCCGGAGGGCGGCCTTCCGGCGCCCGGCGCGCCTGGTGGACCTCCCTTGATCCCGGCGCCGCCGTTCTCGCAGCTGTACGGCCCGGACGCTGGCAAGGCTCCGGTGCCGACGGCGCTGACGCCGAACGCGGAGGTCCTCTCGAAAGGCATCACGATCCGCGCGCACAAGCCCACGAATTCGATTTTCATCCGCCACTACGCGAACGATCTGGAGCGCATCAAGAAGCTGATCCGGGAAAGCCTCGACATCCCGCTGCCACAGGTGAAGATCGAGGCGCGCATGGAAGTGCTCGACCGACGCGACCTCTTCGCGATCGGCGTCCAGTGGGGCGGCGGCGGGGTCCTGAACCAGAACTCCCAGGCGACCCTCGTCGGCCGCGGCTTCACCTCGGCACCGGTGACCAACCCGTCGTTCACGGGCATCGCCCCCACGGGCGTCGGGACGACCGCCAACACGAACTTGAGCCTTGCCAACGCCATCCCTGTGAGCGCATCGACGGGACTGGCGAGCGGCGGTAATATCGTCAATATCCCGATCGGTGACGTGCTCGCGGGAGCGACCGGCGCCGGAGGCATCGCGTTCGGTATCATCGGCAGCCGGCTCAATCTGGATCTGGCCCTCGAAGCGCTCCGCTCGCAGTCGAAGACTCGGACGCTGGCCCGGCCGGAGATCGTCACGGTCGAGAACAACAAGGCGATCATGTCGCTCGGTGAGGAGATTCCGTACGCGACGGTCAGCTCGGCAGGCACGCAGATTCAGTTCAAGGAGGCGGTGTTGCGACTCGAGGTGACGCCCACCGTCATCCGCGAGGCTGACCAGAACAAGATCAAGATGATGGTCATCGTCGAGAACAATTCGCGCGGCGACGTGGTGAACTTCGGCGCCAGTCTTGGCAGCCCACCCGCCATCAACAAGAAGCGCGCGGAAACGCAAGTGCTGATCAAGGAGGGCGAGCGGCTCGTCATCGGCGGCGTGACCAACTCGACCTTCATCGAGACCGAGCGGAAGATTCCGCTGTTCGGTGACATTCCGTTCTTCGGCTGGCTGTTCAAATCCCGCTCGAACGACGACAAGACCAGCGAGCTCGTCGTCTTCATCACACCCTCGCTGCTGCGCACGTCGGGGGCCACCCGTACCTCGTCCGCGCCGACGGCCCGTTAGCGCCGGCGCGTAGCATGGGTGGAGTCTTTCGCTTCCTCACCGCGGGCGAATCCCACGGTGAGGCGCTGACGGCCGTCGTCGACGGTGTCCCGGCGGGCCTGGCGCTCACCGAGGCCGACATCGACACCGACCTGGCGCGCCGGCAGCGTGGCTACGGCCGGGGCGGGCGCATGAAAATCGAGCGTGATCGCGTCCACATCGTCTCCGGAGTTCGCTGGGGATCGACGCTCGGCTCCCCCATCACGCTCACCATCGCCAATCGCGACTGGGAGAACTGGAAGGGGACGATGGGCGTGGCTGCTCCGGACGAGGGCGTCGCTCGCAAGGAGGTGACGCGGCCGCGGCCGGGCCATGCGGACCTCGCGGGCGCCATGAAGTACGGCCATCGCGACGTCCGCAACGTGCTGGAGCGGTCGAGCGCGCGGGAGACGACCGCGCGGGTGGCGGTGGCCGGCGTGGCGCGGCGGCTGCTGGCCGAGTTCGGGATCACGATCCTCAGCCACGTCACCGAGATCGGGGGCCTGCACATCGGAGACCTCGACCTGCCGTGGGACGAGATTCAGCGGCGCGCCGAGACATCCGAGGTGCGATGCGCGGATGCCGCCACCGAGAAGGCGATCATCGCCGCCATCGACACCGCCAAGGAGAAGGGCGACACGCTGGGCGGTGTCTTCGAGACGGTGGCGCTCGGGTGCCCGGTCGGCCTCGGCTCCTACGTGCAGTGGGATCGTCGGCTCGATGGACGCCTCGCCCAGGCCTTCTGCTCGATCCAGGCCATCAAGGGATGTGAGTTCGGCATGGGCTTCGAGACGGCGCGACGGCCGGGCTCCGGCGTGCACGACGAGATCGTCTTCGAGGCGGCTCAGGGCTTCAACCGCTCCTCGAACAACGCCGGTGGTCTCGAGGGCGGCGTGACCAATGGGCAGCCCGTCATCGTCCGAGCGGCGATGAAGCCGCTGTCGACGCTCCGCACGCCACTGAAATCGGTCGATCTCGCCACGAAGCAGGCCGTCGAGGCCGTCGTCGAGCGCAGCGACGTCTGCGCCGTGCCGGCCGCCGGCATCGTGGGGGAAGCCATGATGGCCATCGTGCTGGCCGACGCGTTTCTGGAAAAGTTCGGCGGCGACGGCCTCGAGGAGGTCCGCCGGAACTACCGCGCGTATCAGGAGAGCCTCCGCCGCTGGTAGCGGCTGGGGGCCCGACCTCCGTGGTCATTCCCGTGAGTCTCGGCGCGCGGTCGTACACCATCGTCGTCGAGCCCGGTGTCTTGAACGCCGTCGGATCGCGCTTGCGTGGGATCGCCGTGGGCTCCCGCGCGGTCGTGGTGAGTGACGCAACCGTCATGCGCCTGCACGGCGCGGGAGTAGTCAAGAGCCTCGAAACGGCCGGCTTCACGGTGACGATCGTCGAAGTTCCCGAAGGGGAAGCGGCCAAGACGCTTCGCGTCGCGGAGCGATGCTGGGACCACCTGCTGACAGCGGGACTCGACCGCACGTCGACGGTGCTGGCGCTCGGCGGCGGCGCCGTCGGCGACGCGGCGGGCTTCGTCGCGGCCTCGTACATGCGGGGGATCAACTTCGTCCAGCTGCCCACCACGGTGCTGGCCCAGGTGGACGCCTCCATCGGCGGCAAGACGGCCCTCGACCACCCGAAGGCGAAGAACCTCATCGGCGCATTCCACCAGCCACGCCTGGTGCTCGTCGATCCGGCCGTCGTCCAGAGTCTGCCTGATCGCGAGTTCCGCTCGGGGCTGGCCGAAATCGTCAAGCACGGGATCGTCCTGGACGCGGACTATCTCGAGGACGTCGAGCGCTCGGCGCCAGCGCTCCTGCGGCGTGACCTCGACACGCTCGCACGAATCATCGGTGGCTCGTGCCGTCTCAAGGCGAGTGTCATCGAGCGCGACCCGGAGGAGAAGAGCGAGCTACGCTTCGCGCTGAACGCCGGTCACACGATCGGTCACGCGCTCGAAGCCCTCACCGGCTTCGCGCGCTGGACGCATGGCGAAGCGGTAGCGCTCGGCCTCGTCGCCGAAGCGTACCTCGCCGAGCGCATCGGCATGGCGGTGATGGACACCACCCGCCGGCAGGAAGCCGTACTGGCCGCGGTTGGCCTGCCCGTCCGCGCCGCGGACGTCGATGCGGCTGCCGTGCTCGACGCGATCACCCGCGACAAGAAGGCCCGGGACGGTCGGGTCCCGTTCGTGCTCGCGCCCGCCATCGGCAGCTTCCGCGTCGTGTACGACATCGCAGCTGGCGACGTGCGCCAGGCCGTGGCCGCCCTCGGACGCCGGGAGACGCGTTGACAACCGAAGCGGCGGCTCCGTATAACAGAGTCTCGATGCCGGTGGACGACGTCGCGATGGCAGCCACCATCCGTCGGCAGGAAGAGCGGCTGGCGAAAGATCCCACGTCGCTGGCCTTTGCCCAGCTCGCCGATCTCTACCGAAAGGCCGGCCGATCGTCCGACGCGATCGCCACCTGCCGGGCGGGGCTACAGCGGTACCCGCATTACACGACGGCGCGCCTCATTCTCGCCAAGACGCTGTTGGCCGAGACCGACCCGGGTGCGGCGCTCACCGAGATCGAGGCCATTCTCCAGGTGAGTCCGAAGGACGTACAATGCCATCGGCTCGCCGCCGAAGCGCACCGGCGGCTGGGACAACTCGATGCTGCCGTCCGGGCGCTCGAAAGTGCGGTGGCGCTGGATCCCGGAGATCGGGAATCACGGGCACTGCTCACGGTGTTGCGAGCCGACGCCGGCGTCGGGGAGGCGGCAGGGGTGGCGCGATTGCTCTCCGACGACACGTTCGTCACCGCGGCCTTTGGCAGTCTGTGCCTCGACCAGGGTCTCGCCGACGAAGCGGCGCTGATCTTCACCCGGCTGCTGCGGCGGGATCCCGACAACACGGATGCGCGCGACCGGCTGGAGACGGCGCTGCGCGCGCGCTCACGACGGAAAGGCTGAGAAGGTTTCATGGTGGTCTCAACCGCGGAATTCAAGAAGGGCTTGCGCATCGTCTTCGACGGCCAGCCGTACGCTATCGTCGACTTCCAGCACGTCAAGCCCGGCAAGGGCGGCGCGTTCGTCCGCACGAAGCTCAAGCACATGCGGCTCGGCAAGGTGATCGACAATACGTTTCGATCGGGTGAGAAGGTCGACCTCGTCGAGTACGACGAGAAGCATATGCAGTTTCTCTACAAGGACGATCGGTACCACTTCATGGATACCGAGTCCTACGAGCAGGTGTCCCTCTCGGCGGACGAGGTCGGGGACGCGCGTGAATATCTGAAGGAGAACACCGAGGTCGACGTTCTCTACATCGACGGCTCGCCGACCACGGTGGAGCTCCCCAATTTCGTCGAGCTGGCCATCGCGCGCACGGATCCCGGCGTGCGGGGCGACACAGCGCAGGGCGGCACCAAGCCCGCCACTCTCGAGACGGGCGCGGTGGTCCAGGTGCCGCTGTTCCTCAACGAAGGGGACATCGTCAAGGTCGACACCCGGACCGGGGAGTATCTCGGCCGCGTCGCGGCGGCCGGCTGATGGCGAAGAACGTCGCCGCCGCGGCCGCCTCCGGTGACGATCGGCTGCTCGACCTCGCGCGGCGACTGGCCGCCGTCGTCAACGAGCTCGGGCTCTCGGAGATCGAGGTGGAGTCCGCCGGGGTGAAGCTTCGGGTCCAGCGCGCGGCCCCGCTGGCGGCGGCGCCGGTGGCGGTGGCGTTGCCGGGCCCCGCGCCGGTGACCAGCGAGCGTCCGATCGTGGCCGACGCCGTGCCGCTCACGGCGTCGATCAGCATCGAGGCGCCGATGGTGGGGACCTTCTATCGGGCGTCCTCCCCGACAGCCGAGCCGTACGTGCGCGAGGGTGACATGGTCAAGGAAGGTCAGATCCTCTGCATCATCGAAGCCATGAAACTGATGAACGAGATCGAATCGAAGGCGGCCGGTCGCGTCGCCAAGATTCTGGTGGAGAATGGCCAGCCCGTGGAGTACGGGCAGCCGCTGTTCCTGCTCGAGCCTCAGCGCTGAGCACCGCCGTGGTGGACGCCCTTCGCCCGCGACGGCGCTGAATGTTCCACAAGATCCTCATCGCCAACCGGGGCGAGATCGCGCTGCGGATCATCCGCACGTGCCGCGAGATGGGCATCCGCACCGTCATCGCTCACTCGAAAGCCGACGCGGAGTCGCTTCCCGTCAGGACGGCGGACGAATCGATCTGCGTGGGACCGAACGATGCGCGATCGAGCTATCTCAACATGCCGTCCATCATCTCGGCCGCGGTCGTCACCGACAGCGAGGCGATTCATCCCGGCTACGGATTCCTCGCCGAGAACCCCGCCTTTGCCGAGATCTGCCGGTCCTGCGGCCTGACCTTCATCGGACCGAGCCCGGAGGCCATCCGCCTCATGGGTGACAAGGCGCAAGCGCGCGTGATCGCCAAGCAGGCGGGCGTCCCCGTCGTGCCAGGTAGCGAGCATCCGCTGAAGGACGAGACGGAGGCGCTCGAGATCGCCGATGCCGCCGGCTACCCGGTGATGTTCAAGGCCTCGGCCGGCGGCGGCGGCCGTGGGATGCGCATCGTGCGATCCCGCGAAGAGGCGCCGCAGGCATTTGCGGCCTGCCAGGCGGAAGCCGGCGCCGCCTTCGGCTCCTCGGAGATCTACTGCGAGAAGTATGTCGAGCGCGCGCGTCACGTCGAGGTGCAGGTCCTCGGCGATCGCAACGGCATGCGTGTGCATCTCGGCGAGCGCGATTGCTCGGTCCAGCGCCGCCACCAGAAGCTCATCGAGGAGTCCCCTGCTCCCTCGCTGTCGGCCGAAACGCGGACCGGCTTGCACAAGGCCGGGCTGCTCGCCGCCGCAGCCGTCAACTACTCCAGCACGGGCACCGTCGAATTCCTCGTCGACCCGGAGGGCCGGTTCTACTTCATCGAGATGAATACGCGCATCCAGGTCGAGCATCCGGTCACCGAGATGATCACCGGCATCGATCTGATCCGAGAGCAGATCCGGATCGCTGCCGGCGAGCCGCTCGGCTACCGTCAGGACGCCGTGCGATTCGACGGTCACGCCATCGAGTGTCGCGTCAACGCGGAGGATCCGGAGACGTTCACTCCGAGTGCGGGGCGCGTCACCGGCTGGTTGCCGCCCGGGGGCTACGGCGTGCGCGTGGACAGCCACCTGATGGCGCCGTATGCGGTACCGCCCTTCTACGACTCGTTGCTCGGCAAGATCATCGTGCACGGGCGCGATCGCGAGGAGGCCGTGGCCCGCATGCGGCGCGCGCTCGCGGAGACGGTCGTGGAGGGGGTGAAGACGACCATCCCGTTCCATCTGCGCCTTCTGACGCACCCCGCCTTCCTCGCCGGTGAGTTCACCAGCGCCGATTCCACCCGCCTCGCCGGCTGATGGATCCGACCCTGTATGTGCTCCTCGACCGCGCGGCCACGCGCGGTCGGAGCCTCGACGACGTGCTGGCCGCGGTGATCGACGGCGGCTGTCGCATGGTGCAGCTCCGCGACAAGGACGCGCCGTCCGGCCGCCTGCTGCCGCTGGCCGAGCGGCTGATGGCCTGTGCCCGGCGGGCCGGCGTGAAGTTCATCGTCAATGACCGCGTCGATCTCGCGGTCGCGCTGGGGGCCGATGGCGTCCACCTGGGGCAGGACGATCTTCCAGCCCGTCTGGCGCGACCGCTGCTGCGTCCCGGCATGCTCCTCGGCGTGTCGACCCACGACGTGGCCCAGGCGCACGCCGCCCGGGATGCCGGCGCCGACTACATCGCGGTGGGCGCCATGTTCGCCACCACCACGAAGCGCGACTTCCAGCTCGTCGGGCCCGGACTCGTGCGGAAACTTCGCGCCGACATCCGAGTTCCCCTGGTGGGGATCGGGGGCATCACCCACGACAATGTGGCCGACGTGATCCGCGCCGGGGCGGACGGCGTCGCGGTCATCTCCGCCGTCTGCGGAGCGCCGGACCCTGCCGCCGCCACGCGGCGGTTTCTCGACATCATCCGAGACGCGCGGCCGTCTTGACCACGGAGACGCGGTCGCTATAATGGCGGCGCGCAACTCCCCGATTCGACACGCCCAAGGAGGGAGCACTTCATGAAAGCGACTATCACCCGCAGCGTCCTCACTGTGTGCGCGACGCTGGCCGTCGCTCTGCTGCCGTTCGGGTCCGGGCTCGACGCCCAGGGTAAGGGCACGATCAAGATCGCGACCCAGAGCCCGCTCAGCGGCGGCCAGGCTGCACTGGGTGAAGGCATCAAGCTGGGAACGCAGCTGGCGGTCGAGAAGTACAAGGGGCCCCTCGAGAAAATGGGCTTCAAGGTCGAGGTCGTTCCGTTCGACGATCAGGCGAAGCCTGACGTCGGCGTCGCCAACGCCCGGAACATCATCGCCGACAAGGACATCGTCGCCGTCATCGGCCACCTGAACTCCGGCGTGGCGATCCCGTCCTCCGACGTGTACAAGGAAGTCACGCTCGCGATGATCTCGCCGGCGAACACGAATCCCACCGTGACCGATCGCAACTATCCCAACGTCAATCGCGTGTGCGGACGCGACGACGTTCAGGGCGTGGTGGGCTCCGAGTTCGCCGCCGGCCAGAAGATGAAGTCCGTGTACATCGTGCACGACAAGACGACGTACGGCCAGGGCGTGGCCGAATTCTTCCGCGATGACGCCAAGAAAAAGGGCATCGACGTGCAGGGCTTCGAGGGCACCGAGGAGAAGTCGAACTTCGATCCGATCCTGACGCCGATCCGTGCCAAGAACCCGGCCATGGTCTACTTCGGCGGCATCTACGACCAGGGCGCGCCGTTCTTCAAACAGGCGCGGGAGAAGGGCATCAAGGCGAAGTTCATGGGTCCGGACGGCATGGACTCCTCCGACCTCACGAAGATCGCCGGCAAGGCGGTCGTCGGCATGTACTACACCTCCGCGGCCGGGCCCGCGTCCGCGCTGCCGAAGGCCAAGGGGTTCGTCGACGAGTACAAGAAGAAGTTCGGGAAGAACCCCGAGCCCTACGCGGCGGAGGCCTATGACGCCGCCGCCATCGCGCTCAAGGCCGTCGAAGCGGCCGCCAAGGGTGGTAAGGCGCCGGCGCGCGAGGCGGTCTCCGCGGAGGTTCGCAAGGTCAAGTACAACGGCATCACCGGCGACATCGACTTCGATGGCAAGGGTGACCGCAAAAAGGCCAACTACTTCGTCCTGGAAGTCGTCAGCGACAACCCGGAGAAGTGGGGGGACAACAAGATCGTCAAGCAGCTGACGATCGCCGCCCCGGCCGCGAAAAAGTAGCGATGCGCCGACGGCGGAGCCCTCCCGGGCTCCGCCGTCGCGCACGCCCCGGCTCGCATGGATTTCCAGCTCCTCCTCGCGATCTTTCCTCAGGTCCTGCTCGACGGCATCATCCTCGGCTTCATGTACGCGCTCATCGCCCTCGGCTACACCATGGTGTATGGCGTGCTCGAGTTCATCAACTTCGCCCACTCCGAGATCTTCATCGTGGGCGCCTTCGTCGGCGTCGAGCTGCTGCTCGGGCTCAAGGCCGCCGGGCTGCTGGAGGCCTGGCCGTGGCCGTTGATCCTCCTCGGCGTGCTGCTGGCCGGCATGCTCGCCAGCGGCGCCCTGGCCGTCACCATCGAGCGCGTGGCGTATCGGCCGCTCCGCGCGGCGCCGCGCCTCATTCCGCTGATCTCGGCCATCGGCATGTCCTTTTTCCTGCAAGACGTCATCCGGCTGTTCGAGTCCCTGTGGCGCAACGCCTTCAATCTCGTCTATCCGTCCATGGACCCGCTCAACCGCCGGTTCGAGCTCACCGAGACGATCGACATCTCCATGAAGTCGCTGGTGGTGATCGTGGCCGCGCTCCTGATGCTGTGGGCGCTGCACATGATCGTGAACCGCACGAAGATCGGGACGGCCATCCGCGCGGTCGCGGAGGATCAAGCGGCGGCGAGCCTGATGGGCATCAACGTGAACCGGATCATCTCGCTGACCTTCTTGATCGGTGGCGCCATGGGCGGCGCGGCCGGCGTGCTCTTCGGCGTCCAGTACAGCCTCATCAATCCGTACACCGGCTTCATCCCGGGCCTGAAGGCGTTCACGGCCGCCGTGCTCGGCGGCATCGGCAACATCCCCGGCGCGATGCTGGGCGGGATCGTGCTCGGGCTGCTCGAAGCATTCGCCGCCTCCTACATGTCGCTCCTGACCGGTGGCGCCTTCGGCGCGGAGTACAAGGACATCTTCGCATTCTCGGTGCTGATCCTGATCCTGATCTTCCGGCCCAAGGGCCTGCTCGGCGAGGTCGTGCGGGAGCGCGCGTGATCCACTCGGCGGCGGCGGTGACCTTCGTGGCGCTCTCGGGCGCCGGCGTCGCGCTGTTTCCCCGGTCGATTCTCGTCTTCCTCGTCTTCCAGTCGAGCCTCGTCTTCGTCTACCTGGCCAGGATCCCGAGCTGGCTGCGCTTTGGACTGCTGGCGGCCGCCCTCGGCGTGATGATGCCCGCCATCGGCACGTACAACGGCTACTACCTGGAGGTCGCCACCCAGGTCGGGATCTTCGTGGCGCTCGCGCTGGGGCTGAACATCGTCGTCGGCCTGGCCGGCCTGCTCGATCTGGGCTACGTGGCCTTCTTCGCGGTGGGCGCATACTCGTGGGCGATCTTCGGCTCCCCGCACGGCAACATCCTGTTCGATACGACCATCTTCCCGCTGCCGTCGTGGTGGTTCTATCCGTTCCTCGTGATCGGTCTTCTTGTGGCGGCGGCGACCGGCGTCGTGCTCGGGCTGCCGGTGCTGAGGCTGCGGGGTGACTACCTGGCCATCGTCACCCTCGGCTTCGGCGAGGTGATCCGCGTGCTCGCGAACAACCTCGACAAGCCGATCAACGTCACCAACGGACCGAAGGGCATCACGCCGATCGCGCGGCCGCCGCTGCCGCCGGAGGTCTCCCACGCCGTCGGCTTCTACTTTCTCGTGCTCCTCATCGTGCTCGTGGTCATCCTCGTGAATCGCCGGCTGGAGGATTCCCACATCGGCCGCGCCTGGGAGGCCATCCGCGAGGACCAGCTCGCCGCCCAGGCGATGGGGGTGCCTCTCGTGCGCGCCAAGCTGCTCGCGTTCGCCTGCGGCGCGTCCTTCGCGGGGGTCATGGGTGTCGTGTTCGCCTCCAAGCAGGTCTTCATCAATCCCGAGTCGTTCACGTTCCTCGAGTCGATCGGCGTGCTGGCCATGGTCATCCTGGGCGGAATGGGCTCGATCCCCGGCGCCATCATCGGCGCCACCGTCGTGACCGTGCTGAATCTCCAGGTGCTCAAGGGCCTCTCCCTGTGGCTGAACGAGCTGAAGAACGCCGGTGTCACCGTGCTCGGCTACAACCTCGCCAATCTGCCGACGCAGCTCGAGCCCGCCAAATACGAGCGCATGATCTTCGGGATCATCCTGGTCCTGATGATGATCTTCCGCCCCCAGGGCATCTTCCCCGCCCGGCGCCGGCAGCGGGAGCTCGGCAAGTGACGGAGCTCTTCGCGGCGCAGGGCATCACCAAGCGATTCGGCGGGCTCACCGCGCTCCACGACGTGACGTTCGGCGTCGATACGGGAATCGCCTCGATCATCGGCCCGAACGGCGCGGGCAAGACGACCCTGTTCAACGTCTTCACCGGCCTCTACGCGGCCGACGACGGCCAGGTGACGTTCAAGGGCCAGCCGCTGGTCGGCCTGCGGCCCGACGAGATCACGGCGCTGGGGATCTGCCGCACCTTCCAGAACATCCGGCTCTTCGCCAACATGACCGCTGCTGAGAACGTACTCGTCGGCATGCACTCCCGGGTGCGACTCGGCGTGATGGACGTCCTCGCCCGCAGCGCACGCTTCCGGGACGTCGAGGGGTCACTCTGGCGGCGCGGCGGCGAGCTGCTCGACCGCGTCGGTCTCCGGCCCAAGGCCAACGAGGTGGCGCGCAACCTGCCGTACGGCGATCAGCGACGCCTCGAGCTCGCGCGCGCGCTCGCCGCGGACCCGGCGCTGCTCCTGCTGGACGAGCCGACGGCGGGAATGACGCAGGGCGAGGCCGTCACGCTGATGGCCCTGCTGCGGCAGCTCGTCGCCGACCTCGGCATCGCCATCATCCTGATCGAGCACAACATGCGCGTCGTGATGGAGGTCTCCGACCGAGTGGCCGTGCTCGACCACGGCGAGAAGATCGCCGAAGGGGCGCCGCGCGAGGTACAGGCCAACCCGCGCGTGGTGGAGGCGTACCTCGGGCGGCGGGCGGCGACCCGTGCGGGGTCGTAGGATGCTCCGCCTCGACGCCCTCGACGTCTACTACGGCGAGATCCACGCGCTTCGTGGCGTGGCGCTCGAGGTCCGCGAACGGGAGATCGTCGCGCTGCTCGGCAACAACGGCGCCGGCAAGAGCACCACGCTCAAGACCGTCTCCGGGCTGCTCCGGCCGCGGCGCGGCACCGTGAGCCTCGACGACAGCCTCCTCAATGGCGTGGCCGCCCACGAGATCGTCGCGCGCGGGATCGCGCACGTGCCCGAAGGCCGCCGGATCTTCAATCGCTTGACCGTGCGCGAGAACCTCACGATGGGCGCCTACCTCCGCGACGACGGCGGCGTGGCCGGCGACCTCGATCGCGTCTTCGACCTGTTCCCTCGCCTGAAGGAGCGCATCGCCCAGGTGGCCGGCACGCTGTCCGGCGGTGAGCAGCAGATGCTCGCCATCGGGCGCGCGCTGATGGCGAACCCGCGGCTGCTCTTGCTGGACGAGCCGAGCATGGGCCTGGCACCGGTGCTCGTCGAGCAGATCTTCGCCACCATCGATTCCATCAACCGCCAGGGCACGACCATCCTGCTCGTCGAGCAGAACGCGGCCATGGCGCTCTCGATCGCGCACCGCGGATATGTTCTGGAAACCGGGACCATCGTGCTGAGCGGCTCGGCCGCCGAGCTGGTCGGCAACGCCGACGTGCGGCGCGCCTACCTGGGAGAGTGACGTCATGCGGAACGAGGGAGTGACATTCGAGGAGCACACCATCGGCGGCGTGTACCGGACGCTCGCCCGCACGGTGTCGGAGACCGACATCGTGAACTTCGTGAACCTCTGCGGCTTCAACGAGCCGCTCTTCTACGACATGGAGTACGTGAAGCACGCGTCGGTCTTCGGTCGGCGCGCGGCACCCGGCGCCCTCACCTTCGCGCTGTCCGAAGGTCTCGTCATGCAGACCGGGCTCATCCACGGCACCGGCATGGCGTGGCTGGGCGGCGAGGTCCGCGTGACGGCGCCCGTGCTCGAGGGCGACACCATCCGCGTTGAGGTGGAAGTACTCGACAAGCGGGAGACGAAGAAGGCCGATCGCGGCATCGTCACCTACCATCACCGGGTGCTGAACCAGCGCGACGAGGTCGTCCTGGAGCTGAAGATTCAGCGGATGATCCGCCGCAAGGCCGGCCCATGAGCGCCACCGGCCGCATCGTCCAGATCAGCATCTCCGCGGGCGGCGTGCCGAAGCGGCCCATCGATACGGCCCACGTCGCGCACGACGGCCTCGAGGGCGACGCCCATCGCGACCGCGAGCACCACGGGGGGCCCGAGCGCGCCGTCTGCGTGTACTCCATGGAGGCGATTCGCGCGCTCACTGCCGAGGGGCACGCGATCGCCCCGGGGACGCTCGGTGAAAACGTCACCGTCGAAGGCCTGGACTGGCCGCGCGTCCAGCCAGGAGCTCGCTTGTCGCTCGGCGAGGCCGTGCTCCTCGAGGTCACGCGCTATACGAGCCCCTGCTTCAACATCAAGGCGGCCTTCGTGGGTGGCGAGTTCTCCCGTGTCTCCCAGAAGCGCCACCCGGGCTGGAGTCGCGTCTACACGCGCGTGCTGCGCGAGGGCACGATCCGTACCGGCGACCCGGCCCGGCTCGTCTCCGCCTGAGGCTCAGCGCGGGCCAGGGCTCTCGCGCATCTCGAGCACGAGCGCCTGCAGCACCAGCTGGAACCCCACGATGAACGGCAAGACGCTGAGCATGACGGTTCCCGTCGACGCGAATCGATTCAGTCGCCACGACTGGAACCACGTGTAGCCGCCGAGGAGCACACCGAACAGGAGCAGCGGCAGGCCGGCCAGCATGAACAGCGCGATGGGCGAGAAGTCGCGCAGCACGTACTTCCGGTAAAAGCGCGACCAGTATCCCCGGAACAGGTGGAACGGGAACGACAGGAGCACCCGACCGATGCTCATCGAAGATCGCTCGTCGCCGTATCGTGACGGCATCGGCACGTCGGCGACGGGCACGTTGAACACGTTCAGGTTGATCAGCATGTCGTTCTCGAAGAACCAGCGTCGCGAGAGCCGTTCGAGCTCCAGCAGCCGAAGCGCGGGGGACGCGATGGCGAGGTAGCCATTCTGGGGATCGAAGACGTGCCAGTACCCCGAGGCCAGCTTGGTCAGGAACGTCAGGGTGAAGTTGCCGACCAGGCGGTGCCGTGGCATCACCGACAGCTCACGGGCGAAGAGAAAGCGATTGCCTTTCGTGTAGCCGCACCGTCCCTCCACGATTGGATCGAGCAGCCGGTCGAGCATCGCCGGATCCATCTGGCCATCGCCGTCCATCTTCACGACGATGCCGTCGCCATCGAGCAGCGCGTCGCGGAACCCGGTGACCATCGCTGCGCCCACGCCCTGATTCGCGTCGTGGCGCAGGACGCGTAGTCGGCGGTCGGAGACCGCGACGGCGATCTCGACGGTGCCGTCACGGCTGCCGTCGTCGACGACGGTGACGGCATCGACGTAGTCCGGGATGGCCTTCAGCACGGCCCCGATGCGATCGGCGACGTTGTAGGCAGGGATCACGACGTGGATGCGCGTCTCACGATACACGCTGGGCTCCTCCGTCGGGCTTGCGCCCACAGAACAGCATCATCTCGGTGCGCCGTGGACGATGCCACGGAAGCTCCTCCAGCCCCGCCAGCACGAGCGCGGGGGCCATCATGAGCGCCGCCGCGCAGCGACGGGCCACGCCACTCAGCGACGCCTGCCGTCCGTACGAGACCGTCGTCGCGGCCGACGGCAGCAGCGACAGCACCAGCCCACCGGCGCGCTCCGCCAGCGGCGCCGGTGCGCTGCCCACCTCGGCGAAGCCGGCCCGCCGAAGCAGTCCGACCGTTCCCTCGAACGACGGGATCGAGACGTGCCGCGGCGCCTCGGTCACCGCGCCCCATGACGCACCCAGGAGCCGGGCGTATGGGCTGTCGACGACGGGCACCCCCGCCACGACCCATCCGCCGGGGCGGAGCACCTCATACGCGCGCGCCACGACGGCCGCCGGGTCGAGGATGTGCTCGACCACGTTCATCATGACGACGGCGTCGTACCGATCGTGCTCGAGTGAAAGCGTTTCCACACGTCCCTCACGGATGGCGAGACCGTAGCGCTCGCGACCTTGGGTGGCGTCGGCGGCGGAGAGCTCCACGCCCTCGACGTCGTAGCCGGCGTCACGGAGTTGCGCCAGAAGCAGGCCGGGGCCGCAGCCGATTTCGAGCACCCGCCCTTGGCGCAGCCCCGTGAGCCGGCGGAACAGCGTCACTCGCCGTCGATACGTCGGCTCGTAGAACAGCCGCCACTCGAGCGCCGCGAGTGTCGCGCGCAGCCCCGACCGTTCGCCGTCGGCGCGATTGAACGTGTACCGCGCGGGGTAGAGCGCCGCCACATCCTCTGCCGCCGGCGGCGCGTCGAGCGTGGCCGAGCCACAGGCGTGGCAGCGCAGGAAGCGGTACTCACCGTCGGCGACGCCGTACCGATCGCGGATGCCCTCGTACAGCGCGCCGAGGCTCGTCGAGCCGCAGATGAGGCAGCGCATCAGTCCTTCAGTGCCAGCTCGCGCAGAGCGAGGCGATGGGGTCGGACGGCGCGTCGCCACTCGTTCGCGGTGAGCCGTCGCAGTTTCCGTTGACGCCACCGCCGCGCCAGCATGCGCGGCGCGAGCACGAGAGCAGACCCCCACGCCCGGAGCAGCAGCGCCAGTATGACGAGCGGCGACGCGCGCTCCGCCAGCCGCGCCGCCGCACCGCGATGGGTGGCCGCCCCCCACGCCTGCAGTCCGTAGCGCGCGAGCGTGTACGGCAGGCTGGTCACGATCGCGCCGAAGGGGAAGCACTTGAGCAGGACGAAGCAGCGGTTGCGCTCGACGTGAAAGGCCTTGAACGTCGAGTACGGCGCGCTCGACCGCGAGTATGCATGGTGCACGATGGCGTCTGGCGCATAGCGACACCGCCAGCCCGCGAGTCGGCCACGCAGCCCGAGGTCGGCGTCCTCGCAGTACGCGAAGAAGTCTTCGTCGAAGAGCCCGATCTCGTCCAGCATCGCCCGGCGGTACAGCGCGGCGCAGCCGCTCGGAACGAGCGCGTCCTCCCCGCGCGCATACGCGTCGCCGTCCGGCTCGAGCCGGCCGCGGCCGCGTCCGATCCCGTCCGCGGACAGGAGCAAGCCGGCGCTGTCGATGAGCTTGTGAGCGTCGAGGACCAGGATCTTCGAGGCGCACATGCCGACGGCGGGGTCGGCCTCCGCCGCCCGGACCAGCGCTCTCACCCAGTCCGCCTCGGCCACGGCGTCGTTGTTGAGCAGCGCCACGTACGCGCCCTTGGCGGCGCGGATTCCGAGGTTGTTGCCGCCGGCGAAGCCCAGGTTCACCGGGCTCTCGATGAGGGTGATCCGGGATCCGTACCGCGAGCGGAGCAGCTCGAGTGAGCCGTCACGCGAGCCGTTGTCGACGACGATGACCTCGAGCGCCGGCCACGTCTGGCTCAGCAGCGAGGTCAGGCATGCGTCGACGCAGGCGAGACCGTTCCAGTTCACGACGATGGCGGAGACCAGCGGCTGTGCGGCAGCCGGCGCTCGCATCGGCGCTACCGCGGCGCCCCGGCGCGGCCGGCGAGCCGTTGGCGGACCTGCCACGCCGCATAGCTCCGTGGCTCCAGCCGCACGAAGGTGCCGAAGTGGCGCCGCGCGGCGGCCAGATCGCCGCGGCGCTCGTCGAGCAGCGCGAGACCATAGTGAGCCGAGGCCAGGCGGGGATCCACCTCGAGGGCCGCGTGTTGGGCCATGGCCGCCTCGTCGAAGCGTCCGCTCTGCGCATATGCATACGCGAGACCGCTGCGGGCGCGCGCATCGCGCGGATCGAGCGTGAGAGCGGCCGCGAACTCCCGTGCCGCGTCGTCGGCGCGCTGCGACCGGAGCAGCGCTCGCCCACGCGCGGCATGCTCCCGCGCGCGGCTGCGCATCTGCGCCGCCGCATACACGGCCATCACTTCTCGAACGGAATCCGTGTCACCCTGTCGGCGATGCGCCTCGAGCAGCGTCGGGTACACGGCGAGCAGGGCGGGATCACGCCGGCGCGCGCGCTCGAGGTAACGGATGGCGTCTCCGTTTCGGCCGGCGGTCAGAGCGACCACACCGGCGTACGACGCCACTGTCGCATCGTCGGTTTCGGACAGGAGTCGGTCGTAGGCGGCCAGCGCAGCCACGAGGTCGTTCTTGCCGCCGGCGGCGAGCGCCATGCCCTGCAGCGCGGAGAGCCGACCCGGCCCCTCGTGAACGGCGCCGAACCGAACGAGGGCGGCATCCCAGTCCCGCCGGTGGAGCGCCAGCGCGCCGGCCAGCGTTCGGGCCATGCCGGACCCGGTCTCGCGCTCGTTGCGGGCGACCTCGGCCGCGATGGCGTCCCCGGGCGCCCCGCCCCCGAGCGCGCGCGCCAGCGCGGCGGCACCGTTCGCCGGCCGCAAGTGACGATACTCGTCGCGCACGGCGACCGCACCGAAGGGACCGGCCCGCCGCAAGTACACGAGCGCGACATCGTCCCAGTACACGAGCGCCCACGCCGGAGAATTCAGGCCGGCGTCGACGCCGGGCGCGACCTCCTCCAGCGGCTCGCCCGCGAAGCTCGCATAGTCCATGATCGCGGCCTCGAAGCCGTACGAGGCGTGGAGTCGTGCGAGGTGGGCGGGATACGCGCGCGCGAAGTGAATCTCCTCGACCAGCTCGGGGGGGACCCACGCGCGGCCGTCGATGATCGGCGCGCGCCGGGGGAAGTCTCGCCACGCGATGTACCCGCCGAAATGGAACGCGTTGAACACGCGGCCGCTCACACCCACTCGGTCCAAATACGCGAGCGCGCCTTCCGGAACACTGCGCGCATCGACGGCAAGCCCGGGTCGTCGCTCGCTGGCCGCGAGCGGACCGATGTTGGCGATGGCGAGCGTGACGGCGACGATGACGCCGAGCGCCGCCCCGGTCACCACCGTGGTCAGCGGGCGGCGCCAGCGCCGGCACGGCGCCGTGCCCAGCACGTGCATCGCCCCGCGGACCGCCAGCGGAGCCACCACCAGCGGAAAGAGGAACACGAAGCGCGTCCCGGACACAGCGAGCCATGCGAACGGCGCGGCCAGCAACACCGCCCCGATCGGCGCCCGGCGAATGGTCAGAATCAGCGTGGCGACCAGCAGCACGCCCAGCGCGAGCGCGATGGGATGCTCGCCGAGCCGCGGGGGCTGCAGCTCAGTCACCTCGTGCGTGAACCATTCCGAGCCGGCCAGCCTGAGGGGCAGCGTGATCGCGTCCCAGCCATAGGGGTTGAGCAGCGAGGCGGCGATGACCCCGCCGCCGACGGCCGCCAGCACGCGGAGCTGCCCGAGCGTCTGGGCCGCCGCCGGATCACCGTGGCGCCGTGCGAGCACCCAGCGCACGAGGCCGGCGCCCACGGCCGCGGCAAACGGCCCTCCGGCAACGATCACACTCGGATGAACGTTGGCCCAGACGACGGCCATCGGAACGAGCAGGTAGAGCGCGCGTCGCCGAGCGCCGATGATGAAGGCGTCCAGCGCGTACACGGTGGCCGCGACGAAGACCATCAAGACGACGTCCGGTCGCTCGACGAAGCGGTACCGCATCGCGAGCAACGCGGCCAGCACGACCGCCACGGCCAGGACATCGTGGAGACCGTCGTCAGCCGCGAGCTCGTCCGGCGCAAGGATGGCGGTACGCCACAGCAGCGCGGCGGTGACGGCGAGCAGCGAGGCTTTGAAGACGACCACCGCGCCGAGCCCGCCAAGGCTGTAGACGCCGTACAGCGCCACGCCGAACAGCCACTCCGTGTTGTAGTACGGCATCGCCGCGCTCGGAAACGTGAAGGGCTCGTGAGCCGGAAATCCGCGCGTCGCCACCAGCGCGCGTCCGTGCGCGAGATGCGTCCAGACGTCGGAGTCGCTGATCTGTCGGAGACCGAGCAGGAAGGCGCCGGCAACGACGGCCGCCTCACCGAGCCGGGGACGTCTCAGGACCAGGCGGGTGCGATCAGGCGCGCGGCGCGTCGCCGAGCGCGACGACGACCAGAGAGCCGCGGGCCGCCGTCGGTTGAACGCCTCGACCGTACGCGGCGACCTCGTGGACCAGCCAGCCGACGCACGGGGTGGCCTCGTCAATCTGACTGCGCATGGCCGCCCACTCGGTGCGCGCGGCCTCGCCGAGCATTGCATGACGCTCGGCGCTTTCGATGATCAGGACGAGCTTGGCTGGCCGGCCATCCAGCCGCTTCACGGCCGTCAGCGTCGCGTCCGCGGCGCCGTGGACGAGCGCATCGGTCGACGGCGTGCCGCCGTCGGCACACGTCGCGTCCGTGTAGCCGAGTCCGGTCGAATACGGGGCTTCCACGCAGGCCACGCTCACGAGCGGGGGACGCTCCGGCGTGCCAGCATACAGCGCAGACGACGTCAGAACACCGCACACGGTACGCATCTTAGGCCCCATGAAGTCGCGCCAGGAATCCAGGAACAGCTGTGCCGAGTCTCCCGTCGCCGGACGCGCGAAGGCGATGCCGAGGCCGCGCGGATAGCGCGCGCGGAATGGCCAACCCGACAGAATCAGTCGGGCGGCCGCCTTGCCGGCATCGGCGAGATCGCGTCCCGCGGTGGCCGCAACCCCGCTCGCGGCGCCGTCTGCGTTCGCGACGCAGGCGACGAGCGCGCCTTCCTTCATGGGACCGTCATCCGTCAAAATCGCGGCGGTCGCTCCGCCCGCAATCTGGATCTGTCCGAGGACACCACGCGCCAGCTTGCCGGCGTCGGCCACCGGTGACCCGGCGGTGACGACGAGGGCGAGGTCCGGAGCCGCACCGTGCAGTCGGGACATTGCGATCGAGGCCGCACGAGCGATGGCTTCAGGTCCGGAGCAGCGCGAGGAAAGTCCTAGTCCGATCTCGAGCGTCGAGGGCGTTGGACCGGCGAGTGCCGTGGTCATGGGGCCGGACCAATGCAGCGCGAGTGCCAAAGCGGAAATCCGTGAAAATAGCCACGATACTGCTCGCTGTCGCCGCGCTCGGTGTCAGCCGGACACCAAGGTTCTGACGCGATTCGGCATCTTGTCCCACCGTGGCATCGGAGATCTACGACGGGCGCGCACGCGTGTCGCGCGACGCGGGCGGAGAGCTAGAGGACTCCGTACTCCTTGAGACGGCGATAGATGGTGCGGCGAGAGATTCCGAGCGCCTTCGCGGCGGCTTCCTTGTCGTCCTTGAACACTGCGAGCGCCTTTAGGATCAGCTCGCGTTCGACATCTCCCAGGGCAGGCACCGTGTCGGGCGACGTCACGGGCGGCGCCGCCGCCGCCGCCTTGCTGAGCGTCGGGAGGTCGTTCAGCTGGATCTGATCGCGTGCGCCCATGGCATACGCGCGCTCGATCAAGTTCTCGAGCTCGCGGACGTTGCCCGGAAACGTGTACGCGGTGAGCGCGGCGAGGGCGTCGGGCGCGATGCCGCGCACGTCGCGATGGAATCGCCGGTTGAAAC
>Ga0075431_100000477_pt1 | contig 33256 bp, 21 predicted proteins | sample RhiMetdeltSRZDD5_FD_75297 | JGI IMG/M metagenome (GOLD analysis project Ga0075431, IMG submission 75297) | Populus rhizosphere microbial communities from Tennessee, USA - Rhizosphere MetaG P. deltoides SRZDD5 | ecosystem: Host-associated > Plants > Roots > Rhizosphere > Soil | place: USA... | reverse complement strand
GCCGCGGCTTGCTTGAAGAAGGGGCCGCATTTCTGAAAACTGCGCAGGGTATGCCTGCCGCCGCCGAGACAGCTCGGGAAAGAGCGCTTTGTTTGGAGTATTGTGCAGATATTTCCCTTCAATCCCAGAATTGGATTGAAGCTATTCAGTTCCTTGCGCAAATGAACAAGATCTTGGCAGCAGTACCAACCTGCGTTGACCTCAAAATTGAACTGCATAGAAAGCTCGCAGAATTTTGGATTTGCTATGGAGACCCTCGCCGAGCGCTCCGCCATGCTGAAAAAGGAATGGTCATAGCTAGAAATGGAGGTGAAGGTGAGGACATCCTTTCCCTAGAACGTTCAGAGTTGGAAGCCAAATGGCTTCTGGGTCTCAGCAAATCCCCAATCCCGGATCTTGTGCAATTAGCAAACCTTGCCGATCGGCGGGGATTCAAGTACGAGCTCATCCTGACGGCGGCCCGTATTACATCTCTTGCCGACCGAATGAATCTCCCAGATGTCGCCGCCGAATGGTGGGCCCGCGTCGAATTTCTCGCCAAGTCCTGCGGCGCCGAACCACTGCTTGAACGTTGGCGCAAAGAACGTCAAGAAAAGGGCTACCTGCCTCAGACCTCGCCCGATGGTCTCGACGGTGAACCTGGCCCCAACTCCAGACTCGCCCAGGAACTTCCGCCCGTAGACCTAAGCGCTTACAACATCATCACTCGTTCGCGGCAATTGCACGAGCAGGCCGCCTCGATTGGGCAGGTTGCGTCGACCACTGTCCCCGTGCTCATCCACGGCGAAAGCGGCACGGGTAAGGAGCTCTTCGCCAAGCTCGTGCATGATCTTAGCCCGCGCAAAGGCGAGGCTTTCCTCGCCATCAACTGCGGCGCACTTCCCTCCGAGCTCTTGGAAAGCGAGCTGTTCGGTCATCGAAGGGGGTCGTTTACCGGCGCCATCAGTGATAAACCCGGACTCTTCCGCGCCGCTCACAAGGGCACCCTGTTCCTGGACGAAATCGGCGAAATGAGTGCTCCGGCTCAGACCAAGCTCTTGAGAGTGCTTGAAGCGGGCGAAGTGCGTCGTGTCGGTGACACACAGGTGGAGTTTGTGGATGTCCGCATTGTCGCCGCCACCAATGTCGATCTCGAACGAGAGGTGAAATCCGGCAAGTTCCGTCAGGACCTGTACTACCGCTTGAAGGGACTCGAGGTTTTCCTCCCTCCCTTGCGCGAGCGCATGAGCGACATTCCCCTGCTCGCCGACTACTTTCTTAACCGGGCAAACCAACTCTGCCACAAACAGCTCGTGTTGCCGTTCGAAACGAAGCAATGGCTCATGGGACTGCCTTGGCTTGGCAACGTTCGAGAGTTGCGTCTATCTATCGAACGTGCGGCCGCCCTGGGCCCGCAGATAGGGATGCTCCAGCCCTATCACTTCATGGGGGCGGAGCAGACTCCTTCCAAATCGTCCCTCACCGCGGAGCTCGAAGAGATCGAGCGGTCCCGCGTTCTTCATGCCCTGGATGCTTGCAAAGGGAACAAAGCGGCCGCAGCCAAGCTTCTGGGGATGAGCCGCACGACCCTGGGTGGGAAAATCAAGAGATTGGGGATCGACGACCTGGATTCCAGAGACTGATACCAAGCGCCCCGATTATTAGCTGGGGCCCCAAGCTATTTCGTAGCCGCCACCATCCCCACCCCGTTCAATGTATCCACCACCCGCATCAAATCCCCCGTCCCATAGAAATCCACCGCAATGATATTCGGAATGTGCTTTCGTTCTTTCGCGCACTGCTGCGCCCGCGCCAGCAAGAAATCATAAGCGTTCACGATCGCCGCGTTGGAGGGCAGCGGAGTAGGTGTCGACTCGATCCAGTGATTGATCTGGAACAACGACCCCGTCGTTCCCCCGCGATTCGGTGCGCATGAAAACTCTTCGGGTTTGTGAAACGTATAAGGCGTCTCTTGGATGTTGCCGATCGTAGGCCGCATCCAGGGAAACCCCGGCTTCCCGGATTGTAGGAACACGATCACTCGCTGCCCCGTGATCACCAAATCCCGTAGGGTCGGCCAGGGTGGCGCGGCGCCGCCATAGACCATGTCTTCGAGCTGGCTGTCCTTGAATGCTTTGTCCAGGTCTTCGGGAGACACGTAATCTTCCACCGACAACAGCACGACCTCGTTCGGGTTCTGCACCAGCCAATCCCGCATCGCCTGCAAGGCCGGCACCACCTCATAGGCGCCCAACTCGCAAAAGCCATGGCAGAAGTACATGGCGCGTGCGCCTTCGTTCACCCCGACCAAGCGTTCACGAATGCGCAATGCCGCGGCCACGCCCTCCGGCCCTACCGTCGTCTCGATCATCTGCCGCTGCGACTCCTCCACGTCCAAATCCGTCTTTATTCGCTCCGCCCCCGGGAACCCGTAGTGCACGTCGATCAGGAATGCGCGAACACCGTCCTCCAGCATCTGGACCATGCCATGCGCGTGGTGCGGAAACATCCATCCCGGGGCCGCGGCGTTGGACATGGCGTTGTGTGCGCCCGCGAACACGACTTCATCCACTCGCCGATCGCACAATTCCGGATGCCCGTTAACGGCCACCACCGCCGACGCGGCTTCGGGTGTCTTCTCGGGATTACGTAGCAGCACCCACGCCGTGCCGATCCCCCCGATCAGCACACCGGCCAGAACCGGCCGCACCCACTTCACGCCCCGCTTATTCGCTTTAGCCAGGATGGGCATGGTCGGCGCCGTTTCCAGCACCAGCTTGAACAGCTCCCGCACACCGATATAAGCCGCCAGCACGCCGGCCAGCATGATCGCCCCGGTCAGGATCTCGCCCGGGAAGATCACCGAAAGAACGCCGCTCACCACGAAGCACGTTCCCCACAAAATGCGCCAACGCGGACGCGGGGGTGGAACGAGGACCACGCGCAAGGCTCCCTGTCCGATGTTGCCCAGCTCGAGCGTGCCCATGAGTGAGCTTCCGGCTCCCGCAAAGAGGATTCCCAGCCCACCAAAGAACAGCGCCCAACTGAAGAGTCCGGCCATGTACGTTCGGTACAACCCCTGAAGTGCTCCGCGCAACAAAGGATCGTCCACGGAGCCGGCCAAAACCAACCGCCCCACAGGCAACTGCGCCGCCAGCACCACCGCTGCGATCAAAAGCGCAATGCCGGTGCGAGCCAGGGCGCGCTGCCGGTCGCGGGCGAGCCACATAGACAACGCCAAAAGGCCGGGCCCAAGAATGAAAAAGAGTGTCAGCGCCCAGCGGCGCACGCGTTTGGAAAACCGCCAGGCATCGATCACGACCTCGAGCTGTTTACCCTTCCCCAGAGATCCGATGACCGCGTCCAGCCGTTTGGGAACCTTGTCCGCCATGGCCGGACTTGCCTGGGATAACGCACCGCGCACCAGCACTTCAACATCGGGAATGGAAAGGACGACGTTGCGTCCCGTCTCCGAGAACAGCGCTTCGTGGACCCGGCGCGCGGCCAGGCGCACCAGAGCGCGAAACGGAGTAGAGGCAACGATGCCTTGCGCGGTGGCGGAAATGATGGGGCGGGCGGCGATGAGATCGGGGCTCTGGCCGATGACGATGTTGGTGATGCGGTCGGCCACAAACGCGGCCACCCGTGGATCGTCGAGGCTTTGCGCGGCGCGGGCGGAAAAGGATTCGGCGCGGAAGAAGTTGCGCCGCGCCACGCCGAAAACGGCTCCCAGGACAATGCTGATCGTGCCCACCACCAGCGCGAACCGCGACCAGAATCCCCGACCCAAGATCATGCGTCCCCCACCAGCACCCAGCGACACGGACCCGCGCTCGACACCGTGGCCCGCACCCCCGCGCGTTCGGCGAGTTGCCGCACTTCGCTTTTCTTCCAGGAGCGCCGCACGCTCAGGGGTCCGTCATGACGGGTTATCGCGTTGCCGCTGAATAATAGTACAACTGATAAGAATAGATAGAGGACACGGCTTCGCTCCAGGTCCAGCACCACCACCCGCCGCGCAACCCGCGACATCTCTCGAAGCACGGCCACGCACTCGTCGTCGTTCAGATGATGAAAGAACAAATGTGCGGTGGCGGTGTCGAACGCGTGATCGGCGAAGGGCATCCGTAACGCGTCGGCGCACGCCAGATCCACGCCCGGAGACAGCTCGCGGGCCAGCGTCACAACATCCTTGCTGCGCTCAATGCCGGTGGCGACACGAGCGATCCCGCGCCGGCGCAGATACTCCGGAATATCTCCGCCGCCCGTAGCCACATCGAGCACGCGCCCCGGTCGCACGCGCGCGGCCAGCATGCGCCGGCTCAGGAAAAGCTTGTTGAGCCGGCCAAGCACCACCAATGCATGCCGCAATTCACTTCGCGGGAGATCGGGCCGCTCCATGATTTCTTCGGCTTCGGTCTCGCGCGGCCACGACCAAATCACGATTCACCCACTGCCACCCGCATCATGGGTGCCAAACTCTTCTCGAACCGAAACGCCAGTCCCGCCAACCGCCGATGCCGGGCCAGGAACAACATGAGCCCGGTTAATCGCTCGATCGGTTTCTGCATCGCGCGCAACCGTTCCGAGTACACCGAAGGATCCCATCCTTCAACGATGCATTCCGCCGCGATCTCTGCTCCTCGCAACGCCAGGCTCATCCCTTCGCCCGAAATCGCATCCACCGATCCCGCGGCGTCGCCAACCAATAGCCAGTCTGGCCCCGCAACTCGCTTCACGCGGGTACTCAATGGATAGGCGCCCAGGATCGGCCCCACGCGCCGCGCGCGGCCAAATTGTTCCGGAAACCGCGAGCGCAAAAAGTCGCTCATCCCGCTCACCGAAAATCCCTGCTCGAACACAAACCGTCGATCCAATAACAACGACGCCAGCGTCAGTCCCGATTCCACCGGGGCAACGTACAACTCGCCCCCGCGAAACGCGGTCACATGCACTTCGCTTGGGGAGGTCAAGGCACCGTTCCAGTGCGACGAAAACCCGACTCGCTCTCGAGCAAGCCGCGCGTCTACCCCAAACGCGGAATGAAACATGGACCGCCCACCATCGGCCCCAATTAAGAACGGGGCTTCGAACACACCGCGATCGGTGATCACGCGCCCCGGTTCAACCCGCATCGCACGAGCGTGAATGAACTCCGCGCCCAGTGCCGACGCGCGCGCCCGCATCGCCGCGTCCAAAACAAATCGCGACACGGCGCGACCCGCACGCCCCGGAAAGGGCAGCCAAGCGCCCGGGCCGTGGGATAGCGAAAAGCGGATGCCGGTGATGGTGGAAGCCTCGGGCAACGAAACGCCGAGGCGATCGAGCACGGCGCATCCTTGCGGCAACACGCCTTCGCCGCACGCCTTGGCGCGGGGGAACTCGGCCCGGTCGAGCACGATCACGTGCCGCCCCGACCGGGCCAAGAAACCGGCCACGGCCGCTCCGGCCACGCTGCCTCCCACGCAAATCACGTCTGCCATGGGAAACATGCTACTCGCCCAGCTACGAAGCCGCTATGAAACGGCCTCGAAGAACGGGGCAAAGCGGCCAGAAAGCCGCTTATGAAACCGCTACGCGGTCAGTGGAGAAGGAACGTCTGGATATGGTGAAGATCCGATTGGATCGACCCAGGAGAACGGCTGGCCACAACGACCGCCGCAACCAGGAATCCGACGAATAACGCGAGAACGCGCAAGGTACCGGGATGTTCCAAATCTCTGAGCATTGGGATGTGCCCTCCTTGGCTCAGATCTTTGGGCTGGACGGCGGATTCTCCAAAAGCCCGAAGCGTTTGTCCAGTCCGACCTCGGCCTGACCACATAACTGCACAAATAACAATAACTTGCAGCGCACCAAGCCGCGGTGCTAGGCTTGAGGTCCACCCCTCCCTGTCCTTGGAGGCACAATGGCGCCCCGCCTGAAATCAATCGCGGTTATCGCGACGCTTCTCGTTCTGACCTTTGGCTCCGCGCTCGCGCAGTACCAGCAACGGCGTCCCTCTGATGTCCCACCGCCCAAGCCGGTGCAGCCGCCGGTTGCGGCTCTCGCGCCGAGCCAGTACAAGACGCCGCCCCAGGCGATCGTGGATCTCGTCGATGCGAAACCCACGCCCCGGGCCAGCGTTTCGCCCGACAACAAATGGGCCCTGCTGCTGGACTATCCGGTCCTCATTCCTCTGTCCGACCTGTCCGCTCGCGAGCTCCGCCTGGCGGGACTCCGCATCCGTCCCGCCACGAACGGTCCGAGCCGCGCCAATTACTACACGCAACTCACGCTGCAAAGTTTGGCCGACACAACCAAGCGGGTTATCACCGGTATTCCGAAAGGCACGAAGATCGGCGCGGTGAGCTGGTCGCCCGATGCAACCAAGATTGCCTTCACCGTCACCGACGACAAGAACGTCGAGCTATGGATGGCCGAGGTCGCAAAACCGGTGACGCGACGCGTCATTCGCCAGCGCCTCAACGCTGCCATGGGCATGCCCTATCGCTGGGGGCCCAACGGCAAGGGATTCGTGATCAGCGTCGTGCCCGAGGATCGCGGCCCCGAGCCGCCGGAGCCGCCGGTTCCGAACGGTCCCGTCGTGCAGGAGAACCTCGGCAAAGCGGCGCCGGCCCGCACCTTTCAGGACCTGCTTACCAACACCTACGACGAATCGCTCTTCGAATATTACGGAACAAGCCAGCTCATGCTCGTCGATTTCGGTGGAGATCACACGCGCCTGGGCGCTCCTGGCATCTTCGCCGATTTCGACCTGTCCCCAGATGGCAAGTATGTCCTCGTCACCACCGTGCACCGCCCGTTCTCGTATTTGGTGCCTTCCTATCGCTTCCCGCACAAGATCGAGGTCTGGGATCGCGACGGCAAGGTCGTGAAAATGCTCGCCGACGTGCCGCTCCAGGAAGGCGTGCCCATCACCTTCAGCAGTGTGCCGACGGGTCCGCGCGAGGTGCAATGGCGCTCCGACACGCCGGCCACGCTGGCGTGGGTCGAAGCGCAGGACGGCGGCGACGCGAAGGCCGAGGCGGCCATTCGCGACAAGATCTTCCTCCTCGACGCGCCGTTCAACGGCAAGCCGCAAACGTTGGCCAGCCTTGCTCAGCGATTCAATTACGTACTCTGGGGACGCAGCGATCTCGCCATCGTGGACGAGAGCTGGTGGAAGACGCGCAACGAAAAAACCTGGATCGTGAACCCATCCTCGCCGAGCACCGAACCGGTCAAGCTGTTCGATCGCTCGTGGGAAGATCGTTACAACGACCCCGGCAACTTCGCGACCGCCGACAATCGCGCCGGTCAAACCGTGCTTCTCATGTCGGCCAATGGTGGGAGCCTGTACTTGATGGGGCAAGGCGATTCGCCGGAAGGCAAGCGGCCGTTCGTGGATCAGCTCGAAATCGCCACGAAGAAAACCAATCGTCTCTGGCGTTCGGAAGCTCCCTATTACGAACAGGCGATGGACATTCTGGACGCGGACGGCACGCGCCTTCTCACGCGTCGCGAATCCAAAACCGATCCACCCAACTACTTCGTGCGCACGCTCGATCCCAAAGGCACCAACGACCTTCGCGCGCTCACCGCATATCCCAATCCGTTTCCGTCGCTCAAGGACGTGACCAAGGAGCTCATCCATTACAAGCGCGCGGACGGGGTCGACCTCACCGGAACCTTGTATTTACCGGCGGGCTACAAGAAAGAAGACGGTCCTCTCCCCATGGTCATGTGGGCGTATCCGCTGGAGTTCAAGGACGCGGACCTGGCCGGGCAGGTGACCGATTCGCCCTATCAGTTCGCCACCGTGAGCTGGGCGTCGCCGCTGGTGTGGCTCACCCAAGGCTACGCGGTGTTCGATGATCCCAAGCTGCCCATCGTGGGCGAAGGCGACGTCGAGCCCAATGACACCTACGTGCAACAGCTCCAGGCCGGCGCGCAAGCAGCGGTGGAGGCCGTGGTATCGCGGGGCGTGGCGGATCGGAACCGCATTGCCGTGGGTGGACACTCCTACGGGGCGTTCATGACCGCCAATCTGCTCGAGCACACCGATCTCTTCCGGGCCGGCATCGCGCGAAGCGGCGCCTATAACCGCACGCTCACCCCGTTCGGGTTCCAGTCCGAGGAGCGTACCCTCTGGCAGGCGCCCGAGGTGTACAACACGATGTCCCCCTTCAACCACGCGGACAAACTCAACGAGCCGATCCTCTTGATTCATGGCGAGGCGGACAACAACTCGGGCACGTTCCCCATCCAAAGCGAGCGCTTCTACAACGCGCTCAAGGGCTTGGGGGCCACGGTACGCCTGGTCATGCTGCCCGACGAAGCCCACGGTTATCGCGCCCGCGAATCCGTCTTACATATGCTGTACGAGTCGGATCGCTGGCTCGACACCTACGTCAAGAACGCGAAACCGCGTGAAACACCGACGGGGCAAAGTACGCTGGAGAAGGGGAAGTAACCCGCGCGTCAGGCACGAAAAAAGCCAAGGGCGGCTATGAATCGAAGCCTCCGCCAGGCCGGATGGCTCGCCGCAGTGTTGAGTCTCAGCTTCGGTTCGGCCGAAGCTCAACTACTGGGTCAGACCACATGGTATCCGAAGGGGCTTAGAGTTCCCGCCAGTTCACGATGGAATAAGGATTGAACTGGCTGAGCTTGTTGAGAGCGATGCTCGAATAGAACAGGTTGGCGTTCCCGCCTACCGCCTGCTCATTGTCCCCCTCGCCGCCGGCCAGGACGGAACCATAGATATGCACTTCGTTGCCGCCTCCGGTGAACTCCACATCCCCCATCACCAGGACCAGGCCGTACCAGGTGAAGGATCCGCTGCAAACGAAGTCTCCGTCCACGATCAGGATGCCGCCACCAGAAAGGCCACCCGAGATGTGCATGTCCCCGGTGCAGTGGACGACGGTGTAGTGATCGAGATCTCCGTAGGCCTCGTGGGAGTACGTACCCGCCGAAAGCTCCGTGTCGGTGAATTTGGCATAGGCGTCCGCCATGGCCTGGAGATCCAAATCCACATTGCTCCGGCTGATAGAAGGCGAGCCGCCCAGACCATCGACGTTGTCGGCTTGAGCGCCGACCAATGATCCCTTGACGGTGTCATCCCTTCCCGTGGTGACGATTCCCGGCACCTGCGGGTTGCCGGCGATGGGGGCTTCAGAATACGGATCCCAGTCCTGGCCGCTGACCAGGAACTGCGTGCCCTTGAAGTCGAAGCCGTCCTTCTCCGCATAAATGGCTGCGGCGACGATGTCGAACGGCATTCTCACCGCTTCGACCTCGACCGTCCGCCCTGAGGTGGTCTGTTCGCCGAAGGTCGTGATCACGATGATGGGCCAGCCACGAACCAGATTCGAAACGGGAGGAGTCTGAATATCGTTGTCGTGGTCGCCGAAAAGAACCAGCTGGTTGGAGCCGTTGAGCTTGTAGTGAACCTTGGCCCAGGGATAGTTGATGGCATTATCCCCTTGTCGCGTGGAGACTTCCGGGTAGCGCTCCCCGGCATTGTCGACCTGTCCGTCGCCGTCGTTGTCGAGCCCGTCGTGTGCGGTTTGATTGACGCCCGGATCTTGGGCCGAGTTACCGGAGGCGAGCACGACATACCGCCCCCAACCCGGCGATGGCGTACCCGCCGGTTCTCCGATGAAGTTGGCCGTGTCGGAATCTGCGCTCATGCGAGCCAGAACCTCGGCGTAGCCGGCCTCGGCATGGGTGAGGGCCTGGTTGGATCGCTGGTCATAGCCGACGATCTGGGTCTCGACCTTGGTTTGGGCCATGAACAGCATGCCGAGCATGCTGAGCATTATCAGGGTGAGCATGGCCATCACCATCGCGGTGCCGCGTTGATTCTGAAGTTGGTTGCAAGTCATTGTTGTCTCCACGAGCCCACCCTGGAAAACCTCGGTAACCTAGGTGTAAGCGCAGGAGACATGCCAACCGGGGGCTCTCGCCTATCTTCTGGAAAAATAGAGAGATAGCCGAAATCTGTTTCAGGAGGGCGGCGTTCCCCAACCAAGTGCGGGAAAAATCCCTCAGGGGAAGGGGAATCTCGCGCTTCCCGGCTCAAGGCCGCGCTGGCCCAAATCGAGTACAGTCTCTATGCGAACCAATGATCACCCTCAGGAGGAATTTCATGTTCAAGAAGATCCTTGGCGTTGCTTTGTTGGCTTCACTCTTCGCGATTCCCTGCGCACATGCCGGGCAGCCCCGCACGCATGACGGCCTGTTCCTGCGGCTCTCCGGCGGCGTCGCCTTTGCCAAGACTGGAATCGAAGACAATAACGGCAACGAATTCGAATTCAGCGACATGGGCGGCCATGGGAACTTCGCGATCGGCGGTACGATCGGCAACAACCTCATCCTCCACGGCACTCTTTGGGGTTGGGACTTGAGCGAAGCGGATGTGGAAGTCAACGAGCAGGAGATCAATAGCAACGTCGACGTCAGCGTCGGCGCCGTCGGCGGCGGACTGACCTATTACTTCGAGCCCGTGAACATATACATGTCCGGCTCGGTTGGAGTCGGCCAGCTCAACCTCGGCGATGACTTCGACGACAGTGACAGTGGTGTGGCAGTCGACGTGCTGCTCGGGAAAGAGTGGTGGGTTGGCAATAGCTGGGGACTGGGTATTGCCGGCGACGTCAACTTCCACAGCTTCCCCGAGGACGGCGTCGACAACAACTGGAACGGCATTAGTTTCGGCGTTCTATTCTCGGCCACACTCAACTGACCCAGCCGACCATCATCGCCCTTATTCCCGCCTACAACGAGGCGGCACGCGTCGCGGCCGTCGTGGAACGCGCGCGGGCTCAGCTGAACGTGCTCGTGGTGGACGACGGCTCCCGAGACGACACGGCCCAGAGGGCCGAATCGGCGGGCGCCGTCGTTCTTCGCCAGGTGCCGAATCAAGGCAAGGGCGCAGCGTTACGCGCAGGATTCACCTGGGCGATCCAGAAGAACGCCGACGCCGTGGTCACGCTCGACGCCGACGGGCAGCACGATCCGGCCGAAATTCCGTCCTTCCTCTCCGCCTATGCCACCACCTATAGCGATCTCATCATCGGCGAGCGCGACTTCTCGCACATGCCGCCGGTGCGGCGGCTTTCCAACGCCATCGGGCGCCGGGTGTTTTCATGGGCGATGGGACGCTCTATTCCTGATAACCAATCCGGATACCGCCTGCTCAGCCGACGGCTCATGGAAGCACTCCTCCTCGAGAGTCCCGAGCAGGGATTCGAGTTCGAGATGGAAATGATCGCGGTTGCGGTCGAGCGCGGCTTCACCATCACCGGCGTGCCCATCCGCACCATCTACGCCGGGGAAAAGAGCCACATCCGCCCCATCCCCCATGCCATTCATTTTTTCCGGGTGGCGTTGGCGACACGAAAACGGATGCGACGGACCGGCTGACCCGCGCATCAAAATTAAAGGGAAGAAAGCAAAACTTACCCGCCCAGCTTCTTCAGCTCCGTCTGGGCAATGCGGTTCTGAGGATCGATCTCCAACACCCGCCGAAACAACTGCCGCGCCTCCTCCTTCCGTCCCTCGGCCAACCGCACCTTGGCCAGGTTGTTGATCGCTTTCACGTAGGTGGGATCGGACGCCATGATCGTCTGAAACACCACCTCCGCCGAATCCAGCTTGCCCAGCTGAAGCTGACAGAGCCCCATGTTGTTGAGTGCGCTTCGCGCCATGTCCGTGTCTCCCGATTTGTCGGCATGGGCCTTTACCGCATCGAAGAGCTTCAACGATTCTGCGTACTGTCGCCCCTGATACAGCTCCCCCGCCCGCACGATGAGCGTTTGAATGGCGGCTTGGTTCACCGCCGTCGAATCGCTCAAGGCCTGCACGGGCTGGTATCTGAACGCTTCCCGGGCGTAACGCGCCGCCTCGACCTCCTTGCCTTGTTTGTGCTTCAAGTCCGCCAACGCGGCGTAGGCGGGTCCATACGAGGGATCAATGGCGAGCGAACGGGTCAACATCGTCTCGGCTCTCCCCAGATCACCACGATCCTTGTAGAGCACGCCAAAGTTCAAATAGTCCACTCGTTTCAACGACTGAAACCGCAAGCGTTCGTTCCGAACGTTGCAGAAAACTCCGAACACTAAGAGGCATACCAACGCAACCGCTACGTTGCGCTGTATTGACCCCTTCAATGCATTTCCCGCCGTCTCATCGTCGGTCCGGCGCAGCCAAACTCGCATCCAACCGACCAGCACCACCGGCACGTTCGCGGCGAAAACGAACAACGCCGGTATCGCCGGCACCCGGTACTCCGCCGAAACGAAAAACACGAGCGCGGTCAGCAAGCCGGCCAGCCAGCACATGTGCAAGAGCGCATGCTCCCGCCATCTCCGGCGCTGCAACACGATCCCGACCAACCCCAAGGGTGCTATCAACCCAAAATGAAGCGGCATCGCCCGCAGCCACGCCGAAAAGTCCCGGGCAAAGTAATAACTCAGGTTGGTCGCCGCCTCGGTGCGGTTCCAGAAGTAGTAGAACTTGAGCGCGAGTAACCGCGCCTCGGCCAGGGGATGATCCAACGCAAACGACATCCCCTCGTGCACCAGCCACGAGGACGCCTGGGCCAAGGTCAGCGGATGCCCCAGCTTCCGCGCCAGCGCATCCCGCGTCCCCCACACTTCCTCCGTAAACGCCGCCCCGCTGGTAAAGGAAGGCATTTGATACAGGCCGGTTGCTTCCGGGTTGTGACCGATGTAAAAGGCGGCCACGTTCGCCGACACCGGAACGAGATGCCCCTCCACCATGCGATCACGCAACGCCATGACGCCGATCACCAGCACTGCTCCCACCAGCACGAGTCCCCAAGGTTTCACCCCGCGCCGCCAGCCGCCGGTTTCGATTCTGAAAAACCCCAGCGACAACACCACCAAAAGCGCGTTACTGCCTCGGCCGAGGGCGGCCAATCCCAAGAACACGCCCGCCCAAAAACAGAGCCGCGATGCCCGCAACATCCGCCATCGCGCGAGCAACACCAACGCACACACCACCAAAAACAACACCAAGGTCGGGGTGAGGAGCGCACCGCAATAAAACACGAGCGGCCCATACAAAACCGCACCCAACCCAGCCAACATTCCCGTGGCGCGTCCGAAGAACGTCCATCCCAACCACGCGATCATGGCGCAGCTTCCCGCGTCCAGGACGGCTTGCACGACGAACACCGCTAACCGCGACGCGCCCGAAACCGCGTACACCCCCCCCAAGAAATACGGATAGAGCGGGTTCATGGCGTAAACCTCCTCGCCATGAAACTTGCCGGCCAAAATCAATCGCGCGAGCCGGTCGTACGTCTCGGAATCAATGAGAAGGACGTCGGTGATCGGGGTGCCTCGAAGGCTCAACACGTAGCCCAGCCGCACCGCCAATGCGACGAAGAATACGGCCAGGCAAATCACCCATTTTTCTGAAAGAATCCGCGTCACGCGGCGAGAGTAACATGAGGTTTTACCCCCCATAGACCCTTGCCGACGGAACTCTATGCTTTTAACCTCGGTATCCTGTTCATGAAACAATCAGGTTGGATCCTCGTTCTTGCCGGCCTCGCCGCGGCCACCACGGCACTTGCTTACTTGCAGCCTGCCGACACGGTGATGACTCGCGAGGAACCGGTGAGCCGCAACAAGCCACCGTTTCCGGCCGCGCCCGGAGGCCACCTCAGCACCCTCTTCGAAAAAACATTCCTCGGTGTAAACGTGCTGCGACTCGACATCGAGACCGACTCTGGCACCGCCGCCAAACTGGCCCAGGTTCGCCCCAACCCCGATTCAATATCTGCGGCAGTGATCGAGGCCCCCGAGGCGTGGGTGCACATGGAGTTCCTGCGTTCGACGAGCCAAGGCAAGTTCTTCGGCGGCATTCGCGACAATCTCGCCAAAGCCCGTCGCGCGGGCATCATCACGCCCGAGCATGAAAAACGGGTGCAGGCCCAGCTTCCCGAGTGGTACGGCTTTCTGGCCAAACGGGGAATCAAGAGCGGGGACGTGATCGTGTACTGGATCCGCGGCACGGTCATGCAGACCACCTACTACGACCCCAAGGGCACCGTTCTTTTCAACTTGACCCAAGAGAATCCGGAAGCCCGGCGCGGGGTGCTGGGTAGCTACCTTGCTCCCGGGTCGGATTTTCGAGAAGGCCTGACCAAGTCCGTGGGCAGGTAACACGATCCGATCTGTCGGGTGGGCGCCGAGAAAACCTCTTTCCACGTCTCCCGGCCCCGCCTGAACCCAGCAGCTAAGCTACAAAGTACCAATAGCTTGTGGCACTGGACCCGGACGGGGACAGGTTTGCTCCGCTTCTCCTAAGGCCGAGCCGGGCACATCCCGATCATCCATACACCAATTAGAACGGTTTGGACGTTGGCCTAGGGTTGTGTATAATCCTAGGTCCAGCCCCTATAGCGTTCTAGACATATGGACCGGCTTCTCAAGCTCGGTTTCGTGGGGATTTGGCATGTCAGAACGGAGCATATTCAGCCTCGCTTTCGCCGTAGGCCTCTGCCTGGGCGGCATCTCTTCGCCGGTTTCGGCGGCCAGCCTAAAAGGCTCCATGGCCTCGGTTCAAAAGCAGTACCGTGCTGCCCTTGATCTTGGCTTTTCTCCCGCTCGGAACACCACCCAGCTGGCCAATTGGGTCGGCCAGGGCACCCTGGTAAAGGTTAGCGGGAACGAGAATTATGAGCTGGGGGCTGTGTCCTTCCCCTACACCCGGACCTCTACCAAAGCCTTCATCGAATGCTTTGCCAAGGAGTACCGCGCGGCCACCGGCGAGCGCTTGGTCGTGACCAGCCTGACTCGCCCCTTAAGCCGCCAGCCCCGGAACGCGTCCGATTACTCCGTACATCCCATGGGGATGGCGGTGGACTTCCGGCGCAGTAACTCCTCCGCCACGCGCCGGTGGATGGAACGGCGCCTGGCTAACCTCGAGGCTACCGGGATCATCGAGGCCACCCACGAGCACCGTCCGCCCCATTATCACGTCGCCGTCTTTCCGCCCCAGGTCGCGGCCTACGCGTCGGCCTACATGCCCAATCGCGCCGCGACGCCGGTGGTCGAAGTCGCCGACGCCTCCGTCGAGGCCGTCCCCGCTGCCGTAACCACCACCGCGCCCATTCGGGTTTCGGCTGGGCTCGGCGAGGCCGCCCAGCACAAGCGTGCAGCGTCCGCAACCAAAGCGGCCACCAAAGCCTCCGCCGGCCCCTACAAGGCCTACCGGGTGTCCCGCGGCGACACGCTCTGGATCATCGCCAACAAGTTCGACACGAGCGTGAAGCGCATCCGTAAGCTCAACGGGCTCAAAACGTCCCGCATCTACCCCGGCCAGAAGCTCATGGTCCCGGGGGGGATTGCGGGTTAGGGCTGGTGGCCTCGAAAAGCTGCTCGGGTTAGACTTCTTCGATTGCCTAGTTAGTATTGCAAGGACGGGCCGCGCGCCCATCGCGCGAGCCGGCAATCGAGGACCCAAATAAATGGCCATCACAGATCTGGAACGCCAGGAACCCCCGGATCCCGACGCCGAACGCCAGGAGACCCAAGAGTGGCTCGAGTCCCTGGATTACGTCATCAAGTCGGGGGGCGCCGAGCGGGTTCGCCGGCTTCTACGGCAGCTTCAACGCCGGGCGGCCGAGTTCGGGATCTCGCTCCCCTATACCGCCAACACCCCGTACCTGAACACCATTCCGCGCCACGCCCAGCCGCGTTTTCCCGGTAATCGGGAAATCGAACGCCGGGTCAAGAGCATCCTGCGCTGGAACGCCATGGCCATGGTCGTGCGCGCCAACCGCAACGAAAGCGGAATCGGCGGACATATCTCCACCTACGCTTCCGCCGCGAATCTCTACGAGATCGGGTTCAACCATTTCTTCCGCGGCAAGGATCATCCGTCCGGCGGCGACATGGTCTTTTTCCAAGGCCACGCCTCGCCCGGCATTTATGCGCGCGCGTTTCTCGAGGGACGCTTTGACGAAAACCAGCTCCGCAACTTCCGCCGCGAGCTGCGCGGGCCCGGCCTCTCGTCGTATCCCCATCCCTGGCTCATGCCCAACTTCTGGGAAGTGCCAACCGTGTCGATGGGATTGGGGCCGATCCTGGCCATCTACCAGGCCCGGTTCAATCGTTACCTCGAAGACCGAGGACTCATCGAGCGCACCGGAAAGATCTGGGCGTTCGTGGGCGATGGCGAGACCGACGAACCCGAATCGCTGGGCGCCATCTCCCTCGCCGCGCGCGAAGAGCTCGACAACTTGATTTTCGTGGTGAACTGCAATCTCCAACGCCTCGATGGACCGGTGCGGGGCAACTTCAAGATCATCCAGGAACTCGAGGCCGTGTTCCGGGGCGCAGGCTGGAACGTGATCAAGGTGGTGTGGGGCGGCTCGTGGGATTCGCTCCTCGAAGCGGACAAAGACGGCGTGCTCGCCCAGCGGATGGAAGAAGCCGTCGACGGCGATTACCTCAAGTACAGCGTGTCTTCGGGCGCCTACATTCGCGAGCACTTCTTCGGAACCGATCCACGCCTTCTCAAACTCGTTGAGCACATGACCGACGAGGAAATCCAGAAACTGCGCCGTGGCGGCCACGATCCGGAAAAGGTCTACGCCGCCTATCGCGCCGCGGCCGAGCACCATGGCAGCCCGACCGTCATCCTCGCCAAGACGATCAAGGGCTACGGCCTCGGTGAAGCCGGCGAAGGCAAAAACGTCACCCACCAGCAAAAGAAGATGAACGAGCAGGAGCTGCGCGAATTCCGCTCGCGCTTCGGCATCCCGATTTCCGACGAAGAAGTGGGGCAGGCGCCCTTCTATCGTCCCGCCGAAGACAGCGTCGAGATGCGCTACATGCGCGAGCGACGGCGACAGCTGGGCGGATTCTTGCCCGAGCGTCGCGTGCAGGCGGACCCGCTCCCCGAACCGTCCCCCGAAATCTTCACCGAGTTCATGGAAGGATCCGAGGGGCGGGACGCCTCGACGACGATGGTCTTCGTTCGCCTCCTCGCAAAGATGCTTCGCGACAACGATCTCGGAAAACTGGTGGTGCCGATCGTCCCTGACGAAGCGCGCACGTTCGGGATGGAAGCATTGTTCCGCCAGGTCGGCATCTACTCGCACGTCGGCCAGCGCTACGAGCCGGTCGATCGTGAGACCCTTCTTTACTACAAGGAAGCGAAGAACGGCCAGATTCTGGAGGAAGGCATCACCGAGGCGGGTTCGGTGTCCTCCTTCATCGCCGCCGGGACCGCGTACGCGACCCACGGCGTGAACACAGTTCCGTTTTTCATCTTCTACTCGATGTTCGGTTTTCAGCGCATCGGCGATCTCTTGTGGGCCGCCGGCGACATGCGCTGCCGCGGATTCCTGCTCGGCGCCACTGCCGGACGCACCACCCTGGCCGGCGAAGGCCTTCAGCATCAGGACGGCAACAGTCACGTCCTCGCGCTGCCGCACCCCACCGTGCGCGCCTACGATCCCGCGTTCGCGTACGAACTGGTGCTCATCATCGAGGACGGCCTGAAGCGCATGGCCACGGAGCCCTTGCTGTACTACCTCACCCTCGGTAACGAGCCCTATCCCATGCCCGCCCTCCCCGAAGGAGCCAAGGCCGGCGTGCTCAAGGGTCTCTACCGGTTCAAACCCTCGAGCCTCGCTCCCGACCGCGCGCGGGTCGACCTCTTGGGCAGCGGCGCGATCATGAATCAAGTCCTGAAGGCGCAGGAGATTCTGGAAACGCAGTACGGCATTGCCGCGGCGGTGTGGAGCGTGACCAGCTACAAGGAGCTGTTGCGCGACGCCGCGCAGTGCGAACGCTGGAACATGCTTCATCCCGATCAAGCGCCGCGCGTTCCGCACGTGACGGAAAGCCTTGGCCGTGCCGAGGCGGTGGTCGCGGCCAGCGATTACGTGAAAGCATTGCCGCTTTCGATTGCGCGCTGGCTGCCCGATGCATTCATTGCCCTGGGGACCGATGGCTTCGGCCGTTCCGACGGCCGCGCGGCCCTGCGGGACTTCTTCGAAGTGGATCACCGGTTCGTGGTCGTGGCCGCTTTGAGCGCGCTAGCGCAGCGCGGCGATCTCGATCGCGGCGTGGTCATGAAGGCCATGAGTGATCTCGAAATCAACCCGGACAAAGTGGATCCACTGACGGCGTAATGGAGTTGTTGCGGCGGCGTGGCCGCCGGAGTCAAAAAAACATGGTAACGGACATCAAGATTCCCGAGCTGGGCGAGAACATCGAGAGCGCCGAGGTGCTTACGGTTCTGGTTCAGGCCGGACAGAAGATCGAAAAAGATCAGCCCTTGATCGAGCTCGAAACCGACAAGGCGACGGCCGAGGTGCCCTCGGAAGCGTCCGGCACGGTCAAGGAAGTGCTGGTCAAGGCCGGACAATCGGTGAAGGTCGGGGAAACGATCCTTCGCCTCGAGAGCGCCGACGAAAAACCGGACGCACGCTCGAGCGAACCGGAGCGTGAGGCCCCGCGAGCTAGCGCGCCCTCGCGCGTGAGCGAGCCGGCCGAGGAAACCATCGTTCCCTCGCGAACCACCGCGGATAAGACGATGGACGACGAGAACGGCAGGGCGGCGTCGGCTAAGGCGCCGTCTAAACCCGCCCGCCCGAAACGCGCTCCGGCCCGTTCGGCCGCGCCCAAAAAACCGGCCCCCGAACCCTTGCGCCTGGTCGACACCCCACCCCAAGAAGAAGAAGCAGAAGAAGACGTCGCCATGCCGCCCGAGTTGGGCCAGCCCGCACCGGCTGCGCCCTCGGTCAGGCGGCTGGCCCGCGAGCTGGGCATCGACATCCAGCAGGTGCCTCCCAGTCGAGGTGGCCGCATCACCGAAGAGGACGTGAAGTCCTACGCCCGCCGGTTGATTGCCGGCGCGCAGGTGCACGAAGCGCCCGATCTATCGATGGTGCGTCCCGGCATTCCCGAGCTTCCCGATTTCTCGGCGTGGGGCGAAGTCGAGCGGGAGCATGCGAACAAGATTCGACGCGTCACTGCGGAAACGGTCTCGCTATCCTGGAACGTGATTCCTCACGTCACCCAGTTCGATCGCGCCGACATTACCGAAGTCGAATCGTGGCGAAAGCGCATGCACGAGCGCTCCGACGCCTCGGGCGCCAAGATCACCATCACCGCGATCACGGTCAAGGTGCTGGCCGCCGCGCTCAAAGTGTTCCCCAAATTCAATTCGAGCTACGACGCTCGCACCGAGGAAATCGTCTACAAGAAGTACGTGAACGTGGGCGTGGCGGTGGACACGGAACATGGGCTTTTAGTACCGGTCATTCATGACGCCGACACCAAGAACATCCTCACCATCGCCACCGAGCTCACCGATCTGGCCGAGCGGGCGCGGGCGCGCAAGGTTCAGACCGATGAGCTGCAAGGCTCGAACATCAATCTCTCCAACTTGGGCGGCCTCGGCACGACCTACTTCTCGCCCATCGTGACCTGGCCGCATGTGGCCGTGATTGGCCTCGGCCGCGCGAGCCTCGAGCCCGTTTATCTGGATGGCACGTTCACGCCGCGCCTCATCCTTCCGCTCTCCATTTCCTACGACCATCGCGTGATCGACGGCGCCGAGGCGGCGCGGTTTTTGCGCTGGATGGCGGAGGCGTTCGCGGAACCCATGCAGCTCGCCCTGGAGGGGTGAGTGACTGAATCCACGGACGTACGGCTGGCCGTTATCGGCGCCGGGCCGGGCGGATATGGGGCCGCGTTTCTAGCCGCAGACTTCGGTATCCCGGTGACGCTCATCGGCACCGACGAGAATCCCGGCGGCGTGTGCCTGTACCGCGGGTGCATTCCGTCCAAGGCGCTCCTCCACATCGCGAAGGTGATCGAGGAATCGGAAGCCGCGGCAAGCTGGGGGGTGACGTTCGAGAAGCCTCGCATCGACCTCGATCGCGTGCGCGCGTGGAAAAATGACGTGGTGACCAAGCTCACCGATGGCTTGGGGGAATTGTCGAAACGCCGCAAGGTGCAATACCTGCGCGGTCTGGCCCGCTTCGAAGGCGCGCGCAGTCTTTCCGTAGCGTTCGACAACGGCAACACCGAACGCGTCGACTTTACGCACGCCATCATTGCCACGGGCTCATCGCCGGCGGTTATTCCCGGCTTTGATCCCGATTCGCCGCGGGTGTGGGACTCGACATCCGCGCTCGACTTACCCGAGGTGCCGGCGCGGCTGCTCGTGATCGGGGGCGGATACATTGGCCTCGAGCTGGGGTCAGTCTACGCAGCCTTGGGCAGCAAGGTGACCGTGGTCGAGATGCTCGAGTCCATTCTTCCCGGTGTGGACAGCGATCTCGTGCGGCCCCTGGAGCGCAAGCTTCAAAAATCGTTTGCCGCCATTCACACTGCGACCAAGGTCAAGGAAGCGTTCGAGGGCGAAGAGGGGTTCGAAGTCGCGTTCGAGGGCGCTTACCCCGGAACCGAAACGTTCGATCGCGTGCTGGTGGCGGTGGGCCGGCGGCCGTTGACCAAGGGCTTGGGTCTCGATGCGGTACGCGTGGCCATCGACGAGCGCGGATTCATCCAGGTGAGCCGTCACCGCGAAACCACCGAACTGGGAATTTTTGCCATCGGCGACGTGGCTGGAGAACCGTTACTCGCCCACAAAGCGACCCACGAAGGCCGAGCAGCGGTGGAGGCGATTAGCGGGCGGCACGGCATGTTCGAGCCCCGCGCCATTCCCGCCGTCATCTTCACCGATCCCGAAATCGCCTGGGCCGGGCTCACCGAAAACGACGCCAAAAAGGCTGGGCGCGCGATCGAGGTGGGGCGCTTCCCCTGGGCGGCGTCCGGCCGCTCGATCACCCTCGGCCGCACCGACGGCGTGACGAAAGTGATCGTCGACCCGGAATCCAAGCGCGTGCTCGGGGTGGGGATTTGCGGCCCGGGCGCGGGCGAACTAATTGCCGAAGCGGTGCTGGCGATCGAGATGGGCGCAACGGCCCAGGACCTCGATCTCACGATTCATCCCCACCCGACGCTCTCCGAAACGATCATGGAAGCGGCGGCGACGATCTATGGCACCGCAACGGACATTTACCGTCCCCGCCGCTCCTGACCACGACTAGATCAGCAGGGGCAGAAGTTCCCCGCCTTGAGGAACGGCGTCAGAACCACCGCGTCGCCGATCCCCACCGGCGCTCCGAAGGGCGGCAGGAACTTCGTGCAGGGACAGATAAGCCCGCCTTTGATGCAGGGCGTGTGGAACACCGCGTCACTGAGTCCACACTTGGTAGATCCCCCGAGGCAGACGCTTGTGGCCGGGCATGCCGCGCGAAGCCCGGTGTCGCTGGTCACGTCGGGTGAATTGAGGCAAAAAATGTCCTCGACGAAGTTGCCCCCAATCCCGGGGGGGCCGGCCACGAAGACGGTGGCCACCGGCGTGGCACACGGGTGCGTCAGCGATTGCACACATCCACTCCCGTACAGATCGAACTCCACCACTCCCGCCGCATTAGTCGTGCCGTCGAGAGTACCGGGGGGGGCGCCGGGCGGAATGCCTCCGCACCAGGCGACCATGGGCAGGGTGCCGGGATTGAACACGACCCGAATCTGAGCACCCGGAATCGGAGTGCTAGCCGCGTCCCGCACCGTGATGATGTACCGGCCGATCGGATTGCCGGCGATCAGCGGAGGCGGCACGACGCTGATGCAGTCAGGAACGTCGCTGGTGGCGGCGGTGACTTGAGCGAACGACGGGCGGGCAAGAACAACCGAGCAGAGGAGAAGAACGGTTAACAATGACCTCCGCATGGCAAGTTCTCCTTTCAGTGGACAACAGAAGCCAAACGGAACAGACAACCCAGTAGAGCAAACGTCGATGGGCAGTCTCGAATCAGAGTCAGGACCCAGGAGGGAATCTAGACCCGCTCATTATTCTTGTCCAAGAATTTTCCGGCGATTCTTCTCTTCTTTTAGCTTCATGGTCTTCGGACTTGCAAGTTACTTTCCAGTGGATTGCGGACCTCTATCCCGGCGGCCATCCGATCCCGCCTTTCGGATGTCTTCCGCCCCCGCCGCTCCTAATTCATCTCAACCGGAGGACTTTGGTATTCAGGCTCAATGACCCCGCCTGAACGCGCACAATGTAGAAACCCGTGCTCACGTCCCGGCCGGCATCGTTTCGCCCGTCCCAGGAGATGTGCTGCTCGCCCGCAAGAAGCGTTTCCTGTGGCAAGCTGCGTATCAAACGGCCACTCACGTCAAACACACCTGCATCGACGTCCGCCTTCTCCGGCAGCACAAAACTCAGCGCGATCCCCGCACGGGTTGGGTTGGGCGTGGAGCGAAGCCGTGGCGGCAATGAATCAACCGGTGGTTCCAGCCCGACCACAGAGACTGTCCTAAGTGCAACCAGGCTAGCGTGCGCTGTTCCAAATACGGTCTGAAAGGAGCCTCCTGCGTAGACTGTACTCCCGTAAGTGGCGAGTGCGTAGATATAGCCATCGGGGTTCGGATACCAATAGGTGGCCTGCCCGGTCGTCGCATCGAGCGCAGCGAGATTGTTATATGCCCACCCGCCGATGCTGGCAAAGTAACCGCCGACGTAGACCTTTCCGCTATTTACGGCAAGGGCTCCCACATAGCTGCCGGACGATATGTTCGCGTCCCAGTTGGTCGCCAGGGCAACCGAGGAATCAATGGCGGCGAGCCCGCGTCGTGTTTGACCGCCGATACTCGTAAAATCGCCAGCGACGTAGATCTTGCCTCCGCCCACGGCGAGACGACCGATAAAGGTAGAGTTGTTCGTGACCGCCCAATTGGTAACCAGGCCGGTCGTAGCATTGAGCGCGGCAATGTGGCTTCGTAGCTGACCACCGACGTTGGTAAAATTACCGCCGACATACACTGTATTCCCGCTCACCGCAACGGCGAACACGCCTGGACTCGCATTCGGACTCGCATTCGGATTCCAGCCCGTCGTCACACCTGTGGCGGCATCGACCGCGGCGATGTACTTTCGCGGCTGACCCCCCAAGGTAGTGAAGCCACCGACGACGTAAACCTTGCCCCCGCTCACGGCGAGCGCGGACACAGAATTATTCGCGGTTAGATCCCAGTTGTTCGGCGTCCCGCTGATGGCATCGATCGCAGCAAGGTAGTTGTGCGGCTGGCCGCCAATGCTGGTGAACGATCCACCCGCAAAGACCGTGCTGCCGTTAATGGCAAGAGTTTCAACGGTACTATTCGCATCCGGGTCCCAGCTAGTCGCTGCACCGGTAGCCGCGTCGAAGGCAGCGATATTGTTCCGTGGTTGACCGCCAATGCTCGTGAACCCTCCACCGGCGTACACCATGCCTCCGCTGATCGCGACGGAGCACACGGTACTGTTTGGACTTGGATTCCAGGCCGTGGCCTGGCCGGTGTTGGCATCGAGAGCGGCGAGTCCGGTGCGCGGTTGGCCGCCCATCGTGCCGAAAAACCATCCGCCGACGTAGAGGATGCCTCCATCTAAGACGATGGAACGGATGTCGGCGCTGGGGTCCCCATTGGCGTTGGCGTTCCAGTTGGTGGCTTGGCCATTGGATTTGCGAAGCTCCGCAATAGTCGGCCGTATCGCACCGCCAATCACGCCAAAACCGCCACCGACATAGATCGTTTGCTGACCCAGGGCGATCGTCTGAACCCAGGAGCCATTGTCCGCTTGGGGATCCCAGTTTGTGGCCAACCCAGTCACCGCATCGATGGCTGCGATGCCGTTTCTTGACTGGCCACCGATATTTCCAAACTCTCCTCCCACATACACCGTGCTCCCGTCCACCGCGACGGCGCGGACGGACGCGCCAGAGTTGCTGTCCCAGCCGGCGTCCGGATTCCAACCGGTAGTCAATCCCGTGTTGGTATCGATGGCGGCGATACGGTTCCGGGCTATGCCGCCGATCGTAGTGAAGTGACCTGCCGCGTACACGATGTTTCCGCTCACCGTAATCGCAAAAACCTGAGTGCCGAACTGTCCCCCACCTCCCACATTCGGATTCCAGTCAGTGGCAAGGCCGGTGGCCACATCTAGCGCGGCGAGGCAATTACGATTCTTGCCGCCCACGTTATTGAAAAGCCCGGCGACGTAGACTGTGTTCGCGCTTACTTCAATATCGTAAATTTCCCCCCCACCCATGTGCGGATTCCACGGAGTTAAATTACCGCTGGCGTCAATTTGGGCAAGCCCTTCTCGGGGTTCTCCACGAACGTGCGTGAATCTTCCGCCCAGGTACCATCCCCCATGTCCATCGGGAGCGACAGTCCACGCGCCAATAGAACCGGTGGCCATGGGATAAGGCTGTTGGACTGCACCCGTAGTTGCGTCGATGGCAACACCGCAACCCGTGACGGGTCCTGCCATAGTAAAGCTGCCTCCCACGTAGATGACGTCGCCCGAAGTTGCCACGGCGTACACGGGACCATCGACGGTCCAAAGATTATCCTGGACGACCTGAGCTCGAGAGGCTGAAGCGAAGCAAATAATGCCTAGGGTAGTGAGAGCGGTGATGAGGGAATAGAGTGGCTTGAGCCAACTCAGCATGGCAGCCTCCCTGGAGTCCGCAGGCTCGGGTGGTAAAAGTAGCCTGCAGAGTTTCGGTTGATGAACTTGCTTCGAGTGCATCCTACCATTCGATGAATGGCGCCAGCAGGCAGAAACTCAGACGGGTTTTAGGGATAGTTGTTACAGTATGCTCTGCCGTACAGGCGTAATCGTGAGGCCGAGTCCGTCTAAATAATAAGGTACCTGGTGCGTTCGAGCTTTGCGTATGGCAGGCCGCTGAAACCTTCGCTATCCTAAAGATAGGCACATCCCCCACACTTGTGCCAATCCGAGGCTGCATTATGGACAACGCCCCTTCGCGCAGACCGGTTTGCGGACATATCTCCGCAGTGATCTTGCTTGCTCTGTCGTTCTCTGTTGCTCCTCGTTTGGCGAACGCCGACTGCTTGGACTACGGAGATTACGTCCACTGGGTAGGGGGTGTGGACATCGGGGCGTATTCGGACGACGCGGTCAGCGTTGCGCTGTCCGGCTCCCATGCTTATGTGGCTGATTCCGATAAGTTTTTGGTGATTGATGTAAGCAGTCCAGCATCTCCAGTCATCGCGGGCAGTTTGAACACACTAGGTTATGCCGAAGGCATAGCCATCCTTGGTTCCTACGCTTACGTTGGAGCAAACGGTGGATATGGACTCGATCCTCGACTCTTGGTCATCGATATTTCAAATCCGGCATCACCAACCAAGGTTGATAGCGTGGAAACTTCCGGTGACGTGAATGATGTAGCCGTGGCCGGCTCCTACGCTTATGTTGCCGTTGGATCGGGTCTCCAAGTCGTCGACCTGAGCGATCCCGGCGCTCCCGAGGTTGTTGGAAGCGTCGACACACCGGATGCCGCACGGGCCGTCGCGCTTTCCGGTTCGTACGCGTGCGTCGCCGTTTCCGCCTCAGGTCTCCGGATAGTCGACATTTCCGACCCCGCCCATCCCATCATTATTGGCAACGTGGACACACCACGGGTCGCGATGGGGGTCGCCGTTTCCGGATCTTTTGCTTACGTTGCGGACGAAATGTCGGGTCTTCAGGTGATAGATATTTCGAACCCTGCACTGCCTCAGATTGTTGGAAGTATCGATACGCCCGGTTCTGCGAGCGGGGTAGCGGTCTTCGGTTCACACGCATACGTTGCGGATGTGTATTCAGGGCTCCAGGTTGTGGATATTTCCAACCCGACTCTCCCTCAACTCGTCGGGGGTCAATCTCTTCCTCTGATTCAGAATCAGCCTTACCTATGTGTCGCCAAGAAAGTTGCGGTAGATGGAGTTCATGCCTACCTAGCCGCGGGGATCTGCGGTCTTGAACTTTATGACATTCTTCCTTCGACCTTCCCGGAAATGACTGGGGCCGCCGCCTTGTCTGGACGGGCCTTCGATGTAGCGGTGTCGGGTTCCTACGCCTATGCCGCGGTCGATACGAACGGTTTGGACATCGTGGACATCACCAATCCTGCTTCCCCTGACAAGATAGGGAACATTCGCACACTCAGCCGTGTCTCGGGAGTAGAGGTTTCCGGCAACTACGCCTTCCTGGCAGATTTCGGAATTCGGGTTATTGACGTCTCGAACCCCGCTTCGCCCGAAGTCGTGGAGAGTATCGGTATGCCCACGAATGCTTTGGACATCACGCTCGGGGGCTCGTACGCCTATCTAGCCGATGGGACATCTGGACTTCAGGTAATCGACATCACAACTCCCACTTTGATCCATCACGTGGGCGGCGTGAACACACCTGGTATCGCGACTGGCGTCGCCGTGGCGGGGTCGTACGCCTATGTAGCGGATACGCAAACCGGCCTCCTGGTAATCAACATTACGAATAAGGCAGCCCCCCACATCGTCGGCAATGTCAATACTCCGGCCTACTCTGCCCTAGCTGTCGCCGTATCCGGCCCCTATGCGTACGTTGCTGATGGCCCATCTGGACTACAGGTGATCGATGTGACGAATCCCGCTTCTCCAGTCATCGTAGGAAGCGTGGATACGCCAGGGGATGCTCGAGGGATTGTGCTTTCCGGCGCGTATGCATATGTCGCGGATGGACCCGCAGGGATTCAAGTGATCGATATCACGATCCCAACGTCTCCCAGCTTTGTAGGAACTGGTGAAACACAACCCGCTAATGCGGAAGGCGTCGCTATTGCCGGTTCCTATGTTTACGTTGCGGATCTGTCAAAGCGTCTTGTGGCTCTTCCGACTCAGTGCACCTCTCAGGTGGGGTTGGCGGCGCCGGGACCAGTCGTGCACACCGTCCTGGGGCGAAGCAATCCGAATCCCCTGTTGAGGGGGCACGCGGCATCAATCCCGTTCACGCTCGGTTACGCGCAGGAGGTGAACCTCACCGTGCTGGATGTTCAGGGACGAATGGTTCGCCGGCTCGTGAACAGACGCCTGGAACCGGGGGCCCAGACAGCATTTTGGGACGGCAGGGACGATCAGGGCCACGACGTCCCGGCGGGGATCTACCTCTACCGCCTCAAAACGCATGAATTCGAGGCGACGCGGGAGATCGTGAGGCTGCGGTAGAGGGGAACTACCCCTCTCTAGATAAGTAACTTTCCAGCGCGCGAACTCTACCGTCCCCCCGATTGCTTCATGAGCTTTCGGTAAAAGACCGCCCCCGGAACCTCGAGCCGTAAGAAGTAACTCCCCCGTCCGACCAAAGCACCGGTCTCGTCCTTCCCATCCCACCTCAAAACGTGATCGCCGGCCGGCAGCAACTCCTCACGAGGCGCCACAACCCGCCGGCCTTGAAGATCGTAGATCGAGAGGGTGACACTCCCGGCAATAGCGGTGCGGAGGGCGATCTCGGCTCCGCTCTGGAATGGATTGGGAAACACGCGAAGAAGTTGTGTGACTCCATTCGAAGCCGCCGCGACCCTGAGAGGACCGAACCAGGTCACTGTTCCAGACCGATCCCATTCGGCGAGCCAGTATCGAGTCTCACTTGCCGGCGGATCGGTGTCGCGAAACGTGTAGGTACGACTCCCCGTCATAAGACTCGGTGTCAACTTGAGGCGATTGCCACCGTCTTCTTCACGATGTACGGAAAACCCAACTTGATCCAGGGATTCATCGGCGAGCCTCCACCGGAGGACGATGCCACTGCCCTCTCGCTCGGCGGTGAAAGAGTCGAGACGGACCGCAACCGGCCCACCCATCCAACGGGCGATGAACGACGAGGCCTTATGGCCCGCCAGGGAGAAGTTTCCGCCAACGTACAAATCTCCCTGGTATGCGTTCAAAACCCTGACCGAGCCGTTCACTCCTGAATCAAAGGAGCTCCATGTTCCTCCGTCCCAAAGTGCTACTCGGCTCGCTTCGATGGTTCCCGCCTGTTGGAAGTCACCACCCACGGCGAGTTTTCCGTCGTAGCTCGTCATGGCCCTGACCGTAGAGTCCGGACCTCCGGGAAGGGGTGCCCACGTCGCGCCGTTCCAAGCGGCCAGGTAATCGGCTGGAACGCCGTTTATGGTTTTGAATCGCCCGCCTGCGATCAGGTTTCCGTCGAAGACTCCAAGGGCAAGTCCCTGTGGAGTTCCCGAAACCCCTCCCAGCGATCCGATCGTCTCCCAGGATGTTCCGTTCCATGCGTTGATCCCCAATACACTGCTTCGTGCCGCGATCAATCTTCCGTCAAAGACTTCCAGGTCGTTGACGCCCCCACCCCCCAGGGCATTCCATGTCGCGCCATCCCAGGAGAACACGCCTTGGGTGGCGGTCCCGACGTAAAGAGTGTCCAACGTAGGCGCCATGCAGATCGGCGAAGAGATGAACGGGGTCTCGACAACGTTCCACTCATTCCCGTCCCAGCGGGCCAACCGATAGAAGGTGCTATCCGAGGTGAAGAGTCCCGCTACGATGAGATCCCCCTTGAACTCGGCCAGTGAGGTTACATTCTCGATTTCATTCCCGAGGGGTGCCCACGCACTTCCAGACCAACGTGCTAGCTTTCCCCCTGCCGACGTCCCCGCTCGACCGAAATCTCCTCCGACGATCAGCTCTCCATTGCGCTCCAACATGGCTCTTGGAGGGTTGCTCAAGCCTTCGCCTGGACGTTCGGAGCGAGGATCGAGAGCTGACCATGTACTTCCGTCCCAGCGAGCAACACCGCTCGCCTCGACACCGTCCACACTGTAGAACTCGCCGCCGATCACCAAGTCTGTTCCCAGAACTTCGGCCGACATGCAGTCTCCGTACACATACGAAACGGGTGAGCTCCAGGTATTCCCATCCCAAACCGCCACGCCATCCGCGGGATTACCTCCTGCCTCCTCGAAAATCCCCACCGCGACCAGCATTCCATTCCAGACGGAAAGGTCATAAACGCCGCAACAGGCAGAGGTGATTCCAGTACCGACGGGCGACCAATTGAATCCATCCCACTGAGCGACATCCGAGGCAGCAGTATCTCCGGCAGTTGAAAAGGTGCCTGCGGCGATGAGCTTTCCTCCGTACAAGGCCAAACATCTCGGGCCGGATATGCCATTTCCCATGCTACTCCACGTGGCGCCATCCCACTCTGCAAGACCATACGCGGCCACGCCGCCAACCGTATCGAAATCCCCGGCCACGATTAGTTTTCCGTCGTACTCGAGCATTGAGGTCGCATATCGTCCGGATCCGAAGTCGGACACAAGACCCAACAGAGTCCACGTGGATCCATCCCACTTGAACACTCCGTACTCGCCCCCAATGATTCCCGACGCAATCAGGGAGCCATCGTATAGGGCCAGAGAACCAACGGTATACGAATGTGGTCCCGGTCCATTGCCGTCCTCGAACGGGCCCCACGTCAGCCCGTCCCACTCCATGATTCCCGTGGCGGGTTGGGTTGGGGTCGCATTGAAGCCGCCGCCGGCGAGAAGCTTTCCGTCGTATTCGAAAAATGTAGAAACAAAGCCTTGTGGTGGCGTTCCCATGGGAGCCCAGGACAAACCATCCCATTCCGCAAGGCTGTTGAACGTGGTGAGATAGTCCGTAATCGGGACACCACCGGCACGATTGAAAGATCCGGAAACGACCAATTTGCCGTTGTATACCGTCAGGTGGTTGGCGCTTCCGTCCAGACCTGGGCCGGGCCACGCGAATCCTGCCCACCACTGCTCGTCAGCGGCGGAGGCATTGGTGACACCAAGGAAAAGAATGAGGGAAGGCACAACTGCGTGGATCAAAGAACGAACGGTGAAGATTTGCATGTCCTTATCCCTCTCCCAGGTACGCTTCCTTCACCTTCGGATTGGCCAGCAATTTTTCCGCATCATCCGATAAGGTGATCCGCCCCGTCTCCATCACATAACCCCGCCGCGCGATCTTCAACGCCATCTTCGCGTTCTGTTCCACCAGCAAAATCGAAATGCCACGCTGATTCAGATCTTTAATTGCCTGGAAAATTCTCAATACGAGCATGGGCGCCAATCCAAGCGACGGCTCATCCAAGAGCAACAACCGCGGCCGCCCCATGATCGCCCGGGCGATGGCCAGCATTTGCTGTTCCCCCCCCGACAGCGTCCCCCCGGCCTGGCTTCGGCGCTCCTTCAGGATTGGAAAGAGCTCGAAGCAACGCTCGAGATCCTCGCGGATCCCCGCCTTGTCCGAGCGCGAGAATGCTCCCATCTCCATGTTCTCGAGCACGCTCAAGCGAGGGAAAATCTTTCTGCCTTCCGGTGACTGCCCGATTCCCAAGCGCATGATCTCGTGGCTGTGACGGTTGCCGATGGCGTGGCCGTCGAACCGGATGCCTCCCGAGCGCACGCGCACCACGCCCGAGATGCTCATGAGGAGCGTCGTTTTTCCGGCGCCGTTGGCGCCGACCAAGGTTACGATTTCCCCCGGCATCACCTCCAGCGACACACCCTTCAGTACCTTGATCGGACCGTAGCCGGCGTGCACAGCGTCCAGAGCGAGAAGGGGCTCGCTCATCCCACGTCTTCCTTCCCCAGGTAGGCTTCGATCACTTGCGGGTTGGCCCGCACTTCCACCGGGGTGCCCTCGGCGATCCGGGTGCCGTAATTCAACACCGTGATGCGATCCGAGATCCCCATCACCACCTTCATGTCGTGCTCGATCAAGAGCACCGTCACCCCGGTTTGCCGGATGCGATCGATGAGCTTCATCAAATCCACCGTCTCGGCGGGATTCATGCCCGCAGCCGGCTCGTCGAGCAACAGAAGTTGCGGTTTGGTAGCCAGGGCGCGCGCGATCTCCAAACGCCGTTGATCACCGTAAGGCAGGCTCCCCGCGAGCTGGTTGGCGCGCGACGCGAGCCCCACGAATTCGAGAAGCTTCATCGCCTCCCCGCGCGCGGCGTGTTCCTCATGACGGAACCCCGGTGTGCGCAAGAGCATCCCAATGATGCGGGAATGCAAGTGCACGTCCATGCCCGTCAACACGTTTTCCAGGACCGTCATCATGGGAAAGAGCCGCAGGTTCTGAAACGTGCGGCAGATGCCGCGCGCGGCAATCGCGTCGGGCGATCGGCGCTGGCGCGTCCACCCCACAAACGCCGCCGCCGCGCCGATTAGCCCGCCGGCCAGAAAGCTGAGGACAGCAGATTTGCCGTGCGCGCCCAAGAACGCGAAGAAATCACCGAACGCCTTCCCCCAGGGGAAAGACTGCTGGTACACGTAGTTCTGTATGATCGTGGCGTCCCACAACGATTCCAGGTGAAGCGTCATCATGAGCGCCAGCCCCGTCACTACCCCCACTCCGATGATGCCGAGCAGCGTGCTGGAAGTGAACTGCCGCCGCAAATCAGCTCCCATGAACCTGATTTCGCCCCCATCCGGCTCGTACACCCCCGTGATCACGTTGAACACGGTCGTCTTTCCGGCGCCGTTGGGACCGATGACGGACACGATCTGCCGGGGGGCGACCGATAGGTCGAGCTTGTTGACGGCAACCAGACCGCCAAAGCGCTTGGTGACGGAGCGAACATCGAGGACATTCATATTGCCTCGACTCCCTCTCCCTCCCGCGCGTGGAGCTCTTCGCGAATGCGCGAGCTGGGGAAGATACCTTCCGGTCTGAAGCGCATCATGAGCACCAACGCCAGTCCGAACAGCAAGTACTTCCAGTTGGACGGGCTGAGGACAACGTTGCCACTCGCAGTGAGTCCGGCCGCCTGCAACGCCTCGGTGACCTTCTTCAAAATGATGTCGAACCCCATCACCATCGCCGAACCCATGAGCACACCGCGCAAGCTCCCCGTTCCCCCGACGATCAAGATGCACAACACAGTGATGGAAACGTTGAAGTCGTAGCTGGTCGGCTCGGCGGTGGTCTCGAGCTTGCTCGCATAGAGCACGCCGGCCAGTCCGCACACTGCCGCCGTGATGGCAAACGCCTTCAATTTCACGCCCACGGGGTTGATACCCATGCAGGTGGCGGCCAGCTCGTCTTCGCGAATGGCCACCCATTGCCGCCCTAGCCGCGAGTTTTCGAGGTTTTTCACCGCGATCACGGCCAGCACCAAGAATCCCAAGAACAAGTAATACCAGGGTTGATAGACGGACACGTTGAGCGCGTGCCCGAACAATGACGGGGGCGGAAGCGGATTAATCCCCTGCGTGCCCTTGGTGATGCCATCGACGTTCTTGAGCACGTCCTGCACGATCTCGCCAAACCCGAGGGTTACGATGGCCAGATAGTCGCCCCGCAAACGCAGCGTGGGTGACCCCAAAATCAATCCGGCCAAAGCGCAAATGATCGGGGCCGCTATCAACGATCCCCAGAACCCAATCCGGAAGGGATAAATGTCGCAGCCCAAGATCGCGTAGGCGTACACACCGATGGCCATGAACGCCGCCACGCCCAGGTGCAGGAGCCCCGCGTAGCCCACGATCACGTTCAATCCCAACGCAAGCAGGGTGAATATGAACACGCGCTGGCACACATCGTTCCCGATCGCCCACGCTCCCAGCCCGGTGGCGTAGAGCACTTGGTCGAGCAAGGGAATCAATAACGCAATGATGAGAAGGATCCACTCGACTTGCCGGAAGTGATTGACGCCCCCGCGGGCCGCGCTCACACCTTCTCCCGCGTCCGCGCGCCCAATAAACCGTTGGGGCGGAAGATCAAAATGAGAATGAGAATGCTGAACACGACCGCGTTGGTCCACCGTGTCTCGATGTACTGATCGCTCATCGAACGCACGAGCCCAATCAATATCCCGCCCAGCATCGCTCCAGGAAGGTTCCCGATCCCACCCAACACCGCGGCCGTAAACGCATCCATCCCGCTCCGATAGCCGAGCTGAAAGTGGATGGTGGGGTTAAAGAGCGGATAGATCACTGCCGCGCAACCGCCTAGCGCTCCGCCAATCATGAACGTGGCCCCGATCACGCGATTGACGTCGATTCCCAAAAGTTGCGCCGCCATGGGATTCTGGGCGGTAGCGCGCATGGCCTTTCCGAGACGCGTGTAGCGCACGAAAAGGGTGAGCGCAATCAAAAGCGGCACCGTGGATCCCCAGACCAAGAGGTCGCGCAGCGTGTACTGCACGTTCGTGCTAATCCCCAATGACGCGAGCATGTTCGTGTTCGGAATGAGAGGTGGAAAACTCTTGGGCGCCGCCGCGGCTAGCCCCCCCCCGAACACCTGCATCGGGATCCCGCCCCAGAACTGGCCCAGGTTCATGAAGATGAACGACACGCCGATTGCGGCGACCAGGGGGGCCAGCTTGGGCGCGGTCCGCAAAGGGCGGTAGGCTAATC
>Ga0075431_100000468_pt1 | contig 33375 bp, 29 predicted proteins | sample RhiMetdeltSRZDD5_FD_75297 | JGI IMG/M metagenome (GOLD analysis project Ga0075431, IMG submission 75297) | Populus rhizosphere microbial communities from Tennessee, USA - Rhizosphere MetaG P. deltoides SRZDD5 | ecosystem: Host-associated > Plants > Roots > Rhizosphere > Soil | place: USA... | reverse complement strand
GACGATGATGCAGTTGTCCGCCTTGTCGCGGACCACCTCCATCTCGAACTCCTTCCAGCCGAGCACGCTCTCCTCGATCAGCACCTGGCGCGCCATCGACGCATCGAGCCCGCGCTCGACGATCTCGAGGAACTCCTCGCGGTTGTAGCCCACGCCGCCGCCGGTGCCGCCCAGCGTGAAGGAGGGCCGGACGATGGCGGGGAGACCGACGTGTTCCAGTGCCGCCACCGCCTCCTCGCGGTTGTGGGCGAGACGCGACTTGGGCGTGGCGAGGCCGATGCGGTCCATGGCCTCGCGGAACAGCTGGCGGTCCTCGGCCTTGGCGATGGCCTCGGCCTTGGCGCCGATCATCTCCACGCCGTACTCATCGAGCACGCCCTCGTTGGCGAGGCTCAAGGCGACGTTGAGCGCGGTCTGCCCGCCCATGGTCGGCAGCAGCGCGTCGGGGCGCTCCTTGGCGATGATCTTGGCGACGAACTCCGGCGTCACCGGCTCGATGTAGGTGGCGTCCGCCAGCTCCGGATCCGTCATGATGGTGGCGGGATTGGAGTTGACGAGGACGATGCGGTAGCCCTCGGCGCGGAGCGCCTTGCAGGCCTGGGTTCCGGAATAGTCGAACTCGCAGGCCTGGCCGATCACGATCGGCCCCGCACCGATGATGAGGATGGAGTCGATGTCCGCGCGCTTCGGCATGAGCCCGCTTCATATGGTAGCGCCGCAGGAAACGCCATAGCAAAGGGGTCAGACCCCTCGCCTCCGTCGTCGCAGCGAATCTCCAACGTCGCGGCGAGGGGTCCGACCCCTCCCACACCCGTCATCCCGGAAGCCGAGCCGCGGCCCGCAGGGCCGAGGGCGAGGCTCTCCGGGACCTCCCGGAGCGAGTCGAGCCTCATCTTCCCGAGGTCCCGGATCGAGGCGCTGCTCGCCTTCGGCTCGCATCGCCTCGTCCGGGATGACGGGTGGTCAGGGGCGCTTCATCTTGCGCATCGCCTCGCAAGGGTCGGCGCGCTCGGCCCTGGGCGTGAAGATCAGGATGTCGGCGGCGGGCTTCCCCTCCGGGTCGCGCGGCACATAGGCCTCCGGATCGGTCTTGCCCTCCTCCACCTCGACCATCATCCAGATTGTCACCAATTTTCCTGGAGAGCGAAGGCGCAAGTGCCAGGGGACCCCACGATCACTTCTGACGTGACCGTTCCCGGCGATCAAGATGGCCTGGGCGGGTGGCGTCGTCATCTTCCACGAGTTCAGGGGGTCACGATACAGCTCAACTGCCGACAGAAGGGCGTCTGCAAGGTGCGCGTCCCGATAGCGCTGTGCGGCCGCCATACCCTCGATCGCGTCTGCCGGCAAAAGGCCGCAATGGCCATCCGCCAACTTCTTATGCAGCGCGTCGCACAGCGGCGCTGGCATCCGTTCATCCAAACGAAGGCGCAGGCGCTCCTCCGGCGGCAGCGACGTCAGGCCGCCGCGGGCGATGCTCCGTACCTGGCCCTTCGGTGGCTCGCCCGCATGGATTGGCAGTTTGGAGGCCAAAACGGCCTCGAACAGCGGCTTGTAGATTTGCGCTGGCGGCCAACCACTCTTGTCCCATTCCAGAAGTGTGAACAATTCATCAGTCGTGCCACCACCGGCCTCGACGAGTGCTTTGAACCGTTCGAGCGCCGGCTGCTGATCAGCCCGGATCTGCTCGAACACGACCGCCGGGAGCCACTCACGCTGCTTTCTCGCGGCCAGTGCAATCAGCCAGGCCCGGAGCTGGTGATGCGTGGGGTTGTCGTGCACCTCTCCGAGCAGGACGATGCCGGGAGGCAGGTGAGGACCATCATCCTTCCCCGGGCGGCTTGCTATCAGCGTTTGGCGCTTCGCATTGTAAGCGCTGCCTGCCAGCGGGTGCTGCTTGCGCACCTCCTCGACCCAGGCGCTCCAATCTCGCTCGCTTGCGCTACCGGTCGTCATGCCGAGGCAAAGAAGGCAGACAACTATCACCCAGCGCATGGGCGCACCCCGCGTATCCGGCCCCGCTGTCGAATCGCGACAACGGGATCGAGCCAAAGTCGAGGGCGGGGATACTACGCCAACTCGCCCGCCGGCGCAGCGAGGAAACCCTGGGCGGAGAACGTCACGATCCTGCGGAAATGCGGCCCCGCATCCGCATACAAACGCGCCAGCAGGCGCCCCGCATCGCCGCTCGACGGCAGCGCATCCATGAAGGTCACCGCCAGCACGCCGCGCCGGCGGACGGTGCGCGGCAGGGCGAGCCAGGTGCGCAGCTCGCTCGCCTTCCAGGCCTGCATCGCCGGGGTGCACCAGATCACGGTGGCGGCGCCGCGGCAGGCCATGAGCGTGCGCGCCTCGTCCTCCTCATCGCCGAGGCCGAAGCCTGGTGTATCCACCGCGCGCAGCGCCTTCAGCCGCTCGATCGGCATGCCGACATGCAGGCGGCGGACGTGCGGCGCCGGCGCCTCGTCGATGGCACTCCACGGCACGGCCACGCGCCTGCGGCCGATGAGCTCGGCGCGCAGGGCGGGCTTGGCCGCGAATCCGACCACGGTGGGGTATGCGGTGTGCTTCGTGAAGCTCGTGGGCAGCACGGGGGAGCCCAGGAGCGCGTTGACGAGCGTGGTCTTGCCGCTGTTGAACTCGCCGATCACGACGATGCGGCGCGGACGCTCCTTGGCGCCGGTGCGCAGGGGCGGCTCGACGAGGCCCGCTGTCAGCGGGGGCCCGGCGCGATCGGCGATGACGAGTGACGCTGGCTCGATCATGTCATGGCCTCTCACCCTGTGCGGCATCCAGCGCCTCGAGCACCGTCACCAGCTCCTCCAGCGCTGCCGAGCAGGCCTCCTGGCGCCGCGCGCAGGCTTCGCCCCGCGCCTCCTGCTCGGCCTCGAAGCGCTCCAGGTCCTCGCCGCGGGCCGGGCTGTCGATGAGGGCCTGCTCCCTGGCGAGGTGCTCGCCGCGGCGCTCGATGCCGGTGCGCAGGCCGCTGGAGATGGCGTCGACCCGGCGCATGACGTAGTCGACGCGCTCGGAGAGGTAGGTGCCGGCCTCCGTGACCAGCTCGTCGGCGATGGCGAGGAAATCCTCCTCGATCAGGCAGCGCAGGTGCCGCGCGCGCTCCTCGGCGGCCTTGCGTCCCGCGAACCACCGGCTCCACCAGGACGTGCCCAGGTCCATGGTGACCTTGTCGCCCAGCGCTGTGACCGACGGCATCACTCCATGCGGCCAGGCCGGCACCTCGAGCAGGTTGCCGTTGTAGTCGGGGAGCAGCGAGGCGACGATCAGCCTGAGCTGCGGATAGAGGACCTGCTCGATGCGGTCGAGGTCGGACGTGGCCTGCTCGCACGCGCCGAGGTAGGCCTCCTCGAGCTCGTGGCGCAGCGGCATGATATCGCAACGCCACACCGCCTGCCGAGGCCGGTCGTTGAGCGCCTCCTTGAGCGCGCCCGCCTCCTTCTCTGCGAACTCGCGCACGAGGGTGCCGAGCCGCTCGCGCAGCAGCTGGCTGGCCGTGTCGACGAGCTCTGCGAAATGCGCCTCCACCTCCTTGAAGGAAGCCTGCAGCCGGTTGGCGCGCTCCTCGAAGGCGGCCAGCGAGGCCTTCTCCTCCTCGAGGCGCCGGCGCAGGGATGCCGTCTCCAGGCGCCGCGCCTGGACCAGCGCATTGATCGACCCGAGCTCCGCGCGGTCCGTCACCTCGGCGGTCCGCACCAGCTCCGCCAGGCACACCGCGATCTGGCGCAGCCGCATGGCGACGCCGCTCGTGCACATGAGCCGGGTGACCGCGGCCGACACCTCCCGCATGCCGGAGCTCACCTGCACCGCCGGCGCTGCAATGCGCGGCCGGTCCTCGAGGGGGGGCTCGCACGGCGGCTCCAGCAGCGCCTGCAGGCGGCTGTGCGCGGCAATCGCCCGGCTCGCAGGGCGTCCGGCCCGGTCCGCGCTCTCTGCCTCGAGGCGCATGTTGGCCAGCATGGCGCTGCCGCAGATCACGGGGACCTGCAGGGTCGGGAACTCCACCCGCAGCCGCTTCTCGATGGTCGCCTTGACCGCCGCGGCGTCGCTCGCCGGGTCGGGCAGCTGGTCGATGCGGTTGATGAAGACGACGATGCGGTCCTTGTAGAGGCCGTTCAGGAGCCGCAGCATGGCCACGTCGCCGGCCGACAAGGGCTGCAGCGCGGAGACCACGAACACGTAGATGTCGGGGTTCTCCAGGCTGCGGCGGGTGATCTCGTCGCGCACCAGGAACGGGTCGTTGGTGCCGGGCGTGTCGATCAGCGTGAGCGGAAACGCGAACGGGCCCTCGTTGAAGTAAAGATCGGCCGAGCGGGTGATGTCCGAGTAGTGCCGGCGCAAGGCGCCGGCGCACGGCCGGCTCGTCTCGTCGCCCGCGCTGACGTAGTCCTCCAGGATCCGCGGCGTCACCGTCTCGAAGCGGTGGCATTTGCCCAGGAGCTCGGCGAACCTGGGCCCCAGGCGCTGCTCGGCGCGCTTGCGCATGACCTTCAGTTGCGCCCGCAAGAGGTCCGACTGGAAGCCTGGCACGAGGCGCTCCGTCAACTCCCGCACCCGTCCGCCGCCTTCGGCCAGCTCGTTCCACTCGTCGACCGAGAAGAGGTGGAACACCGCGGCATGCTCGGGCGGTGTCGGCGCGTTGCGGAAGTGCAGCGCGGTGACGACGACGGTCCACGGGTTGATGTCGGTCGGGAGCAGGCCGGGGCGCTCCGTGAGCGCGTTGAGGAAGGTGCTCTTGCCGGCCTTGATCTGGCCGATGACCGCGATGCGGCAGGAGCGCTGCGCGAGCTCTCGCCTGGCGGCTTCGAGCAGCGGAGCCGCATGCTCGCCGAGGAGCCCGTCGAGGCTGCCGGCGAGCGCCAGGAGCCGCAACCGGGCTGCCTCCAGCGGAGCGCCGACGGCCTGCGCATCGCGCGGCCTGTCGATCGGACCCACGGCCTCCCTGCGCCCCGGGGCCACCAGCGCCGGTGTTTCAAAGCCCATGTCGGTTGCTTTCCCTCGCGATCTATGCGCCCTGGCCGTGTCCCCAAGGCTTCCCGGCTGCACACCTCGACCGGCGCCGGCTTCTCAGCTGGAACTTTTGTCCACCCGTTGCCCGAAGGGTGTCAGTTGGAGGACATCGGTCAACTGTGTGGGACAATCGCGGTTAACTTTGGCCTCAGAAAGGCTTATGTCGATACATTGCATCTGCATGAGAGAGTTTTCTGCCACTGCTCTATGCAACCTGCGGGTTTTCCAGAGGTGCAGAGGGTCTCGCGAGGGCCTCGATCGCTTGGCGGCTTGCTCGAAACGAGGCTGCCGGTAGCATCCGGGAGACCGGCACCCGGCGGATTGCGCAACGGCCGCGGCAACTCCTGGTGGTGGGGAGCCAAAACTTGCACTCGCGGCGCTGTTGCGACGCGTGTGCGCGCAAGATATCTGCCCGAATCGGTAATGCGCGCGGCGAGTCGCCTTCGCCGCCGCAAAAGTGAGATCGGCAACCGCAGCGGGCTTGGGGAGGGTGCGCCTGGTGGCCCGAGGGGGTGTTTTTCCAGCGGCGTCGGCCTGCCTGGTGCTCGGCCCGCTTCTGCTCGCCTCGGGCGTGGGAGCCGCTGCGGCCCAGGATTATTTTGGCGCCATCGCGTTCTCACCCAAGACACGCGCCCACGGCTGGGCCTACGACTACACCTCCCGCACCGAGGCGCAGGAGAGGGCCATGTCCGAATGCCGCCGCCACGCTTCGGACTGCGTGAGCGCCGTCTGGTTCCGCAACGCCTGCGGCGCGCTGGCGGTGGGTCCGCAGGCCTATGGCGCGGGCTGGGGCAGCGATCGCGGCCAGGCCGAGCGCGCAGCCCTCAAGTCGTGCGGGCGCTTTTCCCGCGACTGCACGGTCATTCGCTGGATCTGCACCACGAACTAGCGGCTGCGGTCGCGTCCGGCACAGGTTGCGGCCGCTCGTCCGGCCTCGGGGGTGCAACCATCCCCCAGTAGGGTGAGGCACCCTGGCCTATACATAGTTGACCCAGTTGCGCTGGCATCTTAAATTGAACTTGCAACCTCTTGCGCCAAAGCTCGGATAGACAAAACAAAAGCAGCGCGAGGGACGGTGAGGGAAGCGGTCGGGTCGACCGCGCAACGGGGGATCCGCGCTTTGAAAGTCGCGACTGCCGGCCTCCTCGGGGCCTTTCAGGCGTTGTTGTGCGTTGCCACGACCGTGGTGCCGCTCGGTGCCCAGGAGGTCGAGGCCTACCGAATCCTCAAGATGGACGGTCATCCGGTGCGCTGGAAGCGGCCGGACAACGGCGCGCCGCGCGTCGTCACCTACCGGCTGGTGACCGAGGCCGTCCGCATCCCCGGCGCCCGCAACTGCCGGGCGCTCACGAGCCTCGACGGCCTCTCGGCCCGCTCGCGTCTCTCCCTGCCGGCGATCAGGCAGGAGATCGCCGCCGCGTTCGCCATGTGGGAGGCCGCCGCCAATATCACGTTCAAGGAGGCGGCCGAGGGCGCTCCGGCCGATATCCTGATCGGCGCGCAGATGGAGCCGGACGGCTGGGCCTTCGCCGACGTGTTCTACGATGCGGCCTCTCCCGAGGCCATCAAGCCGATCTCCCAGGCGCTCGTCTGCCTCAACCCGACACGGCCGTGGAAGGTGGGCTTCGACGGCGACCTCACCGCCTACGACCTGCGCTACACCCTGGCGCACGAGATCGGCCACGCGATCGGGCTCGACCATCCGGCTGGCGGCAATCAGATCATGGCCTACCGCTACGAGGAGCGCTTCCGCGCGCTGCAGCCGGGCGACGTCCGCGGTGCCGTGGCCCTCTACGGAGCGCCCGGGGCGCCCACCGTCGTCGTCGCCAGCGGCGACCCGCAGGGCGGCGGCAAAGCAGACCGGGGCGCCAAGTAGCAGCCCCGTCAGCGGCACGGCCGTCCGCCGCCGGCATCCCGACGACGCGACACGCCGCCGCGCCCGGATGCCGCCACAACGCCATGTGCGTTCACCATATTGCAGAGGCGGCGAGGCCGGTCAGGCCTGCCCCGTTGTGGTTGCATATGGAGGAGGCCGATGTCCCAGTCGAAATCGCGTCTCTTGGCCGTTGGCACGGTGACGCTGGGTCTGGGTGCCGCCGCGGTGCTCGCCAGCGCGGTCCCGCAAGTGCGCAGCGCCCTTTCGCTCGCCGTGCCCGGGGCCGTCGGGGAAACGGCACCGGCGGAGAAGGCTCCGCCGAAGGCCGACAAGGACGAGGCGGCGACCGAGCCGAAGGGCACGGTGCGTGTCGAGGCGCCGCACATCCAGGTGAACGTCGACAAGGAGCGCAGCAAGGTCGTCGTCAAGGCGCCCCATACCGACGTGAGCGTCGACCCCGAGAAGAAGCGGGTGCAGGTCCGCGCGCCCTTCGTCGACCTCGACATCCGCTGGTAGGTGGTGTCGACCCCGGCGAAGGCCGGGGGATGACACAACAGGTGTGTTGGGTCTGCGCTTACGCTTGACCCAACCTACGTCGCTTCAAAACGAGCTGCCCGGTTGCTCGAGGAACTCGACCTCCTCGGGCGTCGAGGGCCGTCCGAGCGCGGCGTTGCGGTGCGGGAAGCGGCCGAAGCGGTCGATGATGGCCTTGTGCGCCTCGGCCCACCGAACGAGGTCGGCATCGCCCAGCGCCGAGAAGAGCGCCACGCAGCGCGCCTGCGCCGACGCATCCTCGGCGTGCTCGAACGGCAGGTAGCAGAACAGGCGCCCGTCCCTGCCGAGCCCGGCGTCCCAGCCGCGGGCGACAACCGCCTCGGCGACCTCGAGGGCCTTGGCGTCGGTCGCGAACGCGCGCCCGCTGCCGCGGTACATGTTGCGCGGCATCTGATCGAGCACGATGAGGGCCGCCAGTGCCGTGCGGGCGTCCCCGAGCAGTGCCTCGCCCGGCCGCGCGGCGACAGCCTCGTGGAGGGCGAGGAACCGTCGCCGCACTGCGGCGTCGAACGCCTCGTCCTTCTCGAACCACTGCTTCGGACCGGTCTCCTCGAACCAGAACCTCAGCACCTCGTCGACCCAGCCGGTCTGCAGCGGGAGCGGGCCGTAGTGCGGCGGGTCGTCCTGGGGCGGCAGCGCACTCATCCTGTGGAACCTTGTTTGCCGCTGTCGTGTGAAGTCGCGGCTACTTCTTGATCGACCCGGTGGTCTTCGTCGACGCCGACGGCGGCTCATCCTCGATCGTGCGCACCACGCTGGACAGCGGCCGCGCGTTGCCGGCGGCCATGCCTTTCATGAGCGGCTCCACCTGGGCGTCGTACTCGGCCAGCGTCTTGAGCTCGGCCTTGGGCCGCAAATGCACCACCTTGTAGCCCCTGGCCTTGAGCTCGTTCAGCACCGCCGGCAGGGCTTTCGCCGTCACCGGGTGGACATCGTGGAAGAGCAGGATGCCCTTGCCGATCCTGTCCAGCCTTTCGATCACTGTCTTGCTGAACCCATCGGTGTTCTGGCGCTTGAACTTGAAATCGAAGGTGTCGAGATCCGCCGAGAAGATCGCGATGTTGCGGCTGGCGAGGTGGGCGAGCGACTCCTTGGTGTCCTTCAGCACCGGATACCGGAAGAACGGGGCGATCGGCGCGCCGACCGCGCGCCGCACCGCGCTCACGCCCTTCTCGATCTCCGCCTTCCATTGGTCCTCGCTCTTCAGCTTGCTCAGGTCGGCGTGCGACCAGGTATGCGTGCCGATGGTATGCCCCGCCTTGTGGACATCGCGGATGATCTCGGGCAGTCCGGCCGCCATCTTCCCGATCGAGAAGAACGTCGCCTTGGTGCAGTGCTGGGCCAGGGCCTCCAGCACGGCATGCGTGTATCCGACCTGGGGACCGTCGTCGAAGGTGAGCACGACCTCCTTGAGGCGCAGGAAGTCGTAGGCCTTGTAGTGCTCGAAGCCGAAGCCGGGCCCGTCGGTCGTGTCGATCTCCACGGTGCGCGCGACGCCGATCGCGTCGGGATTGGGGCAGGCGTCCTTGCCCTGGGCAAGCGCGGCGCTGACGGCCGCCGACCAGACGATCAGCAAGCCGGCAACAATCGTCCCCTTACGCATTACGATTTCCCCCTGTTGACGTATCCGTCCCCGGGCCGATCCCGATCGAAACCTCGGGCGCGCCCAATGCGTCGAAACCGCGAGCCCGCTGCGAAACGCGTCGCGCATCGAAGCGTCGTCGTTGCCCAGCGCCCGCCGCCGGAGCCTTCCGCCGAATGCTCCCGGGTACGGCCCCGCTACGCCCGACCTCTCGCCAATTCCTCGATCAATGGCACGGCCGGTAACCTGCGGTAAAGCCTTCGCCAATTGCAAGAGCCTTGAGGCGCGTGTAGGCTATCGGCCGGCTTGATCTCATGCTAGATGCAGCCTTCCGCCACGGGCAGAGGTGGGGAAAGCCGGGCAACGGCTTGTCGTGGGGACATAATTCCACCATGACGGGGTGTTGCGATCTGCCCATTCAGCAACGGTCGAAACAGTCTCCCCGGGGGCCTATATGTTCACGCGTAGCAACACGGCCGAGCCCAAACCGCTCGAGCCTCTGAAGCCCACCACCAGCCCGAGCTCGAGTGCCTCCCTCAACATGCCGCGACGCTCGGGTCCCAGCGGCGACTCCGGCAACAAGTCGGTCATCAGCAACGATCTGAAGATCATCGGCCAGGGCCTCAAGATCATCAGCCAGGGCACGCTGCAGGTCGATGGCGAGGTCGAGGGCGACGTGGCCGGCGCCGAGGTCATCATCGGCGAGCAGGGCAAGGTCACCGGCACCGTGGCCGCCGAGCGCGTGATCGTGCGCGGCAAGATTTCCGGCGTCATCCGCGGCATGACCGTCGCGCTGCAGGCTTCCGCCCGCGTGGAAGGGGACATCCACCACATGTCGCTCGCCATCGAGCAGGGCGCCGAGTTCGATGGGCGCTGCCGCCGGCCGCAGGATGCCTCCGAGCTCAAGCTCGATCTGGAAGGCATGGGCAACGGCCACGCGCGCTGACGTCCACCCGATGAGGGAAGCGGCATCAAGCCGCTTCCTCGACGGCGTGAAGCGTGCTATAGAGCGTTCAGTCTGCAACTCAGGGAAAGGAGGTGATCCAATGTTCAGTGGGATCTTGATGACGGCGATGGCGCTGCTCGATCACGCTGTTGTTGGAGCAGCCTCCAGCAAGGGCTGAGCGAGACGGGGACGCGCGGGCAGGGCTTGTTCCCAGCTCCCAGCTGCACCCGGCCAGTTGCCGCCGAGTCTCACGGGGGCCGCCTACAGGGCGGCCCCTTTTATTTGGAGCACCCGTCATCCCGGACGAGGCGCTGCGCGCCGAAGGCGAGCAGCGTGTCGATCCGGGACCTCGTGAGGTCGGGCGCCACCTGCTTCACGAGGTCCCGGACAGCCTCGCCTGCGGCTCGGCTTCCGGGATGACGGGTCTAGCCGAAAGCATCGCAAACGCCGATAATCGGCCGTGCATTGGGGGGAAGCATCGAGCGAGGGAAAAGCCATGGCCGGTGCCCACATATTCGTCGCCATTCTCTTCACCATCCTGGGCGCCTCGTTCGTGGCGTCCACGGGCCTGCTGATCCACGAGTTCCAAAGCCTGGATTGGCTCACCATGGTGGTCGCCCACGCCCACCTGTTCCTCTTCTTCCCGCTTTTCGGGCTGCTGGCGCTGGTCGCCTTCTACCTGCCCTCGGTGGTGCTCACGCACCTCTATTGGAACCATGTTCGCTACGGCAAGCTCCGCTTCATCGCGGGGGCGGTGGTGGCGGCCGGGCTCGCCTGGCTGGGCGCCTCCTTCCTCGACACGGAGCCGCGCTCCATCTACGAGGCCTTGCCGAGCGCGCTGCAGGACGACAAGGCCGACCCGGCCCAGGGGCGCGTCGCCATCCTCGCCGCGCTCGCCGACCTGCGCAAGAAGGCGCAGGAGCGCTTCGGGCTGTCGAGCTTCGGGCGCTCGTGCGAGGAGGACAAGATGCTCGAGCCGCCGGACGAGATGCTGAAGGAGCGCTACTGCTTCCCGGCTGGCCAGAACCTGAAGGGCTACGAGTGCTGCGCAGTGCAGAGATCGTTGCGCGCGGCCGTGCTGGGTCTGCAGAAGGATCCCGCGACGCGCTCGCTCTCGGGGACCTGGGACACGCGACTCTTCCTGCCGGTCAAGACGTTCTTCATCGTGATCGTAATAGCCATCGCAGGACTGCTCGCCTGGTGGCGCAACCGCATCGATCGGCTCTACGGCGACCTGGTCGCCCCCCTCGAGCGCGGCGTCATCATCGGCGGCTTTGCCATGCTGCTCTGGCTGGCCATGGACTACGGCTATCAACAGACCGCCAACGTCCTGTTCGGCCGCACGCAGGCGAGCCCGCAACTGCGCCTCAGCCTCGTGCTGGTGCCGTGGGCGCTGCTTCTTCTGTTCTACTTCCTGCGCCGCCTGGGCAAGCAGGGTGAGCTGGTCGGGCAGATCTCGGGCGTGGTATTCGCGGGCGTCGCGGTGGCGCGCTACGAGCAGCTGAACGACTGGATCGTGCGTCTGGTCGGCATCGGCGCCTCCCAGTGGACGCTGGTGACGCTGGTCGGCCTCGCGCTCGTCGGGCTGGTGGCGCTGTTCTGGCCCAAGCGCATCGGCGGCTACGCGTCCCGCCCCGCCGTATCGGCATAGGACAGGCAGGCGTGCGGCTCCGCGGTCGAGACCGGTCCAGGATGGTCCGAGGCGGGAGCGCGAGGTCTTTGCAGGGCCTCGCCGCTCGCGGAGCGGCCGGGCTGTGCGCGGGTTCGGGAGCGGGTCATGCTCACGGTCTATGACGCAGCCGACGGCATACTGGTTCCGCGCGACGGCTCGCACGACATCAACGGCGCCACCACGTGGATCGACCTCCTGAACCCCACCAAGGAGGAGGACGTCCTCGTCGAGCGGGCGCTGGGCGTCGCCGTGCCGACGCGCGAGGAGATGGCGGAGATCGAGGCCTCGAGCCGCCTCTACCAGGAAAGCGGCGCCCACTACATGACGGCCGTAGTCTTGACGCAGGCAGCCACCCCCGGCGACCCTCCCGCGGCCACGCCGATCACCTTCATCCTGGCGGGGGATCGTCTCGTCACCGTGCGCTACGCCGAGCCGCGCGGCATCTCGATCTTCCTCTCCCGCATGAAGAAGGGCGATGCGCCCTGTGCGGGCGGCGCCGCCGTGCTCGTCGGGCTGCTCGAGGCGATCATCGACCGCGAGGCGGATCGCGTCGAGCGTCTCCAGGCCGATGTCGACCAGCTCTCGCAGTCGATCTTCGGGGGGCGGGGCGGCGATCGCACGCGCGCCCGGCGCTTCGATGTCAGCATCAGGGCGATCGGGCGCGAGGGCGAGCTCACCTCCAAGTCGCGTGAGAGCCTGCTCACCCTGGGCCGGCTGCTCACCTATCTCGCCCACGCCATGGGCGAGCGCGGCGACGACAAGGCGCTCCGGGCGCGGGTGAAGACCGCCCAGCGCGACGTGCACTCGCTGGCCGACCACATCGGCTACCTCTCCACCAAGATCACCTTCCTGCTCGATGCCACGCTCGGCATGATCAGCAACGAGCAGAACTCCATCATCAAGATCTTCTCGGTGCTGGCGGTGGCCCTGATGCCGCCGACGCTGGTGGGCACCGTCTACGGCATGAATTTCAAGCACATGCCCGAGCTCGACTGGGTGTTCGGCTATCCCATGGCCCTCGGCCTGATGGTCGTCTCGGCCGTGCTGCCGTGGCTCTACTTCAAGCGCAAGGGCTGGCTCTAGCGCCGCAGAACGCATCGGGCCCGGCTGCACGGGTCTTGCACGCTGTCCCGCAACGGAGGAAAAAACGCACCACCACCCATGTAGGTGAGCTGAGGCCGCGGCCTGCATTGCGCTCCCGCGGCGGTGGAGGGTGTCCGGCGATGGCTGTCGCGGGCCACCTGCGGGGCCGCTTTGCGCTCGAGTCGAATCGATAATGGAAGGGAGAAAATACCGTGAAAGCAGTGAGACTTGGCGGTGTCGTCGCGCTCGCCCTGCTGCTCATCCCCGGCGCGCACGCGCAGGAGAAGCAGACGCCCCCCGGGCTCCCCTCGATCGAGCAACGCGTCGACGCGTTCATCGGCAAGCTCGACGCCGCGCGCAAGGAGCAGGGCGTGGTCGGCGCCGCCATCGTTGTCGCCGACGGCGACCGCGTCGTTCGCATCGCAGGCCTCGGTGCCCGCGACCTGAAAACGGCGGCCCCCGTCACCGAGGACACGGTGTTTCCCATGGCCTCCGTGACCAAGCAGTTCACGGCCGTCGCCGTCGCCCTCACCGTCAGCGAGGGCAAGATGCGCTTCGAGGACCATCCGCGCCGGTTCGTGCCCTCGTTCCGGCTGCAGGACCCCGAAGCCGACGCCCAGCTCAATATGATCGACCTCCTGGCGCACCGGTCGGGCCTCGACCGGTCGGATTTCCCCTGGCTTATGGCGCCGTTCACGCCGCAGGAGATGTTCGAGCTGGCCTACCGCGCCAAGCCGGTCGCCAAGCTGCGCCAGCAGTTCCTCTACAACGCCACCATGTATGCGCTGGCCGGCGCGGCCGTGGCCGCCGCGCAGGGCACCACCTACGAGCGCTTCATGACCGAGCGCCTCCTGCAGCCGCTCGGCATGAAGGCGAGCACGCTCACGCTCGCCGGGCTGACGGGCGCTGCCAATCGCGCTACCGGCTACAAGAAGGCCGCCAAGGGCGATCCGGAGGGCGTAAAGCCGATCGACCTCGCCTCCATCGCGCCCGGCGGGTCGCTCAACAGCACCGCGCGCGACATGGGCGCCTGGCTCAGGTTCCTCAACGCGCGCGGCCGCATCGAAGGCAAGACCGTGATTGCGCCAGCGGTGTTCGCGCGCCTGTTCGAGCGACACCAGGCGATCGGGCCCGGCTTCGACCACGGCCTGGGCTTCTTCCTGCACTCCAAGGACGTGCTCGTCGCCGAGCACGGCGGCAACGTGCCAGGCTACACCGCCAGGGTCGTCCACCTGCCCGAGCGCGGGCTGTCGTTCGCGCTGCTCACCAACCAGGACAGCTCGGCGCTCGGCGACATCGCGCAAGCCCTGCTGCTCGAGGCCGTGGTGGCGCCGGAGAAAGCCCCGCCGCCCTCGGCAACCGCGCCCCAGAGCCCCCCGCCCGCCGCCAAGAGCGACCCCGAGCCGCCGGCCCAGCCGATTGCGCCGGAGGAGCTCGTCGGCCTCTACGTATCCACCCAGGCAGGGGATTTCGAGGTGAAGAAGAGCGGCTCCGGCCTGGCTGCGATCTTCCCGAAGCAGCCGCCCTATCCGCTCGTCGCGACGGGGGTCAACAAGTACGACCTGTCGGGGCTGCCCGGCTTCTCCGTCTCCTTCGGCAAGCCGGCCGACTGGCTGCCCGGACGCGTCACCGCCTTCCTGCGCCAGCCACCGTCGCACCCGGCCGGCAACATCGCCTTCCTGAAGCGCGACGACGCATGGCTGCAGCGTGCGCAGGCCGCCTATGGTGGCCCCGGCAAGGAGCTGATCGGGCTCTATCGCAACGTCGAGGGCGGTGCGAGCATGGAGATCGTGCCCTATAAGAGCGGGCTTGCCCTGATCATCACCGGAGCCCCGCCGCATCCCCTGAAGGAGGTCGGCGCCGACCACTATCGGCTCGATGGCCTGCCCGAGACGTTCCAGGTGCGCGTCAAGCGGGCGGGTGGCCGGGTCACGGCACTCGTCTACGAGCAGCCCAACGTGCGCGTGGAGCTGGCCGCCGCCGTGCCGCCGAAGGGCGTTGCCGACGATGGCGAGGCGCGGGCCATCCTCGACAAGGCGGTCGCGGCCGCGGGCGGTGCGGCGGCGCTGGACCGGATCACGACCACCACGTCCATCGGCCGCGTGGCCGCGCTGACGCACGGCCTCGACGGGCGCGTCGAGGTGTTCACCATGCCGGGCAAGAACGCCACCGCCGTCGACATCGGCGCCTTCGGCAAGACCGTCTGGAGCCTGCGCACCGCGGCCGACGACAAGCGGGTGCTGACCATCGACCGCGACGGTGTCGAGACATCCGAAGGCGGCAAGTCCCTGCAGAGCTCGCACCTCTATGCGGTGCCGCACCCCCTCTACCGGTGGAAGGAGCGCTTCGCGACGGTAGCCTCGGCTGGCGAGGAGCGAGTCAACGGCGAGGAGGCGTTCGTGATCGAGCTGACCCCGCGCGATCTGGCGCCCACCAGGGTCTACATCTCGAAGCAGAGCTTCCTCGTCCTGCGCGAGGACCAGCCCCTCTACGTCGGCGACGAGCTCCAGCCGGTATCCGTCACCGTCGACCACCTCGACTACCGGGTCGTCGGCGGCGTGCGGCTGTCGCATACCCAGACGGCCAGCTTCCCCGGCCTGGGCCCCATCGTCATCAACAGCGACAGCATCTGGCTCGACAAGACCATCGATCCCAAGGTCTTCCAGCTCAAGCGCTGACCCGGACACCGCGCTGACCGGACTCCCCTCCCCCTTGCGGGCCCCTTGCGGGGAGGGGTCGGGGGTGGGGGAGCCCATTGGCACGCCATGGGTGTTCCGCGTCCTGCCGGTTTGGAGCTTCGATCTTGGGAAGAGTGCCTGCGACGTGATGGACACCATCGCCGACGCCCTTGGACCCCACTTGCCCGACTGCGCCCGCCCGCCAGCCTAGAACCACACCCCGGTCCAGCGGTAGCGCGGGCGCATGGCGGCGGGGCCCGGGCCGGCGGGGGAGGCCATCGGCGCGCCGGCGAGGGAGAGGTGCGGCAGCATCGGCCGGTCCGCGAGCTCGCGCAGGCGCGCGATGCGGTCCTCGGTCCTGGGATGCGAGCGCAACAGCGAGGGCTGCGGGATGCGCCGCCCGGGGACCGGCAGGCGCATGTCCTCCCAGAAGCGGCCTTGGTAGCGCTCGAGCTTCTCGAGCGCGGAGGCCAGCGACGCCGGGTCCCCCGTCAGGCTCGCCGCCTCGAGGTCGGCGTCGTACTCGCGCGTGCGCGACAGGGCGAGCTGGATCAGGCTGCTCGCCGTGGGCGCCAGGTAGAGGAGCGCCAGGGCGAACAGGGGAAACTCGGCCTCGCCCAGGAGGAACGCCGGCAGGTTGACGAGGGCCAGGATGACAGCAAGGTAGGCCAGCATCTGCGTCAGACGCGTCAGCACGTCGGCGAGGCCCATGACCGCGAGGTCGTTGTTGCGGATGTGGCTGATCTCGTGCGCCAGCACGCCGGCGAGCTCGTTGATGCCCAGGCGGCGCAGCATGCCCTCGGTGACGCCGATCACCGCGTTCTGGGGCGTGCCGGAGGCGAAGGCGTTGAGCGTCATGCTCGGGATCACGTAGACGCGCGGCGCGGCCGGCAGCTCGGCCCGGTCGCTCAGCACGTCGACGATGTGCAGGATCTGGCTGCCGGTGCGCTCGTCGAGCTGACGCGCGCGGAAGAAGCGCATCATCATCTCCGGCGGCAGGCGCGGGCCGAAGGCATAGACGAGGCCGATCACCACGAGGGTGACGGCGACGCCCATCGGCCCCCAGATCAGCCAAGCCGAGAAGCCGGCCAGCAGGCCGAGCCCGCCGACCAGCAGGACCGAATGCAACGCGTTGCGCACCCTGTGGGCGCGATGCGCGTTGGGGTCGAGGAATGGTGTCATGGCCCCCAGATCATGCCCCGGTTGATGGCTCCCCGTGCCCACGGCCACGAGCGCCGGCACGTGGCGCTCAGCATAAAGGCAACGGCGGGAGAGGCAAAGCAACGGCATTGCCGCGCCCCACGGCCGGCATCGGGTGCCGGCAGCCGGGCATCGAGGAGCAGCCCGACGCCCGACCCCCGAAGCCGACGGCCGAATTTCAGAACTTTTCCGCCACGGCCGCATCGGCCGCCGGGCGCACCGGCTCGGCCGCCGCGCTCACGGCCTCGAGCACGTCCTCCGCCCGCGCCACGGTGCGGAAGCGCACGTCCATGCTGGGGCGGATGAATCCCTCCCGCCGCAGATGCGCCAGCAGCTCCACGAACGGCGCCCAGTAGCCGTCGATGTCGACGAGCACGATCGGCTTGCTGTGCTGCCCGAGCTGCGCCCAGGTCAGCTGCTCGACCAGCTCCTCGAGGGTGCCGATGCCGCCCGGCAGCGCCACGAAGGCGTCGGCCTTCTCGAACATCAGCCGTTTTCGCTCGTGCATGTCCTGCACCACGTAGAGCTCGGTCGCATCGATCAGCATGTGCTCCTTCACCGACAGGAACTCGGGGATGATGCCGGTCACGCGCCCGCCGTGCGCGAGGACGGCGCGGGCGATCTCGCCCATCAGCCCGAGACCGCCGCCGCCGTAGACGAGGCCTACGCCGTTTTCCGCCATCGTGCGGCCGAGCGTTCGCGCCGCCTCCGCGTGGGCCGGATTGATGCCGGGGCTCGAGCCGCAGTAGACGCAGATTGAGCGGATCGGGCGCGGCTTCCCCCGCCGGCCTCTTTTTTGCGCGCGCTGTTGCATTCCAGCGCTGTCGTGATCGGCCGTATGCTGGCCGTTGGCAGTTCGACGACGGTCTCCCATGTGGGTGCCTTGCCTTTGATCGTATTGTTGTTTCTCGCGTCCGGCGCCCGCCGATCCTAGGGTCCGCCCGGCGGCTGAATTGCGGCATCGGCGCCCGGGGCACTCTGCCGTCCCGCCCCTGTGGCATTTGCCCATGAGCTGCAACATGGTTAACGTGGGGTTGAGGACCACGCAGTCGGCGGTCTCCCGCCGGATCGTTCGCAACGGCCGAAAGTGGGGGTGATTTGCGGTTGCCGCGTGCCCGCGCTGTTGCCCTCGGCGGCATGTCGGCTGCCCTGCTCGTGATGGCCGCAGTGCCGGCCCCGATGGCCGCCGAGCCGGCGCAGGAGAAGCGGGCTCGAGCCGAGGCGCAGGGTGCCGGGCATGCGGCGTCCGACCGCGAGCACGGGCCGCTCCCGCAGTGGCTCTACGACTCGCGCGAGCGGTTCCGCACCCTGATGCGCCTGCTGGCCGAGCGCGCGGCGAGCACCGAGGCCAAGCGGGCCGCCGAGGCCAAGGCAGCCGAAGAGGCCAAGGCAGCCGAGGAGGCCAAGGCAGCCGAGGAGGCCAAGGCAGCCGAGGAGACCAAGGCAGCCGAGGAGACCAAGGCAGCCGAGGAGACCAAGCGGGCAGCCGTGGCCAAGGCCGAGGCGGAGGCCCGGCGGGCTGCCGCGGAGGCCGAGCGCGCCGAGGCGGAGGCCAGGCGGCTGGCCACCGTCAAGGCCGCAGAGGAGGCCCGGCGGGCCGCCGAGGCCAAGGCCGCCGAGGAGACGAGACGCGCGGAGGAAGCCAAGAGGGCGGCCGACGTCAAGGCTGCGGAAGCGGCCCAACGGGCCATCGAGGCCAAGGCGGCCGAGGAGGCCGGGCGGCTGGCCCGGAAGGCTGCGGACGCGGCCAGACAGGCGGCGGAGGCCAAGGCCGCCGAGGAGGCCAGGCGGGTCGCGGAGGCCGAGGCTGCGGAGGAGGCCAGGCGGGAGGCGGAGGCCAAGGCCGCCGAGGAGACGCAGCGGGCAGAGGCGGCCAGGCGCGAGGCTGCGGCCCGCCTGCCCTGCGCCGATGCCGGCGCCAAGGTCGCCGGGGGCGGCTGGTACGTCGTCAAGCGCGGCGATTCCCTGTGGCGTATCGCCCGGGTGCACTACGGCCATGGCAAGAGCTACTGGCGCATCTGGTCCGCCAACCGCCGCCTCGTCACGAGCCCGCGTCGCATCTACCCGTGTCAGCGCCTGTACATCCCGCGCAGCCGCGCCGAGGGGCCGTCGCCGCAGCAGGGCCTGCGCGTCGCCCTGGAGCCGTTCACCCGCCGGCGTGCCATCGACACCCGATTGCCGGGCTTCATCGAGTAGCAGCAGCGACCCGTGGGCTGCCTCACATCTGGTCGTAGTCGAGCACCAGCCGCTCCGACGTGGGCACCGCCTGACAGGTGAGGATGAAGCCGCGCTCGATTTCCCAGGGCTCCAGCGAGTAGTTGAGCGCCATCCGCGCCTCGCCCTCGATCAGCCTGGCGCGGCAGGTGCAGCACATGCCCCCCTTGCACGAGAAGGGCACGCGCACGCCCGCCGCCAGCGCAGCGTCCACCACCCTGCCCCCCGGCGGCACCGTGAAGCGGTGGCGGATACCGTCGAGGATGGCGACGACCTCCGCGCCTGCAACCCCCTCTCGGCGCCCTTCGGCGGGGAAGGCCTGCCCCGGCGGAGGCCGGGGGCTGGGGTGAGGGGCCGGGGCAGGCGAGGGAGACGCAGGCGCGAACAGCTCGAAATGCACCTTGCGGGCGGGCATGCCGAGCCCCAGCAGCGCCCCGCGCACGTCCTTGATCATCGCGCCGGGCCCGCACAGGAACACGTGCGCCACCTCGGCGGGCTCGAACAGGCGCCCCGCCAGCGCCCGCACCTTGTCGGCGGTGATGCGCCCTTCGAGCAGCGGCGCGCCGCCCTCCTCGCCGTGGGAGAGCGTATGGAGCAGCGTGAAACGGCCCAGATGGCGGTCCTTCAGGTCCTCCAGCTCCTCCGCGAACAGGATCGTATCGGGCCCGCGGTTGCCGTAGAGCAGGGTGACGCGCGTCTGCGGCTCGCGCGCCAGCGCCTGCTTGACCATGGCCAGGATCGGCGTGATGCCGACGCCTGCGGCGAACGCCAGCACGTGGCGCGCTTCTCCCGCGCCGTCGGGCAGCACGAAGCGCCCCGCCGGCGGCGCGGCCTCGAGGGTATCGCCCGCCTTCAGGACGTCGTTGGCCCAGTTCGAGAACAGCCCGCCGGCGACGCGCTTGATGGCGATGCGCAGCCCGTCCTCGCCGGGTCCGCAGCAGATCGAGTAGGTGCGCCGCTGCTCGGCGCCGTCGATGACGGCACGCACGGGGATGTGCTGGCCGGGCACGAAGCGGAAGTCGGCGGCGAGCGCAGGGGGCACATCCAGGCTCACCACCACCGCCTCGGCCGTCTCGCGCCCGATCCCGGCGATCCTGAGCGGCTGGTAGCTGTGCATCGCGCCCATGCCTCATGCCTCAGAGGCACTTGAAGGCTTCGAACGGCTCGCCGCAGGCCTCGCAGCGCCAGAGCGCCTTGCAGGCGGTCGAGCCGAACGCCGAGACCCTGGCGGTCGCCTCCGACCTGCACCTGGGGCACGCCACGCGCTCCACCTCGAACAGGCCGCGTGCGTCCTCGGTGCGGCCCGGCGGCGCGATGCCGTACTCCCGGAGCTTGCCCCTGCCCTCCTCGGTGATGTCGTCGCTGCTCCAGGGCGGCGCCAGCACCGTCTCGATGCCCGCCCCGGCAATGCCGGCCTGCTTGAGCGCCAATTCCACGGCTTGTGCAATGGCGAGCGTGGCCGGGCATCCGGAGTAGGTCGGCGTGAGCTTCACGACGATCCGTCCATTGCGCCGCTCCACGCCCCGCAGCACGCCCATGTCCTCCAGCGTCAGCACCGGTATCTCCGGATCGACGACGGCAGCTGCGGCGCGATATGCGACCTCCAGCCACGGATCGTCGTGAGCCTCCCGACCCCGCCGCGCGGGTCTCCCCTCCCCGTTGCGGGGCTTGCCCCGGACCCCGATCCGGGGAGGGGGTGGGGGTCCAAGAGCACCGCCCTTGACCCTTTGCTGCGGTTGAAGCCGACGCACCCGTCCTCCCACCCAGGGTCTCGCGCCCGACTTGGACGGACGGGATGGAGGCGGAGCTTCAAGGGCATCGACGATGGTGTCCATCACACCGTCGATATTCTCTCTGACATCGGAGTTCCACACCCGCAGGATACGGAAGCCCTGGTCGCGCAGACACTGTTCGCGTCTCTTGTCGCGCGCGACCTCTGCATTCGTGCTGTGCGTGCCGCCGTCCACCTCGACGATGAGCCGCTTCGACAGACACGCAAAGTCGACGATGTACCGGTCGATCGGCACTTGCTGGCGAAACTTGAATCCCGCCGGTCTGAGGCCACGCAGCTTCCACCACAGCCGGCGTTCCACCGCCGTCCGGCTCTTGCGCAGCTCGCGTGCCTTCTCGTTGGCCATGGCGTGCCCGTGGACCCCCACCCCTAGCCCCTCCCCGGATCGTGGTCCGGGGCAAGCCCCGCAAGGGGGAGGGGAATCCGGTCGGCGCAAGTGGCGAGGTCGTGCTTCACAAAGATGAGCCTACCAAGTCGCGTTGGCACCCTACCACACCGCGCCCGGATGCGCGCGGTGGAGCACCTGCAGCTCCGCCAGGAGGTGGCCCAGGTGCTCGCTGTGCCGGCCGCGGCGCCCGCCGGACTGCATCCAGCGGCCGGCGGGGCGGGGCAGCGTCGCTTCGGCGAGCACGCGGTCGACGGTGGCGTCCCAGGCCGGTCGCAGCCGGGCGGGATCGACGGCGATGCCGGCCTGGACCAGCGCCTCGGCGCCCGCATCCACCTCGAACATCTCGCCCGTATACATCCAGAGCTCGTCGAGCGCCGCCGCGGCGCGCCGGTGGCTCTCCCCGGTGCCGTCGCCGAGCCGGATCACCCATTCGCCGGCGTGACGCAGGTGATAGGCCATCTCCTTGACGGCCTTGCCGGCAATGTCGGCGAGCCTGCGATCCTGCGATCCCTGCAACGCCGCGTAGAACGGATGCTTGAAGGCCGCATAGAGGAGCTGGCGCACCATGGTGAAAGCGAAGTCGCCGTTCGGCTGCTCCACCAGCAGCACATTGCGAAATTCCTGCTCCTCGCGCCGGTAGGCCAGCGCATCCTCGTCCCGGCCCTTGCCCTCCGCCTCGCCGGCGCAGGCATAGAGCAGGCGCGCCTGCCCGATCAGATCGAGCGCCAGGTTGGAGAGCGCGATATCCTCCTCCAGCATCGGCCCCTGCCCCGACCATTGCGAGAGCCGATGGCCGAGAACGAGGGCGTCGTCGGCGAGACCGAGCACGTATGCGAGCAAGGGCGTCAAGGTAGCCTGCCCACTTGCGCCGACGTGCGATGAGGCTCCGCCCCGCGCCGCCGGGACCTCCCCTCCCCCTTGCGGGGAGGGGATGGGGGTGGGGGTCCAAGGGCTTCAGCGATCGTATCCACGTCGTCGATGTTCTCTCTGACCGCGGAGTTCCCAGGTGCGCAACCTGCGGAGCCCCTGATCGTGGAGGTTTCGCTCGCTCCTCGCATCTCTGGCGACTTCCTCCTCCGTATAGTGCGTGCCGACCCCCATCCCTAACCCCTCCCCGCAAGGGGGAGGGGAATCCCGTAGGCGCAAGTGGCGTGGTCGGCGGACATCGTCCTGCTCACATGTGGCCCACCTCGTCCGGCACCTCGTAGAAGGTCGGGTGGCGGTAGATCTTGCTGCCCGTGGGCTCGAACAGCTCGTCCTTGTCGGCCGGGTCGGAGGCCACGATCGCGCTCGACGGCACCACCCAGATGGACACGCTTTCGCCGCGCCGCGTATAGACGTCGCGCGCCGCCTGCAGCGCCATGGCGGCATCCGCGGCATGCACGCTGCCCGCATGCTTGTGCGGGAATCCGGAGCGACTGCGGACGAAGACCTCCCACAGCGGCATCGGTACTTCGGACACGTCACCTGCTCCTCGACCTGGATCTTGCCGCCCTGGCTCAGGCGCACCTCTGCTGCGCCCACGGCTTGACATCGGGCAGGCTCTCCCACCCGAAGGCATGCTCGCCGGGCCCATGCCGGGTCAGATGGTCGAGGCGCGCCAGGGCCTCCTGCGGTGTCGGGATATGCCCGGCGGGCACCCACCACATCACGAAGTGCGGCGTCTGCATCGGCGCGAACCAGTTGCCCTTCTTCCGGTAGATGCGCTTGTGCACCGTGTTCCAGACGAAATGCTCGAGCTGCCCGGGCGTCTCCCACACGCTCATGTTGACGAGGAAGGTCGGGTCGGCGGTGAGGAGGATGCCCGTTGCGTTGTTGCTGTCGTCCTTGAGGCGCCACACGAAGCCCGGGCTGCGCTCGGCCAGCGCGTTGACCGCGTCCAGCGCGCCCATGAACTCGGCCATGCGCGGATCGTCGGTCGGATAGCGGATGTGGCCGACATTGAGCTGGGCCAGATGCGTTCCGGCGGGCTGTGTCGCCATGTCCTCGCCTCCCTCCCCTACTGCGCTGCGATCCTGGCCGCGGCGCGCTCCGCCCGCTTCCTGGCATGCGCCAGCGCCGCCTCGCGCACCCAGGCGCCGTCCGCATGCGCCCTGGTGCGAACCTGCATGCGCTGGCGGTTGCACGGGCCGTCGCCGGCGAGCACGCGCTTGAACTCCGCCCAGTCGATCGGCCCGAAGCGCCAGTGCCCGCTTTCCCGGTCCAGCGTCAGCTCGGGGTCCGGGAACTCGAGCCCCAGGTAGCGCCCCTGCGGGACGGTGGCGTCGACGAACTTCTGTCGCAGGTCGTCGTTGGAGAAGCGCTTGATCTTCCACCGCATGGCATCGGCCGTGTGCAGGCTGTCCCTGTCGGACGGCCCGAACATCATGAGGGACGGCCACCACCAGCGGTTCAAGGCATCCTGCGCCATCGCCTTCTGCGCGGCGCTGCCCCGGGCGAGCGTCACCATGATCTCGTAGCCCTGGCGCTGGTGGAAGCTCTCCTCCTTGCAGATGCGGATCATTGCGCGCGCGTAGGGGCCGTAGGAGCAGCGGCACAGCGGGATCTGGTTCATGATCGCGGCGCCGTCGACCAGCCAGCCGATGGCGCCGATGTCGGCCCACGACAGGGCCGGATAATTGAAGATCGAGGAGTACTTGGCCGTTCCGGCCAGCAGCTGGTCCACCATCTCCTCGCGCGAGACGCCGAGCGTCTCGGCCGCGGCATAGAGGTAGAGGCCGTGGCCGGCCTCGTCCTGGACCTTGGCGAGCAGGCCCACCTTGCGCCGCAGAGACGGCGCACGCGTGATCCAGTTGCCCTCCGGCTGCATGCCGACGATCTCGGAATGCGCGTGCTGCGAGATCTGGCGGATCAGGGTGCGGCGGTAGCCCTCCGGCATCCAGTCGTTCGGCTCGATCTTGAGCTCGGCGTCGATCTTGGCCTGGAACCGCGCGAGCTTGCCGGCATCCTCTGCGCGATCGGCCGCACCGGCGTCCTGAGCGTTCAAACCCTGGGTGTACATGGCGCCGGAAGTGTAGCACCGCCGGCGCCGTTCGCACAGGCCGATGCAGCGGAGCCGATGCGGCCGGAACCGGCAGGCGAGAGGGGTCCGACCGACCTCGAGGCTCAGCCCTTCTCGAGGATGAGGGTCAGGCCGATGAGCGGGCTGCCGATGAATTGGATCTCGATCACCTGCTTGGTTTCGATGAGGATGATATGCATGTTGGCGTTGAGGCTCTCGCCTCTGACCGCCACCCGGAACCCCTTCGGGGTGACGGCGCCCTCGATGTCGCCGCTCCAGTTGCGCACCAGCTCCTTCCAGGTGCCGGTCAGCTTGCCGCTCGCGTGCGAGACCACGCTCTGGACCTCGACGTTGCCTCCGGGCGAGGCGCAGCGGATGGACTGCCGCAGCTGGTTGCCGACCGTCTGGCGCGCGTAGGTCACGCGGCATTTGACCTGCTCGGTGGCGTTGTCCCTGACGCCCAGGCGGCCCTCTCCCACCCAACGGCCCACCAGGGGATCGAAGGGCGACAGCTCGACGGTCGCCGCCGGTGCCGGCCAGACGTACGCTCCGATGGCCATGGCGGCGGCCAGCATCCACGACCCGCCAACCCCTGCCGCGGGCCGCCTGCGCATTCCCTGCAACATTACCAAAACCCCACACGCCGAACGCTTGTGCCCGGTCCCCTGCGATACTAACGGCACGGCGCCGTCCCTCAGGTGATCGGGGTGCCACGGTTGGCTTAGAAAATCGTGAATGCGCGCGTCGTTGACGAGCGTCGCCGATCGACGGCGCCCGGCCGAACTCCCTCAATTGCTCGACCAGTTCTCAGGTGTTACGCTTACCTTGACCGATCGGACGGCGGAGGCCGGACGGGCAGAAGCGGCAAGCCAGGCGCCAGACGCCAAAAAACCAGGCCGTCGCGCAAAGGGAGGACGCCACGAGATGCAATTCACCAAGCCGATTTCTATTGGCGCGGCATTGGCCGGGCTGCTGCTGTACGGCGCGCCTGCGTCGAGCCAGGACGTGAAGCTGCCGTCCACGCTCACCTTCACCGCCTACGACACCGGCTCGTCGGGATTCAACATCGCCGTCGCCGTCGGCAAGATGTTCAAGGACAACCACAATGCCGACGTGCGCGTGCTGCCGGCCGGCAACGACGTGGCGCGCCTCACGCCCGTCAGGGCCGGCCGCGCGCAGGCCTCCGCCATGGGTATCGGCCTCTACTTCGCGCAGGAGGGCGTGTTCGAGTTCGCCGTGAAGGAATGGGGGCCGCAGCCGCTGCGGCTCATGCTCTCCTCCACCGACTGCAACGCCATCTCGCTCGGCGTCGCCAAGGATACGGGAGTCAAGGAGGTCAAGGACCTCAAGGGCAAGCGCGTCGGCATCGTGGTCGGCTCGCCTGCGCTCAACCAGAACGCCTTCGCCGTCCTCGCCTTCGGCGGCCTGGCCAAGAGCGACGTGAGGCTGGTGGAGTTCTCGAGCTACGGCGCCATGTGGAAGGGCATGCTCAACAACGAGGTCGACGCTGCGATCGCCTCCAACATTTCAGGACAGGTCAAGGAGGTGGAGACCTCGCCGCGCGGCATCGTCTATCCGCCGACACCGGCGGCGGACAAGGAAGGCTGGGCGCGCCTGCATAAGATCGGGCCCTATTTCCTGCCGCACAAGTCGACCTGCGGCGCCGGCGTCCCGACCGGCGGCTCGGTCGAGCTGCCGTCCTATGCCTATCCGATCTTCATGGCCTATGCCGAGCAGTCCGCCGACCTGGTCTACGCCCTCACCAAGGCGATGATCGTGGGCTACGACGCCTACAAGGACAGCGCGCCAGGCGCCGCCGGCCTCGACGTGAAGCGCCAGAACTTCGCCTGGGTGGTCCCCTACCACGAGGGCGCGGTGCGCGCGCTCAAGGAAGCAGGCGTCTGGCAACCCGGGCACGAGGCGCACAACCAGGGCCTCCTGAAGCGGCAGGCCACGTTGGCCTCGGCCTGGAGCACCTACCTCAAGAGCAATCCGCCCGAGGACAAGGGCGACTTCACCAAGGGCTGGCTGGCAGCGCGCAAGGGCGCCCTTACCGCCGCCGGCATGGACCCCATCTTCGAGTGACGGCTCAACCGGCCGCCGGGTCAGCGGCCGGCGGCCCTGGAGCGCAAACCGTAAGACCCGCCCGACCGGACTCCCCTCCCCCTTTGCGGGAGGGGCTGGGGGCAAGGGTGTCGATAGGGCGGGATCTGTGACGGCACAGGCGAAGGTCGAGTTTGCCGATCCGCATGCGCAGGGCGGCACCGTCGAGGCCGAGGTCACGCGTGTGCGCAAGCTCACGGGCGTATGGCGCTGGCTGCTCGTGGCGCTGACGGCTGCCACCATCGCGCTGTGCATCAATCAGCAGTTCACGCTGCGCTTCTTCGTCGATTTCACGCTGCTCAACACGGAGTACTACTATCTCCTCATCCTCCTGATGCTGCCGTTCACGTTCCTGATCTTCCCCGGCTCGAGCCGCGCGCGCCTCGACCGGCCGCCCTGGTACGACGTGGCGCTGTTCGTCGCCACCCTGGCGGCGTCCGCCTATCTCATGGTCAACGTGCGCAAGGCGGCGGAGCTCGGCTGGGAATGGGGCGGCGCGCCCCTCGACGTGGTCGCTCCCGGGCTGGTCATGTGGGTGCTGCTGATGGAGGCGCTGCGCCGCACCGGCGGCTGGAGCCTGATGCTGAGCGTGCTGCCGTTCTCGGTCTATCCGCTGTTCGCCGAGTGGCCCTTGCTCGGTCCCCTCAGAGGCAACCAGTCGACCCCGGACCAGGCGGTGGCGTACCACATGCTCTCCAACGAGAGCCTGCTCGGCATCCCCGTCCAGGCGTTCGCCGAGACCGTCATCGGCTTCCTCGTGTTCGGCACCGCCCTGATGACCACGGGAGCCGGCAAGTTCTTCATCAACCTCGCGTTCGCGCTGTGCGGGACATTCCGCGGCGGCGCCGCCAAGGTCGGCATCTTCGCCAGCGGCCTGCTCGGCATGATGTCGGGGAGCGTGGTGTCCAACGTCCTCACCGCCGGCACCATGACCATCCCCACCATGAAGCGCACCGGCTTCACCGCCTCCTACGCAGGCGCCATCGAGGCCTGCGCCTCCACGGGCGCGGTGCTGGCGCCGCCGGTGATGGGCGCCACCGCCTTCGTCATCGCCCAGTTCCTCAACATCAGCTACGCCGAGGTGGCGGTCGCCGCCATCATCCCCGCCGCGCTCTACTATCTGGCGCTGTTCACGCAGGTCGACGCCTACGCCGCCCGCCACGGCCTCAAGGGCTTGGCGCGCGCCGAGCTGCCGAGCGTCTGGGCCACCGTCAAGGAGGGCTGGTACTACCTCCTGGTGATCGCGCTCCTGATCGTCATGCTGCTCTACTTCAAGCGCGAGAGCCACGCGCCGTTCTATGCCACCGCCCTGCTCCTGGTGCTGAACCAGCTGTTCTCCAAGGAAACGCGCTGGACGCTGCGCAAGGTGGTCGACTTCCTCGAGCTCAACGGCCGCACGTTCGTGGAGCTGATCGCCATCCTCGCGGGCTGCGGCCTCCTGATCGGCGCCTTCTCCATGACCGGCGTGGTCTCGAGCCTCGCCAACGACCTTTTGCGCATCGCCGGCGACAACGTGCTCCTGCTCCTCGCCATGTGCGCCATCACGAGCCTAGTCCTGGGCCTCGGCCTAACCACCACGGCCTGCTACATCTTCCTTGCCATCCTGGTGGCGCCCGCGCTCGAGAAGCTCGGCCTCAACCGGATGGCCGTGCATATGTTCATCTTCTACTGGGGCATGCTGTCGGCGATCACGCCGCCCGTTGCGATCGCCTCGTTCGCCGCTGCCGGCATCGCGGGGGCGCCCGCCATGCGCACGGGCTGGGAGAGCATGTGGGTCGGCAGCATCATCTACTTCGTGCCGTTCTTCTTCGTGCTGAACCCCTCGCTGGTGCTGCAGGGGCCGAGCCCCTACCTGACAGCCCTCGGCCTCGCCACGCTGATCGCGATCGGCGTGCTCTTCATCTGCGGCGGCATCCAGGGCTACCAGTCGGGCATCGGCGACCTGCGCAAGGCGGGCGTCCTGGAATGGCCGCTGCGCGTGCTGCTGGTCGTCGGCGGCTTCGTGCTGGCGACGCCCGGCGGCGGCGTGGTGGCGCTCTCGCAGATGCAGATCATGGCCCTCGCCGCAGCCATCCTGCTGCCGACCCTGGCGCTGGCGTTCGTGCTCGTGCGCCTGCGCACGGCCGCCTGAAGCGGAGCCGGCGTCCGGCGCGGCCAAATTTGCGCCGGATTGTTGGCCGACCTGCGGGCATGGACCGAAGATCACGTCTGTCGCGATCGAGCTGCGGTGCCGCGGGGCTCGGCCTCGTCCTGCTGACGCTGGCCGCGGCGCCCGATGCCGCCGCGCAGAACGTGCAGCCGCCGCAGATCGTGCCGCGCGCCGCCTGGGGGGCGAGATCCGCCGACACGGCCCTGATGAAGCCGCACGCCCCGCGCGCGATCGTCATCCACCACACGGCGGAGCCGCAGCAGCCCCGCCAGACCCTGGCGCAGAAGCTGCAGCGGCTGCAGCGCTTCTCGCGCACCGAAGGCAGCGTGGAGAAGCGGCCGAAGCCGGCATGGGGTGACGTGCCCTACCATTACTACATCGACGCCAGGGGCCGGATCGCCGAGGGCCGCCACGTCGGCTACGAGGGCGACACCAACACGCCCTACGACACCGCCGGCCGCATCCAGATCGTGCTCGAGGGGCAGTTCGACAACGAGCGGCCGGGCGCCGCGCAGCTGCGGTCGCTCGACAGGCTCGTCGTCTGGCTCGCGGTCAGGCACCGTGTCCCGGCGGCCGCGATCTCCGGTCACAAGGACCATGTCCCCTCCAGCGAGTGCCCGGGGCGGAACCTGACGAGCTACCTCCCTCGCCTGCGCGACAAGGTCGCGAAGGCGTCGTTCTCGCGCTGAGCCGGCATTGTCGCGCCGGTCCTGCCCTTTCGCAGTGTTGCGTGCGCGCGCGGCCAGCTGCTAAGCCTGGGCGCAAGCGGGCCCCTGCATGACTTGGCGCCGGCGGGAGGAAGCATGGACGTTCTGATGCCGCAGCTCGGCGAGACGGTGGCCGAGGGCAAGATCACGCAATGGTTCAAGGCGCCCGGCGAGGCCGTCAGCCCCGGCGACAACCTGTTCGAGATCGAGACCGACAAGACCTCCATGGAGGTGCCCGCAACGGCCGCCGGCGTGCTCTCCGAGATCCGCGCCCGTGTCGGCGAGGTAGTCCCGGTCGGCACCGTCGTCGCCGTCATCGCCGAGGGGGCCGGCGCGGGTGCGGCGCGCCCGGCGTCCGTCTCGCCTGCGCCGCGATCCTCCGCTCCGCCGCCGCGTCCGGCTCCGGTGGCGACCGCCCCGGCAGCCTCGGCCGCGGCCCCGGGCGGCGGCGGCGCCACCGTCGCGCTCGATCCCTACTTCGAGGTGCGCACGCCCGCCCGCAACTATGGCCCGGCGCGGCGCGGCGCCGTCACCGTGACGCCGCTCGCCCGGCGCCTGGCGGTGGAGGGCGGCCTCGACCTCGCCACCGTGCAGGGCTCGGGGCCGCGGGGGCGCATCCACGCCCGCGACCTCAGGGTCGTTGCGCCGGCGCGGGCACCGCACGTCCCGCAGGCCGCCCGGGGCGGCGCGGCCGATCGCGTGAAGGCGCTCTACGAGGCCGGCGCCTACGAGGAGCTGCCGCTCGACAACATGCGCACCACCATTGCGGCGCGGCTGGCCGAGGCCAAGCAGACGATCCCGCATTTCTATCTGACGGCCGACATCGGCATCGATGCGCTCCTCGAGGCGCGCGAGGCCGCCAATGCCGCCGCCCCCAAGGGCAGAGACGGCGCCCCGGCCTTCAAGCTCTCCGTCAACGACCTCCTCATCAAGGCCTGGGCGGCGGCCCTGCAGCGCGTGCCGGCCGCCAACGCCGCGTGGGCGGGCGACCGCATCCTGCGCCTCAGGCATTCCGACATCGGCGTCGCCGTGGCAGTCGACGGCGGGCTCTATACCCCCATCGTCCGCAAGGCCGAGACCAAGTCGCTCTCCGCGATCTCCGCCGAGGTGAAGGAGCTGGCCGAGCGCGCCCGCGCGCGTCGCCTCAAACCGCAGGAGTATCAGGGCGGCTCGAGCGTCGTCTCCAACCTCGGCATGTACGGCATCCGCGAGTTCGCGGCCATCATCAACCCGCCGCACGCCACGGTGCTGGCGGTCGGCGCCGTCCGGCGCCAGCCCATGGAGGAGGACGGCACCCTCGTCTTCGCCGGCGTCATGACCGTGACGCTCTCCTGCGACCACCGCGTGGTCGACGGCGCGCTGGGGGCCCAGCTCCTCGCCGCCTTCCGCGCCCTCGTGGAGAACCCGGTGACGGCACTCGCGTGACGCACCCGTCATCCCGGAAGCCGAGCCCCGGACTTGATCCGGGGCGAGGCTATCCGGGACCTCCCGCAACGAGTTGAACCTTCCGAGGTCCCGGTTCGGAGCGCTGCTCGCGTGCTGCTCGCATTGCGCCGACCGGGATGACGGGTGGAGAGGATGTTGCTCGCATACGTTCCGCGCGGCAATATCCCGGTGCCATCGAACGGTCGACCTCGGAGGAACCAGCCATGCCAGGCCCACGCATCAGCTACGTCGATCCAGCCTCGATCAAGGACGAGGCCATGCTGACGGAGCTCGACCGCTGCCGGCGCGAGGGCACGCCGCGGCCGGAGAGCCAGGCGGTGCGGGCGCACGTGCCGGCGGTGTTCTGGTCGTTCGCCAACAGCTGGCGCGACGTGTTCAAGAACGGGGTTGCCGATCACGCCATCAAGGAGCTGTGCCGCATCTACGTCTCGCGCTCCGTCAAGTGCGAGTACTGCGGCAACCAGCGCTCCATCAAGGCGGCGCGGCAGGGCGTGGTGGAGGACGACTACCTCGATCTCCTGAACTTCGAGAAGTCCGCCCGCTACGACGACAGGCAGAAGGCGGCGCTGGCCTGGGCCGAGGCCATCGTCTGGGACCTGCCGGCGACCGACGAGCTGTGGGCGCGCCTGCGCACCCACTTCACGGAGCCGGAGCTGGTCGAGATCGGCTACTTCATCGCGCTCACCATGGGCCAGCAGCGCTGGCTCAGGACGCTCGACATCGAGCACCACCAGGTGCTCGCCGGCACCGACGCCTCCATGGCCCCCGGCTTCGAGACCGAGGACGCGCTGAAGCGCTCCAAGGCCGACGCCGGCTATTGGGCCCGCGACGAAGGCAAGACGCCGAAAGAAGCGGCTGAGTAGGTTTCAGGTTTCAGGGATCAGGTTTCAGGGCCGAGCGGCTTGGTCCCGATGCCCTGAAACCCGGAACCTGACACCTGAAACCTAGTCATTCGACTAAGCGATCTTGACGCCCGATGGCGGCGCGCCTATACTTAGGCATATGACTAACCAATCAGCAAGCCTCGACCGCGTCTTCCATGCCCTGGCGGATCCGACCCGGCGGGCGATCGTCTCCCGGCTGAGCCGGGGCCCGGCCTCGGTGAGCGAGCTCGCCAAGCCGTTCGCCATGGCCATGCCCACGCTTCTGCAGCACCTCAGGGTGCTGGAGGAGAGCCGGCTCATCCGCTCCGAGAAGGTCGGCCGTATCAGGACCTGCGAGATGGAGCCGGGGGCGCTCGGCCGGGCGGAGAGCTGGATCGCCGGGCAGCGCGCGGTCTGGGAAGGCCGTCTCGATCGCATGGAGACGTACGTCGCGGGCTTGCAAGGCAAAGGTTCGCAACGGAAGGAGAAGAAGCATGGCAAGAGACGCAAATCCGATTGACGATCGTCTCGACCTCAGGCTCGACCGCACGGTGCCCGCGCCCCGCGCGCTCATCTGGCGGGCGTGGACCCGGCCGGAGCACGTCAGGAAGTGGTGGGCGCCTGCGCCCTGGACCACGGTGGACTGCCAGATCGACCTGCGGCCCGGCGGCATCTTCCGCACCGTCATGCGCTCGCCGGAGGGGCAGGACTTTCCGCACGAGGCGTGCCTGCTCGAGCTCGTCGAGAACGAGAGGATCGTCTTCACCAACGTGCTGGCACCGGGCTATCGCCCGGCGGCTGCCCTGCTCGGGGCCGACTGCGCCGGCATCGCTTTCACCGCCATCGTGACGCTCACCGAGCGGGGTGGGAAGACGCACTACTCGGTGGTGGTGCTCCACAAGGACGAGGCGGGCCGCAAGCGGCATGAGGAGCTGGGCTTCCACGAGGGCTGGGGCAAATGCGCCGACCAGCTGGTCGCGCTGGCGAGCCAGCTGGGCCTGTGAACGGGCTCGACCTGAATGCGCTCGACGCCCGCCGTGTCGCTCGCTGATCTCGGGCTGGCGCCGGATCCTAGGGTGCAATAGCGCGTTAGCGCGTATTGCACCGAGCCGACCTCGTCACAAACGGCGTCGCCCGATGCGAGCGGGCTATCGGTGCAATGCCGCTGTCGCGGCATTGGCACCCTACGACTCCAACCCCGAGGGCACCGGCACGCTCTCCGGCTCCAGCTTGACGCCGGACGCCAGCGCCACCGTCTCCAGCGTGGCGGCGAAGTCCTTCTCCAGGTAGGCCCTGGGGTCTGGCTGCAGGGTCGCCGCGCCGAAATGGGCCTGCAGTGCCTCGCGCGTGGCGGCCGTCACCGGCATCGGCACGTCGAGCTTGCGGCCGGCCTCCAGGCCGAGGTCCAGGTCCTTGCGCAGCAGCTCCGGCGTGAAGGTGGTGGCCCAGTCCAGGTTCACCAGCGCGTTCGACTTGTAGCGGGTGAACATCGAGCCCATGACGCCGTTGTTCATGAACTCCAGGAAGGCGTGGCGCGGCACCCCGGCCTTCTGCGCCAGGATGACGATCTCGCAGAGGTTCTGGATCACCACGCCCAGCATGACGTTGTGGGCGATCTTGCAGAACCGCGACAGCTCGCCCTCGCCGACGTAGGAGACGCCGCGCGGCGCGAACGTCCTGATGTAGGGCGCCACCACATCGAAGGCCGCCTTCGGCCCGGAGGCCACGGCGGAGAGCTTGCCCGCCTTCACCACCTTGGCGTTGCCGGAGACCGGTGCGGCGATCAGCTCGGCGCCCAGCTCGGCGAGCTTGGTCCGGCAGGCGGCAGATTCCTCGGCCGAGATCGACGAGCAGTCGACGAAGATTTTGGGAGTCCTGCCCTTGCCGCCGGAGGCGACGCCGTCCTTGCCGAAGCAGACCTGGTCCACGTCCTTGCCGGTGGAGACCATGAGGAAGACCACGTCAGAGCCGGCCAGCGCGGCGGGCGTGTCCACGATCTTCGCGCCCAACTTGGCGAGCGGCTCAGCCTTGGCCCTGGTGCGGTTCCAGATGCTGACGGTGTTGCCGGCCTTGAGCAGGAACTCCGCCATGGGCG
>Ga0075431_100000466_pt1 | contig 33402 bp, 29 predicted proteins | sample RhiMetdeltSRZDD5_FD_75297 | JGI IMG/M metagenome (GOLD analysis project Ga0075431, IMG submission 75297) | Populus rhizosphere microbial communities from Tennessee, USA - Rhizosphere MetaG P. deltoides SRZDD5 | ecosystem: Host-associated > Plants > Roots > Rhizosphere > Soil | place: USA... | reverse complement strand
GTTGGGGTCGACGCCGTCGCCGACCTGGGTCTGTCCGTCTCCGTTGTTGTCGCGGAGGTTCTTCCGCCACAGCCGCTCGTGGTCGAACGTGTACTGGTAGCCGTCGGGGTTGGCCACGAGGATGAACCAGAGTTCGGTCGTCTGCAGAAGCTTGCGGACCTCACGATCGTTGGCCCGCCACCGCTCGATGTAGTGGTTCATCAGCCGCCGGTTGACCTCGGTGGAGATCCATTCACGCGCGTGCTGGGTGGAACTGTAGAGGACGGCCGGACGCCTGCCGTCCGGTTGCTCCAGAGCGCCCTGGGTCAGCTTGACCGCGATGATCTCGCGACCCTGGCCGGTGTGGCCGAGGACCCTGAGCTTCACCAGCTGGGGGTTGTTGCGCGCCGCGGCGTAGAGCTGGTCACGGATGCCGCCGGCCTCGTCGTACGAGCGCCAGACGTTGAAGCCGTTGGCGGCCTGTTCCGCCGCGAACTCCTGGACGGTCAAGCCGCCCTTGACCCGGGTCAGCTTCAGGTCGACTCCCTTGCCCCGTAGCTGGTCCGCCTGTGCCTGGTCGAGGACCATCTCGAGCTCGATGCCGTTCGCGACCCGCCGCTGACCGCTCACGTCGATGCCCTGCTGCGCTATCGCGGGCATATCGGCGGCTTGGACCACTGCGGTATAGGCGTCCAGTCGATCCGGAGCTCTACCTGCGCTCTGTGCGGCAGACGCCGTCGTGAGCCCGGCGCAGAGTGCGGCGACGACCGCCGCGACCAGTGAAATGACCAGCGATCGACGCATGCTCCACCTCCGCGTAGGCCCAACCTTGGTCACTCTTGCACCCCGCGCCCCACGTGGCAACGGGTTGTTGCGTGCCGCTCCCCGAGGCGGGAGCGCGTGCATCAGCGGGCGCGCCACGACCGGTCACGGCTAGCCCGGTCAGCGGAGCGGCCGCCGCGCCCACACGATCGCACTGCACCGTGATGAACTAACCTCGCACGGTGATCCTTGAAGACGTCCGGGCAGACAACTGGCGAGCCTGCACGGCGTTGGAGGTCGAGGAGCCGCAGCAGCACTTCGTTTCGCCCGTGGCCAACTACCTGGCTCTGTGCGCCTACGGGAGCCTCCCATGGCGCCCTCTCGCCGTTCGGGTCGGCGAGGAGGTCGTCGGCTTCGTGATGTGGGGCGTCGAGCCCGGTCGCTCTACGCAAGTATGGGTTCGCCGAGACCGGCGAGCTCGAGGGTGACGAGACCGTAGCTCGCAAGCGACTGGAGTAGCCTCCCCGTCCACCCTGTGGCGGCCGTTCCTGCGAGACCTGGCCCGACCCTACGATGGGTCGTCGACTTGGCTTGCCAGCGTCCTCAGAGGAGCCGATCGAGGCCCCAGAACCTCCGCTGCATCCATCGATGAGTCGCTCCGTACTCCTCCTGGACCCGCTCAGCGGTGTGTGCCTGAACACCCAGCGCCTGAGCCACCTCAGCCCAGCTGTATCCAGCAGCGATCGCCGCCTGAACCGACTCACCCAATGCCTTCTCCACCGCGGTCGATGCGCGGCAGCACTCGTGCACCGTGGCAAGCAGATCCGGACTGGAGGTGAGTCGCAGTCGAAGGTGCTCGCCGGAGCCCCTGAGCCGCAGGGCCGGCTTGGTCGTCCCGAGCATTCGTTCCTCCTACTACGTGCAGTCCCACAAATCATGGCTCGACGACGGCGCCGGGACGAAGAGGTCGCAGGTTCAGATCCTGTCAACCTAAAGTCATCGGTTCGCCTCCGCCGGAGGGCACAGGGTCTGGTATGCGCCTCATGCGGAACGAGTTCCCCAGCCCGACGAGCGCGGCGCCGAACGGGATGAGCAGCGCAACCTGGAGGGCGATCGGTCGGGCGTCGGTGTTGATGCGGATGATCTCGTCCTGGATGTTCTTCGGCTCGCCGGCGAGCACTTCGAGGAGCTGGGTGTTGCTCATGACCTCGGCGTCGTCCTCGAGCGCCTGGGCGACCTGCTGCTGGTCGGAGACTGGCAGCACGCTGCTGTCCTCCGCCATCTTCGTGAACGTGAACGAGAGCGTCGCGAGCATGATCGCGCCTGCGAAGGCCAGACCGAACGAGAGGCCGAACGAGCCGGCCGCTGAGTTCACACCCGCTGCTTCGCTGACGCGCTCCTCTGAGATCGGACTCAGCGTGTAGTTGTTCAGTTGGGACACGAGGAGACCAAGCCCTGAGCCTGCGACGATCAACGGGGCGACGAAGTACCAGCCGGAGTCGGCTCGCGGCACGAGCGGGAGCAGCACCACCAGTCCTGCGGCGAGCAGCGCGAAGCCCGCCCGGATGATACTGCTGGGCCGTCGGTCGCCCGACTTCTTGCCGGCCAGTAGTGCGACCGCGAACATGCTCAACGACAACGGGGCGAGGGACAGGCCCGCCTGCATGGCGTTGTACTCCAGCACCATCTGCAGATAGATCGGCAGTGCGATCATCGCCCCGCCGAGGGCGATCTGCTGGAGCATCTGGTCGGAGATGCCGAACCTGAACGTCTTGATCTTGAACAGATCCGGATCGATCAGCGTCGGCTGCCCGGCCCGCTTGCGCCGCACCAGCCAGTAGGCCAGCGCTGCCAGCGCGACAGCTCCGCACGCGATCAGCAGGCCGACGTACTTTCCGCCTTCCTGCCACACCAGGATGCCCAGAACGACGCCACCCATGCCCAGCACCGAGAGGATCGCCCCGACGAGGTCAACACTGCGTGGACCCGTGTACGGCGCATCGCGCACCAACCCGATACCGGACAGGACGACAGCGATGATGACAGCCTCGAGCAGGAAACCGACTCGCCAGGACATGTACGTCGTGATGAAGCCACCCAGCAGCGGGCCGACCGCCGCGGCGATCGCGGCAGAGGCTCCGACCAGGGCGTAGGCCTTCTTCTGCTCGGTTCCCTCGAAGTTTCCATGGATGAGCGACTGCATAGCGGGCAGCAGCAGCGCCGCGCCCACTCCGCCTATCAGGGCCCAGAACACGAGGATCGCCGTCAGCCCCTGGGCCAACGTCATCGCCACCGCGCCGACGGCGTAGCCGAGCAGGCCGAGTACGTAGGCCCGCTTGCGGCCGAAGAGATCCCCGATCTTGCTGCCGATCAGGATGAACGCGGCCGAAACCAGCGCCTCGAGCGCAATCGCGGACTGAACACTGCTGACCGTGGTGTCAAGATCTCTCACCACCGCGGAGATCGACACATTCATCAGCGAGGTATCCACGACCAGCACGAACATCGCCATCGCCAGCAGGAGCGCCAGCCGTCGGTTACCCGCGCGCTCGCTGCCTACGCCCGCAGCGGCATCCCCCATCACACGGCATCCCTCCCCACTCGGCCGTCGGCTCTTCGATACCCCCTGGGACACAAGTGAGGCCGGGTCTGGACTTCATCGTGACAGAGCGCCGCTGTCCTGGCTATGGAGCCAACGCCACAGCCCCACCGACTCCTACCTCAGCAGCAGCACTGCCCGTGGTGCCCGTGGTGGTGCTTCTCATGACACGAACAGTCCGCGGGACAGCGGGAGTCGGCGTCACAGCAGACCTGGTCCGGTAGCAGGATCGGCCCGACTCCGGGGATGGCCTGACGGCGCGCGAATCGCAGTAGCGCCTCCGCTGCTCGCGGCGCGTTCTCGCCGGTCGCAGACATCCTGGCGGCGATCATGCCCGCGACGAGTGGTGTCGAGAACGAGGTACCGCTCCATTTGGCCATGCCATCGAAATTCCGGCGTTCTCCCTTGTGCGGGTGCTCGATGCACCGGTATGGGCCGGAGGCGAAGGCGTTGACGAGGTCTTCACCCGGCGCGTACACGTCGACCCAGCCTCCGTAGTTGCTGAAGTCTGCCCGGGCGCGCCCGTTGGCCGTGAGCGCGCCAACGGCAATGACCCAGTCGTGCGCGGCGGGGAACGTCGGGGCACGTGTCTCGTCGTTTCCGGCGGGCGCTAGAACAACGACACCCTTGAGTGGACGGATTCGTGACTCGTACAGAACATCGAGCGCCGTCAACGGGATGTGCAGGCGCGACTCGCCGTCGTATTCGCAAACGATGATGTCGGGGCCCAGGTCCAGCAGCTCACTCATCTTCTGGGCGATCACGTGCTCGTACGCGACTCCCGCGTCCGGCTTTCCCTGGATCAGCGGTGCGCGTTTGACGATGACATCAGCTTTCGGCGCTGTGCAGCGAACGCAGCCCGCGACGAATGTCCCGTGACAGGCGGTGTTCTTGATGAATCCGTTCGCCTTGAACGGGTTCTCCGGCTCACCCTCGACGCCGGCGAGCCAGGGGTGCATGGCAACGGCAGCAGGCAGGATCCCGTTGTCCACGATGCCGACGAGAACACCTTCGCCGTCCCAGCCTCGCTCTGGCGAACAGTTGTCCGCACAGCAGACGCCCGAACTCATCGCGGGGACAGGATTGACGGTCCGACTCGGCACCTCCTCCGGCTCGCTCGCCGGACACGGGTGACCATTGGGGCACAGGGCAAGTACGTGATCGGGCGTCGCCACACCGACGCCGAGCATTGCGTCGAGCTGCTCCAACACGTTCGGCGTCATCGGCAGATCCGGCGGCTGGTTCGAGGGTGGTGGGCCTTGCCTCTCCGGCGGACTCTGGTCAGCCGATCCCCCTTCGGCTCCAACCGCCTCGCTTTCCGGGGCTTCCTCGTTTTCCGGCGCCGACTCCCAACTCCACATCACGCCGGTGACGCCACCGATCACCGAGAACGTGTCGACACCTACGTTCAACGGCAGGATCCGGCGTTCATCGTCCGGGTTGGTCCCGAGCAGCGCGAGCTTCACCTGATCCCATGCAGGCGTGCGGACCAGGATCGTGTGCTCGCGATAGAGATAGTCGACCCTTCCGGTCTCCATCCAGTTGTCCGGATACGCGGCGACCCAGCTCGACCCTCGCACCGTTTCATCGGGGCTGCTGTCAGCGTCCGGTCCGAGAATCACGTCGAGCGCGTCCCTCAGTCGCTGGTCTGCTGGTGGCATTTCGTTTCCCCTCCTAAATGACAGGTGGCGCGTCGTGCGCCGTATTACGATCTGAAGGTGTCTGGGCAGGGGGAGGGCAGGTTGGCGCCGTGGACCCTGACAAACTGCTTGCGCTCGCACTCTCCCGGCCCACTGATGCCCTGGCGATTGCGCGGGAGGTACTCGCCGGCAGACCGTCCGCAGCCGAGGCGGCGGTAGCTCACCAGGCCGCGGGTGTCGTTCTGCGCGACTTCGGGGACATCCGCCGTGCCGTCTTCGAGCTCCGCGCGGCGTACCGGCACGCCCGGAAGGCGGCCGATCCCGATCGAGAGGCCGACATCGCCGCCAGCCTGGGAGTGGCGCTCGTGATGGCGGGCCATACCGAGCAGGGCCTGGCAGCTCTGGACGCAGCAGGGCCGGGCCGGACAGGTGTCCTCGCCGGCCGGATCCTGATCCGCCGTGTCTGGGTCATGTGGCTGCTGGGCCGCAATGCCGAGGCGTTGGCCGACGCGGAACGAGCCGTCGAGCTGCTCAGCGACACGGGCGATCTCGTCTGGGAGGCCCGCGCGCTGACCCACCGCGCGATGGTGCTCCACGCGATGGGGGCGATCGACCGCGCCGATCGGGACTACGCCCGCAGTGAGGAGCTGTTCGTCACGTGCGGCCAGCAGCTCGAGTACGCCGACACCCGGCAGGAGCGCGGCGCTGCCGCGTTCGCCCGCGGCGATCTGCCGACAGCGCTCGCCCATTTCGACGAGGCGCAGCGCGTGGTCGACGAGCTGGGCGTCCTCGAGCCCGAGCTGTTCGTGAACAAGTGCACGGTGCTCCTCGCCGCCGGTCTGTCCCATGACGCTCTGGTGGAGGTCAACGGTGCGCTCGACCGGATCGAGCAGCAGCGCGGCTCCACGACCAGGCGCGCGGAGCTGCTGTACAGCGCCGGTCTGGCCGCGCATGCCGCCGGTGAGCTCGCGCTCGCGCAACGCCGGACCGGCGACGCACTGCGGCTCTTCCGCCGCCAGCAGCGCCCGTGGTGGACGGCGCGCGCCGAGCTCGCCCTCGCGCAGTCCCGGTACGCCGACGGTGACCGCACGGCGCGCCTGTTGCAAACCGGCCGGCGGGTCAGCACCGAGCTCGACGACCTCGACGCGGAACGGGCCGCAGAGGCGCACCTGCTGACCGGCCGGCTGGCACTCGCCCGGGCGGACGTCGAGGATGCCCGGCACCACCTCCGAACCGCCGCCCAGGCACGTCGAGGCGGGCTGCAGGCCGGCGGTGCGGGCTGGCTCGCCCAGGCCACGCTCTGCGAAGGGGAAGGGCGCTCCCGCGCGATGCTGGCCGCCTGCCGCCAGGGGCTGGGCTCGCTCGAGATCTACCTGCGCACGCTGGGCGCCACCGAGCTGCGGGTACTGGCCACCGCCCAGGGCGCGGAGCTCGCGGCCATCGCCCTGCGGCACGCGGTCGAGCGGAAGGATGCCCGGCAGGTTCTGGAGTGGAGCGAGCGGTGGCGCGCCACGGTGCTCGCGATCCCGCCGGTGCGACCGCAGGCCGACGACGAGCTGGTCGCCGACCTTGCCGCACTGCGCACCTTGACCCGCCGACTGGACAGCGGCGATAACGGCCAGCACCGCGGGTCCGGCCCGCTGCATCGCGAGCGCCGCCGGCTCGAGTCCGCCGTGCGCCGACGCGTCCTGCGGACTCCGGGCGCCGCTGGTGGCCGGGCCCAGCCGTTCCGCTCCGCGGAGCTGCTCGGGCAGCTCGGGGACGAGGTCATGATCGAGCTCGCCGACGTCGACGGCGACCTGTACGCGGTCGTCGCACGAGACGGCCGCGTCCAGCTGCAGCGGGTCGGCCCGACCGCGGCGGCGACTCATTCGCTGTCCCACGCACTGTTCGCGCTTCGTCGCGAGGCGACCGGGCGTGGGACGCACCGGCTCGACCTCGACAGCATCGGTGCGCGACTGGAGACCGATCTGCTCGGCGACTCGGTGCGGTTCCTCGGCAGCGGACCTGTCGTGATCGTGCCGACGGGTCGGCTGCACGCCGTGCCGTGGAGCCTGCTGCCCTCGCTGCGTGAGCGACCGACGTCCGTCACCCCGTCCGCGGCCGCCTGGTTGCGGGCTCGCAGCGCCGTACGACCCGCCGACGCGCGCGTCGTACTGGTCGGCGGACCGCACCTGTCGACCGGCGCGGAGGAGGTGAGCCGCCTCGCGCAGCAGTACCCGGACGCCGTCGTACTGGCGCATGGCAGGGCGACCGCGGACGCCGTACTGGCCGCGATGGACGGGGCGTGGCTGGTGCACGTCGCCGCGCACGGCACCTTCCGGGCGGACAGCCCGTTGTTCTCGGCGCTCGAGCTGGATGACGGGCCACTGACTGTGTACGACCTCGAGCGGCTAGGCCGGGCCCCGCATCGCGTGGTGCTGTCGAGCTGCAGCTCGGGCGTCGGCGGACCCAGTGGCGCGGACGAGCTGCTGGGGCTGGTCAGCGCCCTCGTCGCACTCGGCTCGGCCGGGGTGGTGGCGAGCGTCGTACCGGTGAACGACCCGGCGACGCTTCCGTTCATGCTCGGACTGCACCGGCACCTTCGCGATGGGTCCAGCCTCGCCGAGGCGCTGATGCGGGCCCGCGGTTCGGCCGGCGCCGATCCGGTGGCCCGGACGGCGGCGCAGTCGTTCATCGCGCTGGGAGCGTGAGCGACCTGCTCACAGCCGCACCCAGTCGGTGACGACGCGGCCGGTGGCGGTGTCGCACCGCAGCCGCACCGGACCGTCGGGCAGCGACGGGAGCTCGAAGAAGCCCAAGTCGTCGGCATCGACCCGGTACTCCGCCCCGTCCGAGGTCTCGATCACGATCTCGCCCGCGGCCGGCGGCAGGATCTGGCCGACGACCTGGTCGCTCAGCACCTCCAGCTCCACCGACAGCGGTGACGACGTGAAGACGAGGACCCGGGCCTCGCCCGGATCGGCACGGGACTCGAGCACCGGCTCCAGCGAGGAGTCGAAGGTGAGACTGGCCAGCTCTTCGTCGATGGTGCGCCAGGACAGCGCACCCTCGGCATGGTCGGCAACCGTCCGGGCCAGCGGGGCCGTAGCGCGGACGGCCTGCGCGAGGTCTTGCAGGAGACGCTCGTCGTCATCCCAGTTTGGCCGCGTCATGGCGATCGCCTCCTGACGATTCCGAATCCGCCGCACAGGCTCTGATCGGCGGGGTCCTGCGCAGACGCTCGAGCGCCCGCGCACGGGTCGGCCCGATGGCTCCGACGGGAATGCCCGTCCGCTCGCTGATCTCGGCGTACGACGGTGGTGGGTCTTTGACGAGCAGCAGCAACAGCTCCCGCTGCCGGGCCGGCAGCTCGGCCAGGCCGGCCAGCAGCGCCTCGTGACGTTCGAGCCGGAATAGCTCCTCATCGGGATCCTCACCGCCGGCCGCCACGGAGTGATACTCCGCGTTCATCGGATCGCTGGGCCGGAACCTGTGCTCCGTGGACAAGTAGCGAATCGACTCCCGACGACCAGTGGTGATGATCCATCGGGGAATCGCCCGCGGTTCTCGCAGGTCGCCCAGATACTCCACGAGCCGCAGCCACACGGTCTGCGCGACATCCTCGGTCTCGCTCGGCGAGAGCCGGAACCGGCGAATCACGGTCACCAGCAGCGGCGAGTAGCGATCGACCAGCTCCCGCCAGGCCTGCTGGTCCCCGGCGGCCGCCGCGGCTACCAGGGAGGCTATCGGCGACGCGTCGTCATCCATGGCCGGCTCCTGGGCTGCTCGGTGCTGCCAGAATCCCGTGTTCCAGGCTCTGTTGTCCACAGTGCCGTGGACCGGCGGCGACGCGGCGATCGAAGGCCGCATCGCCGCCGGAAGGCGCCGACGCACACGATTCGGCCCCTCCTCCGATCGTGTGTATCTGCGCGCTCGGGCAGTACATGGTGCGAGGGCCTGCTCACGGCTCCGTCATCTGCCGTTTCTCCCCCTGGTGTGGCCGCTGCTGATCAGGGCCTTCATCTGGACGGACCGAAGCCGGACCCTGAGTGATACATGGACTTCTTCGAGGTCGCGCGGCCACGAACAGTGACACAGGGCGGACCCAGTGCCGGACCCATCGCCGGACCCAGGGGCGGACACGGGGGTAGGCTGCCGCGATGGGCGACGACGACAGGCCCCGCGACCCCGACGAGCTGCTCCCTGAGGAAGCGTCCACCGTTCCCGAGCGCGACGCGCCGCCGTTGCCGGAGGCGGTGAGTGTGGCCATGACCGGGGTGCTGTGCGGGTTCGTCATCGTCGGGTTCGTCTGGCTCGCCGAACGCAGCTGCGACGTCGCCCGCGGTACTCCGAACTGCGGTGGCTGGGGCCTCCCGCTGCTCGTCCTCGCCATGGTCACGACGATCGTCGCCGGCGTGGTCATGCTGCGCCGCCTGCGTCACCCGAACGCGGGCCTGACCGCATTCCTCGGCGTCTGCTTCATGCTCATTGCCGTGCTCGGCGCCTTCTCGAACCGCCTCTTCACCCCATGGACTGTCCTGGTCGTCCCGACACTGACCGCGGTGACCTTCCTGCTGGCCCGCGCCGTCGTCGCGCGCCTCAAGGAGAACGCCTGACCAGCGGTCGGTTGATCCGGGACAGGGGCCGCCGGTTCGCGCTCCTCGACTCAGCCATTCGGCCGTGAGCGTGCTGTCGGCCGGCCACACCACGGAGACCGCTCCGGTGGTGCGGTGCACTGTACGTAGTTCTGGACGCCCTGGTTACCATCGGCGCGTACCCGTCCCCAGCAACGGAGCTGCCTGATGGACAAGACCTTCGGATCGCCCGCGGAAGCGGTCGCGGACATCGGCGACGGCGCGAGCCTCGCGGTCGGTGGATTCGGGTTGTGCGGCAACCCGATGGAGCTGATCCGTGCCGTCCACGACATGGGCGTCACCGGCCTGAACGTGGTGTCGAACAACTGCGGCGTGGACGACTGGGGCCTGGGCATCCTGCTCGCGGACAGGCGACTGGCCAAGATGACCTCGTCGTACGTCGGGGAGAACAAGGAGTTCGCCCGGCAGTTCCTGTCCGGTGAGCTGGAGGTCGAGCTGACGCCGCAGGGCACGCTGGCGGAGAAGCTGCGGGCGGGCGGCTGCGGGATCGCGGCGTTCTTCACGCTCGCGGGTGTCGGAACCCAGGTCGCGGACGGCGGGCTGCCGCGCATGTACAACGCCGACGGCTCGGTCGCCAAGGCCTCGGAGCCCAAGGAGACCCGCGAGATCGCCGGCAAGAGGTACGTGCTGGAGGACTCGATCACCACCGACTTCGGCCTGGTGCACGCGGTCAAGGGCGACACGCACGGCAACCTGGTCTTCGACCGGAGCGCGCGCAACTTCAACCCGCTCTGCGCGATGGCCGGGAGGGTGACGATCGCCGAGGTCGAGGAGCTGGTCCAGCCCGGCGAGCTTGACCCGGACGACGTCCACCTGCCCGGGGTATTCGTCCAGCGAGTGGTTGCCGTCGGCAAAGACATTGAGAAGCGGATCGAGAGGCGGACAGTCCAGCCGAAGGCCGCGTACGACGCGCAGCGCGAGAAGATGGAGGCCTGACCATGCCGCTCACCCGCGAACAGATGGCCGCCCGCGCAGCCGCCGAGCTCGAGGACGGCTCGTACGTGAACCTCGGCATCGGCCTGCCGACACTCGTCCCGAACTACATCCCGGACGGCGTCACCGTCGTCCTGCAGTCCGAGAACGGGATCCTCGGCGTCGGCCCGTACCCGGTCGAGGGTGACGAGGATCCGGACCTGATCAACGCAGGCAAGGAGACCGTCACCACGTTGCCGGGGGCAAGCTTCTTCGACTCGTCGCTGTCGTTCGGGATGATCCGTGGCGGCGCGATCGACGCGGCCATCCTCGGCGCCATGCAGGTGTCGGAGAAAGGCGACCTGTCGAACTGGATGATCCCCGGCAAGATGGTCAAGGGTATGGGCGGCGCGATGGACCTGGTGCACGGCGCCAAGAAGGTGATCGTGCTGATGGAGCACGTCGCCAAGGACGGCTCGCACAAGATCCTGACCGAGTGCGACCTGCCCTACACCGGCCGCGGCGTGGTGAACCGGATCATCACCGACCTGGCCGTCATCGACGTCACCGAGGACGGGCTCAAGGTGGTGGAGCTCGCCGAAGACGTCACCTTCGACGAGCTCCAGAGCAAGACCGGCGCCAAGCTCAGTCAGTAGCCACGCCTGCTTGGCAGAATCGCTCGGCATGGAGCGCTACGACGTCTATGTCATCGGCGGGGTCGGCATCGACACGATCGTCCGGGTGCCGGAGCTGCCGCTGCCGGACGTGGACTCGGTGGCGGTGCCGCCGATCGAGTCGTACGTCGGCCACACCGGCCACGGCGTCACGCTCGGCTGTCACCGGCTCGGCCTGCGCACCGGGCTGGCGGACGTGATCGGCGACGACCCCGAAGGGGCGCGGATCCTGCAGCTGTACGGCGAGATCGGACTGCCGCTGCACGTCACCACCCATCCGGCCGGCACCCGCCGCGCGGTGAACCTGGTGACCCCGGACGGCCGCCGCCTCTCCCTCTACGATGGCCGGCTGCCGGCCGGTGTCGACCTGGACCCGGAGCTCTGGCGCCCCGGGATCGGTGCCGCGCGGCACGTACATGTCTCGATCATGGACTTCGCCCGGCACGCGCTCGCGGACGCGGTGGCCGCCGGGGTGCCGACCTCCACCGACCTGCACGACTGGGACGGTCACTCCGACTACCACCGCGACTTCGCGCAGGGTGCCGACATCGTGTTCCTGTCCGCCGGTGCGCTGACCGAACCGTTCGCCGAGGTCGCGGCCCGGATCTTCGCCGGCGGTCGCGCGCAGGCCGTGGTCGCGATGTCCGGCGCGGACGGCAGCCGCCTGGTGGTTCGCGGTGCCGAACCGCAGCACCTGCCCGCCGTACAGCTGCCGGACCGTCCGGCCGTGGACAGCAACGGCGCCGGAGACGCCTACGTCGCCGCCTTCCTCGCCACGCGCCTGGCCGGCGGCTCCTGGTCCGAGGCCGCCCGGGCCGGCTCGATCGCCGGCGCGTGGGCCTGCGGATCCCCCGGCACCCACACCGACCTGATCACCGCCGACCAGCTCCACACCCTCCAGGCCACCACCTAGCCCCGGCCACGCCGCCACACAATTCGCGTGGTTAACCACACGGAGTGCGGGTTCGCCCCGGCAACAACCGGGGCGAACCCTCCGTCGGCGTGGTTAGCCACGCGAATGGAGGTCGGCTCTCGCCGCTCTGCTCGGCTGACAGCGCAACACGGGCAGCGCTTGCCGCGCCCATGGGCCGGACTTACTGTTCGGAGGCGCCGTGAACCGGCGCACGTGCCTGTCCCGCCCGAACAGGAGTCCGCCCATGCATCGCAGCATGCTCCGCCGACGGCTCGTCGCCTTCCTCGCCGCCGCCACCACCGTGGTCGCCGGCGCCGTCACGCTCAGCCCGGCCACCGCCGCACCAGCCGTCCCCGCACCGGCCGTCCCCGCACCGGCCGTCCCCGCACCGGATGCCCGCCCGTTCGTGTCCGGCACGCAGACCACCGCCGCGTACGACTACGACAACGCGATCCGCGAGCGGGTGGCTGTCGAGGTACCGCTCGACGCCGACGCCAACGGCGTCCGCGACCGGGTGATGGTCGATATCATCCGCCCTGGCGAGGCCGCCCAGGCCGGGATTGACGTGCCAGTGATCATCCAGGCCTCGCCGTACTACGCCTCGAACCCGGCGTCGTACTTCGACGCGAGCGGCACCCGGACCGTGTTCAACACCTGGCTGGACAACTACTTCGTGCCGCGCGGGTACGCGGTGGCGTTCGTGGACCTGATCGGCACGTTCCGGTCCAGCGGTTGCGACGACGTGGGCGGTGACTTCGAGGTCGCGGGCGGCAAGGCCGTGATCGACTGGCTCAACGGCCGCGCCGCCGGGTTCACCCCGGCCGGGGCGCCGGCAACCGCCGACTGGTCCACCGGCAAGGCCGGCATGATCGGCGTCTCCTGGAACGGCACCATCGCGAACTCCGTCGCCAGCACCGGCGTCGACGGGCTGGAGACGATCGTGCCGATCGCGGCGATCTCCAGCTGGTACGACTACACCCGCGGCTTCGGCGTGCCGTTCTACGGCAGGTACGTCGGCTACCTGCAGGACTACGTGAGCAACGACGCCAGCCCGCGCTGCCAACAGCTGAACAAGGAGCTCGAGCTGGCCTCGGATAGCGTGACCGGCAGCTACAGCTCCTGGTGGGACCCGCGCAACTACCGGCTCGACGCGTCGCAGGTGAAGGCCAGCGTGTACGTCGTGCACGGCCTGAACGACGAGAACGTGAAGACCCGGCACTTCGGTGAGTGGTGGGACGAGCTGGCCCGGTACGGCGTACCGCGCAAGATCTTCCTGCACCAGGACGTGCACATCGACTCGTTCTCGTACCGCGACACCTGGGTGCAGCGACTGCACCCGTGGTTCGACCACTGGCTGCAGGGCCTGGACAACGGCGTGATGGACACGCCGATGGCGACTGTGCAGCGCGAGGACGGCACGTTCACCACCGAGCCGGTCTGGCCGGCGGCCGGTGCCACCCCGACCAAGCTGTCGCTCGCGAAGCCGCTCGACCGGATGGCAGGCACGCTGACGCTGGCGAGCGCCGGCCAGCCTGCGACCGGGACGGTGACCGTGGCCGGCCGCGGCGAGTCCGACGACGACTGGGTGGTGGACCCGACGTCCACCCGGTCCGACCGCGCGGTGTTCCTCAGCAGTGAGCTGGCCGAACCGCTGAGGATCTCCGGCACCGCGTCGATCACTGTCCGGGTGCAGTCTGACAAGCCGGCCGCGGCGATCAAGGCGCGGCTGGTGGACTATGGCCGCGCCACCCGGTACAGCAGCTACGTCAACCAGGCCGGCAGCACCTGCTGGGGTGACGGCAACGCCACCGACACCGGCTGCTATGCCAACACCGGGATCGCGACGAAGGCCTCCGACCTCAACATCATCACCCGGACGATCGCGAACATCGGCCACTACCGGTCTCTCAACCAGCTCGAGCCGCTGCAGCGCGGCGTCTGGTACGACCTCACCTTCGAGCTGAATGCCGACGACGCGATCCTTGCCGCCGGGCACCGCCTCGGCCTGGTGCTGACCGTCGAGCAGAGCAACCCGGACAGCGACCTGGAGCGGATCAAGCTGACCATCGACCCGGCCGGCTCGTCGCTGACGTTGCCGCTCGGCGGCAGTACGACGAGCCTGCGCACGCCCGGCCCGGCCGAGGCCGTGACGGCACGGGTGAAGGCACATCCGGAGCCGGCGAAGGACCCGGCCGAGCTGATGCGCCAGTTCGTCGAAGCATCCCGCTGACGCCCATGACCCGGCTTGCCGGCCGACCGGCGGGCCGGGTCAGCGGACGAGCGGTGGGTGGAGCGCCCGCGCCGTGCCGGGACGGAAGAGCTGGGCGGGGCGGCCGCCGTCGCGGGTGGTGGTCTCGCCGGTGGGGAAGACGAAGTCGGGGGTCTTGGTGACCTTGCGGTGGAAGTTGCGCGGGTCGAGCGCCGTACCCCAGACGGCCTCGTAGACGGCCCGCAGCTCGGAGATCGTGAACGCCGGCGGACAGAACGCGGTCGCCAGCGGCGAGTACTCGAGCTTCGCCCGGGCGCGTTCGACGGCGTCGGCGAGGATCCGATCGTGGTCGAACGCGAGCCGGCCCGGGTCCACGTCCGCGACCGGGTGCCAGCCGGCGGAGGCGGCGTCGGTACCGGCGACCGGAGACGGCGGGTCCGGGACCAGTGCCAGGTAGGCGACGCTGACGACTCGGCCGCGCGGGTCGCGGCGGGGCGAGCCGTACGTCGCGACCTGCTCGAGGTGGATCCGCTCGCCGGCGAGCCCGGTCTCCTCGCGCAGCTCGCGCAGGGCCGCGTCGGCGAGGTCCTCCGCCGGCCGGACGAAGCCACCCGGCAGCGCGAGCCGGCCCTTGTACGGCGGTATGCCGCGGCGGACCAGCAAGACCTCGAGCCGGCCTGACCGGACCGTGAGGATCACCAGATCGGTGGCAACGCCGATCGGCTCGAAGTCCATACCCACACCTTAATCGTCAACTTGACGACAAGCCAATCCTAGCGTTATCGTCAGAATGACATTAAGGAGACCGACAGTGGCAGACATCAGCAGGTTCTGGCCGTTCAGCCATCTGCGCGCCAACCCGACCACCCACGTCCTGCACCTGCGGAACGGGACGCTCAGGCACGACGGACCGGGCCAGGCATTCTGGTTCCGCCCGATCAACTCCGCGCTCAGCGAGGTGCCGATCGACGACCGTGAGCAGCCGCTGCTGTTCCACGGCCGGACGGTCGACTTCCAGGACGTCGCTGTGCAGGCGACGGTGACCTATCGAGTGGTCGACCCGGCACTGGCGGCACAGCGGCTGGACTTCGGCATCGACCCGCGGCACGGCCAGTGGCGCTCGACGCCGCTGGAGCAGCTCGGTGGGTTGCTCACCGAGCTCGCCCAGCAGACCGCCCTGGACCTGCTGGCCCGGATGACCCTCACCGAGGCGCTGTCGAACGGGATGACCGCGGTGCGCGAGCGGATCGGCTCCGGGCTACGCGACGACCGCCGGCTGACCGACATCGGGCTGACCGTCGTGGACGTCCGGGTGGTCGCGGTCCGGGCCGAGAGCGACGTCGAGCGCGCACTGCAGACGCCGACCCGCGAGCAGGTGCAGACCGACGCGGACAAGGCGACGTACGAGCGCAGGGCGCTGGCCGTCGAGCGCGAGCGGTCGATCGCGGAGAACGAGCTGCAGAACCAGATCGAGCTGGCCCGGCGGGAGGAGCAGCTGGTCGCGCAGCGCGGCCAGAACGAGCGCCGCCGGGCGACCGAGGAGGCGGCCGCGGGGCGGATCAACACCGCGGCCAAGGCCGAGCGGGAGCGGGTGCTGCACCAGGTCGACGCGGACGCGAAGCGCCTGGTCGGCGAGGCCCGGGCCGACGCGGAACGCGCCTGGCTGGCGGCGTACGCGGACCTCGAACCGCGGCTGGTGCTCGCGCTGGCGGTCAAGGAGCTGGCCGAGTCGCTGCCGACCATCGGCACGCTGAACGTCACCCCGGACGTGCTCACTCCGGTGCTCAGCAAGCTGGGTGCCGCGTGAGCCTGACCCCGCGGGCGGTCGTGGTGCACCGGGCGACCGAGCTCACCGAGCTGGTCGCCCGGCACGGCACCCGGCAGCAGGCCGGGTTCTTCCTGGCCGGCCGCGGCCGCTCGCTGGACGAGCTGGCGGACCGGCACGACGCGCAGCAGGCGGCACTGGCCGCGGTGTCGGCGGCGGTGCCGCTGGACTGGCGGCGTGCCACCGTGGAGCGGGCGGACCTGGACCGGTTCGTGTTCGGACCCGAGGACGTCGTGGTCGCGGTCGGCCAGGACGGGCTGGTCGCCAACGTCGCGAAGTACCTGTCCGGCCAGCCGGTGCTCGGGCTGAACCCGGACCCGGCCCGCAACCCCGGCGTGCTGGTCCGGCACCCACCCCCGGCGGCGAAGGACCTGTTGCCGCGGGCAACCAGTGCGGCGGTCGAGCCGCGCACCATGGTGCGCGCCACCGTCGATGACGGGCAGACGCTGCTCGCACTCAACGAGGTGTACGCCGGGCATGCGAGCCACCAGTCCGCCCGCTACAAACTGACCGCGGACGACGGCACGACCGAGCGGCAGTCATCTTCCGGACTGCTGGTCGGCACCGGTACCGGCTCGACCGGCTGGTGCCGCTCCGCCCACCTGGAGCGGCACAGCCCGCTGGTGCTGCCGGCACCCGCGGACCGTGCACTGTGCTGGTTCGTGCGCGAGGCCTGGCCGTCGCCGGCGACCGGGACGACGCTGACCGAGGGGCTGCTGTCCGGCGAGGAGACGCTGACGGTCACGGCCGAGTCCGACCTGGTGGTGTTCGGTGACGGCATCGAGGCCGACCAGCTACGGCTCGGCTGGGGCCAGCGGCTCACCATCGGCGTCGCGGCCGAGGTACTGAACCTGCTCTAACCGCTGTCGGTCACGCGCGCGCAGGCCCGCGCCGCCGGGGTCCGGCTGGTACCGAGCACCCGCAGCGCCTCGGCGAGCTCCGGGTGCTCGCCCGCGAGCAGATCCGACGCCGCCTCGAGCTCGGACGCCGACGCCGCCGCTCGCAACTCGCCGCGCACCAGCGCCGCTGGCGCCGGTCCCAGGCACGCCAGACCGTCCCGGTCCCACCGGTGCCGATTGGGTCGAGCAGCTCGAACCGCCCGGCGAACACGTCCGGCACCACGCCGACTCCTCTAGCCGCTGCACGACAAGGTACGGCAGGGCGGGGCCCTGGCGACCACCTGATCGCCCGGGCCCTGGTGTCACCTGCGGTAGGACGCCTACAGGCTCAGACTCCAGCTGTCGATGTACCCGGTGTCGGCCGAGTACACGTCACGAACCTGGAGCTTCCAGCTGCCGTTGCGCACCTCGCTGGAGGCGTCCACGGTGTACGTCGCGTCGACGTTGTCCGCCGAGTCGCTGCCGGAAGAGTTCTTCAACCGGTACGCCGTACCGTCCGGCGCGACCAGGTCGATCACCAGGTCGCCGCGGTAGGTGTGCTTGATGTGCACCTCCACCTTGCTGGCGGTCGACGCGTTCCCGGTGCAGCCTGCTGCCGTGACCGGGCTGGTGACGGCCGAGCCGGCGTCCGGGATGTTCACGTTGGTGGCGTTCGTGAACGGCCCGCACGCGGGTGTGCCGCCACCACCGCCGAGTGACTGTGCCGCGGCGGCGATGGCGCTCGCGAACGAGCTCACCTGCGTGTAGACGCCCGGCGCGCTCGGCCGGGCACAGCCGAGACCGTGGCTGACGATGCCGACCTGGATCCAGGCGTTGCCGGCGTCCCGGCGGAACATCGGGCCGCCGGAGTCACCCTGACAGGTGTCCACGCCGCCGGTGTCCATGAAGCCGGCGCAGATCTCGGCGTTGAAGATCAGGTCGCTGTAGTACGGGTCGGCGTCGCGGCAGGTGATGTCGTCCACGAACGGGACCTGGGCCTTGAGCAGGTAGCGCTGCTGCGCCCCGCCCTCGGCCGCCGCACCCCAGCCGGCCACCGTGAAGGTGCCGGAGTTGTACGACGTGGTGGTCGCGATCGGCAGCGTGGCGGCGCCGCTGATCGGGGACTGCAGCTTGATCAGCGCCCAGTCTCCGCCGGTACTCGTTCCGTAGGTCGGGGACCGGTGCACGTACGACGACCTGACCTTCACGGCGGTGGGGTCCTGAAGGTCGACCACGCCGTACGTCGCGGTGATCGAGGTGTTGTTCCCGGTCGCGCTGACGCAGTGGGCGGCCGTCAGCACGATCTGGTTGGTGTACATCGCCCCACCGCAGCCCATGGACAGCCGCACCATCCACGGGAACTCGCCCTGGGCCGCGCGGATTCCGCCGACCACGTTGGGAGTGGGGTCATCGGTGGGAGCCTGGGGCCCGGCGGTGGCCAGGTTCCCCGGTATGACGGCCAGCGCTGCCACGATGAGGGCGGCTCCAGCTGCCTTGAGCAGCATGAAACATCGACGGCGCATGGGCATCCTCCTCAAGAGCCATACGACTGATGCACAGGTTGTACACCTTCCTGCACACTTAGTAGTGGCACTGCTGTGCGGCGGCACCGATACGTCGTCATGTGGTCGCGCTAGGTGATCGGCCCAGGCATGGAACAGCGGCCTCGCGCCGCTCAGGTGGTCCGGCGCGAGGCCGCTGGACTTCTAGTGTCACCCAGAATCACGCGCAGTGGTGGCGCACTGGTGACAAGGCACAATTATGCGGACAAAAGGCTACTGTGTGTCACCGATTGATCAGTTTCTGGTCAGGCCGAAGAGTTCGTCCTAGTCTCTACTTTCGGGTAGCCGCCCCACCCCCGGAACGGAGTCGCATGAACCCGCCCCCGTCCGACAACACGGAGCACCTCCGGGTGCTCGGGCTGGGCGCCGACGAGATCGGTGTGTACCAGCACCTGCTGCGCTGCGGCCCGGCCTCCATCTCGGAGCTGACCGAGTCCGCCGGGGAGCACATCGGCGGGATCGACGACGCCCTCCGCGGCCTGGTCGAGGCCGGTCTGGCCCGCCGGTCCGGGAACGACCCCAGCCGGTTCCTCCCGGTGCCGCCCGACGCCGGCCTGGAGGCCCTCACCCTGCGCCGCGAGTCCGAGCTGAAGCAGGCCCGGATCGAGGTGCTGAACGCGTACGACGAGTTCCGCCGTACCGTGCACAACGAATCGACCACGCACCTGGTCGAGGTGGTCACCGGCAGCGCCATCGTGGAACGGATCCAGCAGATCGAGCACGGCGTACAGCGCGAGATCATGGCGATCGACTCGCCGCCGTACTACCGCACCATGGTCGCGAATCCGACCGAGATCGAGCACCTGCGCCGCGGTATCGCCTACCGGGTGGTGTACTCGCCGGAGTCGGTGGAGATGCCCGACTACCTGGAAGGCAACATCCTCCCGGCGGTCGAGGCCGGTGAGCAGGCCCGGGTGCTGCCCGACGTACCGGCCAAACTGACCATCATCGACTCCTCGATCGCGCTGGTCTCGATGGTGGTCCGCGACACCGCGGTGAACCGGCAGCTGCTGATCGTCCGGCCGAGCAGCCTGCTGACCGCGATGATCGGCATGTTCGAGCTGTGCTGGCGCAACGCGCTCCCGCTGCACACGTCCGCGGGCTCCGACGACGAGCGGTTGGAACCGATCGAGCGCCGCCTGCTGGCCCTGCTCGCAACCGGCGCCGCCGACGACACCATCGCGCGCACCCTCGGCATCAGCCGCCGCACCTTCTTCCGCTATCTGGAACGCCTGATGACCCGCACCGGGGCGGGCACCCGCTTCCAGCTAGCCCTACACGCCACCCGAGAAGGCTGGCTCTGATCATTCGGACCGCTGGTCGGGAAGCGGGTCGTTGGTGATCCGCAAACCCGGAAACCGCCGCGCCATCGCGGCCGCATACCGCTCGGCCAGATCCGCCTCGGCCCGGTAGTCGGTGATCGCATGGCGCCCGAACCACACCCGCACCCGCCGTCGTGACGTATCCACCTGTACGTCGCTCATCCGTCTGCCCACCTGCCTGCATGTCAATGTCAGCAGGTGTTCGGCCCCCTCGCGACAGCGGATGGGTCCGCCGGTGGCTAAGGCTGAGCCGTCAGGTCGCGGGCTACCAGCTCGGCGATCTGGGCGGTGTTCAACGCGGCGCCCTTGCGGAGGTTGTCGCCGCAGACGAACAGCTCCAGGGCTTGCGGGTCGTCGAGGGACTTGCGCAGCCGGCCGACCCAGGTCGGGTCGGTGCCGACCACGTCCGCGGGCGTCGGGAACTCGCCCTCGGCCGGGTTGTCGAACAGCAACACGCCGGGCGCGTCGCGCAGAACCTCGCGGGCCTCGTCGACGTCCACCTCGCGGTTGAACCGGGCGTGGACCGCGAGCGAGTGGGTGGTGATCACCGGCACCCGGACGCAGGTCGCGGACACCCGGAGCCGCGGCAGGTTCAGGATCTTGCGGGACTCGTTGCGGACCTTGAGCTCCTCGGACGACCAGCCGCCGGTCTTGAGCGAGCCGGCCCACGGCACCACGTTCAGCGCCAGCGGCGCCGGGAACGGGCCGAGATCGTCGCCGACCACGCGGCGCACGTCGCCCGGCGTACTGCCGAGCTCCCGGTTGCTGGCGACCTTGGTGAGCTGGTCGTACAGCGTGTCCACGCCGGTCTGCCCGGCCCCGGACGCCGCCTGGTACGACGCCACCGTGAGCTCTTCCAGCTCGTACCGGTGATGCAGCGCGCCCATCGCCACGATCATCGACATCGTGGTGCAGTTCGGGTTCGAGATGATGCCGAGCGGGCGGTAGCGGGCGGCCTCCGCGTTCACCTCGGGCACGACCAGCGGCACGTCCTCGTCCATCCGGAACGCGCCGGAGTTGTCCACCACGACCGCACCGCGGGACACCGCGACCGGCGCCCACTCCATCGAGACCTCGTCGGGTACGTCGAACATCGCGACGTCGACGCCGTCGAAGGCCTCCGGGCTGATCGCGACGACCTCGACCTCCTCGCCACGGACCCTGAGCCGCTTGCCGGCCGATCGCGCGGACGCGATCAGCCGGATCTCGCCCCAGACGTTCTGCCGGGTGCTGAGCAGGTGCAGCATCACGGAGCCGACCGCGCCGGTGGCGCCGACGACGGCGAGGGTCGGCAGCCCCTCGCGTTCCTGATCCACCGCCAGCGCGACGTCGGTGAGGTCCGTCATCGTCCTGTGCCTCCGTACACGACCGCCTCGGTCTGCTCGTCGTCCAGACCGAACGCGGTGTGCGCAGCCTGCACGGCGGCGTCCACGGCGCCCTCGTCCACGATCACCGAGATCCGGATCTCCGACGTCGAGATCATCTCGATGTTCACCCCCGCGTCTGCCAGTGCGGAGAAGAACTTCGCCGAGACCCCCGGGTGCGAGCGCATCCCGGCGCCGATCACCGAGACCTTGCCGATCTGGTCGTCGTACAGCAGCTGCTCGTACCCGACCTCGTCCTTCAGCCGCGCGAGCGCCGTCATCGCGGTGGCGCCATCGGTCCGCGGCAGCGTGAACGAGATGTCGGTACGGTTGGTCGCGACCGCCGAGATGTTCTGCACGATCATGTCGATGTTGGTCTCCGCACTGGCCACGGTCTCGAAGATCCGGGCCGCCTCACCCGGTTTGTCGGGCACCCCGACCACCGTGATCTTGGCCTCGCTGCGGTCGTGCGCAACACCAGAGATGATCGCCTGTTCCATGCTGTCCGACTCCCCAAGTTCCTTCGCATCGACAACCCACGTGCCCTCGTTCTGTGAGAACGAGGAACGTACCTGGACGGGCACGTTGTAGCGCCGCGCGTACTCCACGCAGCGCAGGTGCAGCACCTTCGCACCGCAGGCGGCCATCTCGAGCATCTCCTCGTAGGAGATCCGCGGGATCTGCCGCGCCGCACCGACGATCCGCGGGTCGGCGGTGTACACGCCGTCCACGTCGGTGTAGATCTCGCACTGGTCGGCCTTGATCGCGGCGGCCAGTGCCACCGCGGTGGTGTCCGAGGCACCGCGGCCGAGCGTAGTGACGTCCTTGGTGTCCTGGGCGACGCCCTGGAACCCGGCCACGATCGCGACGTGCCCGTCGTCGAGCGCGCTCTCGATCCGGCTCGGGGTGATGTCGATGATCCGCGCGTCACCGTGCCGGGCGGTGGTGATGACACCGGCCTGGCTGCCGGTGAAGGACCGGGCGCTGTAGCCGAGGTTCGCGATCGCCATCGCCAGCAGCGCGGCCGAGATCCGCTCGCCGGAGGTCAGCAGCATGTCCAGCTCGCGCGGTGGCGGCAGCGGGGAGACCTGCTGGGCGAGATCCATCAGCTCGTCGGTGGTGTCGCCCATCGCGGAGATGACGACGACCACGTCGTTACCGGCCTTCTTGGTGGCGACGATGCGTTGCGCGACGCGCTTGATGCAGTCGGCGTCCGCGACGGACGATCCGCCGTACTTGTGCACGACGCGGCCCACGGGCGGTCTCCTTACAGCTCGACTCCCGACACCCGCCGGGCTCCTACGCGCGTTGCCACACTGCAACCTGAGCGCTTGTTCTTACCTGGACGGGGGTCAAGTCTAACGGTGGTCCGGCGGCTACGGACGGCGCCCGACCACGTAGCGGGCAGGGATCATTGCCGGGTTATGGTCATGGGTTCGAGTGCCGCGCGGAGCCGGTCAGCGAAATCGTCCGGGTAGTCGTGGCCCAGACCAGGCACCAGATCCAGCTCGACCCGGAGGCCCGCCCCGCTCAGATGCCGGTACGACGCGGTCGCGTCCTCGCCCACGTCGTCGTCCTGCTCGCCGAGCACGACCAGCCCGCGGACACCCCGCCCGGCGGCACCCGACGGCTCCGGCAGCACCCCGGGATCCGCGGCCGGCGCGACCACGACGAAGCCCACCGGGTCACCGGGCTCGCCGGTCAGCGCCCAGCGCAGCGCCTGCCGCCCGCCGGCGGAGAACCCGCCGACCACCAGCGGGAGCGAGCGGTACGACGCCGGCAGCCCGTCGTACGCTCGGGTCACGTCCCGGTCCGCGACCACCGGGTCCGGCCAAGAGCGGTAGTACGGCGTGTTGCGCTGGGTCGACTCGACCGCGACCAGCACGAACCCGGCGCCGACCGCCGCACGCCACGCGGCCAGCGCGTGCGCGGCGGTCTGGTCGGCACCGTGCAACACCACCAGCACCCCGCGCGGATCGCCGTCGGGCGCCTCGACCAGGACCGCGGCCGGCTCCGACTGCGAGGCGTCGGCCCGCGCGGCACTGCGTTCCAGCAGCCCGGCGAACCCGTCCAGCTCGCGCAGCGGGACCAGGTCGTCGTCCTCCTCGAGCAACCGGCGGTGCCACCAGTCGCCGCGAGCCTCGGCGGCGACCAGCCGGTCCAGAGCCTCACCGGGACGGCCGGCCGCGGCGAGCACGCAGGCGGCGCTGTACACCAGGTCAGCGGACCGGTCCGGGATCCGGCCGAGCGCCTGGTCGACCAGGCCGAGCGCCTCGTCATACCGGCCGGCGAGGTACAGCTCGAGGACTGTGTCGTTGACCTGCTCGTAGTCGTCGCGCACCGGATCAGTGTGCCGCCGGCTCGCGGGCCACGTCGGGCGCGGGCTCGAGCGCGTCGGTGCGGGGCGCCGGGTACTCGTCGGGGTACTCCTCGGGCACGTGCGGCGGTACGCCGATCAGCACCAGGGCGGCAGCGAGCGCCAGCACGGCCGCGGTGACGAACACATACGGCACCCCGAGGGACTCGACCACCACGCCGGCCAGCGCCGACCCGCTCGCCGCGCCGAGCATCGCGCCGCTGTTCATCCACCCGAACACCTCGGTCCGCACCGACTCCGGCGTGAACGCGCCGAGCCGCTCGTACATCGCACCGACGGTGGGCGCCAGCACGGTGCCGGCCAGGAACAGCGCGGCGCCGAGCGTCCACGGCGACCAGGTGGCGAACGCGCAGAGTAGCAGCCCGAGCGAGATCACCAGCGCACGGCGCCAGACGTACGACGGTTTCCGGCCCGGCAGGGCGCCGGCGACCAGGCCGCCGGTCAGGCTGCCCAACGCCCACACGGTCTCCAGCCAGCCGGCGATCATCCGGTCGCCGCGCTCGTCCGCGTACGCCGCGATCGCCAGCGACGTCGCCGCGAACGCGGTCACCGCGAGCACAAAGGACACGATGATCGCCAGCCGGTGACGGTGCCAGAGCATCTGCCGCGCGGTCAGCGGCCGGTCGTGCTCCCCCCGTACGACGGGTGCCGGCTGCTGCTGGGCGAACCACCACACCGTCGCCGCGGCGAACCCGGCCGCGGTGAGCAGACCCGTCCGCGGGCTCGCGAACGTCACCATCACCGCGCCCAGCATCGGCCCGACCGCGAACAGCACCTCGACCGCGGTCGCGTCCACGGCGTACGCGGTCCGCAGCCGGCGCCCCGAGACCATCCTCGGCCACGCCGCCCGGGCGGTCGACGAGATCGGCGGCATCACGAAGCCGGCCAGCAGCGAAAGCACCGGCATCGTCCGGTACTGGTCCGCCGGCAGCAGTGCCAGGACCGCGATCGCCGCACTCCACGCCAGCCCGGTGAAGACCAGCACGCGCTTCGCACCCCGGCGGTCGGCCCGCCGGGACCACAGCGGCGCGCCGATCGCCGTACCGATCGAGTACGCGCCCGCGACCACGCCCGCCCAGCCGAACCCGCCGCTGGCATCCTTGGCGAGGAAGGCCATCGGGATCATGATCGCGACCGTCGGGAGCCGGGCCAGCAGCGACCCGATCAGCATCGACGGAACTCCGAGGGTCCTCCACAGCGCGCGATACGACGACAGGTCCATACTGTGCATTCTCTCCTGACCCACCGACACTCCGCCCCTGGTTTTCCACCCGCCGGACAATCCATTCATCGGGCCCTTGTGCCTCGGCGTGTCGGCGATCATCGGGCCCTTGTGACCACTCGAAACTGTCGGCGGTAGATGCGAACATGTGTTCGTGGGCACGGGTGCAACGATCCTGCATGCCGACCTGGACGCCTTCTACGCGTCGGTCGAGCAGCGGGACGACCCGCGCCTGCGCGGCCGCCCGGTGATCGTCGGCGGCGGAGTGGTGCTCGCGGCCAGCTACGAGGCGAAGAGGCTGGGCGTGCGCACCGCGATGGGCGGTAAGCAGGCCCGGATGGTCTGCCCGCAGGCGATCGTGGTGCACCCGCGCTTCTCGGCATACACCGAGGCCAGCAAGGCGGTGTTCGAGATTTTCCGCGACACCACGCCGCTGGTGGAGGGGCTGTCGATCGACGAGGCGTTCCTCGACGTCGGCGGACTGCTCCGGATCTCGGGTACGCCCCCGGAGATCGCGGCGCGGCTGCGCCGCCGGGTGCTCGCGGAGGTCGGGCTGCCGATCACCGTTGGCGTGGCCCGGACCAAGTTCCTGGCGAAGGTCGCGAGCGGCGTCGGCAAGCCGGACGGGCTGCTCGTCGTACCACCCGACTGCGAGCTGGAGTTCCTGCACGCGCTCCCGGTGACCCGGCTGTGGGGTGTCGGCGAGGTGACCGCGGAGAAGCTGGAGAAGCGGGGCCTGACCACCGTCGGGGACGTCGCCCGGCTGGCGCCCGCAGCACTGATCGCGATGCTCGGCAAGGCGTCCGGCCGGCACCTGCACGCACTCGCGCACAACCGCGACCCGCGCCCGGTCCAGGTCGGCAAGCGCCGCGGCTCGATCGGCTCGCAGCACGCGCTCGGCCGGTCCCGCAAGACGCCGGAGGAGATCGACGCCGTGGTGATCGGCATCGTCGACCGGGTCACCCGGCGGATGCGCACCGCGGACCGGGTCGGACGCACGGTTGTGCTCAGGCTCCGGTACGACGACTTCCGCCGCGCCACCCGGTCGCACACGCTGCAGGAGCCGACCGCCCAGACCCAGGTCGTGCTGGCCACGGTCCGCGCGCTGGTCGAGCGGGAGCTGCCGGACATCGCCCGCCGCGGGCTGACCCTGGTCGGCGTCTCGGTCGCCAACCTGGAGAACTCCGGCAGCACCCAGCTGGCGCTCCCGTACGACCGGCACGACCTGATCGCGCTCGACGGCGCCGTCGACCACGTCCGGGACAAGTACGGCAGCAAGGCTCTGACCCGCGGCGTCCTGCTCGGCCGCGACACCGGCATGCAGATGCCGATGCTGCCTGACTAGGGGTGTCAGGCAGCGGTCGCCGTCGGGAGCGGGAAGTGTACGCCGGTGAGCTGCTCCGACAGGTCCCACAGCCGGCGGGCGGCATCGGCATCCTTCGCCCGGTCACTGCGGTCGACGAGCCGCGGCGCGCCGCGCAGCTCCCGGAAGCCACGTGGTCCGGCGTAGCTGTTGCCCGGAACGTCGGCGGTCGCGGCGTACAACGTGGGCAGTGCGCCAATCTCGTCGCTCTGCGCGATGAGCAGGTTGGCGAACCGCATCAAGCCGTTCTGGAGGCGGCTCCCGGTGTGCTGCTGCAGGTGCGTCGCCGACCAGCCGGGGTGTGCCGCGGTGGCGATCACCGCGGAGCCCGCCGCCTCCAGCCTGCGCTGCAGCTCGGCGGTGAAGAGCAGGTTGGCGAGCTTGGACTGGCCGTAGGCCCGCCACCGGTGATAGCTCCCGGGCCGCTCCCAGTTGACGTCGTCGAACCGGATCGCGCCCGCCCGGTGCGCGCCCGACGAGACGGTCACCACCCGACCGGTCACCCGCTCGAGCAACAGGTTGGTGAGCGCGAAGTGCCCGAGGTGGTTTGTCCCGATCTGCATCTCGAAACCGTCGGCGGTGCGCGACTCCGGCACAGCCATCACGCCGGCGTTGTTGATCAGCAGATCGACGTCGGTGGTCACACCGTTGGCGAAGGCGCGTACCGAGGCGAGGTCGGCAAGGTCCAGCCGGCGTACCTCGGTGCTGCCGGGCATCGACGACGCGGCGGCCTCGCCCTTGGCGGTGGTACGTACGGCGAGGATCACGTGCGCACCGGCGGCTGCGAGCCGGCGGGCGGCGACGCGCCCGATCCCGCTGTTGGCGCCGGTGACGACGGCGGTTCGCCCGGTCAGGTCGGGGAGGTCCAGGGCGCTCGATGTAGGCCTCGATGTAGACATGGACAACAATGTAGGCGTCGACAACAATGTCGTCAATGACTACACCGATGCGTTAGCGTAGGCGCGATGAGCGAGGCCGTAGTCCGGCCGTACCACCACGGCAACCTCCGCGAGGAGCTGCTGGAACGGGCCGAGGAGATCGTCCGCACGCGAGGCGTGGCGGACTTGTCATTGCGTGAGCTCGCTCGCGAGGTCGGCGTGAGCCACGGTGCGCCGCGCCGGCACTTCCCCGACCGCCAGGCGCTGCTCGACGCACTCGCGTTGCGCGGCTTCGAGCGGCTCGAGCGGGAGATCGTCGCCGCGGCGAAGGGCCGCGCCAGCCACACGACCCGGATGGCGCGCACGGCTGTCGCGTACGTCCGCTTCGCGACCCGCGACTCCGCCCTGCTTGAGCTGATGTTCGCCGGCAAGCACCGCGATCCGGACGGACCGGTGCACGAGGCCGCCGACCGCGCGTTCACGGCGATGTCCGATCTGATCGCGGAGGGCCAGGCCTCCGGTCAGCTGGTGGGCGCGGACCCGGAGAAGCCGGGCATGCTGGTCTGGGCCACCCTGCAGGGCCTGGCCTCCCTGGCGAACGGCGCGATTGTCGACGAGGCGGCGCTCGACGGGGTCGTCACCGATGCGATGCACGGGTTGATGCTCGGCTTGCGACCGCGATAGCGGCTCAGCGGCGCGAGACCGCCTCGTCGGCGACCTCGACGAGCTCGCGGTCGACGGCCTCGGTCTGCGGGTCGTGCGCAGGCTCCAGCCGGTCGTGCGCGATCAGCGACTGGATTGCCCGCAGTACGGCACTCGCGGCCGCGCCCCAGGTGGACACGTACGAGAACTGCCACCACCACAGCGCCTCGTCCACCCGGCCGGCCTCGTAGTGCGCCAGGCCGTGCACCAGGTCGTTCGCGATCGCGGTCAGGTCGTCGGAGATCCGGAACACATTGATCTCCGGCGGGTTGCCGTACGGGTCGAACACCTCGGCGTACTCGTCCAGGCCCTCGAACAGCTCGGCCAGCCGGTCCCGCATCTCGTCCAGGTCCGGGTCCGGGCCGGCGTCGGTCTCGTAACGCTCCTCCGGCACGAAGTCGGCGAACGCCCCGAGTCGCCCGCCCGCGAGCAGCAGCTGGCTGACCTCGAGCAGCAGGTACGGCAGCGAGGCGAGCCCCTCGTCGACGTCCTCCTCGTCCGGTTGTGCAGCGATGTCGCGGACCGTGATCAGGAAGCTCCTGATCTGGTCCGCGATCTGTTCCGCGAACTCGGACAGGTCGTCCGCCTCGGTGGTCAACGCCCGTTCCGCTATATCCGTACCGCTATTGGTGTCAGTCATCGATCGATCGTCGCCCTTCAAACGCCCGTCCCAGGGTGACCTCATCCGCATACTCGAGGTCCCCGCCTACCGGAAGTCCACTAGCCAATCTCGTTACACGCAACCCCATGGGCCGCAACAACCTGCTCAGATACGTCGCGGTTGCCTCGCCCTCGAGGTTCGGATCGGTGGCCAGGATGATCTCGGTGACCTCCCCGTCCGCCAGCCGCTGCATCAGCTCCTTGATCCGTAGCTCGTCCGGCCCGATGCCCTCGATCGGCGAGATCGCGCCTCCCAGCACGTGGTACCGGCCGCGGAACTCGCGGGTCCGCTCGATAGCGACCACGTCCTTGGCCTCCTCGACCACGCAGATCAGCGACCGGTCGCGGCGCTCGTCCCGGCAGATCCGGCACTGCGTCTCCTCGGAGACGTTGCCGCAGATCTCGCAGAACCTGACCTTCTCCTTGACCTGGACGAGCACGTGCGCCAGCCGTCGTACGTCGGTCGGGTCGGCCGCGAGCAGGTAGAACGCGATGCGCTGGGCGGACTTCGGTCCGACGCCCGGGAGCCGGCCGAGCTCGTCGATCAGGTCCTGGACGGCTCCTTCGTACACGTCAGTCCGGGTTCTGACCGGGCAGCCCGGTCATCCCGCCGGGCGCGTCACCGCCGGGCAGGCCGGGCAGTCCGCCGCCGAGGCCGGCGAGCGGGCCCATCGCCTGGGCGGCCAGCTCCTTGGCATTCTCGGACGCGTCCCGCACCGCGGCGACAATCAGGTCCGCGAGCGTCTCGGTGTCGTCCGGGTCCACGGCGGAACGGTTGATGGTCAGGCTGAGCAGCTCACCGGTCCCGGACACCAGCGCGGTCACCAGACCGCCGCCGGCACTGCCCTCGACCTCCTGCTTCTCCAGGTCGGCCTGCGCCTGCATCAGCTGGCTCTGCATCGCCTGCGCCTGAGCCAGCAGCCCCGACATGTCGAAGCTGCCCTGCGCCCCGCCTGAGGCGCCACCACCGTCGAACACCGTGATCTCCTGTCCCAGCAGTACCGTGATCCTGCCCAGAGCCTATCCGGTACGACGGACCGTCCCGCCGCTGCGTCGTACCGCTCACCCGCCGGCCCGCCGCGACCCCTCGACCCGCGCGCCCCGGTCCCGGTGATATTCGCGTGGTGAACCATGCGAGGTGAGGGTTCGCCCCGGTTATAGCCGTGGCGAACCCACCATTGGCGTGGTTCACCACGCGAATATCGCCAGGCTCGGCGGCGCGGGTGGGTCCAGCGGTGGGCCGGCGGGTGGTCGGCTGGCAGGTGTGGTCAGGCGTGGAGAGGTCAGGCGTCGGGAGAGGTCAGGAGTTGGGTTGTTCGGCTATGACCTGGGCGCCGAGGGTCTGGCGGAGCAGCTCGGTGTGGTCGCGAGCGTCGTCCTCGAGTACCGCGTCGTCCTCGCCGACCACATCCGCCTCGTCCAGCGGTTCCTCATCCGGGTCGGGTGGCGGGGTCCGGGCGGCGCGCTGCGCCTGCTCGGCCGCGGCCGCTGCCTCGGCGGCACGGCGCTTGCTCGCGGCCTGCGCCTTCCGGTCCGCGGCCTGCTTGTTCCGGTCGGCGGGCTGTGGCTTCCGGTCGGCGGCCTGCTTCGTCCGGTCCGCGGGCTGTGTCTTCAGGTCCGCGGCCGGGTCGGCTGTCGCCGCGTGACCGCCGCCGACGACGGCTGGGCCTGGCTCGACCGATGTCGCCTCGCCTCGGACTGTCGCGGACCCAGCCGCGTCGGCACCCGGGGCGTCGACCGGGCCGGCCGTGTCGGCGCGGGCTGCTGGACCGGTTGCGCCGGCCCCGCCAGGTGCCGAGCCGGACTGACCGGGCGCGGGCGAACCGGTGTCCCAGCCGGACGACGGCGGTGGGCCGCTGGGACCGGGGTTGTCGGCAGGCTGACCGCCGCCACCGCCGGAGCCGGTGGACGGGTCGACGACGGCCTCGATCCGGCGGTCCACCAGCAGCTCGGCCTTCATCGCCTCGCGCAGGATCTCGTCATGGCCGGAACGGACGAAGTTCTCCCGCACCCCGGCATGCGTCAGGCCGATGGTCAGCACCTTGTCGTCCATCGCCAGCACCTGGGCGTTCTGGCTGAGCATCACCCAGGTGACCTTCTTGCGCTCCTTCACCCGCTGCAGGATGTCCGGCCAGAGCCGCCGGACGTCCGCCAGGCCGATCTCACCCGCCGCCGCCGACTGCCCGCCGCTCGCGGCGGACGTGTCGGCGGGTTCCTCATCGCGTGCCGGACGACTGGTGGCCGGCGGTTCCGCGGAATCGGCGGAGGCGCCGGTCGACTCCTTCGCTGCGCGTGCCGGTGCCTCCGCGCCGTCACCGCGAGAGGTCGGGGACGCTGGACCGGACGACCCGGCCGGAGAAGACGACGAATCGGCCGGGGCAGGCGCCGGACCGCCGAGGGTCATCCGGCGCTCGATCCGGTCCAGCCGCGCGTGCACGCCCTGGGTGGAGTCGTCCGCGCCGGGGAGCAGCACCTTGGCGCAGATCAGCTCGAGCTGCAGCCGGGGAGCGGTCGCGCCACGCATCTCGAGCAGGCCGGCCGCGACCGTGTCGGCGGCCCTGGTCAGCTCGGCCGGGCCGAGAGCGGAGGCCTGGGACTGCAGCCGATCGCCCTGGTCCTCGGCGACGTCGATCAGCCCGGAAGAGATCGCCGTCGGCACTGCAGCCACGATCACGAGATCGCGCAGTCGGCGAAGCAGGTCCTCGGCGAACCGCTTCGGGTCCTGGCCGGTCTCGATCACCTTGTCGATCACGCCGAACACTGCTGCACTGTCGTGTGCCGCGAAGCCGTCGACGACCGCGTCCAGCAGCGAGTCGGGCGTGAACCCGAGCAGCGCCACGGCCAGCGCATAGGTCACGCCCTCCGGCCCGGCGCCGCCGATCAGCTGGTCCAGCACGCTGAGCGAGTCCCGCACCGAGCCGGCTCCGGCCCGGACCACCAGCGGCAGCGCGGCCGGCTCGATCGCAACCCCCTCGGCCTCGCAGAGCTGCGCCAGGTACGACGCGAGCACCTTCGGCGGCACCAGTCGGAACGGGTAGTGGTGCGTGCGGGACCGGATCGTCCCGATCACCTTGTCCGGCTCGGTGGTGGCGAAGATGAACTTGAGGTGCGGCGGCGGCTCCTCGACCAGCTTCAGCAAGGCGTTGAAGCCCTGCGTGGTCACCATGTGCGCCTCGTCGATGATGTAGATCTTGAACCGCGACTGCACCGGCGCGAAGAAGGCCCGCTCGCGCAGGTCCCGGGCGTCGTCCACACCTCCGTGCGAGGCGGCGTCGATCTCGATCACGTCGATGCTGCCGGGCCCGCCGCGGGCCAGGTCCTGGCAGGACTGGCACTCGCCGCACGGCTCCGGGAGCGGGCCCTTCTCGCAGTTGATCGCGCGGGCCAGGATCCGGGCGCTGGTGGTCTTCCCGCAGCCGCGCGGACCGGAGAACAGGTACGCGTGGTTGACCCGGTTGTTCGACAGCGCGTTCCGCAGCGGCTCGGTGACGTGGTCCTGCCCGATCACCTCGGCGAACGTGTCCGGCCGGTACCGGCGATACAGGGCGAGGGGCGCTTCCACGCCCGCCACCCTAACGCCGTACGCCGACAGGGCGCGCGGGCCTGGTCACGGATGCTCGAGCAGGCTCAGCAGGTAGTCGCCGTACCCGGACTTGGCCAGCCGCTCGGCCCGGACCCGCAGGCCGTCGTCGTCGATGAAGCCGCGCCGCCAGGCGATCTCCTCCGGGCAGCCGATCTTCAGGCCCTGCCGTTCCTCGACCGCGCGGACGAACTCGGCGGCCGACATCAGCGAGTCGAAGGTGCCGGTGTCGAGCCAGGCCGTACCGCGCGGCAGCACCTCGACCTGCAGCCGCTTGTCGTGCAGGTACACGTCATTCACCGCGGTGATCTCCAGCTCGCCGCGCGCGGACGGCCTGATCGACTTGCTGATCTCGACCACGTCGCTGGAGTAGAAGTACAGCCCGGGAACCGCGTAGTTGCTCTTCGGCTGCTTCGGCTTCTCCTCGATCGACAGCGCCTTGCCGTCCGCACCGAACTCCACCACGCCGTACGCCGTGGGGTCGGCGACCCGGTACGCGAAGACGACGCCGCCGTCGACGTCGTTGAACCGGGACAGGTGCAGACCGAGACCGGGCCCGTAGAAGATGTTGTCGCCGAGCGCCAGCGCGACCGACTGGTCGCCGACGAAGTCGGCACCGATGTGGAACGCCTGGGCCAGGCCCTCCGGCTTCGGCTGCACGGCGTACGAGATCGCCATCCCGAACTGCGACCCGTCACCGAGCAGCCGCTGGAACTGGCCGGCGTCCTCCGGCGTGGTGATCACCAGCACCTCGCGGATGTTCGCCAGCAGCAGCGTCGACAGCGGGTAGTAGATCATCGGCTTGTCGTACACCGGGAGCAGCTGCTTGCTTGCCGCCAGCGTGAGCGGATGCAGCCGGGTGCCGGAACCGCCGGCCAGGATGATGCCTCGCATGCCTCGCAACCATACCCATGTCGGTGCTCAGGTCGGGACCCGACAGCATGTCGTTGATTCCGGACACAGTGTCGACCAGAATCGACACATGGCCGCGGGAACGACGCCAGGGGTGCGCAGGCGCAAGCCGAGCAAGGGCGACCTGACGTCGCAGGCGATCCTGGACACCGCCGAGAAGCTGCTCGCGGAGCGCGACCTGACCGCGATCACGATCGACGACCTCGCCTCCGGCGCCGGCATCAAGCGGTCCGCGTTCTACTTCCACTTCGAGTCCCGCGAGGCCGTGCTGTACCTGCTCGCGGAGCGGGTACTCTCCCAGCTGTACGACGCGGCGACGCTGTGGACCGAGCGGACCGAGGGGTCCCCTGACGACGCGGTGCGCCGTTCGATCGCGGGCAACGTCGCGGTGTGGCGTGCGAACGGCCCGGTGCTGCGCGCCGCCGTACGGGC
>Ga0075431_100000464_pt1 | contig 33483 bp, 27 predicted proteins | sample RhiMetdeltSRZDD5_FD_75297 | JGI IMG/M metagenome (GOLD analysis project Ga0075431, IMG submission 75297) | Populus rhizosphere microbial communities from Tennessee, USA - Rhizosphere MetaG P. deltoides SRZDD5 | ecosystem: Host-associated > Plants > Roots > Rhizosphere > Soil | place: USA... | reverse complement strand
CAGCGAGTCGAGGTAGGCCGAGAGCGAGCCCTCGCCCGGAGCGATGAACACGCTGCCGGTGCCGAGCACGGTGTCGCCGCTGAAGCAGGCGCCGCCGGCGATCAGGCAGACGCTGTCGGCTGAGTGACCCGGCGTGGCGAGCGCTCGGAACGGGCCCAGCCGCTCGCCGTCGACCGGAAGCACGACCGGCGCGTCGAGCCGCTCGGCTCCCTCCGCGTGGTCGGCATGGGCGTGGGTGAGCACGACGCCCTCGATCCCGTCCGGCGCGGCGGCGCGCACCGCAGCGAGGTGAGCGGGGTCTTCGGGCCCCGGGTCGACCACCCAGCTGCCGACCACGTAGGTGTTGGTGCCGTCGAGCGTGAGCGGTGAGGCGTTGCCCGCGCGCACGCGAACGACTCCCGGCGGATCCCGATCCAAAGAGCCCACGCAGCGGGTTGTACACGAGTATTCTCGCGGGGAGTTTGGACGTCGCAACAGCACGAGGGGGCGCACAGGGACAGCGACGCACGCTGCTGATCGCGCTTGGAGCGCTCCTCGCGGCCACCGCCCTCGACGTGGCGCTCGACGCCGGCGCTCTGCTCGTCGAGCTGCTCGTGGTCGCGCCGCTCGTGGCCGCCACGGGCCTGCCTCCCGGCCGGACGGCGCTCGTGGCGGCGCTCGCGCTCGTGGTGTCGATCCCCCTGGGCCTGACCGGGAACGACTTCGGCTCGGCCGAGCACCTCGCGGGCGTGGCCGTGGTGGCGATCGGCGGGGCTCTAGCCGTCGCGATCGCCGCACTGCGCGGGTCGAGCAGGGGCGCGGCGGCGCGGCTCGAGGCGCAGTTCGGGGTCGCTCGCGCGATCGCCGAGGCGCGCAGGCTCGACGAGGCGGCGCCCGCCGTGCTGGCGGCGATCGCCGAGCCGCTCGACTGGCAGGTCGGATACCTGTGGGAGCCGGACCGCGATGGCGATATTCAGTGCGCCGCGGGCTGGCGCGCGGACGGGGTGCGGGCCGACCGCTTCGACACCGCCACGCGCGAGCTGACCCTCACCCCGGGCGTCGGGCTGCCGGGACAGGTCTGGGAGTCCGGCCATGCCACCTGGCTGAGAGACGCGCCCAGCTACGAGGGCTTCCGCCGCGCGGAGGCCGCCAGGATTGCGGGCCTCCGGGGCGCGCTCGTCTTCCCGATCACAAGCGGCGAGCGAACCGTGGGCGTGATCGAGCTGTTCTGCCGCGCCCGTCGCGAGCCCGACCCGGAGCTGATCGCGCTCACGCGCTCGCTCGGGTACCAGATCGGCGAGTTCGTGGAGCGTCAGCGCGTGGTGGAGGCCGTGGGCGAGAGCGAGGCCCGCAAGGCCGCGGTGCTCGCGTCGGCGCTCGACGGCGTGGTGATTATGGACCACCGCGGACACGTGGTCGAATGGAACCCCGCGGCCGAGCGGATGTTCGGTCGCCAGGCGTCGGACGTGGTCGGCCGAGAGATGGCGGAGCTGATCGTGCCCCCGTCGCTGCGAGCGGCGCACCGCCGGGCGCTGGCGCGCTACGTCGAGACCCGCGAGCCCTCGATCCTCGGGCGGCGCCTCGAGCTGCTGGGCATGCGGGCCGACGGCAGCGAGTTCCCGGTCGAGGTCGCGATCAACCGCATCGGCACCCGCGAGCCGCCCATGTTCACCGGCACGTTGCGCGACATCACCCGGCGCAAGGCGAACGAGGAGGAGCGAGAGGAGCTGCTCCGCCTCGAGCAGCTCGCCCGCGTGGACGCGGACCAGGCGCGCGAGCAGCTCGAGGCGATCCTGCGCGGCGTGGCGGACGCAATCACCGCGCAGGGCCCCGACGGCCAGCTGCTGTTCGCGAACGACGCCGCCGTCGACATGCTCGGGTTCGGCTCGAGCGAGGAGCTGCTGGCCGCCCCCCGCGAGGCCCTGCTCGCGCGCTTCGACATGCTCAGCGAGGACGGCGGCCCGTTCCCGGTCGAGGCGCTGCCCGGCCGGCGCGCCCTCGCGGAGGGCGTGGCGGGCGAGGCGGTGGTGCGCTTCCGCCGGCGGGCGACCGGCGAGGAGCGCTGGTCGGCGGTCAAGGCCACGCCGATCCTCGACGGCGGCGGCACGGTCGCGATGGCGATCAACGTGATCGAGGACATCACCACGCACAAGCGCGCGGAGATGGCACAGCGCTTCCTGGCCGACAGCAGCGCCCTGCTGTCCGCCTCGCTCGATCCCGACGAACTGCTCCGTCAGGTGGCGACCCTCGCGGTGCCCGAGGTCGCCGACTGGTGCGCCGTCGATCTGCGCGACGAGCTCGGGGAGCCCGAGCGGGTGGCCCTCGCGCACGTCGATCCCGAGATCCAGGCGCGCGGCGAGGACCTCAGCCGGCGCTACCCGCCCGACCCGGGGTCCGAGCAGGGCGTACCGAACGTGCTCCGCACCGGCGTGCCCGAGCTCTACCCGGAGATCACGGACGAGATGGTGCGGGCGGGCGCCGTCGACGAGGAGCACTACCGGCTGATCAGCGAGCTCGGCATGCGCTCCGCGATGATCGTGCCTATGAAGGCGCGGGGGCGGACGACGGGCGCGCTCTCGTTCGTCACCGGGCGCTCGGGCCGCCGCTTCGACGGGACCGACCTGCGCCTCGCGGAGGAGCTCGCGCGACGCTGCTCCACGGCGGTCGACAACGCCCGCCTCTACACCGAGCGCGCCTACATCGCACGAACGCTCCAGCAGAGCCTGCTGCCGGTGGAGCTGCCGGACATCCCCGGGCTCGACACGGCCGCGCGCTTCCTCCCGACCGGGGAGGCCCACCTGGTCGGCGGCGACTTCTACGACATGTTCGCGACCGCCGGCCGCGGCTGGACCGTGGTGATGGGCGACGTGTGCGGCAAGGGGCCCGACGCCGCCGCCCTGACCGCGCTCGCGCGCTACACGCTGCGCGCCGCCGCCGCGCGCGAGCGGCTGCCCTCGCGCAGCCTGCGCCTCCTCAACGAGGCGCTGCTGACCCAGCGCGACGACCGGCGCTTCTGCACCGTCGCCTACGCCTATATCGAGATGCTCGAGGAGGGCGCGCGGGTGGGTTTCGCGAGCGGCGGCCATCCCCTCCCCCTCCACCTGCACGCCGACGGCTGGGTGGAGACGGTGGGCACCCCCGGGACGCTTCTCGGGGTGGTGCCCGACCCGTCGTTCGAGGACCGGGCGGTGGCGCTCGACCGCGGTGACTCGCTCGTGTTCTACACCGACGGCGTGATCGAGGGCCGGGGCGACGAGCCCTCCCTGGACGAGGAGAGCCTCGCCGAGTTGGTGGCCACCTGCGCCGGGCGAGAGGCCGACGCGATCGCCGCAGAGATCGAGCAGGCGGCCATCCGCGGGCAGCGCGGACGCCCGAGGGACGACATCGCGGTGCTCGTCCTGCGCGTCGCGCCCTGAGGCTCGCGCTCGGGCGCCGCTCGGGTCCCCGTCCGATGTTGAGAAATCCGGCCTGATGGGTACTAACCAGAATCGGCCAGTCGTAGCCCAAATCGGTAAGCCCTGAGACTCGAGCACCGAGACGCCCTCATCGCGACGCATACCGGCCTATCCACGCGCGGTCGCGCGTCCGACTCACGTGCCCCGACATCGTTGCCTGGCTTCGTGAGCAGCACGCCCGGGACCTCGCGACTGCCCGTCGACGACGTGCTGAGCATGCGGCTGCGCGGCAACACCGACGCGCCCGCCCAGGCGCGCCGAGCCCTCGGCCAGCTCCGGGCCGATCTGGACGCTCCGCTGATGGAGACGCTGCGCCTGCTCGTGACGGAGCTCGTGTCCAACAGCGTGCGTCACGCGGGCGCGAGGGCGGTGACGCTCAAGGTCGCCGTGGGCCGAACCGCCGTGATCACCGAGGTGACCGACGACGGACCGGGGTTCGACCCCGACCGCACGGGCACTCCGCGCGCCGACAGCACCGGCTGGGGGCTGTTCCTCGTCGAGCGGCTCGCGCAGCGCTGGGGTGTGGCCAAGGAGGGCGCGTCCACGCGCGTCTGGTTCGAGCTCCCGCGGGTGTAGCGGGCACTCCCTGAGACGGCGCGAGGGCTAGCCCAGCGTGAGCTGCTCTCCGTCGGAGGGCGGGGGGTCGTCGCCCACGGGCGTGGGCTCCCGGACCGGGGGTGTCTGTCCGAGCAGCGCGCGGAAGCGCTGGGCCGCGGTGGGCGCGTCGTCGTCGCGGTTGTTGTTGAAGGCCACGTGCACCTCGCCGGCCTGCTCGGCCAGCGCTTGCACACGCCCGCCGATCTCCTCCAGCTCGTCGTCGGCGTAGCGCCAGGCGAAGCGCTCAGCCACGGTCTTGCCGGTGAGGTAGCCCTCCGTGTTGCGTCCGTGGGCCCGGAGGTAGGCGACCGACTCGTTCGTGACCGCGTCGAGCGGCGGCATGATCTGGAAGTGCTCGTCGGGCGGGGCGTCCACGCACACGTAGGCCACATCGCGCTCGCCGAACCAGCCGAGCGTGGCCTCGCGGCGTTTGTCCGAGACCCAGCTGCGGTGGCGCAGCTCGATCGCAAAGCGCTGCCCCGCGAAGCACTCCACCAGCCCGTCGAGCTCCTCGAGCGCGTGGCGTCCCGGCGAGAACGCGGGCGTGAGCTGCAGCAGGTAGACGCCGAGCTTGCCGGCCTCCGCGAGCGGCGCGGTCTCCTCCACGAGGCGGCGCGCCAGCGCGACCTCGAGCTCCGGCTCGAGCACCACCCGCCCGCGCTCGTTGGTGCGGGCGCCGTCGCGCAGGTCGGGCGGCAGCGAGTCGAGCCCGGCGGCGTGGCGCGAGAGCAGGCGGTGCGCCTTGACGTCGAACACGAAGCGCTCGGGGGTGGACTTGACCCAGCCGTGCACGGTGTTGCGGTCGGGCACCGCGTAGAAGCTCGAGTTGAGCTCCACGGCCTCGAAGCGCTGCGCGTACCAGGGCAGCCGCTGCTTGGCAGGAAGCTTCGGCGGGTACCACTCCTTGACGAAGCCGGGGTCCGCCCAGCTCGACGTGCCGACGAGGATTCGACCTGCCATGCGCGGACCGTAGCGGGCCGCCACCGAAGGGCGATTCATCCTCGCTTGACCTCGCTATGCGCGGTCATTCCAGGACGAATGACAGACGCGACGACTGCGGCTAGGGTCACTCGCGTGTCGGAGCAGATCGAATCCGCCTGGCGGCTCGAAGGCATCTCTCCGCGCGCCTACCAGCACCCGGCCGACCGGGCTGCGACCGCGGCGCTCGCCAAGGTCCCTTACCTCGACGAGGTGGTGAGGCGGCTGATCGCGATCGGCTACGAGCGTGCGCTGCGCGCCGCGTCGCTCGGTGCATCGGTCAAGCTCGGGCAGGAGCAGCTGCCACACGTCTGGGTGTTGCAGCGGCAGGTCTACAACGCACTCGACATGGAGCGAGTACCGGACCTCTACCTCACCCAGTTCCCGGTCGCCAACGCCTACGCCATCGGCACGAAGCAGCCGATCGTGATCGTGAACTCGGAGATCATCCGGCTCCTGGACGACGAGGGGCGGCGGGTGGTGCTTGCCCACGAGGCGGCTCATGTGCACTCCGACCACGTGCTCTACCGGACGGCCCTGCTGATCCTGCTGATGATCGGAGCGTCGGCGCGGCTGCCGATCTTCGCCGGACTGCCGCTCCTTGCGATTCGGCTGGCCTTGCTCGAGTGGTCGCGCGCGGCAGAGCTGTCGTGCGACCGCGCCGCGGCGCTCGTGACGCGCGACCCGCAGGCGGTGTGCCGCGCGCTCATGACCATCTCGGCGGGTGAGGCAGCGGACATGCTCAACCTCGACGCCTTCATCGTGCAGGGGATGGAGTACAGCGAGACGGGCACGGGCCTCGAGCGGCTCACGCGCCTGATGCAGGACCTGAACGTGACGCACCCAATGCCGGTTCGGCGCGTGCGCATGCTGCTCGACTGGGTGCGGGAAGGCGAGTATGACCGGATGGTGCGTGGCGAATACCTGCGCCGCGGCGAGGAGCCGAGCACGCGCGAGGAGGCCGACGCCGCAAGCGCGTTCTACGGCGACCGCGTAGGCGGAGCGATCCAGAGCGCGGGCGGGTCGGTATCCGAGGTGAGTCAACAGTTCGCCGAGTGGCTGCGGAGGACTACGGACCGTGGCACGGACGGCCCCGAGCCCACGGAGTAGTCGGCTCACCGTCCTCGCCGCCCGAACGAGTGCCCCGCCGGGGCTACCGCTCGCAGCTCCGCCTCCTCCTGTGTCTCGGTGCTCCAGACCCGGCGCGGCTCGATGTGCGTGACCTTGGCGACGGGGAGGTCGGGCCGCTCGAGGCGCTCGATCCGGTCGACCAACACGTTCGTGGTGCCCTCGCGGCGCTCGAGGCGACCCGCCGCGAGCACTAGCGGCTCCGCGCGGACGGCGAGGCGGAAGCGGTCGTGCACCTGCGGGGGCAGGATCAGGTTGATCGTGCCGAACTCGTCCTCCAGCAGCATGAACGTGACTCCCTTCGCGGTGGCAGGGCGCTGGCGCGCCACCACAAGCCCTGCGACCCGCACCCGGCGTCCGTGCGGATGCGCGGTGAGCTCCCTGCTCGAGCGCAAGTCGTCCGGCAGCCCCGGCCGCATCAGCTCGAGGGGATGCTCGCGCAGCGTGACGCCGGTCGAGCCGTAGTCGGCCAGCATCCGCTCCCAGGCGCTGAGCGACCGCAGCTCGGGCCCCTCGTGGGGCTCGAGCGGCAGCGCCAGCTGGGTGCCCTCCGGCAGCGAGGTGCCGGGCACGGCCACCCCCAGCATCCAGAGCGCCCGTCGCCGCTTGTCCTCCTCCGCCCCGTCGACGAGCGAGTCGCACGCCCCCGCCCACGCGAGCCTCCCGAGCGTCTCGCCCGACGCCCCCGAGCGCCCCGCGAGATCTCCCAGCGACCGCCACGGCCCGCCCGACTCGCGCTCGGTCACGAGCGCCCGCACCTCGGCCTCCTTCACTCCCCCCACGTAGCCGAGTCCCAGCCGCACGGCGAGCCCCGAGCCGCGCTCCACACGGCAGGCGGCCCCGCTCCGCACCACGCAGGGGCCTAGCACGGCCAGCCCCACCCGCTGCGCCTCGTGCACAAGCGCGTCCGGCGGGTAGAAGCCCATCGGCTGCTCGTTGAGCAGCGCGCACAGGAACTCCTCGTGGTAGTGCACCCGCAGCCACGTCGACTGGTAGGCGAGCAGCCCGAACGCCGCCGAGTGCGCCTTGGGGAACCCGAAGCCCGAGAAGCCGACGATCTGGGTCCAGACCTGCTCCGCGACCGCGCGCGTGGCGCCGCGCTCGATCCCGCCCGTGACGAACTTCTCCTCGTAGGCCCTGATCGCCGCCTCCGAGCGCCTGCGGCTCATGGCCCGCCGCAGCCCCTCGGCCTCCCCCGCCCCGAATCCGGCGAACGCCATCGCGACCTCGAGCACCTGGTCCTGGAAGACGATCGTGCCGAGCGTGTCGCGCAGCACCGGCTCGAGCGACGGGTGCAGGTAGGGCACCTCGTAGGAAGGATCCTTGCGAAGCCGCTTGCGGTGCTCGATGTAGGGGTGCACCGCGCCGCCGATGATCGGCCCGGGACGAACGAGCGCCACCTGCACGGTGAGGTCGTCGAGATTCTCCGGCCGTGTGCGCGGGAGCATCTGCATCTGCGCCCGCGACTCGATCTGGAACACGCCCGTGGTCTCCGCCCTGCGAATGCGGGCGTACACCTCCGGGTCGTCATAGGGAATGCGCGAAAGGTCGATCCGCTCGCCCCGCACGCGGGCGATCTCGTCGACGCAGCGCTCGACGGCCGACAGCATCCCGAGGCCGAGCAGGTCGATCTTGAGGAAGCCGGCGTCGCCGCACGAGTCCTTGTCCCACTGCACCATCTGGCGTCCCTCCATCGAGGCCGGCTGCACCGGGCAGAGGTCGACCAACGGCTGGGTCGAGATCACCATCCCGCCCGGGTGCTGGGACTGGTGGCGCGGCAGGCCCCAGGCGTCGCGCGCGAGCTTCACGAGCGCACGCCAGCGCGGCGAGCCGCCCCTCGGAACGTCGTCCTCGATGTCGTTCCGCTCCTTCCAGGGGTCGACCGCCCGCGCCAGGCGCTCGATCTCACCCGGCGGCAGCCCGAGCGCCTTGGCGAAGTCGCGCACCGCCGAGCGCACGGCGAAGGTCGAGAAGGCGGCCACAAGTGCGCAGCGATCGCGCCCGTAGCGGTCGTGGACGCGCGGGATCAGCACGTCGCGCAGGTCGCGCGGGAAGTCGAGGTCGATGTCCGGCAGCGCGGTGAGCTCCTCGTTCAGGAAGCGCCCGAGCAGCAGCTCGTTCTCGATCGGGTCGACGTGCGAGAGCCCGGTGAGGTAGCAGACGATCGAGGAGACGCTCGAACCCCTCCCCCGCCCCGGCGGCAGGAGCCGCCGCGCCGACTCCGGCCCGCGCACCTCGGCCGCTACCTCGCGGGCGAGCTCGAGCATGTCGCGATGGAGGATGAAGAAGCCGGACAGGCCGAGGTGTCGGATCACCGCGAGCTCCTCGTCGAGCCGGGCGAGCGCCTCGTCGCGCACCCGCCGCCCCCTGTAGCGCTCGTCGAACAGCGAGCGGCAGAGCTCGGCGAGCCGACCGTCCGCGTGGGGATCCTCGGAGCCCGGGTAGCGGTAGCCGAGATCCTCCGTAAGGTCGAAGCGCAGCAGCTCCGCGAGGCGCCCGCTCTCCTCCACCGCATCCGGGTGCTCCCGGAAGCGCTCCGCCATCCGCTCGGGCGGAGCCAGCACGTGCGAGGAGTTGCCGCGCCGGCTCGGCTCGGTCTCGTCGAGGGTCTTGCCGTGCCGCACCGCGACCATCGCGTCCTGGAGCGCGATCCGCTCGCGCGTGTGCGCGTGGATGTTGCCGGTGGCCACGCACGGGACCCCGAGCCGCTCGGCGAGGTCGGCCAGCAGTCGGTTGCGGCGACGGTCGTGGCGCCAGAAGGGCCGCTGGATCTCGATCCGGAAGCGCTCCGCCCCGAAGGCGCTCAGCAGGCGCCTCGCCACCGCCGCGGCTCCCGGGTGGTCGCCCGCCTCGATCCGGGCCGCCACGGCGCCGTCGCGGGCACAGCCGGACAGGCAGACGAGCCCATCGGCGTGGCGCTCGACGTCCTCCATCGACACGCTCGGCTCCTCGTCGAGCGGGTCCTGCCCCGGCCGGCGCCCCTGTTCGACGAGCGCAACCGGCTCGGACCAGCCCTCACGGGCCCAGCGGCGGGTGTGCCAGTGGGCGGCGGTGAGCAGCCGGCACAGGTTGGTGTAGCCCGTGCGGCTCTCGCACAGGAGCGTGAGGTGCGAGCCGTCGTCAAGCGTGACCTCCGCGCCGGTGATCGGCCGCACCCCGAGCGGCCGGAGCGCCCGCGCCATCTCCATCGCGCCGTGCAGGCCGTCGTGGTCGGTCAGTGCGAGCGCCTGGTGGCCCTGCTCGGCGGCGGTGCCCGCCAGCTCCACGGGGTGCGAGGCCCCGTCGAGGAACGAGAAGGCGGAGTGGCAGTGGAGCTCGACGTACGGCACGAACACATGTTCGCACCCGGTGAGGATGGAGCGCGCTCAGGCGGCCGACTCGCGCCGGTGGCGCTTGACCCCGTAGAGCGCCTCGTCGGCGCGCGCCACGAGCCGATCGGGATCGTCGCCAGGCTCGTGCACCGCGATGCCGAGGCTCGCGTCGATCGACCCGACCGGCGGGCGCGCCGACCGGGAGATCGCGTCCTTCAGGCGGCGCGCGACCCGCTCCGCGTCGAGCCGGCCGGCCCCGCCGAGCACGATCGCGAACTCGTCGCCGCCGATCCGGAAGGCCTCGTCCGATCGCCGCAGGCCGGTGCGCAGGGCGTCGGCCAGCAGGCGCAGGGCGAGGTCGCCCGTCTCGTGACCGTGGGTGTCGTTCACGGCCTTCAAGTTGTCCATGTCGCAGAGGATGAGCGCGAACTCGCGCTCGGGCCGGGCCACCTCGCGACCCAGCCGGGCGCGGAACGCGCGCCGGTTGGGCAGCCCGGTGAGGGCGTCGTGGGTGGCGTCGTGGCGGAGCTCCGCGGCCTGGTCGGCGGAGTGAAGCGCTGCCACCGCCTGGTTGGCGAACAGCCGTAGCGCCTGCAGCCGCGCGCGGGTCGGGAGCAGCCGGTCACGCGGATCGTCCACCCAGATCAGCCCGAGCCGCTCGCCGTCGCGTTCCTCGAGGGGCACGAGCAGCCAGTGACGCGACCAGGCGTGCGGCCCGCGACCGTTCATCTCGGAGCGGTGGTGGACGCGGTGCTCGCCGAGGCGCTCCTCGGCCACCTCGGTGGGAATCAGGAAGCAGCCCGCCACCTCGAACTCCGTCGTGAAGAGAGGCGCGATCGCCTCGAGCGTCATGCCGTGGCCCACGGTCTCGCCACCGAGCTCCCGGCCGCTCCCGGCAACCGGCGCCAGCGCGCTGCCGGGCTCCTCGGCGAGCTCGATCACGACCTTGTCGAAGCCGAGCGCGTCCTGGATGCCGTCGCAGACCGCCTGGAGCACGTCGTCCGGGCCGTCCGCCTCGGCCAGCCGCGCCGAGACCTCGAGCACGCTCTCGAGCATGCGCTGGTGCTGCGCGTCGTTGGCCGTGCCCTGCGCGATCCGCAGCGCCAGCGCGGCGTGGCCCGCGATCGCCACCAGCGCGTCGAGCTCCTCGTCTGAGGGCCGCCGGCCCGTGTGGGGCTCGTCGACCGACACGACCCCGATCAGCTCGCCCGTCGAGTCCCGCAGCGGCACGAACAGGGCGTCCTCTGCTCGCCAGGCTTCCGGGTCGTCGTTGGGGGCGATGTCGGGAATGTAGGTCTCCACGCCCAGCTCGTCCCAGTCGAACTCCTCGCCGGGCACGAAGTACGCCCCGTGCCGCTCGAACTGCGGAGCGAGCAGCGGGTACCAGGTGTCCGCCGGGGAGGCCCGGCCCACGAGCTGCTGGATCGACTGCTCGGAACCGACCGCGGCGGCGGTGAGCATGTCGTCGAAGGCAGGCCGGTAGACGTTGACCACCACCGCGCCGTAGCCGAGCAGCTCGCCGATCGTGCGGCACACGTCCTCGAGCACGAGCTGGAGGTCGCCTTCGCCCCGCACCGAGGAGGTGCGCTCGAACATCGCCCCGAGCCGCGCCAGCATGGCAAGCTCGGAAGCTGCCATCAGGCGCTTCTCTTCGAGCCGATGGGGACGATCTTGGACTGCTCCGCGCGCAGCTCGCGGCACAGACGCGCGGCCTCCGGGTCGACCTCCGGCCACGGCGCTCCGGGCCGCGCGAGCACCCACCCCTGGCCGGTGGCCACGCCCAGGTGGATCAGGACACGCAGCTCGGAGAGCGTCTCGATCCCCTCCGCGCAGATCGACGCCCCGGTGGAGCGCGCGAAGTGGACGAGCGAGCCGATCAGGGCGATCTTGGCGGGGTCGGCGTGCACATCGGCCACCAGCGCCCGGTCGAGCTTGATGATGTCCGCGCGCATGCTCATCACCTGCTGGAGCCCCGCGTAGCCCTCGCCGGCGTCGTCGACGGCGATGCGGGCGCCGCGGGCGCGCAGCGGGTCGAGGTGGCGCTGGAGCCCCTCGACGTCGCGCACGCGCTCCTCCTCGGTGATCTCGACCACCACGCCCTGCAGGTTGGCCGGCAGCCGCTCGTGGACCTCCGGAGTTCCGAGCGCCGACGGGCTCAGATTGACCGATATGAAGCTGCCCTCGGGACGACCTGGGGTCGCGAGCGCCAGCCCCACAGCCTCGGCCTCCAGCGCGGCCCCGAGCCCGAAGCGGTGCGCCTGGGAGAACCACCACGAGGGCGGCAGGCCGGGCTTGCCCTCGAAGCGAGCGAGCGCCTCGTAGCCCACCGGCTCGCCGGTCGCCAGCGCCACGATCGGCTGGAAGACCGCCGTTACGGCGTGCGGGCGGGCGATCAGCTCCGCGAACTCCTCGCGCTGCTCGTCGGTGACCACGAAGACGTGCTCGGGGTCGTACCTGCGCGAGCGTCCCCCGCCGCCCGCCTTGGCCCACGCGAGCGCGCCGCTCGCCAGCTGCAGGAGCGCGCCCGAGGTGCGCGCGTCGTCCGGGAAGCAGGCGGTTCCGGCCGAGCAGCGCAGCGGGCTGCGTACGGTTCCGGCGCCCTCCACCGCGGCGCGGGCCGCCTCGGCGAGCGCCAGGGCCTGCGTCGGGCCGACCCCCGGAAGGACGATGCCGAACTCGTCGCCGCCGACGCGCGCCACCTGGCCGAGGCCGAGCATCGCCGCGCGCAGGCTGCCGGCCGCGGCGCCAAGCGTCTCGTCGCCTACCGGATGGCCGCGTGAGTCGTTGAGGAGCTTGAAGTCGTCGATGTCGATCAGCACGACGGCGAGTGGCCGGCCCTCGCGCCGCGCCGCCTCGAGCTCGTCGCCGAGCGCCTCCTGGAAGCGACGGTGATTGGCGAGCCCCGTGAGCGGGTCGCGGTGGGCCAGCTCCTCGAGCCGCCGGTGGTTCTCCTCGAGGTCCGTGGCCATCGCGTCGAAGTCCGCCGCGAGCCGGCCGAGCTCGTCGCGCCGCCGCCAGCCGAGCCGGGTGCGGAGATCGCCCGAGCCCACGGCCTGGGTGGCCAGCCGCAGGCGGGTGAGCGGCCGGAAGATCCCGAGCTGGAGCAGCAGCCCGGCGAACAGCGCGAACAGGGCCAACAGCACTCCGAGCACGACCAGCACGCGCCGGTTGCGCTCCGCCAGCGCCTCGTCGGCGGCCTGGAGGTCCTGGCCCGTTACGAGCGCGGCGCGCGGGCGGCCGTTCACCGCAATGGGGGTCGCAAGCAGCTCGAAGCGTCGATCCCCCTCGCGGAGCTCGCCGGCGCCCTGCTCGCCGGTGCTCATGGCGTCGACCGCCAGGCGCGCCTCGGCTCGGCTGCCCGTGCCCGCGCCGAACGTGGCCACCGGTGCGGCCGCGCCGGGCGCGTAGATCGCCGCCGACGTGACCTCCGGATGTGTCATCACGAGCTCGCGCACCCTTCCGCGGAGGGCGCTCGGCTCATCGAGGTCAGCCGGGCGGAGCGTGCCTTCGAACCTCGACGCCGCGCCCCCGAGCGCGCTCCGAGCGGAGTCCCGGTAGGCGCCGTCGAGCTCGTCGCCCGAGCTCTTGCTCGCGACATACGCGCATGCGGCTGCGGCGACCAGCAGCGCGATGGACACCTGGACGCGGAGACTACGAAGCGCTTGTCTCGAAAGGAGAAGTCGGGCCAAGCCGGGACACCGCGCTTTGTATCGGCGCTCTGGGCCGTTCCCTGTAGCCCGAGATCAGCGCAAAGTGCGGACTCTGATCGCGTGCGGATCCGGGGTCTTGCCTCCCAGGCCGGCGACTCGCGCAACGCCCGCGAGGCGTCCGGAGCGCCCGCCCTGCAGCACCTCGATCACGCCCACGCCCGGGGTGCTGCCGAAGGCCTCGTGACCCGAGGCCGGCCGCGGGCCACGCAGCGAGGCGAACATGTAGTGCCCCCCGGGCGAGAGGTCGAACAGGTCGGGCGCCGGATCGTTGCTCAACTCGCCCTCGAGCGAGAAGCTGCCTACCACCTGGTCGCCCATCGGATAGGGGTTGACCACCACCACGTCGTTCTGGATGCGGTCCCCCCACCACAGGTAGCGGCCCTGCTCCGTGAGCGCCACCGCATGCGCGTCCACCTGCACGCCCGCCCCGTCGCGGCTGTACACCACGCGCGGCGCCGGCGTGTTCGGCGTCGTGCTCGGCGCGCTGCCGAAGTCGGCGAGCTTGAACGCGTACACGTCGTGGCCGTACATCTCGTCGGGGGCCCCGGCGCCGCTGTTCACGTACATCCTGCCCTGGGCCTCCATCTCGCCGCAGCCGTTGTCGTCGACTTTCGAGCGGTCGTACTCCGCCACGATCCGCATCTGCGGACCGTTATGGTCGACCACGAACATCCCGCCGCCCTTGAGCGTCAGGAAGGTGAGCCTTCCGTCGCTCGTGGTGCGCGGGCAGATGGGCGCGTTGTCGGGACGGAGCACCGGGTCCTGGCAGGCCGCCCCGCTCGGCGTGGTGCAGCTGGCGAGGTCGATGGTTGCCGACTCCTCGAGCGTGAACTGCTCGCGTGCGTAGTCGGTGGCGATCCGCTGGAGCCTCTTGCCCCCCTGGTTGGTCACGATCAGGTGCTTCTGGTCGGGCGTGGGCCAGGCCGCGTGGGCCTGCGCGCCCACGTCGATGCAGCCCACCGGCTCGCGCGTCGTGGCGTTGAGGAACGCCACGTGTCCACTCGCCACGAACGCGATCGCGGCATGCGTGTTGCCGCCGGGGCCATCGGCGTCGCCCCCGTTGAAGACGAGCATGTGGGGCCGAAGCGGCTCGCTACCGGTCTTCTCGAGGCAGTACGCCCGCACCGCGTCGCCGAGCTCGATCGTCTCCGGCAGCGTGGCCGAGGCGTCGTCCGCGAGCGCCTCGCCGTCGAAGATGTGCAGCCTGCCCGCGGAACCGTTCGCGTCCGACCCCTGCTGGTCGATCAGCCAGACCTCGAACGCCGGCGGGCTGTTCGGGTCGGGATGCTGAGCCCCGGCGGTGCCGACCAGCACCACGACGGCGGTGCAGGCCACGCATACGAGAGCCGCCAGCAGGATGCGGGGCTTCATGGAAGGTTCCTCCTAAATCGGGCGGGTACGTCAACGGCCCGCTTCGGACGATCCGGGAGGTTCCATGAGGGCCGCCCAGCTTCGATGGAGGTTCGCCCGAGCGATCCACTACGAACGCTGGAGGAACCAGCCGCCCCCGACGAGGTCGCGGAACACCACGACGTTCCGGCCGTCGGTCAGGACGAGCTCGAAGTAGCGCCGGCGCAACGGCCTGCCCGTCCACCAGCGGTCCTCCACGACCCACTCCTCGCGCACCGAGTCGACCGTGCCGCCTGCCACCGTGCGCGGCACCCCGCCGCTCCCGGGAATCACGGCGGTCGGCTTCGGGGCGCCGAGCCTGCGCCCGCCGCCTCCTGACGGAGGTGGAGCGTTCACCCGGCCGGGGCGTCCGGGAACGGCGCGAGCAGCGCTCGGCGCTCGGGGATGCGGGAATCCGGGTCCACGTCGAGCACGCGCAGAGCGGCATCGGCCCCCGCCGCCTGGCGCGCCTGGCGCACCGCCTCGCCCAGGCGCGCGCGGCGCACCGCGGCGGCCTCGTCGAGCAGGCGCCCCTGGTCGTGCGCGGGCGGCCCGAAGGCCTCGACCACGAGCGCCAGCGACTCGGACGGCGCCGGCAGCTCGGCGAGCTTAGGGGCGAGCGCGAGCCGGATGCGGACCGGGTCCGCGCTCGCCCGCCGCAGGGTGACCACCGTGCGCCAGGTGCCGCCGGCCACGAAGCGCGCCGACACCGCCAGCGCCCGCAGCGAGCGCCCGCGCCGCTCGCGACGGGCGAGCACCCGCGCGATCAGCAGCTCGAGCGAGCGCTCGAGCTGCTGGCCGGAGACCGCCTCGGGCAGCTCGAGGCGCTCGCTCACCGGCTCGCTCGGGCGGCGTGGCTCGAGCGGGGTGTCCCGCCCGCGCGCGAGGTCGAGCGCGTGCAGGCCCGGATGTCCGAAGCGCTCCGCCACCGCCCGCGCGGACAGGACGGCGAGCTCCCCCAGCGTTCGGATCCCGAGCTGATCGAGCACCTCGGGCAGCCCTTGGAGCTCCGGCCGGATGCGCAGGAGGCCGGCGGGCAGCGGATCGAGGAAGCGCCGCACCCCGGAGCCCTCGATCACCATCGCCCGCGCGGCGGGAGCGCGCCGGCGCGGCCGGGCCCGAAGCGCGGCGGCATGGGCGACGAAACGGCTCGGCGCGACCCCGAAACGAGCTCCAGGGCCGAGCGCCCGCCGGCCCGCGGCGAGCACACCGCGAAGGTGGCCGCCGTGGAGGCCGAGCAGCCCCTCCGCCTCGAAGAAGGCGACGCCGGCTCGATCGGACTCCACGGCCGCGCCGATCCCCTCGAGCCGGTCGAGCACCGTGCCCCAGAGCGAGCGCACGCCCTCGGGGTCGGGCGGCACGAGCCGCAGGGCGGGGCAGCGCGACATCGCCTCCCCAAGCCTCATGCCGGCCACCACGCCGAACGCCTCGGCTGGCGCCGAGACCTCCCCAACCATCTGCTCGCGCCCGGCCTCCGGCGCCAGGGCGATGGGCTCGGAGAGGAGCGCCCGCCTGTCGCCCAGCGCGGCCAGCAGCTCGAATCGGGGGTAGAGGACGCACACGATCATGATGCGAACACATGTTCGCATCCGGAGCGGCGGCGTGCAAGGCCGCTGTCAGCCGCCCGCGATGCGCTCGACCAGGTCGGCCGCGCGCGCGGTGCCGCGCACGTCGCGAAGCCGCGCCGAGATCCGCGCCAGGCGGTCGCGGACCCCGGTATCGCCCAGCAGCCGGTCGAGCGCGGCCGGCAGCTCGGCGGGGTCGTGCTCGTAGGTGTCGAGCCGGATGCCGAACCCGGTCTCGTGGATTCGCTGCGCGTTGTCGTACTGGTCCCAGAAGACCGGCAGCACCACCATCGGCTTTCCGAAGTGGAGGCACTCGGTGACGGTGTTGTTGCCGCCGTGCGTGATCACGGCGTCGACCTGCGGGAGGATCGACGCCTGCGGCAGGAACTCCTCGCCCACCATGTTGTCCCCCAGCTCGAGCTGGTCGTGCTGCGGCCCCATCGAGACGATCACCCGGTAGGGCCGCCGGGCCAGCGAGCCCACGAGCGAGCGCATCAGCTCGACGTCGCCTGAGGCGAGCGAGCCGAGGCTCAGGTACACGAGCGGTCCGTCGCGCTCCGCCAGGGCGGCCGGCAGCTCCCAGTCGGCATCGGTCGCGCGCACGCTGGACTCGAGGTTGTGCCAGCTCGGCCCGAGCGGCCGAGCCCGCTCGTAGTCGACCTCCGAGGGGTAGATCCACAGGTTCAGCCGGTCCGACTCGTGGATGAACTCGAGCTCCGGCAGGCCGGGCGCGCCGCGCTCGCGACAGAAGGCGTCGAAGTCGGCGTGCAGGTCGGCGTGCGTGCGCCGGAACTCGTGGCGGAAGGCGTCCCAGCCCGCGCGGTCGGAGCTCGGGTAGCCGGAGAAGGTGGGCGGCACGTCGGGATCCTTCAGCTCGGCCGGGTTGCACGAGACGATCCGCACCCAGGGCCGTCCCGACGCCGGCAGGGCCGGGAACGACACGACGTTGTCCTCGACGATCACGTCCGGCTCGAGCTCCCCGATGATCTCCACCAGCCGCTCGTCGACGTACTTCGCGCCGTCCACGAGTGCCTGAAAGGTCGGCGCGATGAATCCCTCGAGCTGCTCGATCGTGGGGGTGCGGAAGACCGGCGCCGTCTCGCGGATGAAGTCCTTCCAGAACTGGCCCGGGTCCTCCTCGGAGTCGTCCGGCGGCGTCAGCCGCATGAGCCGCTCCTCGAAGCCCTTCTCCGCGAGCGCCCCCTTGAACGACTCCTCGACGATGAACAGCACCCTGTGGCCTCGCCGGCGCAGCACGTCCCCGATGCCGACGCAGTTGTTGGTCGGCCCGTAGGCGCTCTCCGGGAAGAAGACGATCGTGCTCATCCGGCCGGCACCTTACGGGTCTCGAGCGACGCAGCGAGCGTGGAGCGAAGAACGTCCCGGAGTACGGGCCATAGCATCAACTCCGGGACGTTCATCGGCGTGGGCGGCGCCGCCGGCGAAGCGGCGCGGCGAGCGAGGCGAGCACCGCGGAGGTCACGATCTCCACGTAGCGCTCCGCCGGCAGGCCGGCCTCGGTCACGAGGTCGTCCCAGACCCGGAAGGAGATGAGCTGCCATACGAGCGCCGCCGCCTCGTCCGAGCGCCAGCTGCGGTGCACGTGGCCCTCGCGGCGAAGCGTCCGGGCGATCGCCGCGGCTGCCTGCATGCGCTTGGCGGTGCGGTCGCGCCAAGCCGCGCCGGCGGCGCCCTCGGTCGCGCGCTGCTGGTCGAGCGAGCGTGCGAGCGCGGCGATGCGCGGGTTGCGCTGCGCCTGCATCTCGGCCCACGCGCGCAGCTGGGCCGGGCCGTCGCCGGCCTCCGACACGGCGGCGATCCATCCCGCGAGGTCCTCCCGCTCGTCCACGTGCTCGACGAGCGCCAGCAGCAGCGCGGCCCGGTCGGGAAAGTGCAGATAGAGCGCCTGGCGGGAGATGCCGCTCGCCCGCGCCAGCTCGGACATCGACGGCGTGGCCTCCGGCCGCTCCTCGACCAGCGAGCGCGCCGTCTGGAGGATTCGCTCGCGCGTACTTGACACCTGTCAAGCGTATCGTGTAGAACTGCACTTGTCACCTGTCAAGTACGCGAGCAAGCGAGGACTCATGAGCACTACCACCACCGCCGAGAACACCGTCCGCCTCCTGGAGGACGCCTGGAACGCCGCCGACGGCGAGGCATTCGGAGCGCCGTTCGCCGAGGACGCCGACTTCGTGAACGTCCGCGGCGAGCTCCACTCGGGACGGCGCGCGATCGCCGCCGGCCACCAGGGCATCTTCGACAGCATCTACGCGGGGAGCACGGTCCGCTACCGGGTGCTCCAGGCCCGCGAGCTCGACCACGGCTCGATCCTCGCCCACGTGGACGCGCAGCTCTCCGTGCCGGGTGGACCGCTCGCCGGCGACCACCAGGCCCTGGCCAGCGTGCTGCTCGTGGAGAACGGCGACGGCCACGCGATCGCCGCCTTCCACAACACGCTGGTGGCGGCCGGCTGAGCCGCCCCGCGGGGGCGCGGTCAGCCGGCGAGCGCCGCCGCCCCCGCCACCAGGCTCGCGACCCCGGTCACGAGCACGAGCCCGAGGGCGATGCGGAAGAAGCGCTCGTGGTCGATGCGCGAGAACGCGAACGCCCCGAGCAGGTGGCCGGCGAGCACCAGCACCAGCAATCCCGCCAGCAGCCCCGGCCGCAGTGCGCCGCCGCCCTCCACCGCGAGCAGGATCGCTCCCCCGGCAAGGTTGAGCGTCAGGAAGCTCCACGCCAGCGTGGCGCGGAACTCGCGCGCGCTCACGCCGTGCGCCTCGAGCCAGAGCACGATCGGCGGGCCGCTCACGCTGATCGAGGTGGTGAGCACCCCGCTCGCGAAGCCCACCGCGATGCTCGCGCCGGGAGCCAGGCGGAGCGGTCGCTCGAGCACGCGCCGGCGCAGCTGCCATGCGGCCGCGGCGATTACCGCGATCCCGACGCCGATCTGGAGCACCTCCTTGGACAGCGCTCCGAGGATCAACACGCCGACCGCGAGCCCCGGCACCGCCGCCGCCAGCATGGGTGCCAGCCGCCGCCGGTCCACGTGCTCAGGTCGACCGCGCTCGAACAGCACCAGCAGGTTGAGAGCCAGGCCGAGCGCGAGCAGGGTCGTGACGGCCCCGGTGGGCTCGAGCACCGCGAACAGCGCCGGCGAGAGCACGAGCGCGAAGCCGAAGCCCGTGCTCGACTGGACCGCCGCCCCGACGAGCGCCGCGAGAGCGGCGAGGAGCATCAGCCGGGGGTTCTCACCCGACGTCGAGCAGGTCCTTGGTGAACCCCGTGAGGATCTCCGGCTCGCCGTCGCCCACGATCACGAGATCCTCGATTCGTACGCCGAACTCGCCCGGCAGGTAGACGCCGGGCTCGATCGTGACCGCCGTGCCGGCGGCCAGCTCGCCCTCCGCCGTCTTGCCGAGCCGAGGTCCCTCGTGCACCTCGAGGCCCACGCCGTGCCCCAGCCCGTGCCCGTAGTGCTCGCCGTGCCCCGCGGCGTCGATCGGCTCGCGCGAGGCGGCGTCCACGTCCCGGCAGGCCGCGCCCGCACGGGCCGCGGCGAGCCCCGCGCGCTGAGCTCCCAGCACGAGCTCGTAGACCTCGGCCGCCGAGTCGCTCAGCTCGCCCGTGGCCAGCGTGCGCGTGCAGTCGGAGCAGTAGCCGTCCACCTGGGCCCCCATGTCGACCACCACGAGCGTGTCCCTCGGGATCTCAACGTCGCGCGGGGTCGCGTGCGGGAGCGCGCCGTGCGGGCCGGCGGCCACGATCGGCGGGAACGACGGCCCCTCGGCGCCGCGATCCTCCATGAAGCGGACGAGCGAGGTGGCCACCTCGCGCTCCGTGCGGCCGGCGAGGCCGCGCTCGCGCAGCGACTCGTAGGCCTCGGTGGCCAGCTCCGCGGCGGCGCGCATCGACGCGACCTCGCTCGCGTCCTTGACGAGGCGCAGGTCCTCGACCATGCCGCCGGCCGGAACCAGCTCCGCGCCCACGTTCAGCTTGCCGGCGAGCGTGGCGTGCGCCTTGACGCTCATGTCCGCGTCGTCGAAGCCGACGCGCCCGCCGAGCCGGCCGGCGAGATCGCCCAGCATGTCCCGCCCCACCGTCACCCGCTCGTAGCCGTGGACCTGCTCGGCCGACTGCTCGACGTAGCGGAAGTCCGTGACGAAGAGCCGCTCGTCGCGCCTGACGACGCAGGCGCCGTTCGTGCCCGTGAAGCCGGTGAGGTAGCGCACGTTCACGAGGTCGGTCACGAGCAGCGCGTCGAGCTCGCGCTCCTCGAGGGCGGACGCGAGGCGATCGCTCCTGGCCGCCGTGGGCTTGCCGACCGTCTCCGTCGCGTTCATCGTTGGAGCGCCTCCTTGAGCATCTCGAGCGCCTGGCGGTAGCCCGCCGGGCCCTGCCCCTGCACGGTACCGACGCACAGGTCGCGGATCACCGAGACCCGCCGCCACTCCTCGCGCTCGTCGACCTTCGACAGGTGCACCTCGACCGCGGGCAGGCCGGCCACCTCGAGCGCGTCCCGGATCGCCCACGAGTAGTGCGTCCAGGCGCCGGGGTTGAGGATCAGGCCGTCCGTGCTCTCGGCCGACCGGTGGAGAAACTCGCAGTACTCGCCCTCGTGGTTGGTCTGGGAGAAGCTCACCTCGAGCCCGAGCTCGCGCGCGGCCCGCTGGACCTTGACCTCGAGCTCGGTGAGTGTGAGCCCGCCGTAGTGATCGGCGCCTCGCCGCCCGAGCACGTCGAAGTTCACGCCGTGGAGCACGTCGACGCGATTCTTCATCCCGCGTGCACCTCCTCGATCGCCCGCCGAAGCTCCTCGTCGCCCACCTCGTGACCCGGGGTCACCTCGCCGGGCGCCTCGACGAGCACGAACGGTACCCGGCCCTCGGCGCGCTTCTTGTCGCGAGCGACGACCGTGAGCACGTCGTCGACGGATGCCGAGTCGAACGTGAGCGGCAGACCACGGCGCCCGAGCAGCTCGGCGACCTCGGCGCGCAGCGGCTCGCGGCCCGACAGCCGCAGGGCCACGAGCAGGCCGACCGCGACCGCCTCGCCGTGCCGATAGCGGCGGTAACCCGTGGCCGCCTCGATCGCGTGGCCCACCGTGTGTCCCAGGTTGAGCACCTGGCGGCGGTCCGAGTCGCGCTCGTCCTCGGCCACCACCGCGAGCTTCGTGCGCAGGCAGCCCTCGATGACGCGGGCGTCCACCTCCCCGCCGGCGCGCACGCGGGCCCAGAGCTGCCCGCCCGCGATCAGCGCGGTCTTCACGACCTCCACGTAGCCGGCCGCCAGCTCCTCCGCGGGCAGGGTCTCGAGCGTCGCGGGGTCGCACAGCACTGCGCTCGGCTGGTGGTAGGCGCCCGCGTAGTTCTTCCCCTCCGGGAGGTCGACCCCCGTCTTGCCGCCGTACGCCGAGTCGACCTGGGCCACCAGCGTGGTGGGCACGCCGACCCAGCGCATCCCGCGCTGGTAGATCGCGGCACAGAAGCCGGCCAGGTCGCCCACCACGCCGCCGCCCACCGCCACCACGAGGTCGCCGCGCTCGGCCCCGGCGCGCGCGAGCTCGCGCAGCACGCTCCCGGCACCGGCGAGCGTCTTCTGGTCCTCGCCGGGGGCCAGCACGATCCGCGAATGGCCGCCGAACGGCTGCGCCTCGGCCACGTGCTCGTCGGTGACCACGAAGCGCCGCCCCACCTCCGGGAAGAAGAACCCCGACCGGAGCAGCCCGCGCCCGAGGAAGACGGGGTAGTCGCCAGACGCCGAGGATGCCCACACGAGGCGGCTGCCCGGCGGCGCCGAGCGGAGCGCCAGCAGCGCCTCGAGCACGCGCCGCAGAAGCTCGCGCTCGCCCGGAGGCACCACGGCGTCGGCCACGGCCTCGTAGAGCGCCGAGCGGTCGGCGTGGAGCTGCGCGAAGCGGCCGGGATCGCGGGCGAGCGGCCGGGCGCTCCCGGATGCGCGCCGCCACGCCTCCTCCGGCGAGACCTCGACCAGGACCACCGTGTGGCGCCCGAGCGCCTCGCGCACGCGCTCCGAGGTCACGGCGCCGCCGCCGAGCGCTATCACCTCCGGGCCGGAATCCCGGGCGAGGGCGCCCTCGAGCAGCTCGAGCACCAGCTCCTCCTCGCGCGCGCGGAAGGCCGACTCGCCCTCGCGATCGAAGAACGACTCGATCGGCTCGCCCAGCCGCGACTCGAGCTCGCGGTCGGAGTCGCGCGCCTCGATGCCGAGCTCCGCCGCGATGGCGCGGGCGCCGCTCGACTTGCCGGCGCCCATGAAGCCGACCAGGACGAGCGCGCCGCCGGCGGCTATGCGCGCCTCCAACCGATGCGCTCCCGGTAGGCCGCGAGGGCGCCGAGGGCGTCGTCGATGTGATCGCCGCCGAGCTTCTCGCGGTACGCGGACGCCAGTACCAGCGCCACCATCGCCTCCCCCACCACGCCGGCGGCGGGCACGGTGCAGGAGTCGGTGCGCTCGCGCAGAGCCTGCGCCGGCTCCTTGCTGTCGGTATCGACCGAGCGGAGCGGCTTGGTGAGCGTGGGCAGAGGCTTCATCGCCCCCACCACCACCAGCGGGTCGCCGGTGGTCATTCCGCCCTCGAGACCGCCGGCGCGGTTGGTCTCGCGGTGGTAGCCGCGCTCCTCGCTCCAGAAGATCTCGTCGTGCGCGGCCGACCCGACCCTGCCCGCGAGGTCGAAGCCGAGGCCGATCCCCACGCCCTTGAGCGCCTGGATCGACATCACCGCACCCGCCAGCCGGCCGTCGAGGCGCTGCTCCCAGGAGACCGGGGAGCCGATCCCGGGCACGAGCCCAAAGGCGATCACCTCGAACAGTCCGCCGAGGGACTCGTTCGCCTTGCGCGCGGCGTCGATCTCGGCCACCATCGCCGCGCTCGCGCCGGGATCGAGGCAGCGCACCGGGGACTCGTCCACGCCCTCGAAGTCGGCAGGCGCGAGGCCGTCCTCGCGCGGCGGCGCGACCGCGGTGCCGATGCGCGTGACGTGCGAGAACACGCTCACTCCGAACGCGCGCAGGTAGGCCTTGGCGAGCGCGCCGGCGGCCACACGAGCGGCCGTCTCCCGCGCCGAGGCCCGCTCGAGCACGTTCCGGACGTCCGTGTGCCCGAACTTCTGGATGCCGGCCAGGTCGGCGTGGCCCGGCCGCGGCAGGTGCACCTCCTCCACCTCCGCCTCGACCGGCCATGGGTTCATCCGCTCCTCCCAGTTCTGGTAGTCGCGGTTCTCGATCCAGAGCGACACCGGGCTGCCGAGCGTGCGCCCGTGCCGGATCCCCGACCGCACGCTGGCGCGGTCCTTCTCGATCTTCATCCGCCCGCCACGGCCGTGGCCGAGCTGGCGCCTTGCGAGGTCGCGATCGAGGTCCTCGGGGCGCAGCTCCAGGCCGGCCGGCAACCCCTCCACCACTGCGGTGAGGCCCGGGCCATGGGATTCACCCGCTGTGACGAACCGGAACGACAAAGCGCCCACACCCTACTGAGAGGGTGCAGGCGCTTTGCCGGTTGGAGGAGGGACTGCGGGAAGCGTGGTCAGCCGGCCGGCGTGACCGGTCCGCCGTCCGGATAGCCGGCGGGCGGGTCCGGCCCGATGGGCGGCATGGAGTCGCCGCTGTACCAGCCGAAGGGCGGGTGCGAGTGGCAACGCTCGGAGTTGAAGGGCTTGCAGGGGTTGAACGGGTTGACGTACGCCCAGGGGTTCGCCGCCAGCGGGAAGCCCGCGATCGCGTCGGCGACCCAGTCGTTCGGCCGCTTGACCTCGAACTGGTTGCTGAGGCCGTCGTGGTCGTTGTCGTCCTGGCCGTCGAGCACGCCGTCGCCGTCCATGTCCGGATCGGTGTGGGCGTCGTAGGCCGGTGCCGTGTCCTCGTTGTCGAGGAAGTCGATGTCCGGGTACTTCGACTCCGTGGGCTCGTTCGTGCCGTCGTGCTGGGCGGGCCACCACGCCTCGGTCATGCGACCGCGGACCTCGTCCCAGTTGGACAGCCCGTCGGCGTCGGCGTCACGCTCGTCGTCGGTCAGCACGCCGTCCTCGTCGATGTCGAGCGACCAGCCGATCAGCGTGGTCTGCGGAGCCGCCGCCGGCGGGGGCGAGTCAATCGACTTCTGAAGCCCGTCGCTGTAGAGCAGGCCGCCGAGCGAGCCGGGATGCCCGGCGCGGCGAGCGCCGTCGGCCGAGTAGAGCAGCCAGAGCAGGAACTCCTCGCGCAGCTTCATCCCGTCGCCGTCGTAGTCGGTGCCGGCAACCGTGCCGTCGCCCGGATCGAGCGGGTTCGGGTAGGGGCGCTTGCCCGGGTAGGGCAGCGGCGCCGTGCGCGGGTAGTGGTTGAGGTCGAGCGCGGACTGGTACTCGTAGCCGTCCTCGACCGAGTCGCCGTCGGTGTCGGCGATGCAGGGATCGAGCTTGAGTGCGGCCTCATGGCTGTTCGACAGCAGGTCGCCGTCGTAGTCCGTGCCGGGGCAGCCGGCGCTCCCGCCGGCGCCACCACCGCCGCCGCCGCCCGAGCCGTCACTGGCCGGAACGACGACCGGTGACAGCCGGCGCGAGGTGTACTTGCTGAACTTGCCGGCGAGCACGCGCAGCTTGAAGCGGGTCGGCTTCGGGGCGCCGGCCTCGCTCGCCACGAGGCGCGCGACCGCCGCCGGGACGGCGACCACCAGCACGCGCCGGCTCGCGCGGCGCGGCTTGGCGAAAGCGGTGCGGCCGTCGGGGCCGCGGAAGATCACGGTGTTCTTGGAGCGCGCCGCCTTGAAGTTGCGGCCGCGAATCGTGAGCAGCGCACCGACGCGGACGCGCATCGGCGTGACGCGGGTGATCTGGGGCACGGACGCCGACGAGCTCGCGCTCGGGGCGGCGCCGGCGGTCGGCGGCACGACCAGGAGAGCCGCAGCGACCAGGGTGAGGCAGGTGATGGAGATGCGTCGCATTGGTTCTCCCTATCGACGGTCGGAGTCGCGATTTGAGTCTTCGGCGCTGTCGCTGGCCACCACGACGAGGTCGGCCAGCACCGGCGGCACGAAGCGGCGCCGGGGGCCGACCGCGGCGTCGGCGGTCGCGCCCTTGTTCGACTTCGAAGCATTGGCGCCGATCTCGACCTTGCGGATCTCGTCGACGCGCAGGTCGTAGGTGTCGCCGTCCTCGTCGGTGAAGACGTGCTCCGAGCCCGCCCCGATGACCGCGAAGGCGCACTCGTCGGCGCTCGGCTGGCAACGTCCCTCGCCGGCGGCCGTCAGCGTGGAGTCCACGAGGAACACCGCGTCGGAGCCCTTCGGGGTCACGCCCATGAAGATCAAGAGCGGCGAGGCCTGGTTGGGCAGCATGTCGAGCTTCTCGAGCCCGTTCAGCCGCCGCGTACGACCGTTGGAGCTGAAGGTCACGTCGACCACGTACTTGTAGGCCGTGGTCGTCTGGCCGCCGCCGTCACCGCCGCTGTCCGGCGTGCCGCCACCGGTGTCGCCGCCCCCGGTGTAGCCGCCCCCGCTCGAGGGGCTGGAGCCGCCGCCGGTGCTCGGCTCGGTCGAGCCGGAGCTTCCGCCGCTGCCGGTTGAGGCGCCGCCGGCCTGCGTGCTGTCGATCGTCGACTGTGCCGACGACGTCTCCGGGCGCGAGCGCTTGGCGATCACCTTGGGCGGCAAGAACGGATCGTCCGGGTTGAAGACGCCCAGCGTGGAGCCGCGCGGGTCGTCGGCCTCCGCGAGCTTCACCTCGGCCAGCGCCGCGAGGTCGCTCTTCTCAGCGGCCTCGGCCTGTACGGAGGTATCCGGCGCGGGCGCGGGAGCCGGATCCGAGGACTTGGACAGCACCACCGGCACCGCGACGAGCGCGGCAGCCAGCACCAGGGCGACGGGCCACAGGCGCTTTGCCCGGAGGTCGTGCCAGAGGTCGAGAAGGAAGGTCTTCATCGTGGTCGCCTAGGGGGTAGCGGTAGCGGTCGGGGCCGGGGCCGGGCTGGAGCTCGGCGCGCCGCTGGCCGGGGTGGTCGGGTCGGGTGCGGGCGTGCTCGGCGCGGGGCCCTGTGGGCCGGCGCCTGCCGTGGTGCCCTGGGTCTTCGGCGAGAGGTAGACCGTGACGGTCATCTCGGCCTTGACCCGCGGGAAGATGTTCGGGTCGCTGGCGAACTTCACGCTGTCCACGGTGATCAGGCGGCCGTTGACGACAACCGTCTGGTTGGCGACCCGCACGAAGCGCTTCATGTCGTGGAAGAAGTCCGCGAGATCGAGGAAGTTGCCGACGAACTCGAGCTCGAGCGGCACGGTCTCGAGGCCGGCCGGACCACTGGCCGTTGCCGCCCCGGTGGTGCCGGCTGGAGCCGCGCCACCGCCAACGGGAAGGCCGCCGTTACCGGTGGAGGTCGACGTCTGGGTGTCGACGCCGGACTGCTCGGCGGCGGCGGAACGCTCCGCGGATGTCTGCGCGGTCTCGTTCGCGCTCTCCGCGGCGCTGCCCGGGGCGCTCTGGGCGGGCGCACCGCCGGCGTCGGCCGGGGTCGTCTCGCCGTCGCCATCCTCGCCGCTGCCGCTGTCCGTGGGCGCGGGCGCCGGAGCCGTCTCCTGGCGCTCGCCGGTGGCGATGCGCGTGAAGCGGATGTCGGTGCCCCGGGAGGCCCGGTCGAGCTGGACGATCAGGCTCGGCATGTCGACCTCGGACGGGATTGCCTTCCCGAGGCGCACGATCTCCGCGTAGTCCGCTGCGAAGTCCGTCTTGGCGCCCCGCGCGGCGTTGGCCTGCGCGCGGGCAGTGTCAAGGCGCTGCTCCTGCTTGGTCTTGCTCTTCGCGGCCGTGGCGGCCTCCTCACGCTTCGGCGCCATCAGGAGGAACCAGTAGGCCACGACCAGCAGCAGCGGCACGATCGCCAGGACGATCTTGCGATCACGGTCGGTCAGGCTCATGAGCCACCTCCGAGGGACACCGGCACGCGGGAGGCGCCGCGGGGGGCCTCGGACAGGGCCGGGGCCTCGCTGAAGGTCAAGGTCAGATCGAACTGGTAGTAGCGCCCGCAGCTGTCCGCGGTCGTCTCGTCCTGGACGCCGACCTCGGTAGCCGACTGGTTGAGCTCGACGTCGGTGACGCGGTACATCTGCCGCATCCGGACCATCATCCGAGCCACATCGGGCTGGTGCGGAGTGCAGCCCACGAGGTTTGCCTTGGGCTGCGCCACCGTGACCTCGGTCGTCGTGGTCGTGCTGGTCTCGCTGCCGGCGACCGCGCCCGTGACCGAGCTGTCGGCGGACTGGAGCCAGCTGCCCGTGGGCATCACCAGCGACAGCTCTCGCATCATCCGCTCCCAGTCGAAGCGGCTGCCGGCGACCGCCGCGACGGACGTCAGGCGCGTCTGCTTGATGTCGGCGAAGTTGGTGAACGACGCGCGCTTGGCCGCCTCGGCCTCGAGGCGGTCGGCCTGGGCCTTGGCCACCGCGGCGTCGTTCTGGTTCTCGGTCACCTTGTTCGCCGTCACGACGTAGGCGGCGACCATCACGAGCAGCGTCGCGAGGACGCCGAGCACGACGTAGGCGCCGCCGGAGCGGTTGCCCGTCGGGCGCGCGCGCCGCTGCTCGCTCGGGATGAGGTTGACGGCCTTCACGCCGCCACCCCCATGGCAAGACCGGCGGCCACGGTGAAGCGGTGCGGATCCTCGCGGCCGCTGATCGGCGCGGGGTCGAGCAGACCGAGCGGCGGCGCCACGCTGGTGGGCATGCCGAGGTGCACGCCGAGGCTCTCGACGAGCGCGCCGTCGACCGAGCCGGGCCCGGAGAGCACGACCTCGCCGACGGGCTTGGCCTGCGGCTGCGTCATGTAATAGTCGATCGAGAGCCGGATCTCGTCGGCGAGCTTTGAGCCGGCGTCCTCGTCGTCCCACACCGCGGACAGTGGCCGGGTGAAGAAGCAGGTTGATCCGACGGCGATGGCGAGGTTGCTCACGCCGGCGAGATGGCAGTACACGCGCGCGCTCTCCTCCAGGTCTGTGGCGGACGGGCTGGCCAGGGTGCGCACCAGCGCGAAGGCGTCGAGGTCGATGCCCTCCGGCTTGAGGCCGGCCTTCTTGGCCGCCTCGAGCAGCCCTTCGATCATCGAGCGGCGGGCGGCCACGAGGACCACCTGCATGCGAGGCGAGCCGTCGGGCGCCTGGGTGTAGCCGGCGACCTGGTGGTCGAGCACGGCCTCGTCGAGCGGCATCGCGATCGCCTCGGCGGCCTGGAAGCGAACGGCGGCATCGCGCTGCTTCTCGTCCTCAATGAGCGGCAGCTCGACCACTCGCACGACGATCTGCTGGTTCGACACGCCGAGGCGGACGCCCTTGGGCAGCTCGGCCTCGGCGGCGAAGCTCTTGAGCGCGTCCGCGAGCTGGTCGCGGTCGACAACCTCGCCGTCACGGACGAGGCCGTCGGGCAGAGGCTTGCTGGCCGCGCGCACGACGCGCTGGCCGTCGACCTGCGCCGCGGCGAGGTAGCGACCGTCGATGTCGAGACCGACGGTGCCACGCTGTGAGCTCTTGCGGAGGGAGAACGCCATGGAGGTTCCATCCGAATATCGGCGGAGCCATGGACTCCCTTAGCGGCGAGCGGCGAATGTCCAGGTCGGCTGGACACCTTCCCCCGCCGGGGCGCTTCAGCTCAGGAAGTTGTCCTCGTAGAGCTCGACCAGGTCCGGGCCGACCAGCACGGCGACGATGCCGCCGAGCGCGAGGAAGATCCCGAACGGGACCGCCTTCTTGCGGGCCGCGGCGCCCTCGCGCGCGAGGATGACGATCCCGACGATCGACCCGCTCAGGAAGGCGATCAGGAGCGCCGGGATCACCGACACGCCCAGGTAGAGGCCCATCGCGCCGGCCAACTTGACGTCACCCATTCCCATCCCGCGCGGGTAGGCGAGCACGGCCAGGAAGAGGAATAGGAACGCTCCCGCGCCGGCCACCAGGTGCTCGACGAGATCGTCGCGGTCCACCAGGACCGTGGCCACCAGGCCCCAGATGGCCAGCGGGTACACGATGCGGTTCGGGAGCAGCTTGTGGTCGTAGTCGATCCCCGCGAGGGCGATCAGCGCCGCCACGAAGGGCAGCTCGAGCACGAGGTCGTCGTCGAGGCCGCCCACCAGCACGACTGCCGCGAAGGTGACCGCGGTCAGCAGCTCGACCGCCGGGTAGCGCGGCGAGATCGGCGCCTGGCAGTGGCGGCAGCGGCCGCGCAGCACCAGCCACGAGAAGATCGGGATGTTGTCGTAGCCGGCGATCGGGGTGCCGCAGCTCGGGCAGCGCGAGCGCGGGTGGACCAGCGACTCGCCGCGCGGGAGGCGATGGACCACGACGTTCAGGAAGCTGCCCACCACGGCGCCGAACACGCCGGCAAGGACCACCGCCGCGGCTATGCGACTGCCCCCCGGCTCACGCCGGACACCCTACCCGCCGGTGATGTCGCGCCAGGAGTTCTGGACGATGCTGGCGCTGCCGTACGAGCTGACCGAGATGAACGCGCGTTCGTCGTACTCGATGTTCACGCGGTTCGAGCCCACGTCGATGCCCCCAGGGCCGTCGACGAAGGCGCCACCATGGATCGTGAGCCCGCCGCGCAGCCGCAGCAGCTCGTCGCTGTTCGAGTTCTGGTTGTTCAGGTGGTAGATGATGCCCCAGAAGTCCGAGCGGCCGCCGACCTCGAGCTCGCCGTCGGCCCAGATCAGGATGCCGCCGTTGTTGGGCGCATTCCAGGTCCAGTTGCTCGTGTACTTCCCCACGGCGCAGCCCTGCACCCAGACGACCTTGCCGCTGAGCTGCTCGATCGACGGGCACGTGCCGTCGAAGAAGCGCCCGTCGGCGATTGCCCGCTCCTTCAGGCGCTCCTTCACGTCGTCCTCGATGGCGTCCTGGTTAATGAACTGCTGGCCCTCGATAGCGCCGGGTGGATCGAGCTGCGGCCGCTTATGGTCCGGCGTGTACTCCGCGCAGCCCGCCGCGGCGAGGTTGCAGCGGAGGGTCACGGGATGCTCGCTCGTCGCGTCCGGGTTCGTCTTGATGTACACGCCGTTGCCGTTCGGCGTGAGCTCGAACTGGCCGGCGAGGATCACCTTCTTGGGCAGGAACTCGACCTTCTCCTGCACCTGCACAAGCGCGACGAGAACGCGCTCGCGGCCGCGCACCTCGCTCTGGGCCTTGACCCAGACGCGCCGGTTGACGTTCGAGTCCCAGTGCGGCGTCGTGACCGCCTCGACCTGGGCGGCGTCGTAGAACGGGCCGCTCACGTCGTCGTAGATCGTGGTGCTCCAGCTCGAGCCGGTCGCGTAGTCCGGCGAGGTGAAGGCCGCCGCGATCTCCGCCCCGTCCGGGCAGAACTGGGCCGCGGCCGACGCGCTCGAGCAGGTGGGCACTGTGGTCGGGTACAGGGGAGCCCCCGCCCACTGGCGCGAGAGCACGAACGACTGGGAATTGAGGCTCGCCTCGGCGAGGTTGAACGAGGACTCGCGCTGGCGCTCGCGCATCGACTCGACCTGCTGGGTGTCGACGAAGGAGAAGGCAGCCAGCCCTACCGCGAGCATCATCGCCATCAGGACAACGGCCAACACGATCGCGCTGCCGCGCTCGGTGTGGAGAAGCCTTCTCATGGAACCGTAACCGACCCGCAGTCGGCCATTGCCGTCAGATCGCCCTGATCCCTCACCTGGAGCGTGATCGTGTGCGTCCCTGCCGAGGGGGCGTTCCAGATTCCGACGATGCCGGTCATGTCGGGCGGGTCGGGCGGGTCCGTGAGCGGAGACTTGCCGTCTGCGTACCACCGGAACTCCTTCAGGTTGAAGCCCTCGGGATCCGCGGACCCCGAGCCGTTGAGGGCCACCTGCCTGCCGTTGCCCGCGTAGGTTGCGGTGCACGACGCGACCGGCGCGCGATTCTGGTTGCGAAGGAAGACGCGCGAGCCGAGGTCCACGGCAGTCGGGCTCTGCCCCGGGTTCGTGTCGACCATCAGGTGGGCGCGGATCGCCGAGATGTCTTCGAGGGGAGCCGAGCCGGGCGTGTAGGTGAATGCCGGGAGGGGCGTCGACTGCGTGGTGTTCACGATGTCGCTCGCCACCACCGTGCTCTTCGGCCAGCTCGCATTCGGACAGCCGCTGCTGGAGAACGCGGGCGGCGGATCGGTCACGACCCAGGTCTGCTGCTGGCGGATCAGGGGCGCCTTGCCGTTCACGACGCTCCCGATGCAGTAGCGCATGCGCTTGATGTTGCGGGCGTTCAGCGAGCCCACAGGCTTGACGGCGTCCACGGTGAGGAAGATGAGGTCGAAGGGCTCCGCCTTCTCCACCGCCTTGGGCACGCTGTCGGTCGGACTTGCGAGGTTGCGCAGCTGGCTCGACAGGCGCTCGACGGTGAGCCTCGCCTCGTCCTGGGACTCGTTCTGGAGGCGGTTCACCCGCTCGTTCTTGTGAAACGAGACGAACGCGGAGATGGTGGCCATCACCACGACGGTCACGATCGACATCGAGACAAGCAGCTCGATGAGCGTGAAGCCCGCCTGTCCACGCCGGAGGGTCATGGGGCCACCGGGCCGAGGGGAGCGGACTCCGAGAAGTTCTCGTCCACCGCGGCGACGTAGTACTCGTGACCCCCGGAGGCCGCGTCGACGTCGCGGAACGAGGTCATCGAGTCCTGGCCGCTGCGGCCGATGCGCTTGCCGATGGCCGTGCCGCCGCGGTAGACCCGGTAGAAGATCACGTTCGAGCCGCTGTAGGCCGGGGCCGCGGGGACCGACGCGGGCCAGCTCAGCACGACGTCGGCTCCATCGACCGTGGCCGTGAGCGTCAGCGGCTGGTTCGGCTGGGTGTTCGCCCGCACCGCGGTGATCGGCGAGGAGAACTGCCCCTCGCGGGGGCCGCCGCCGAACGGGTCCTCGTCCAGCGCGACGACGCGGTACTCGACGCTCGCGCCCGCCGGCGGGTTCAGGTCCCGGCACTCCGTGAAGTTCGTGTCGGTCGGCTGGTCGCAGCCCGGCACCAGCTCGGTGCCCGCGGCGCTGGTCCGGTAGACCCGGTAGCCGGTCACGTCGGGCTCGACGTTGCGGGCCCACTGGATCTCGACGATGTCGTTCACGTCGCTGAAGCCGATGCGCGGGTTCCAGCCTCCGAACACGCTTCCCGGCGCGAGGGGCACGTCGCGGTTGAGCCGGATCGTGCGTGAGCGCGTCGGCCCCGGGGTTCCCTCCAGGTCGAAGGCGGTCACGCTGACCACGTAGGTGCCGTCCGGAACGTGGGTGGGGCCGCTGTCGATGGTCCAGGCGAAGGTGGCGGAGGTACTCGAGGCGGTGTCGACGAGGGCGCCGTCGACCGCGAACCTGATCGCGACGGCCGTGTCGGCGGCCTGGACGTTGAACTTCACCGAGCTGACCGGCGTCGTGATCTCGTCCGTATTCGGGTCCTGGCCCGTGATCTCCACGTCGGGGCCGGCCGAGCTGGCCTCGTTGTTCACGATGCCCGCCTGCCGGACGCTGCGCGTGGTGCCGCCGCGCGTCCAGGTAACGGTGACCGTCACGCGCTTGTAGTCGTCCGGGTTGCGGTCGGTTCCCGTGCCCGCGTTCGAGCAGAAGCTGGCGCCGGTCTTGTCGCCGAACCCGTCCTGGCTGTCGTCGACCGAGCAGACCGACATCGTGATCTTGTAGGTCTGCTTGCGGCGGACCACCGTCCACGCGGTGGTCGACGGCGTGCTGTCCGCGAGGCCTTGGATCGCCTGCACCTCGCTGATCGCCGAGCCCGCGTTCAGCTTCGCGTAAGGCACCGAGCGAGCCGCCTCGATCACCTCGCGGTTGAGGGCGTTCCCGGCCTCGCGCTCCTTGGTCATCAGCGTGCGCGCGTTGGCGCCGTCGATGAGCGCGATGGAGCCGCTGATGCCGATCACGAGGATCAGCATCGTCACCATCACCTCGACGAGCGTGAAGCCGCGGTCGTCGCGTGCAAGCGGAAGGGCGCGCATCTCGTGCGTCATCGGATCCGGCCCGGCGTCGCTTGACCCGCGGCCGCCGATTCTGGCCGAACCTCGCCAACGAAAAGAGGCGGGCCCGGAGGCCCGCCTCTCGAGGTTCAGCGCGGTAGCGCTGTTACCACTTACCGCCCGTCCCGCAGCCGGCCTTGGCACCGGTGTCGCACGTGTAGGGCTTCACGAACTGACCTGCGGTCTTCGTGATGGTGAAGTGGTTACCCGACTTCGAGGTACCCACGACCTGATAGGAGTCGGCCGCGCCGGAGGTCACGTTGACCTCGCCGCCGGCCGTGCCCAGCGGAATACCGCTGTCCTGCAGGTCCTGCGCCGAGTTGGTGCAGTTCTGGTAGTTCTGCTCCTGCGTGTAGCAGGACTCGACATGCGAAACGATGTTTCGCGCGTTGGACTTGGC